>Ga0233446_1000047_pt1 | contig 174117 bp, 156 predicted proteins | sample SI_124_October20_4_FD_182780 | JGI IMG/M metagenome (GOLD analysis project Ga0233446, IMG submission 182780) | Seawater microbial communities from Saanich Inlet, British Columbia, Canada - SI_124_October2016_120_MG | ecosystem: Environmental > Aquatic > Marine > Inlet | place: Canada: British...
TTCTGGAGAGGAAGCAGATTAACATGAAATCGCAGCACCAAGAGGTGTTTGCTTAATATGTTGGATGCCCAGAAAGTGTCTCTTATTTTTTAAGCGATCTTGTCCGAATTACTTTGACGACTTACAGTCATGGAAAACCTCACCCCTGACACGGTGAAGGGTATGGTAGACCCTATTTCCGACTCCCACGACGTGCAAGATACTTTAGTGGGTTAATCCCCAATGCAATACTACGTAGAACCGACTTTCTTTCTCCATCTTGATCTTCCTGCTGAGGCCTGAATTTATCAATAGCTTTTTCAATGACCGTTCGAGTAGGATTTATGGCATATTTTGAGAAATCGATGGCTTTCTGTTTGGCAATATCATTGAGCTGCTGTTTTATATGACTAATGGGTTCATCAACAATAGCTTTGGTGCCTGCCAAAATCAGCTTGGGCTCTGGTGAAAGCTCCTTAGTAGATTGGATATAGGTTAATTTACAATAATTTTCAGTGATAATGGAGATCCGTGACAGAAGAACTGCATTGGTAAAACCACCTGCTATGGATGCCATAACTTTATCAAAAAATGGAATGCTCTTCAGTGCATCTGACCCCAATTTCGATATTAATTCCTCAACTGCGAACTCAACGCCTTCAGAACCACCAATGGCAATGGAATAATAGATTTGTTTCATGATCTGCCACAGGTCCCGGCCACTTGCTCGACCCGTGTACAGTGTGAAGATTTCTTTAACCATATTCACATTCGCCGAAAAAATCAGGATAGCATCAATAAACCCATATTGGGAAACGGCAGTACTGTAAAAGAGGTGGACGATATACTTTCGCCTAATTTCATCACAGCGCTCAGCTAACACTCCTGTTGTCAGTTCATAACGCTCATACGCTGATCCAAGTTTGGGGTGCTCAAATTTGATCTCTTTAAGATAGGGATTACTCAAACTCCTTTGGAGTCTCATATCAATCAAATCAAGTTCCTTTTTCCGCTTTCTTACGGGGCCAGGGTCACCACTGAGACGACTTATTCTATAAATGGGAATCAGTACAAAATATATTAGGGTCGCCAAGAGTAAGAATAACACTGCATATCCTAAATAGGGATTCGCAGTGTAGGCTAATACATAGAAATTGAGCATCTCTCTCAGGATGAGATAGATCAGTAAAAACAGGATAAAAAGAATAATTCGTTTGAGCATCTTCATTGAGCAGAAGCTAATGAAATCTCAGAGAAAACGGTAGTTAAAATTCACTACTGAATATTCATCAGGAGTTTCAAGTAGCTTTTGAAACCTTTGATTCTCACGTAGTGGAACAAAATCGGCAAAGAAATTAGACCACCCCATAAGGACTTACTTTATTTTTTAATGTATTTTGCTACTGCCTGAAATAGTATATCCAACTCACCCAGTTCATTATAAGCGTTAAAGCTAAGTCGCAAAATGGGTTCCTTCCTCCACCTCGTTATCATGGCTTCAATGCGGTAAGTTTCCCAAAGATGCGTCCATAAGTCGAGGGGATTGGTTTCACGGGGTAAAAGAACACTGGCAATCTGTCCTAACCATGAATTATCACAAATGGGGACATTGTCTAATGCTTCTACAAACCTTTCACGAGCCTCATACACCAGAGCTCTGGACTCTGCATTCCGAAGTTCCCAATTATGCTTTCGTCGAAACTCCAAGGCTTTGGGAATACTTAGAAATGCTGCCATATCTCTTGTTCCCCACATCTCATGACGCAACGAAAAGGAGGGTTGATTTATTTCTGCCCAGCTGATAACCAGGGGCTCAAACTGCTCCCGTTGGCTAGAATGGACATACAGAAATGCTGTGCCCTTTGGGGTTAAAAGCCACTTATGGCAATTACTGGTATAATAGTCAGCATCAATATCAGAGATATCCAAATCCAATTGCCCTACAGCATGGGCACCGTCAATTACTGTGATGATACCAGCCTGACGAGCACGAGAGCAAATCTCTTTCACAGGTAAGACCAGTGCTGTCGCAGAAGTAATATGGCTCAGAAGAATCACTTTGGTTCTAGGAGTTACCTGCTGCCAAAATAATTCAACAAATTCAGCCTGGGTTGAGACAGGTAAATCGATGGCAACTTGCTTGAGGTCAGCACCCACCCGATTACATTTTCTCTCCCAGGTGGCCACTATGGTTCCATATTCATGATCTGTGGTCAAGACCTCGTCATTGGCTTTTAGTTGAATAGTGTTGGCGATTGCATTTAATGCTACTGTAACATTGGGGGTAAAAATCATTCCTTCTGGATCGGTATGTACGAATTGCGCCAGCTCAAACCGACTCTCTTCCAGGGGCCCACTGGCCTGCTTAGTGAACATGCCCTTCATTTGCCTGGTAAAATAATCAATGGGATTATTTTCCAGTAGGACCTGCCACTGCTGAAAGTCCTCAAACACTTCTCGAGGACAAGCACCAAATGAGCCATGGTTCAGATAGTGTATGTCCGGATCAAGCATAAACTCTGATTTGAGGTTATTAAGCATGGGGACTCCTTCATAGAATTTTCCTGATTGGATAGGCAACCCGGAAAACTAGGATTTAATCAGCTATTTCACCAACAGAATCAGTTCAGGCTGAAAACTGTCATACCAATAAATAATCCAAGCAGAGAAATACAGATAAATGCAGCCAGAGACTGAACCCAATCTTTGTCTGAAAAGCGAGCAGCCAGAGTGGCAAGGAACATGATGAGCAATAGTGGAGTGGCTAATCCTAATATCGGGGACTTCTCTATGAGTGTTTCATGAAAGAAGTTAATAACAATAATAACCGCAAGAATGTTGAAAAAACTGGTTCTCTGCTGATAGTAATGATCCCGTGAAGGTTTATTCTTGGCAAAAATTAATCCCGCCAGGATAAAGAGGAGAATAGGAGCAGCCAAAGAGAGCAATAGTTGAAGAAAATTCCATTCAAAATTCTCGTGCAGATCCCAACGAGTCCACCAGATGATTATGAGATGCAGAAAAATAAAGAGCGCCCAGATGGCTTGGGGAAGGAAAAACCGTTCTTTAAACTCTGTTCGGAGTAAACGTACGACACCGTAAAGTAATTCAGCTATCCCTAGACCGATGAGGATAGATGTGAGTACCATGATGTATTCAAAGAGACTCAATTGAAACCTCTCTAGGGAATCATAGGCTAAGCCTATGGTTTGTCATGCTGTTCAACCAAAGTTTGAAACCTGGGATTTTCTCTAAGTGGATCATAGATAGGATCTAGTCTTAACAAATTTACACTTGTCCAGCCAGGTACGGTCAGGAGCTTCTCAAGAAGACTAATCGCTTCATCTTGTTCACCACAAATGACATAAATATCGGCAAGATCCATTAGAGCATCCGCACCTAAAAGTCCATCTCTAGACAAGGGCATGAGCTCAACTTCACGTTTGCCCCAGTCCATGGCTTCTTCAAATCGACCTTGTTTTGCCAGGGTGATCCCTAACTCTCCATAGGCTTCCCAGTCTTCAGGATTTTCCTGAATCGCTTGCTCTGCATCCATACGAGCTGAATCAAAATAGGCTTGGGCTTGCTCAATTTCCCCAGTGCGCTGTAGTAGATCACCGATAGTCCAAAATGAGCTCGATGTATCTGCCATATTAATTTCAAGCGCCAATTTAAAATCACGACTGTACCATGTGTGCAATGGTCTGATTTCGTCCAATTCAGAGGGGTCAAACTTGAGCAGGAGTTGATCCATAATTAGCTGTAGTGTATTCAGGTCTCCACTGCGGCTGGCTTCAATATAATATCGTCCAAATTCTTGAGAAGCTTCTTTCCCTCTATAAATTGCTGACAGTTGTTCCTGATACCGCTGCGCTAGATCCCAATCCCGCAAGAAAAATGCCCAATTTCTGGCTTCCCACACCTTAGATCCATCGTTAGGATCCAGTGAAACTGCTTTTTGGAGGTTTTCCGTAGCTTGCTCATAAAGACCGAGGCGTCTCTCCACATAAGCAGTTGCAGCAAATAGATCGCTGTTATTAGGTTGAGATTCCTGAGCTATGGAAAATTCTTCCAAAGCTTTCTGATAATCACGAGATCCATAGTAATAGAAAAATCCTCTTGCCTGATGTGTTTCAGGTGCCTCGGCATTGATGGCCAGCGCTTTTTCTAATACCATCTCTGCTTTCTTAAGACGGGCGGGTGTCGGATCTGTTCCGCTACCATCAAAATATTTTTGTGCATGCCCACGAGTCAAAATAGTATATGGCAATAGAAAGTCAGGGTCAAGTTCTGTAGCTCTTTCATACATAGCAAAAAGAGAATCATCATCAGCGACGCCTGAAGTTCTCAATAAATCTGCTCTGAGATAAACATCCCAGGCTTCCTGGTTTTCGGTATATCTAGTTTCAATATATTGTTCTTCTGCTGGAGTGAGCTTGGCTTTAAGAGCGGAGGCGATTTTCTTGGAAACTTCTGTTTGAACGGAGAAAATATCTGCATATTTGCGGTCAAAAGTCTCAGCCCAGAGATGCTCATCGGTTCTGGCATTAATAAGCTGTGCTACAATGCGAACCTGATCTCCGGCTCTGCGGACACTGCCTTCCAAAATATTGGCTACACCTAGTTCCCGTGCTATCGCTGGAATCAATTTGGTGGTTCCTTTATACTGCATCACCGAGGTCCTGGATATGACTTTAAGATCAGCAATCTTGGATAGCTGTGTTAGAATATCATCATGGACCCCATCAGCAAAAATCTCATCCTCTCGTTCATCAGCAAAAGGCGTAAAAGGCAGTACAGCCACTGATTTTTCATCAAGAGCTGCTAACTCACTTTGACTCATATCCATTGAGGAGGAATCAAAGAAACGCGGATAAGCGGTAAATCCTAGAATGAGGGTCAGGAGCGTAATAATAATGGCATTCCCAGTGAATGGTTTATGATCTGGGCTTTGTTTTTCTCCTGTTTTAGGCGACCTTTTTAGTCCCTCAGGGGTGAGCTGAAAGGTCCAGGCCAATCCGATAGCGATAGGAAAGCCCAAGCCAAGGAGAATCATGATAAAAGTTATTGTCCAATCTGGAACACCCAGCCGTGGCAGGATCATATCTGCCGCCTCCAGGATAACGAAGCCTGTACCTGCATAAACGGTGGAAACTCTAAAGACTCGACGGTTTCGGAGCTCTTGAATCAGACGACTAATGCTACTTTGTGAGTCTGACATACTGGATCAGCTGGCACTCATGATGAGCTTCTGGTAACGGGGATGATCGTGAAGCGAATCAAAAAATGGGTTCAACCTGATACGCCATTTTGTATATCCACTTTTGATTGATAGTAAGTATTCCATTTTATCTATAGCCAGTTCAGTCTCGCCGACAAGATTATAAATAGCTGCCAGCCTAAAATGATGATCAGGACCATTGAGGGCATCTTTTGAAACCGGTTCCAGTTCAATTGCTCTTTTACCAGCGGTAATCGCTTTTGATTTATCCCCAGCCATCGCATGAATTATGCCCAAACTACTAACAACAAAAGCCTCATCCGGATTCTTGTTAATTTTACCCTCAAGGTTTTTTCGGGAGTGCTCTAGTTCAGTGGAAAGCTTACTCGGTTTATTCTGCAAATAGTATATTCTGCTTTTGTGGTACGCAGGGAAGGCCCCACTATAGTCATTCTGAATAATCTGCAACGCAGATTCAAAATTATCGGCCTCAATTTCAAGCTGAGCTCTATAGGAAGCTATAGTTGAAGGATTATCACTATTTAAAATGCCCTCATTAAGAATTTTACGAGCTCTCTCTAGATCACCATAAACATCTTTTACAAAGTGGGCATAAAATCGATATGGTGATGAGCTCTCTGGTGATGTTTGGATAGCTTTTCGGTAATACACCTCAGCTGCCTCATAATCACCCATAATAAAATAATAACCACCTAGCCAGCCTGCATTACCGATTCCATCCGGTTCGATCTCATAGGATCGTTCAAGATATTTTCCAGCTTTAGGCCAATTCCCAGCCCTGACATTTAGCTCCCCAAGGTGTTTGACAATCTCACCATTTCCCGGCTGCCCCTCGGCGGCTATCTCATATTCCCGGATAGCTGCTGCCGGATCATCCAAACACCATTGATAAAAGATACCTTGGGCAAAATGGACTTCCGGATGATCAGGGATCAAACGTTTTGCTTTTTCTAGTGTATTCCTGGCTAACTCTTTTCTCTCAGGACTATGATCCCAATCCCGCCCCTGGAAGAGAACTGAGTGAGCTACAGATTGACGAGCATAAGCCAAACCAAAATCTGAATCCAGCTTGATGGCTTCCTCGTACATGGCCACTGCCTTCAGGTTACCTTCTTTGGTGGTCTTGGTGTACCAGAAGTGGTTACCCTTCAGGAAGTAATCATAGGCGGCCATATTTAATGTGGGGATGGCATCAAGGTTTGCTTTTTCCTCAGGACTCAAAGCTGACTTCAAAGCCCGGGCAATTTTTTTTGCCACGTCACTCTGGATTGAAAATATATCAGCATAGGCCCTATCATAAGTTTCGGCCCATAAATGTTCATCAGACTTGGCATTAATAAGCTGGGCCACAATACGAACCTGATCCCCCGCTCTACGAACACTGCCCTCCAATAGATTGGCAACACCGACTTCTTGCGCAATCTCTTTGATACTTTTCTGGGTGTCTTTGTATTTCATCATTGTGGTTCGGGAAATGACTTTGAGAGCACGAATCTTGGAGAGTTGGGTGAGTATATCATCATGCATTCCATCAGCGAAGATCTCGTCCTCCCGTTCATCAGCAAAAGATGTGAAGGGTAGAACGGCAATAGATTTAGGGTCAACTTTGACTGCAGTTTCGGCAGAAGTAGCCTCTGAATTACTTACTTCACCTGCAAATCGAGGGTAAGCTAATAATCCGATTATAACAATCAGCAATACTGTAATAATTGTATTGCTGGTGAAAGGTTTATGATCGGCCGTATGTTTTTCGCCGGTTTTTGGGGACCTGCGGAGACCTTCTTCGGTCAATTGATAATGCCAGGATAGTGTCGTAGCAATGGGGAATCCAATCATGAGAATCCCGAGAATGATCAGGGCTAAAATCTCTGGGAGCCCTAACATGGGAATGATAATGTCGGATGCTTCTAAAACGGCGAAACCAATTCCCAAATAGACCGCTGCCACCCTGAAAACTCTACGATTTCTTAGTTCAGAAATGAACTTTGATAAACCCGTTTTTTCTTCGCTCATAATATCCCCATTTTGGTGTCTCTAGAAGCGCCTCAATATGTGTTATTGGCATGCATGATGCAATGCCTATTAATGATTGTTTTTATCGTGTTTTAGCTTCCCTCTGATGAAGGAATTTACCTACCCAAATGACTAATTAGTGAACTTGTGTTCACTAGGAGACAATTGAACCTAGCTTTTCGCTGGGAATCCCCATAACTTTTATTTTTTCTGATTTGCCTTTAAGCTCTTGAGCACCGAAATCCTGCCAGGGCAGGTTCTGGGATTGCTTCAGGTTTTGATGAAGTACATGTGAAATGACGATTGGCGTATTGAAATCCTTGGTCAGCGTCTCGAGTCGAGCCGTAATATTCACAGCATCTCCAATAACCGTGTATTCCAGTCGTTCTTCTGACCCGATATTCCCGGCAATCACCTCTCCTGAATGAATTCCCATTCCCATTTCTATTGGTATTTCATAACTTTCTTTATTCTCCTTGCAAACGTTGAACATCTTAAGCGCAGTTCGGATTGCCTGTTCAGGAGCTTCCTCAGGATCGGTGAGCCCAAAAATAGCCAAAATCCCATCACCTATAAACTTGTCGACAATACCATTCTCGTTGTGAATGATCTTTACCATATCAGAAAAATACTTATTTAAACCGGATACCAGATCCTCTGGCTCATATTCCTCCGTAAGTGATGTGAAACCTCTGATATCGGAGAGTAGAATGACCAGCTCATGCCGCTGACCCCCTAATTTGAGTCCTCCTTCTCCATGCGAGAGAAGATGCGCTGCTACCTCAGGGCTGACAACTTTTCCAAAAATATTCTGAATGCGACGCTTCTCCCGAAGGCCATCGATCATCTGATTAGTATGCTGAGCAATATGGGCAAACTCATCTCTGCTCAACACCGGTACATATCCATTCAGGTTGCCCTGATTGACATCATCCAGGACTTGAGTCTCGTTAGCAAAGAATAATCTGATGTTCTTCGCATAAGAGTTGATAAGATTAAGGACAAGGCTCATGGTAATCAATACAACAAACAGAATCTCGAACATGATGGTCCTTTGAACCTTTGGGATATCCTCTGGTCCGGTCATGGAAATCCAGGAGATATCCTTATTGATCACCATCATGGTTACCACAGAAACAAATGACAAAACAAGAATGGCAAAAATAACGAACTTCTTGGTAAGCGAGGTAAAGTTTTCAATTGGGGCGAAACGTTTCCCCAGCTTTTTAGCCTCCAAAAGAACAATTCTTTCACGAAACAAAGCCATATCAATGGCTAGGAATGATCCTAAAGTGAACATTCCGACGGTGACCTTGCCACCACTGGCAAGAGGTGGAAATACATATACAAATTGATTGTAAATAGCAATGGCAACACCAGCCGCTATGAACAGTGAAAATTCAAACACCATCTGCCGCCTGGGTTGCTCCATGGGAGGTTTTGAGAAAACGAATATCTTGATCAGAAAGTGACGCATTCCAAATAGGATAATGAAGAAAACAATCAGAGTTTTACCCCATTCCTGAATGGTAAGTGAGTCAATAAATGGACAAACCTGGCCGCCGTACAGGGTCATTACTGCCAGTGAAAAGAGGTAATATAGTGAAATTCTCAACATCTTAAATAAAGTATAGCGAACTTAGCATATTCAGGCTGTCTGCCAAAAGACAATCTTCACTTTTATCAAACTTCCTCAGTTTTGTTAAGTTCGGTATTTTAGATAGATTCTATTGATTATTCTATGGTGTGCATTCACTTTCTATTAACTTAGGAGTAACGGCAAACAAGGAGAAATATTTCTCTCAGCTCTGGATCCTTGAAATTGAAATCGTGTTTGATTTGGCATCGGAACTATTCTCATTATAAGGAGAAAAGACATGAAAAATCATTTTACAATCCCTCCAAGTATTGAGAAGAGATTACAAGCTTGGACTGATTGGGCAGAACGTCAAAACAAACAAGATTTTATTCCAAAACCGTGCATTACTATCTCAAGGGAATATGGTTGCCAGGCATACAGGCTGGCAGATGCCTTGTATCAGCAGCTTAATAGTCAAGTGGAAGCTGAAGAAGAGTGGACAATGCTTGATCGTATTCTCCTGGAAAAAGTCGCTAAGAAATCAGGCTATTCCATATCAGAACTTAATTATGTAACCCAGAATAATCCCTCCTTCCAGTCAATGATGGCGAATCTTATGGGTCCAAATTCTACTAAACCAGTTAAAGCATTTAACTACATCAGAGAGACTATTAACTATTTTGCTAAAGCGGGCAATTGTATCATCATCGGACGTGGTGGCGTATGCATAACTCAAAATTTAACCAATGTGATTCATGTTCGTCTGATAGCCCCAATGTCCTTCAAGGTTGCCAATATTGTAAAAAGTATGGGGTTGTCAGAAAAGGAATCCCTGGCTCATATTGAGGCTCGCCAGGGTGAACGCGATAAGTTTATTAAACATTTCACTAAGATGAATATTTCTGATCCCAATTTATACCATGTGATTATCAATAATGAAAAATCTACCATTGATGAGATGGCAGATTTGATTATTACACGATTGAATTCTCTTAGGTAATTTTAATTCACCTCTTATGGGAATAAAAAGAGCCGCTAAAATGCGGCTCTTTGAACAAATCAACTAGAGAGCAATACAACTACATGGTAGTAATTATCCCATTAAAGGTTGGACTTGGACGCATAGCCTGGTCAAGCTTATCCTCATCAGGAAGATAATAACCGCCAATATCCATGGCTTCACCTTGGGCATCTAATAACTCAGCATTGATCTTTTCTTCATTAAGTAGCAGTTGCCTGTAGACTGTTTCAAACCTTGTTTTTAATTCCGCATCCCTGTTCTGTTCGGACAGGGCTTTTGCCCAATACAACGACAGACTAAAAGTACTGCCTCGATTATCCAATTCATTCACTTTCCGTGATGGAGACTTTTCATTCTCTAAATAGGTGCTGATAGCCTGATCAAGTGTGCTGGCCATGATAGCTGCTTTTCCATTATCAGTATTTTTAGCGATATGTTCAATTGATGGAACTAAGGCACAATATTCACCCAGTGAATCCCAGCGGAGATGACCTTCTTGTAGAAATTGTTGTACATGCTTGGGAGCAGAGCCTCCAGCACCTGTTTCAAATAAACCGCCACCCTTCATCAAAGGAACAATGGAGAGCATACGGGCACTGGTTCCCAACTCTAGAATTGGAAATAGATCCGTTAGATAATCTCTAAGCACATTCCCTGTCACGGAAATAGTGTCCAGTCCTTTTCTAACTCTCAGCAATGAAAACTTCATCGCCTCTACAGGACTTAGAATATGTATCTCAAGACCGTTAGTATCGTGATCTTTTAAATACAGGTTCACTTTAGAAATAATCTGAGCATCATGTCCACGATTCGCATCCAGCCAGAAAACAGCTGGTGATCCACTGGCCTTAGCTCTGGTTACAGCAAGCTTAACCCAATCACGGATAGGATCATCTTTGGCCTGACACATTCTGAAGATATCACCTGACTCTACTGACTGCTCAAGTAAAGTAGCCCCATTGGCGTCGACAACGCGGATAGCCCCATCAAAAGGAGCCTCAAAGGTTTTGTCGTGGGATCCGTATTCTTCAGCTTTTTGGGCCATCAAGCCCACATTTGAGACACTTCCCATGGTAGCTGGATCAAACTGTCCATTGACCTTACAGTCTTCAATTATTTGCTGATACATTGTTGCATAGCTTCTATCAGGAACCATGGCAACCACATCTTGCAACTGATCATCATTGTTCCACATTTTGCCCCCATCACGAACCACATTTGGCATGGAAGCATCGATGATCACATTATTGGGGACATGCAGATTGGTGATCCCTTTTCTGGAATCTACCATGGCTAAAGCAGGTTGATTTTCATATACTGCAGCAATATCTGCCTCGATTTCAGCCTTTTTGTCAGCAGGAAGTTTGTCCAATTTGGCATAAACATCTGCAAGTCCATTGTTCAGATTTACACCGATCTCAAATAGCGCTGCTGCATGTTTATCCAGGGCATCTGCATAAAATACTGAGACAGCGTGACCAAACATAATTGGATCAGAGATCTTCATCATGGTTGCTTTAAGATGAAGGGAAAGTAGTGCCCCCTCTTCTTTGGTTTCGGCAATGGTTGTAGCATAAAAGGCTCGAAGTGCCTTCACATTCATTGCGGAGATATCTATTACTTCTCCCCTTTGTAAAGCAAGGTTCTCTTTGAGAACCACAATTTCTCCATTGGCATCCACGGCTTCAATCTTTGCCACCGCCGATTCTGAAAGTGTTACGGATTTTTCACTTTCATAAAAATCCTTCTCACTCATATGAGCGACTCTGGCTTTGGACCCAGTTTCCGGCCAGGCTTTCATCATGCGGTGCGGATTCTTCTGGGCGAAACTTTTTACCGATTTAGCCGCACGACGATCAGCATTACCTTCACGTAGAACAGGGTTCACAGCGGACCCAAGTACCTTGGCGAAGCGATTTCGTAATTCCAAATCTTCATCTGTGTTTGCTTCATCAGGATAATCAGGGATAGCGTAGCCTTTGCTCTGTAATTCCTGTATGGCTGCTTTTAGCTGAGGGATTGAAGCAGAAATATTTGGGAGCTTGATAATATTAGCATCTGGAGATTGGGTTAAATCACCCAACAGCTCTAAAGCATCAACCTGTTTTTGGTCCTCAGTAAGGTTGTCAGGAAATTGTGAGATGATCCTACCAGCGAGAGAAATATCAGCCACTTCGATATCTATCCCAGTGCCTTTCATGAAGGCTTGAACAATAGGCAAAAGTGTGCGGGTAGCCAAAGCAGGTGCTTCGTCAATTTTGGTCCAGATTATTTTTGATTGTGGCATTGTGATCCTCTGCGTAATGCGTTGATAATATTATTATAGTACTGAGGAATATCGCTAATATACTCTTCTGTAATAGTCCAGTTGAGGGATTACTTGCCCCCTGACAATCAAAATAAATCTAAATCAAGGAATGCAAACTTAATTCGGACGGAAATACTATATTAATAATATAGATGATTGATAATGGCTTTTAATACTGGGGAGCTTGAATAGGTTACCCATACAAACAACCGTGTGGGAAGCTAATTTCCTACAATTTACAATGAAAATGAATGATAATTTGGGGTACTATCTGTTTGTGTACTTCATTTCCTCGTCCATCAGATCGCTCATTATCTGCTGTTCGAGATAGCTATTGGGAGTAAATAAATCCTTCAATTGAAGGGTAGATTGAAGGATTGAATTCTCAATTCGAGATACCTCTTCTTTGGCACCGAATTTTTCAGGGAAATCACTTTTCATTGCTATGAGATTCTCGTGATAATTATGGATTGTACGATAAAATGAACGAATTATCTCCCGCGTCATTTTTAATTTCATTTCATCTTTACTATGACTGTCATTGAGACGAGTAATATATCGATGTAAATCAGAGACCATGCAAGCAATTAGAAATGGAATAACAATAAACAATTCGTCAAACTCATGCGTTTCCATACCATTTTGAAATTGGTACATACTCAACAGATACGATGCAGACCTTTCAAATAAGTCCCAGTTCCAAATGATTGACGCATTTAGAAAGATCATCGCAAATGTCAACCCATATAGCGTATTCTTTAAATTTGAGCTAATAAAATCCCTAAGTCCCAAGTCTCTACTCTCCTCATGTGACAAGAAATTAAAAGATCATTTCTTGTCATAAATTCTCCCTCCCCAGCACAGGAAACCCAACAGGGGAGAATAACTTGCAGCAGGTGATCAATGCAGTATTCTATATTTCTCTCAGAATCACCTAATGCTCTCACCTTGTCACAACTTTAAACGGTGAATAGAGTTCAAATCGTGTGCCACCTCATTTTATCAATCTTATAGAGCTGTTTATATTGATTTTATACTATGGAGCTCTCTTCACCTCTATTCTCTAGCTTAAGCAAATTGTCATTAATTGGCGACGTTTATTGTAATATTATTATGCGTTCCTAGCTGAGAACTATACCTGGTTTCATACGCCAATCTTTATCATGTTCAATTTTTAACGACTTTTCGGCAGCCTGTGCTACCACTAGCAACATGGTTTCTTTTATGCGAAATAGTTTGAGTTCCTGTGCTAAATCTACACCCTATTCCCGTTCACCACCCTGCTGTTCCTTAAGCTTTTTCAGCTCTTTTGTCCGGGTCTGGATACGTGCTCTTGCATCTAGGTACTCAGTCTCTCCGCTCTTCCTATAACATTGCTGGACACTCTAGATACCATGTAATGCATGGATAATTTTGATTATTGCTGTTTATACGATTGGACAACTCAATTTTTATTTGCTAATATAAAAGACAATTGAATTGAAGTTAGAGTACATGAGTATCCTGGCTGATCATAATGATACATTGATTCAGGAAGTTCTATAAAATAAGATTGATTTTAGTAGACAAAACTATGATAAATATTGTACAAGGAGTTCTAGTCCAGTGAAAGAAATATCCCATAAAGATTTTATGGAGAGCTTAGGAAGCGCACCAATTAGAGTCTTGGATGTTCGAGAATCATGGGAATTGCCAAAAATTGAGGGGGAATTTGTAACCAAGATTCCCATTCATCAGATCTTGGATTCTCTTGACCAAATTTCTAAAGAGGACGAGTTAATTGTGGTTTGTCAGCACGGTGTGCGTTCTAAGGCTGTGGTTGAACACCTCCAAACCAACTTTGGATATAAAAATCTGATTAACCTGCGAGGCGGCCTAACCCCTTATGAGCAGGAATGAATCCGGTAATGTGTTTATTGAGGCGTCCACACCTAATCAAAAATATCCATGAATAATTTGAGTTCTATAATGTCTTGTCCATCCATCAAGGAGACCATGATAATTAAAGCAGATGTCCCTCAATAAATTATAGTCTTTCATCCCCTTGAAGGCACAATGGTTCCAAATATTAGGATCATTGTGCTTTTTGGGACTTACCATCTATTCCCCGGGTAAGCACAACTTGAAACCAGACTATGCACTTTGTTCAAAATAAGCTGTGCAAATACTGCAAATCCACATAAATATTTTTTGTAGTTAGCAGTCCTAACCTCATATATAATATTGATTTATAGTCGTCCACAAATGCTGGCACAGAGATTGTGTTATAAGTAGGTACAATGAGAAACAATCAAAACATAGCAGCAAACGGGGAAATAGACATGAAGACTCAAATTTATAGTGCTGGAGAGCTTGCCATGAAAAACATTATCCTTTTAATCGTTCTGGGAATCTTAGCATTTTCAGCCTCAGTCTCTGCTCAAGCTACACCATGGTATGATAATTGTGACCCTTCAGCAAAAACTGGAGATTGGCGAGTATCACATTACCCTGTAAGCTTTGACATGAATGCCTCACTCATGCATGTAGCTGGATCGGCTTATCTGGCAAATTCTTTTGAAAAAATTATGCCCTGGTGGAAGGCAGACCTGGCAGTGCTATCTCTCGGGCTCTTGTGGGAAGTAAAAGATGGATTTGTGCCATGGGAACAAGCCGGTGCTTTGGGTGGCGAAGGCTTTTCTAGCAATGACTTCAAAATGGATCTCTTAGGTGTTGTCATCAACAGGATGCTACCCTCAGTGCTTGAGAAATCATTCTCAGCAGTTAAGAATTTTGACAGCTCAAAATACTCCCTTGGTTTCTCAGGTGGGGAATATCCCAAAGTTCAACTTTCGGTAGGTATGTAAAAACTGATTGGTATCGAACGAATCAGGATAATAGTTCATGAGCAGCAATCAATTCAAACCAATGAGATTCAACAAGCTGATAATGTCTATTGTATCACTTTTGTTATTGGCGAGTTTAGGTTTTTCTGAGGATACAACTATTGATTATTTTCAATGGCGAACGTACGACCAAACTGAGGAAGATTCTGATCGTCTTGTGCTACTTGTAATCACTCCTGCATATATCGCTCGATTCTATGATAAGTACTTACCCTGGTGGCAAGCTGACATTTTGGCATTTTCCACTGTAGCGCTATGGGAAGTCAAAGATGGATTGATACCGGAAGAAAAACAAAAATTTCTGGGTGGTAAGGGATTCAGTGAAGAGGATCTAAAATTAGGAGCTCTCGGAATCTGTCTAAATCGTGTGCTACCGGTCATAGTTAGACAGGTCACAGACAGGATCAAATTCTCCCACAACGAAAAATTAGGACTATCCTTCGATACTAAGAGTTATCCGAAGCTTGCCTGCTCTATCAAACTCTAGGTATAATCACATTATTAAAAACCAATAATATGAGTAATATGAATATATATCCGAAAATCAAGCAAAGTCATAAGGTTTTATCTAATCTTTTTATCTATGGGAATCAAAAAAGAATTCTTGTGTTTGTTCTGCTATTTGGAATGTTGAGTAGCATCGGCTTTGCACAAGCACCAGCTACAACACTTAGTGGTACAAGCATAGCAACCAGCATGTCACCTGGAGATCTCAATCAAGGTATGCTGAAGTTTAATCTGGTGTCTAACAAGACCAATGGTATTAGCTGGACCGGCATTACGGTCACCTTGACAGGGACAGCCGCAGATACTGACATTTCATCAGTAACGATCTGGAGGGATGATGGAGACGGTATTTGGAATGGTGGATCCCCCGATACTCAGATTGGCTCTGGTACATTTAGTGGTGGAACAGCTGCGATTACTGTGACTACTCAATCCATTACGAAGACTCAATCCTCATTCTATGTTGTTTATAACATTTCTAGCGGTGCCGCAACCACTGCAACAGCAGGAGCATCAATTGCTGCTATTGGTGATATTACTATGGCCACCGGAAGCGTTAATGGATTCCCCATTTCCTCAGCTGATGTAAGTCTGCCAGTAGAGCTAGGAAGCTGGACAGCAACATCCACTGATGGTGCAGTTGAGCTTGATTGGATGACCGAGTCTGAAATTGAGAATCAGGGATTCATCATTGAGCGGGCTTCAACAAGCTCATCCACCGAATGGGAAGAGATCGCTTCCTTTATTTCACATCCAGAATTAATGGGACAGGGTTCAACCACACAACGTAGCCTCTATTCCTTCACTGACAATGACGTGCAAGTAGGAGAAACCTATTCGTATCGTCTGGCTGATGTAGATTATGTCAGCAACATCACCTATCATGATGATGTTAGCTTAACTGTACGAGACACTGATGAGAGCCAGCTTCCTGAAAGTATGAACCTGAATGATGCCTATCCAAATCCTTTCAACCCTCTGGTTAATCTGGGCTTCAAGCTTGAGAACTCAGCTAACCTGGAACTGAGCATCTATGATGTACAGGGCAGGCTAGTCAAGACCATCGCTCAGGGGATCCATAACTCAGGCAATTACACCTTTCAGTGGGATGGTATGAGTACTCAGGGTCTGCCTCAAAGCTCTGGTGTATACCTCGTTCGATTGACTTCCAATAGTGACCAACAGATTCAGAGAATCACACTTCTTCGCTAAAATAGTTTTGGCTGATAAATTTGCCCAGACCGCTCAATATCACCCCCACAAACGCACCGCTGATAACCCAATGATTTACAATGGGTTTTTCTGGTGGATCCACAGGGAGTTGACTTCGAATGAGCCCCGAACCAAGGGATGTCTGGTCGGGTCGAAGCCTTAGCATAGACGGATGTTACCGGAAAGTGATTCCTGATTTCTAACTTATCTTTTGGTCGCGCAAACGGGAGGCATGCCGAGAACACCTTTCCCTGGTAAATTACTCACTAAAGAACATTTGATTCTGAAGATACTGAATCTGTTGTTTAATATATGGTTCAATCTCAGGGGGTAAACCGTGTTCCAGGGCTTTATTGTAATATTCTATCGCTACAGATTTATCTGCGTAGAAATCATTATAGGTGTTCGCCAGTGAGTAGTAGATCATTCCATCATTTTGAGTCACATCCAAAGCCTCCTTGAACGATTTGATCGCCTCAGGGTATTCCTTTAGATCGTGGTGACATTGACCCAGCACCAGGTACAAATGCGGTAAATAATTTGGTCCAACCAGCGACAGAGATTTATCCAGATATACGACTGCAGCTTTTTTCGATCCTATTTCCTGAGCACAAAGACCGAGGTAATAATAGGTGGCAGGGTCGTCTTCATATGGTTCAGAAAGGAGGAATTGATGATACGCCTTGTCAAATTGTTTATCCGCGTAATAACAGAACCCCAACTTCTTAATTAAATCGACGTTATCAGGTTGAAATGCAGTCGCCATTTCGATATGCACTGCTGCTTGCTTATAATCCCCTAAACTATATTGAATATTGCCAAGCAGTAGAATAAACTTTTGACTATGCTGGACATCTAGATTGCATTGCTCAATAAGGTTAAGCGCCTCAGCATTTCTATCTCTTGATTGTAAATGTTTTGCATACTCATGGATGATTTTATTGCTGAGAGGATCAGATTCATGTGCATGCTTATAATGTTTTGTGGCACGATCTGCTTGTTTCAACTTTATCGCACACCTTGCCGCCATCATATGATCATTGGAGTTGCTTGGGTCTATTGATAGTAATTCATCGTAATACTGAGACGAAGGTAAGAAATTCATTTCTTCATAATAGAGTCTCGCTAACATCCTCATCAAGTTCGTATCGGTTGAGTCGGTAATGAGTGCTTCACTAAGTAACTTTTGAGCACGATCCGCATATCCAACTTTTTGAAGGACAATTGAGTAGTCCATGATATTGGATTTACGTTTGGGCTGCAATTGATAGATCAACTCATAGCATTCAATGGCTTCGTGCCAAAGCTGCAATTTCTGATATGCCTCTCCGAGCAAAGTGTTGATCTCAATATTTTGCGGATCTTCCTGTTTGAGTGCGTTTAGTGTGACTATCACCGTGTCATACTGTCCGGAATAGAAATGGGTATTGACATCATTGGGAATTCCAGAGTCGGCATTGAGATGAGTACTTATAAGTACAATACTGATGATGATATATAGGATTTTCCTACCAAAAGGCGATATACTTGTCTGTGTTCTCATGATTCAATTACATTCTCATCGTAGATGACTTACCTTAATTATTGTTCATTCTCTTTACCGCTTCAAAGTATTTGAGCTACATTTAGCTAAAGGCAAGAGAAACTCTCAGTTTGTCTTCAAATTCATCGTGCAAAAATTCAGCCATGCTGATTATTAACTCTATGGTGAATCATTCACTCAAAATGACCTGACTCTAGTTGTAATTATTGAAGGTAATAAAAAGCCTGCACACTTTGACAGGCTTAGGACCAACTGATCTTGTTGAATAACGAATATCGAACAGGGATATAGGAATGATGAGGTGAGAGGGGGGTGACTGGAAAGTGACCACTACAAAAAAATACCCTAATTTGCTCTGGCAGGATACATAATATCCACCAGTCCAAAATGCTAGTTATTCCAAATCATCAGAAATTATTAAAATATGAAAAAAGAGTTACCAGGGTTTTTGCATCTACTACCGCGCCCTCCCGCATCATCTTTTTAACTTTTTGCTTTGTAAATATTCGCACCTCAATTACTTCATCCTCATCAAGATTCGTCTCTGTTTTTAATAGATCTTCCGCGATAAATGAGTGTACAATTTCAGTACTATAATGGGGAGATGAATAACAGGAAATAATCTTTGTCCACTTTTTTGCCTGATAGCCTAATTCTTCTTCTATTTCACGCTGGGCACATTGTAAGGGTGATTCGCCAATATTTATGGTACCTGCAGGGAGTTCCCAGGTATTATCCTGAACTCCATATCTATACTGATTGACCAACATAATTCGGTCCTTGTCCAAAACGGGAAGCATTACACTAATACCGGGGTGTTGAATCAAGCTACGTTTCAACTTTTTCCCATTCACCCAAATGACCTCATCTTCAAAAAGGTCAAAGCAATAGCCCTTGTAAATATTTTTCCTGCTTAAAAGTTTCATTGCTTTGACCCTATCAGTAATTGTTTCTGTAATTAGCTTTCGGATTCGAAAGAATATGACCAATGGAAATATTCATGATCTTATTCTTAAAGATTTTTAGTGCATATAAGCTTGCCAGACGAGATGTATGACCAAAGGATCAAGGGGTTCATTATCCGCTTCAGCTGTTTTGAAAGTGGCGACCAGTTTAAAAAGTGAGTCCTTCCAGTGATCCGGATCAGGTGAATAGCTTGCAGCAAGTAAGATATTGCCAAATGCATCTTTATCTACATCAACATTTTTATCCCAGGTCTGATAGCCAGCACCCAGCTCAATTTTTTCTGACAACATAAAGAAACCACCCAGACCCCATCCCAAGGAAACTTCATCGTCTGCATTTGCGTGATTCACAACTCGGGCAAAATCAACCTTTGATCTAAAGGCTCCCTTGGTGTAATCAGATGGTTTGAAATAGAAAAATCCAGTGGCAGACGATACATTGATACGGTCTTCATTGGGTAAACCATAATGCAAACCAACATTCATAGCAGAACCTATCTTGCTTGAGATGGCAAAATCCAACTGTGGTATGGCACCTGTATCTTCATCCGAGTTGCTGGATTTTGTACCATAAGGGATGAGGTTCAAATTAGCATCACCGTTTTGCGCCATCACTTGATAGTTGAAACGATTAAATTTTCCAATAACAGCCATTCCAAGTGTCCGATAATCTGGACGCCCTACGGCTGAAGACCATTTTCTTCCTACGATGGATCTCTCTGCGAAATCAATTGCAGTGTGGGATGTAATACCACCAGCTTGACTGCCAGCACCAACAAAGCGTCCCAATCTTACCTTCATATTGTCATTGAAATTATAATCAATCTGGGCATCCATCATGGTGGCGGTGGCAGCATCAAATTGTACAAATGCATCGACATTGCCTTTGGTCATTTTACCTCTAAGTCGGGCTCTACGAATTCCCGCTCCCAATTGGGTGGTCGTTTCATCCAAGACAAGAGCTGATGAGTCCGAGTTAAATTCATATTTATCATAACTTGTATATGTAGCCCAGGATTGAATCGTAAACTGGAAGGTGGGCTGGGCTGAGAGTGTTTTCACTAAACCCAAGCTCAAACAGAATACACTAATCAGTATGCTTACTTTTCTCAAATTACTAAGTCCTTTACTATGCTCGCTTAAGTTCATGTTTCCACACGAATATCATCATACCGGCTGCCAAAATAGCTCCTGAAATCCAAAAGTAAAAGGCGGCATCCCAACTGAAATTATCGATCAGATAACCGGTTCCAACTCCAGTAAGACTGGCACCAGCATAACCCATGGCATCAATGAATCCGGTGACCGAAGAGGCAGCTTTACGAGATCCTAAATCGGCAGGCAAGGCGGCTACAATCAATACGTGAGGACCAAATGTGAAAAAGCCAATAAACAACAGGATGATCAGGCTGATGATCCAATTATCACCAGGTACAATCCGATACAGGTAACAAAAAACTGCTAACGCAATAAGCATGGCAAAAGCCACCGGGGCTCGCCGATTCTGGAACAGTTTATCGGATGCCCAGCCGGCCAGAATCGCGCCCAGACCACCGGCTACTGGAAAAGCGATTGCTTTGTAAGCGGCCATGGAGATAGTTGCTCCTTGTTCTTCAAACATATAGGTTGGAGCCCAGCTCATGAAACCATAGCGGACAATATTCAGTCCGAATAAGCCAAAGGCCGCAAACCAGATATAGGGATTGCTAAGCGTTATTTTCAGTGTTTCGCGAAATCCAATATGTTCGTCGGTCTGAACCTCGGTCCGGGCGATGCCCTGTTCCTGTTCTTCGACGGTGGGTAAGCCGATTTCTTCTGGTGCATTCCGGGATCTAAGATACCAATGAATGGCAAGACCAGCCATAATCAGCGCTGGTATCCAGAAAGTGGCACGCCAATTAAGATACTTGATTATTGTACCGGCCAGTAACCAGGACAGAGCTCCACCAAGGATATAACTGGTTCCGATCCGTCCCGAAATTTTTCCCCGACTATTACTGGGAAACCAGTTTGCCATAGCTTTGACAGTCGGACCCCAGCCCATTGACTGAAAATAGCCATTAAGACCCCAGATCACCACCATCAAACCAATAATACCACCGGTGAGTCCCATAAAGATATTCAATATTGCCGATGATAGCAGCCCAACAGTTATGATTAGGCGAGAATTTAGTTTATCGCCCAACTGACCATTGATAAACTGGCCGATAGCGTACAATGCAAATAAGGCGCTTAAAATACCCCCCAGGCTTGTTTTCGTTAAACCGAATTCCTGGGCAATACCTGGCATCGCCACCGATATATTTACCCGCCCTAGATAGAAGGCGGCATAGGTTATCCACATCATCCAGAACATTTTCTTCTGCCATTGTGCTAATTGAGTTTGGGTGCCGGTATTCATAATATTTCTCCTTATTAAGATTGACGACCCCGTAAAAAGTATGTTACTGATTTAAGCATACTTGGCTTCCGAAAACCATTTGGTGCTGGATTTTTTACGAGATCGTCAATCTTAGTATATTATTTTTTTAAACCAGAATATGATCAAATACAAAAAATCAATGCTGGTTCTTTACTCGTTCTTTGATTCCGGTTGAAGATTGGGGGGGGAAATAGGGGATCACGATCACCCGTCCGCCGATACCAGCCATTACTTCTTGTGCCTCTTCAATCGCTTCGGGAGTGTGGCTGGAACTTTCCATCAAAATATCGGGTCTTATATTTTTAACATTGGGCAGCGGCGAATACGTTTCCTGGGCTACAACTACATCAACATATTTGATAGCTTTGGCCAGATCCAGGCGTTCTTCAAACGAGAGAATCGGTTTGGCTTTTTTTTCTAGAACTGCTTCATCCGTTAAAATACCCACAATCAATTTCCCGTCCGGACCTGCGATAGCCTTGGCATTTTCCATCATTACCAGATGACCTTTATGAACAATGTCTAAAACATAATAAGAATAAACCAGTTTCATTTTTTAATCCTTTATCAATATGTTTCTATGAATTTCTATGCTCTTCAAATGTACCACCAGTCTAATCTGCCTTAACCATGGATTCATCGTCATATGCTGGGTGCCAGTATTGTTTTGGCGTTCGCCAATCTGAGCCATATCTAAGTGCTAAATAATCTTCAACATGATTCGGGATGGAGTATTTATGCCCATCAAAAATAAAAGTGTCCAGTTCATCCACAAATGATGCGGGAATCTCATTGTTAACTCCGGCGATAATTGATCGATATGTAGGTTCGGTTTTACCTTCGTACTGTCCGCGGTATTGAGTAAAAAAATCCAGATGGGGATTGGTTCTGATTAAACCGAATTTTTGATGGAATGCCTTAACGGTTCGGTACTTCCCTAATTTCCACGAATCCGGTCTTATGCTTGGGGAAAGTAATTTGATAGGGTAAAGTTTGCCCAAAGCTTGGATCATCTGTTCCATCTTTTCATCTGATTCGTATCGAACACTCAAATCCATATCCTTGTCCCAGTCAATAATCTTATTCTCTCTGATCAATCCTAACAATGTTCCAAAATCCAGCCAGTAATGGATCCCCATTTCCTCTAAAACTTCACAGCTTCTACGCAATAATTTGTGAGCATGCTTTCGGGACCTAGGGGTAAACTGAAAAAGATTTATCTTGTAGGACTCTGAGAGTAGTTGTTTGCGATATTTTCTGACAAAGGAATTGAGCTCTTGTGGCACCACTATCATTGTATTTTCGACTTCGAGCTTTTGAAGATGACCGGGATTTAGATCCTGAGAGTCATAGCGGTTTGTATGACCTCCTGCATATACGATTGATTCATCCAAGTTCTGCTGTATGGGTAGGATATGAATGACGTATGGGTGTTTTACTGCTCCCTTTTTTCGAGGACTTCGTAACTTAAATCGTCCGTGCCCCCATTTGCGCTTTGGTTTTAATATTATCCCCTCTGAGAGGAGCATCTTAAACAGAATGAATTTTTTGATGAGAGATATTTGAAAGACATATAAATAAATACTAAATTTATATTTAGTCATGTTACCTTCGGAAAAACCCACAAGCGATTCACCTCCCAAAGTATAGATCACTCCAAGCTTATCCAGGGCATGCAACACTTTGCATAACATGCTGGTGATAACCTTGTCTTGTGGCAAGCTTGTCGTTGTTAAATCCACATGCACATTCCTTTTTCTGTTTTTTTCTTGGATAACCCATTGTGCTTTTTTGCTTCTCGTGATAATAGATTGCCGTTGAGATGGGAGACCTATTATACCTTAATGATTCTAAGACACCATTAAGATCTTGCTAAGAATAAATTTTCTATGCAAAAATCTAATGTCGAACTTCCGCAGCCGCACCATTTTTCTTGAACCCGTTGTTTACTTTTATTTCTTTGGTCAGCTATGCTAATTTTCAATTGAAAACAAATATCAGCTCAAAATCTACCGATTCAATAGATGTGATGATTGCAGCCCTGCTAACAAAAGCTGTAAGCGTTTATTCGTTGTATACCCACCTGTCATCGTTCTGTGGACTTCGACTTGGCAAGCAGGGAGTTGGCATCCGGCTTCGCTTCTACTTTTCTTTGTCCCGATATAGCATGTCGGGACAAAGAATGAACCCCTTCGGAGTGCCCTCTTTGAATATCCAACACCGAACAAGGAATGTTGAATTGAGAAGGTTAACTTCGACATTGGATATTCTGCATTCAAAATTCTGTGTCTTGTCCTGAAATAGGTTGACTCATTTTAGTGGCAAGATAATAAGAATAGAGCCTCAAGTAATCACCAGATTATTTGAGGCTTTTTCATTTCGCCATGTTTTTATTCTGACCTTATCCTGAGCATGCATTTGTACTGGTGTAAGTAGTTCACAACTCATATGCGGTCTCAAGCTATTATAGATATGGATTGATTGTTTTGTTTGTTGTCTGATGTCTTTCATCTCACCTGGCAGCTCTCCCAGATTAAATTCATCTTTTAGGATCCCATTCACTCGCTCAGCAACAGCATTCTCATATGGATCGCCATTCTCAGTCATACTGATCTGGATATGGTTCTCTTTTAGGATATCTGTATATAGCTTGCTACAGTACTGAAGACCCCGATCTGAGTGATGGATCAGTGGCTGTTGAGGATACTCTCGTTTAGCTATAGCCATTTTGAGTGCTTTCAATGTAGAACTGGCTTCCAGGCTGGGACATAACTCATGACCCATGATCTGTTTTGAATAAGCATCTGTTATCAAGTGCAGATGGTTATGACCATCATCACCGGATACATAGGTGATATCAGCCACCCATAGTTGTTCGGGTCTTGAAGGGACCAGATCCTTGATGAGGTTAGGATACTTTCTCATCCAGTGCTGAGAGTTAGTGGTCTTGGTGTATTGTCTGCGTTTAGTAATCAACAGACCTTCCCGACCCAAGAGCTCAAACAACTTATCACGTCCATACTTGATCCCGTGAAGCTCTAGCAATGGTTTGGTTAGGTAATACAGCTTACGACCACCCAGACGTGGCATCTGTCTTCTGATTTGCAAGACATGATCCAGAATGAGACGTTCTTCAAGTCTGGTGTCAGCTAGTGTTATGCGTTGTTTGTAGTAGGCCTGCTTGGTATAGCCAAACAGTTGACAGAACATGCTTACTTTTCGTGAATACTCTTGCGCAAGATCTTCAACTGCCTGGCTACGTCTTTTTTTGAGATGCTGATTCCGTCTTCACGTTCTGCGATCTCAATCAGCTTTTTCAAGGCAATCACCTTGAGTCGTTCATTCTCCAACTCTTTTTCTAACGCTTTGATACGTTGCTTCTGAGGATCTTTCATGGGTCTACCTATAATGGTGCTTTCTGGTGCATAGTGTAGTTTACCATATTTTCGACACCATTTCAAGATAGTTGCATGACCGGGGATGCCATACTTACGACCCAGTTCTTTCTTGTTTAAGCGCCCCAGCTCAAATTCTCTCACTACCATCCGTTTAAAGTTCTCACTGTAGAAATTTGCGGGGACTAGCTGAAATAGTGGGAATCCTTGTCCTTCCATATTGACCTCCGTAATTGGTCAACTTTTTTCAGGACGACACACATATAAAAAAAGCCCCACCTGCATAGGTGAGGCTTTTTTTATATATTTCAGTAATCTAATTTACTTAATAAAGAAATGAACCGCATTCTGGGCATAAGCTGAAAGCGGATCCCCAAACATCCAGGCAAACAATAGAGGTATTGCCAGAAGTAATAGTAGGATCGTCACATTGAGCGGTGCCTGATGGGTTGTCTCTGGAATTTCCATTTTCCCAAAATACATGGCCTTTACAACTCGCATATAGTAATAAAGCGATATAACGCCGTTTATAAGCCCGATGATGGCCAGGTAGAAGTACATGTCACCATACTCGATCAACGCTCTAAAAATGTAGAATTTGGCCACGAAACCACCAGTTGGTGGCAAACCTGTCAGTGAGAACATGAAGATGGCCATAATTATGCCTAAAACAGGTGCTTTATACCCAAGCGCTTTGTAATCTTCGATCTCTTCAGTGTCAAAGGCATTTTTAATATGAATCGCTACGAAAAAAGCTCCAAGGTTCATGAGCATATAAACCGCTGCATAATACAGGATGGCTGCGATTCCAGTTTGATCCGCAACAACAACACCTAGCAACATATAGCCAGCATGAGCAATACTGGAATAGGCCAGCATACGCTTGATGTTTGATTGTTGTAACGCAATCACATTTCCGACTGTCATAGACAATACAGATAAAACCCCCAGAACTGCCTGCCAATTCATATTCTCCAAAGCAGCCCATGATTCCATATTCGGGTTACCGTCATTTGAAAACACAATATTGAAGAATCGAATGATGATGGCAAAACCAGCTGCTTTGGGTGCAACTGAAAGAAAGGCTGTAATTGGAGCAGGAGCTCCTTCATAAACATCTGGCGTCCAAAAATGGAATGGAACGGCGGCAATTTTGTAGCCAAAGCCAACCAGAATCATCAGCAAGATCAATAGCATTAATGCTGGAGAGGCAGTACCTGCCGCAAGAGCAGCTTGGATCTCATAAATATCTGCGCTCCCTGTTAAACCAAAGAGTAGGGAAAATCCATAAAGCAAGATTCCAGAGCTAAAGGCACCAAAAACTACATATTTGACAGATGCTTCATTTGATCGCATCTGTTCTTTAAGATATCCTGAGAGCAAATAACTCATGATACTGACCATCTCAAGTGAGATGTAAATACTCAATAAATGAGTCGCTGAGACCAGAAAGAACATTCCTAAGACAAGGATCAAGATGAGCACATAGTACTCTCCTACCCGTCGATTCTTTAATTCGCTTGAATTAAAGGACATCCACATGACCAGAATAGCGCCGACGCTGACCAATATTTTGAGATATTGACCAAACCCATCCACTGCCAGCATATTAGAGAAGATGCCTGTTGGTGTGGAGACATTCTGTCCCAATAGCGCTATAATTGTAAGGACTAACCCACCTAGAGCAAGGTAGCCTGATCGGATAGAGTCATCCGCTTTCTGAAACAGATCATATAGAATGACCAACACCAGCACCCCTGTGAGTATCAACTCAGGGATAAAATAGGATAGGTCAACTATGATTTGATTGAGGTTCATAAAGTATCCTATTGGCTTATAGGCCAGCAACCATTCCGGCAGTTTTAACGGCTTCCACTAAGTGATTCAGAGTTGCGCTCATAAGATTCAGCATGGGTGTTGGATACACGCCCAGGAAGAACGTAATGACAGCCAGCGGGATCAGAGCGAATAGTTCGCGGTTATTGATCTCTTCCAAATTCTCATATTTGCTATTCAACTCGCCCATAAAGACACGTTGATAAGCCCAGAGGAAATATCCTGCATTCAATACGATACCCAGAGTTGCGAAAATTGTAATCCAAGTAAAGACTGGGAAGGCACCAATTAAGCAGAGTGCTTCTGAAATGAATCCTGAAAATCCAGGTAATCCTAAACCAGCAAAGAAGGCCAAGGCAGTCACACCAGCATAGATGGGAACCACTTTAGCAATACCACCGAATCCTTCAATATCACGATGGTGAGCACGGTCATAAAGAACACCAACCAACATAAAGAGCATGGCTGAGATTGTTCCATGATTGAACATTTGAAAGACGGCACCGTTCATTCCTGCAGGTGTAAGAGCAGCCATTCCTATCAATACAAAGCCCATATGCGATACTGATGAGTAAGCAACCATCTTCTTCAAGTCGCGTTGAGCCAAGGCAGCCATAGCACCATAGATCACATTGATCAAACCCAGGATTGCCAAAGGCAATGCGAACCAGAGAGTGGCATCCTTAAGAACTGGAAAACTAATTCTCAGGAAACCATAGGTTCCCATTTTCAGGAGTACTCCAGCAAGAATAACTGATATAGCGGTAGGTGCTTCAACATGAGCAAGGGGTAACCAGGTGTGAAATGGAAAGATGGGTACCTTGATTGCAAATCCAACGAAAAGCAGGATAAATATCACCTTACCCGCATTCATACCGAGCAGCATAGCTTGACCAAATTGTGCGGATTGTTCGGCTAAGATCAGCATATTGAATGTATGTGGCTCAGAAATAAAATAGAGTGCTAACATTCCCAAAAGGAGCAGCACTGATCCAAATAAAGTATATAAGAAAAACTTAATGGCTGCGTATTCACGCTGTGGACCACCCCAGATACCAATGAGGAAATACATTGGCAGCAACATGACTTCCCAGAAAATGTAGAAGAGGAAGAAATCAAGAGATGAAAAGACACCCATCATACCTGCATCCAAGAGTAGGAATAGCGCGAAATAACCTTTCTGGGCTTTTTCGATATTCCATGATGTGAATACAGCGAGGAAGCTTAATAAAGCCGTCAGCAGGATCATAGGTGCACTTAAACCATCAACACCCATGAAATACTCGATATTAAAAGCAGGGATCCAGGCGAAATGTTCCACCAGTTGCACATCTGCACTGGAGAAATCAAAGATTTTCAAGACCCAGATCGCCAAAATGAGCTGAAGACCTGTAATGGCAGCTGCACCCCATCGGATGATGTCCAGCTTTTCTTTCGGGACTAATGCAATGACCACTGCCCCAAATACAGGCAGAAAGGTTACAATGCTAAGTAGATGATTTTCCATAACGTTATTCGACTCCTTCAGTCCTAGAATACATTGGCGACAAACAGCAGGGCTGTGCCGATCAATACAAAAATGAGATAATTTTGAATTTTACCGGTTTGGACAAATTTTAGTGTCCATCCTAACCATTGAAAGATGATACCTGAAAGGTTTACAGCACCATCGACGATAAGATCATCAGCTAAGCCCACCCCTTTAGAGGTTTTCTTTGCATTACGTCCCCATCCATTGATGAGGTAATGATCATAAAAATCAAGATCGAAGCGACCAAGAGCATCACAGCCTTTTAAGAAAGGTCGGATAATGCCATTGATGTAGAACTCATCCATATACCACTTGTTGAATGAGCCTCTATAGAGTGCCCCTAATTTCGCTGCTAGCATATCAGCTGATATTTTGTTCAGCAAATAGACCAGAACAGATAATAAAATACCCAGGCCAGCTACAATAAGAGACGTTGCCATGGCAGGAACATGTGCTTCATGCAATGCATGTTCGAAATGCTCCGAATCAAATGCAGCTCCAGTTGTCACAGCAGTCTCAGGTGAGACGACCATCTCCGTAAACCAACCGTGGTCGGATATAGGATTGATGGAGGGCAGAGTAAACACGAAGAAGATAGACAATACTGCCAAAACCATCAGCGGCACGGTCATAACTTTGGGTGATTCCTGGATATGCTTGAATATTTCAGGTTTTTTCGCCTCACCATAAAAAGTCATGAATATGAGACGAAACATATAAAATGCTGTAATGGCAGCGGCTCCAAATCCAAATACTGGAAGAATCCAGGCCATGTGAAGGCCAGCGAGCCAACCATCATGCACGTTAGCGGCATAAGCCCATGAACCTGCCAGGATAGCATCTTTACTCAAGAAACCTGAAAATAGAGGTATTCCGGAAATAGCTGCCGTTGTCACCATAAATACACCAAACGTGATAGGCATCTTAGATTTTAGACCACCCATGTTTCGCATGTCTTGAGGATCAGTATGATGATCATCCAACTTATGCAAACTATGATGCATGGCATGAATTACAGAACCAGAAGCCAAAAAGAGGGCACCCTTGAACATAGCGTGTGTCACGAGATGAAAGAATCCAGCAACATAAGCGCCGGTTCCCAGAGCCATTATCATGTAACCAAGCTGGCTGACTGTTGAATAAGCCAATACCTTTTTGATATCATTCTGCGTGATGGCAATTGTTGCTGCATAGATGGCAGTAAATCCACCAATAAAGGCAATGGTTGCCATAGCGTCAGCCGTAAGGAATGGAAATATCCGAACCGTTAGATATACACCGGCTGCAACCATGGTAGCAGCATGAATCAATGATGAAACAGGTGTAGGACCTTCCATAGCGTCCGGTAACCAAACATGTAATGGAAATTGAGCTGATTTACCAACAGCTCCCATAAAAACTAGGATTCCTGCAATGGTTAAAAGTGTATGTGGATCAATCCCGCCAAAAAGCATTCCTGCATTGGCTGCCCACATTCCATCCTGGATTCGCTCAGCAATGACCTGAAAGTTGAATGTGCCCAATACTGTGGCAATAATCATCATTCCGGTAAACATTCCGATGTCACCAATGCGATTAGTAATGAAGGCTTTCTTCCCCGCATCGGCAGCTGAATCTTTTTCCCACCAGTGTCCAATGAGTAGATATGAGGAAAGGCCAACCAATTCCCAGAAGATGTAGATCATGAACAGGCTATTTGCTAAGACAATACCATACATGGAGAAAGTAAATATTCCCAGAAAACCGAAATATCTGGAATAGCGAACATCGCCAGCCATATAGGCAGTTGAATAAAGGTGAACCAGCGAGGAAATAATGGCCACCACATTCAACATAATGATGGTGATGTTATCGATATAGAGCCCCAGATCAATTTTGAAGAGACCTAGATCAAGCCAACTTTGGTGGACTTCAATACTAAAGTCAGGATTGCTTCTGGATATCATCATAACAAATAATGATAAAGACATGATCAGAGTAATGAACTGGAGACCAACTGATACCCATTCCCCTTTCCTATCTTCAAAACGTCTTCCGAAGAAGATCTGCAATACGAAGGAAAGCAGCGGGAGGAACAGAATAAATAGAGCTAGTTTAATCATATGTACTGCACCTACTGTTTCAGTGCGTTGGCTTCATCAACATTGATGTGCCCGCGATCATTATAAAGGTTTAAGACAATAGCCAATGCCACAGCTGCTTCTGCGGCAGCAAGCATGATGATAAAGACTGAGATCAAATGTCCGTCAATAGTGTGGGTAACAAACTTTGAAAAGGCTACAAAATTAATGTTTGCCGCATTCAATATGAGCTCAACACCCATGAGAATAGCAACTGCATTACGACGGGTAATGACCGTATATAGACCCAGGCTAAAGAGAATGGCGCTTAATACGAGATATGAGCTTAAATGATCCATCTTATAGCTCCTTTCTCGCAAGAGTCGCTGCCCCGATCAACGCTCCCAAGAGGAGCACTGATGCGATCTCAAATAAAATCAGGTAGTCTGTGAACAGTAAGCGCCCAATTCCTTCCACCGTATCTTCAAAAGCCATGGGAGCAAGAGAACCAGTCCAATCATGAGGGATGACAGCAGTCAGAATAATAGTGAGTACCCCAAGGACGACCAACAGCCCAAGCCCTTTTTGGACAGAACTTTGTGAGATTTGAGCTGTACTGATCTTATTGGTTAACATAATTCCAAATACCAGTAAGACTAAAATACCACCTACATAAACCACAATTTGGGTCACGGCCAGGAAATCAGCATTTAGAAAAATGTATATACCCGCTACTCCCAGAAAAGTCCCCATGAGAGCAAACACGGAGTGGATCAGGTTATTTCCAAATGCAACCAGGCCTGCCGATGCAACAATCAAGACCCAGATCATCCAGAAAATGAAATCAGCCATTGTCACTCTCCTTTGTAGTAGAATCTTCCGATTCTACAAGTTTTTCTGATTCGGCCTCACTCTGGGTTGGGACAACTGGCGTTTCGGTTGCCTCAGTCGTTTCAGCAGGCAGGACTGTTTCTATAGGAATATCAATGGTTTCAACGACTTCAACTTCAGCCACAGCTTCTGGAGTTATTATTTCTGGTGTCTCAACGACGCTGGCTTCCTGTGTGGCCTTCTCAGCTGCAGCTTTTTCTGCCGCGGCTTTTTTGGCAGCCATTGCTATAGCTTTAGCTTTTGCTATTTCTTCAGCTTCTGCTTTTCTACGTTGACGTTCTGCTTCAGAAACTTTAGAGAACTGATAGATCAATAGATCACGATCACGCCAGCGCTCTTCAGGTGTAACATCAGTCTTTAAATTGTCATTGCTGATAAATTGATAATCCGGGGTCATTGTAATACAATCTTCAGGACATGGAGGTGTACAAAGATCGCAAAACATACACTCACTCATATCAATGGTGAAATTCGCCACCAATAACTTGACCTGCGTACCATTACTGGTGATCTGCAAATTATCTTCAGGTGTACCCTTATAGGTGTCTATATGAATGCAGTTCACAGGACAGGCTCGCTCACAGGCTTTACAACCAATACAATCATTCATATCAACGGTTAGCTTGGAACGAATGGTGTTATAAGTATCTAGCTCCCCAACTCCGATATTTCGAGATGGAATTGGCCAGACTTCATCAGGATACTGTAGAGTGACGTGTTCCCGTGGGCGTACAAAGTAGCCCATGGTCACTTTCATCCCTTCGACAAGCGTCCCTACAGCATTGGTAATATTACTAAAATAGCTCATATATTTATCCTAAAATTGGATCTCGCCGCTTAACCACATCCACACAGCAACACCCATTAGATTCACAATCGAAATAGGTAAAATTACCTTCCAGCTTACATACATAAGCTGATCAACTCTAAGACGAGGGAAAGTCCAACGGAACCACATCAATAAGAAGATGATGAACGCAACCTTCATCAACATCCAGAACAAACCAGGAGATGATAGCCAGACTGCAAATCCAGGAAATAACCACGCAGCCACGACCAGAAGGAGACTTAAGCCCAATGGATAAACTGAAAGTCTACCGACTTTTGTCTTCACAAAGATTGTCCACATGATCGAAACCAGGGTCACGATCAATAAGCTGATCTGAGCTCCCTTATAATCAGCAAATGGACTCTGCCATCCACCAAGAAAGACGATGGCTACCAAAAAGGCTACCAGTGTAGCATTAGCGTACTCAGAAAGAAAAAAGAGGGCCCATCTTAAGCCTGAGAACTCTGTCATGAATCCAGCTACCAATTCAGATTCAGATTCAGGGATATCAAATGGAGTTCTGTTAATTTCTGCCGTTGCTCCGATCAAATATATAAATGATGCGAGAAAGAGAAATGGACTGTGAAAAATAAACCAGTTAGGCAAGGGGATGGGAATCCAGTGGAATAGATTGCTCGACCCAGCCTGCGCTTGAATAATAGTCTGAAGGTTAAGACTCCCCACTACCGCAACCACGGCAATAAGCGTGATCCCAACCGGTATTTCATATGAAATAATTTGAGCTGCAGAACGCATGGCACCATAAAGGGACCATTTATTATTGGATGCCCAACCAGCCATGACAATACCTAAAACTACGATTGATGAAATTGAGACAACATAGAAAAGTCCAATATTCATATTCGCAGCTAATAAGGTGTCCGAGAATGGAATAGCTGCAAAAGTAACTACCGATGCAACCAATATGATCCAAGGACCAATGACAAAGAGTGGCTTATCTGCCTTCTCAGGAATAATATCTTCCTTTTGAAGGAGCTTCAAAGCATCAGCCACCGTCTGTAAAGTTCCAAATTTACCAACACGCATAGGTCCTAAACGAACCTGCATAAAGGCTGATACTTTTCTCTCAATGTAAACGAGTACGATGGCATTGACTGCCACGAAGGCAAAGATCAATGCAGAAACAACAAAAAGAGAAATACCCCAGGCAATGGATTGACCCATTCCTGACAAAATGTCGAAAGACAATATCCAGTTTGCTAGTGATTGTATCATTTAACGATCGATCTCCCCTAGTACAATGTCTAGACTACCGAGGATCGCGATGACATCTGAGATCATGAAGCCTTGACCAATTTCGTTAATAACACTAAGGTTTGAGAATGCAGGGGACCTCATTTTAACTCTCAGAGGGACATTCTTGCCATTACTTACAACATAATAGCCTAACTCTCCACGCGGATTCTCACTTCTAAAATAGACTTCACCTTTTGGTGGCCGGATGCGTCTTGGAATAGCCGACTTTACATCGCCTTCCACAGGAAGTTGGTCCAGAGCCTGCCGAACGATCTTGGCACTTTCTTTCATTTCCAAAACCCGTACATAATAGCGATCCCAAGAATCACCAACAGTTCCTTGAATTCCCTCTCCCAGCGGAACATCAAAGTCAAATCGGTCATAGATCGAATATGGCTGTGTTTTGCGTATATCAAGGTTCACACCAGAGGCACGCAAACTCGGGCCGGTCACACCGTAATTGATAGCAACCTCCGGTGTCATGACACCAATATCGGCTGCACGTTCTATAAAAATTTTATTTCCGGTAAGAATCTGATTGTATTCAGTAACACGTTCATCAAATGCATCTAAAAATTCATAAGTCTTTTCTACAAACCCAGGTGGAACATCGTGAGCCAATCCGCCAATCCAGATGTAATTGTACAATAGACGTGCGCCGGAAGCCATCTCAAATAGATCCAGGATCAATTCGCGTTCCCTGAAACAATAAATAAAGGGCGTGATAGCTCCAACATCTAGACCGAATGTCCCCACGGCGACCAGATGACTGGCAATTCGCTGTAACTCTGCAAAGATAACCCGTAAATATTCTACCCGTTCTGGTAGTTCGATGCCAAGCATCTTCTCCACAGCCATGGCATAACCATGTTCGCTACCCATGGCAGCTAGGTAATCACAACGCCCGGTAAAAGGTGTGACCATTTGGTATTCAAGGTTTTCGGCGTGTTTCTCAAAAGACCGATGGAGATAGCCAATAACCGGTTCGATATGAGAGACAATCTCACCATCAGTGGTCAATTTTAATCGCAACACCCCGTGTGTACTGGGATGCTGTGGACCCATATTTAAGACCATTTCTTCAGCGTGTAAGCGACCCATTATTTCACCTTCTCAATCCGCATACCACGGTAGAACTCAGCTGGTGTATAATCTTTTTTCATGGGATGTCCTTCCCAATCTTCTTCCAGGAGGATTCGCTTTAAATCCGGATGTCCATTGAATTTGACACCAAACAGATCATAGGTCTCACGTTCATGCCAGTCAGCAGTCCGATAAATATTGGCGACACTCTCTACCACTCCATTCTCTCTGGGAGTAAATGTTTTTAGAGTGATGTAGTGATCAAGAACTGTGGAGTGTAGGTGATATATTATACTGAGATCAGATTCACCGTCGGGATCATGACCTGCAAGATTCATCAAAGAATCAAATTGCAGCACTTCCGCTTCTTTCAGGTAAGTGCAAACACTTGCCATAGCTGATGCATCGATGACAACTGTTGGGTTTTGTGTTTCTTCCTCAACAAACTCTATCACCTTGGTCCCAAATTTGGAATTGAGGTTTGCGTAGATTTCTTGCTCTGTCACAGTTAGGCTTCTTTCTTCGCTAAAACTGGTTCTTCGCGCATCTTCTTCTGTAAATGTAATAGGCCTTCGATTAATGCTTCTGGACGTGGTGGACAGCCCGGGATGTAAACATCAACTGGGACGATCTGATCAACACCTTTCAAAACATGATAGCCATGTTGCCAATACGGTCCACCTGAATTGGCGCAGGAGCCCATTGAAATAACATATTTTGGCTCAGCCATTTGTTCATAAAGTCGCTTTACACGAGTGGCCATTTTAAGAGTCACTGTTCCTGCAACGATCATAACATCTGCCTGCCGGGGTGAAGACCGAGGCATGGCTCCAAATCGTTCAAGATCATGACGAGCTGCTGCTGCTGACATCATTTCGATGGCACAACAGGCCAGGCCAAACTGAAAATACCATTCTGACCCGGAACGAGACCAGTTCAGTAATTTATCTAAAGAGGTAATGAGAATATTCTCATTGAATTTATGGTTCAGAGCACCCATTTATTTGGTCTCCGCTTCGTGCAACCTGGACGCTGAATAGCGACCGGCGCCATATTTAAGTTTCATTTTTACCCAATCAAGGTCACCCTTGACCCAGACATAGGCTAAACCGACCAGTAGAATACCCATAAAGATAAAGACCTCTATAAAAGTGAGAAAGCCCATATCTTTAAACACGACTGCCCAAGGGAATAGAAAAACAACTTCAACATCGAAAATGATGAAAATCAGAGCGACAACATAGAAGCGAATGTTAAACTGCATCCACCCTTCACCTTCCGGTTCTTCACCACATTCATAGGTATCCATCTTTAGCGCAGTTTTATTTTTCGGGGCTATCAATTTTTGGATAATGAACCCCATGTACATAAGAAGGAAGGCTACAGCACCAAATGCCAAGGCAATTCCGTAATGTTCTTGCATGATTTCTATAGGTCCTTTTCTTTCAACATTTGCGAGCCAATATAGACGGTACCCTATGCCTCTTCAAGCGTCGAATCTCGAGTCTCAAACAATGATCGAAACCCTCTCGACGCGTCCATCCTCGCTTCGGCAATCACCATGCCATAGTAATTGATATTAGCGGGAAGATGTGCTAGCAGATTGTTTACCAAAACGAAGACTAATTTTCACTCTTTGATTGTGCTTGAGCATCTACAGCGGCGATAGCCGTGATGTTAACAATATCCTGCACACTGGTTGAACCCACCTGCATAATGTGTACGGGTTTATCCATACCGACCAGGATAGGTCCGATTGCTTCGGCGTTACTCAGTCTATGGACCAACTTATAGCTTATATTGGCTGATTGTAGATCAGGAAATACTAATACATTGGCCGACCCTTCAAGTTCACTGAAGGGATAGTGCTCTTCGCGCAGCTCAGGCGTGATTGCTACATCAGCATTCATTTCTCCATCAACCATAAGTTCAGGATCTTTCTCACGAATCAACTTGACTGCTTCCCGAACTTTCTCAGCATTAACATGGTTTGAGGCTCCAAAGTTTGAATAGCTCAACATGGCAACTCGCGGATTCATCTTCCAGCGCTTTGCTTCTTCGGCGGCCATGAGTGCAATTTCAGACAGAATCTCAGCGGTTGGTTCAATGTTAACTGAAATATCTGCGAAGATTTTCATCTCATTCTTAAAAATAAGTAAAAATAGACCGGCAACATGCTTCATGTCTGGTCTGGTACCAATCACCTGTAAAACAGGGCGTAAAGCAGCAGGATATTGTTGGGTAATACCTGAGATCATAGCATCTGCTTCACCCATCTTAAGCATCATGGCGGCAAAATAATAGCGTCTTGCCATGAATCTTTTTGCGGCGCCTTGAGTAACCCCTTTTCGCTGTCTCATCCGGTAAAATTCATCAATAAATTCTTGACGACGTTCACATTTCATTGGATCAACAATTTCTAAATCCTTGGTAGGGATATTCAATGCCTTTGCAATAGATTTAATCTTGGATTTTTGCCCAACCAACACGGGGATTGCAATATTCTCCTGGCGGATCAGGTGACTGGCACGAATAACTCTCTCATCTTCACCCTCTGGAAAGATCACTCGCTTAGGGGTAAGCTTAGCTCTGTTGTATAGAGAGCGCATAAACTCACGTCCTTTACCCAGGCGAGCTTCTAATTGCTCTTTATAAAGAGTGATATCTATTTGCTGGCGAGCCACACTCGTTTTCATAGCTGCCTCAGCGACAGCCACTGATTCTACAAGCAGAACTCTTGTATCAAATGGCTTAGGAATCAGATAATCTCGTCCAAATTCCAAATGATCCAGACCATACACCTTGATCACCTCATCAGGCGTGTCCTCCTTTGCCAAACCGGCCAATGCTAGGGTGGCGGCTACCTTCATTTCCTCGTTGATCTCAGTAGCCTGTACATCCAGGGCACCCCTAAAAATAAAGGGAAACCCGAGTACATTGTTTACCTGATTCGGATAATCAGAACGACCTGTACCCATAATAGCATCAGGTCGGGCTGCCATGGCATCAGGATAGGATATTTCAGGATCAGGATTTGCTAAAGCAAATATAATTGGATCAGCAGCCATGACCTTCAAGTCATCACCATTGATGATGTCCTTTTTCGATAAGCCAATAAATACATCAGCACCCACCAGGGCTTCTTGAACTGTCCTGGCATTAGTGTCATTTGCGAAAGGGATTTTATATTCATTCATGCCGACTTCGCGACCTTTATAAATAACCCCCTTGGAGTCGCACATGATCAGGTTTTCACGTTTTGCGCCCATCTGAATGTAGTGGTTACTACAGGATATAGCAGAAGCACCAGCACCCGAGACTACAATCTTTATATCAGACATCTTTTTACCAGCTAGCTCAACTGCATTTAATAGAGCCGCTGCTGAAATAATTGCCGTACCGTGCTGGTCATCATGAAAAACAGGGATATTCATCTCGGCTTTTAGACGCTTCTCTATATAGAAACACTCAGGTGATTTGATATCCTCAAGGTTGATCCCACCAAACGTGGGTTCCAGCAATTTGACTGCATCTATAAATTTATCAGGATCCTCTGTATCAAGCTCCAGATCAAAAACATCGATGTCTGCGAATCTTTTAAACAGTACCCCCTTACCTTCCATGACAGGTTTGCCTGCCAGAGCTCCAATATTTCCAAGGCCTAAAACGGCGGTACCATTTGAGATTACCGCGACCAGATTACCCTTGGCCGTATATTCATTGGCCAGGGATGGGTCTTCTGCAATTTCCAGACATGGGTAGGCGACACCAGGTGAGTATGCTAAACTGAGATCCCTTTGACTAACGAACGGTTTAGTGGCGGTAACTTCAATTTTTCCTTTATGAGTGCCCATGCTGTGATAATGAAGGGCTTCCTTTTTTGTGACCATAGACTACTTCCCCAAATCAAGATGACATTCCGTTTGGAATGTCATCTTATGTGATAATGATTCATTATAATTTAAATTATTGTGTGTTTCTATTCCCAGAAAGTTTTTAGCGCTCGAAGACCTTCTTGGATTTTGTCAACATTGATCCCACTGTAAGCAAAACGAATAAAGACTTTATCTTCACCGGGCAAAGGTCGTCCAAAATGTTCACGTGAACAAAAGGATACACCTGTATTATACAACGCGTCTAAGCGAAATTTGGCAGCATCTGTATATCCCTTCCGCTGAAAGACTTCCGTTACATCAGGAAATAGATAGAAGGTAGTCTCCGGTTTTGAAACTTTGATACCATCAATTCCTAACAGTGCATCAACTAAGATATCGCGACGAATTTTTAGTTCATCTAAAATCGCATCTTGAGGTTCTGCAGGTCCCTGTAAACAGGCGACACCAGCTGCCTGGACAAAATGATTTGAACAGGACTCCTGGTTTGTGTTAAACTTTGAGATTGCTTCGATCACCGCTGCTGGACCAGCTGCACATCCGAGACGCCAGCCTGTCATAGCAAATTTCTTTGAAAAAGTATACAGAATCACGGTCCGTTCTAGCATACCGGGTAAAGAGGCAATACTTTTACTCTTTCCACTATAACGAACTTCAAAATAGGCTTCATCTGAAAGCACCCAAAGGTCATGCTTTATTGCCAGATCAGCAACCCACTGCATTTCTGCATCTGTAGATTCAGCACCAATGGGATTCTGATAGTTATTATATACTATAACAGAAGTTTTATCACTTATCTGAGCTTCAACCTCTTCCCTGTTGATCTCAAACCCATCAGCAGTTGTCACATATCCGTAAGGAAGTGCTTTCCCACCTAAGTATTCTATCTGAGATTCATAGATAGGATAACCAGGGTTTGGATATAAAGCCTCAGCTCCCTCTTCCAAAAGGACACCGAGGAATTTTCCAATAACTGGTTTTCCACCAGGTTGTACAGAGATATTTTCTGCAGTAAGCTCGATATTACGGTCATTCCCAATATTCTCAGCCAAGGCTTCGCGTAATGGTAATATCCCAGGACCGGGAGCATATCCGGTTTTCCCATCTTTAGCCGCCTTCACGGCTGCTTCTAAAATGTATTCGGGTGTAATAATATTCATATCACCCAGATGAAAAGGATACACTGAGTTTCCCTTGGCTGCCCAGACAGCAGCATCTGCACCAACAGCAAAAGCTGTCTCAGTACCTAAACGACCATAACGCTCTGTAAATTTTTTCATATCATATCTTCCCTATGGAATACCCAAAAACCCATTAGACCCCAAGCCGTTTCATACGACTCTCTAGATCATTTACAAATCTTTCAATACCTTCGATCAACCAACGCTCAGATAGGTGCGCTTCTTCAAGCACTTCTTCCAAAGACCCACCAGACCTCCAGTTATCATCCCAGTCAGCAGTCATGGCGTACTCATCAGAAAGACGATTTGCACTCCAATCCTGCATAGCTACAGCTGATGAATTGGTAATAAAGGTAGAGTTTAGCCAGTCCGCATCACTAACCGTCTCCTGCTGATAGGATTCAGATTGCATGGCGAAAAGTTGAGGGCTCACCGCTGCGACGATCTTAATATTTAGACCACGTTTGTCTATCTCGGGAAGTAAGTTCACTACATTTGCGGTCGTAGCAGTTCCCTGAACAAAGATAGTACCCATTTTTGCCATATCTGTTTTATAGTCCCGAATCAGATAGGCGCCCTTTGCAGCATCAAAATGTGAAGCCATGCCATATTTTTTTCGATCTGGAGTTTTCACACCTGGTCTGGTTAGATGCAAGGCAATAATGGCCACATCTGAAGCCAGGGCGGCTGTGAGCATAGGAGCAACTTCATTGTGTTCCCATGGATAAAGATTGATCACCTTTCCTTTTGGGAACAACTGGGTAACAGCCGGTGAATAAATACCAAAATGAGTTCTCGAATCTTCAGCAGTTTCAGGACCTGAATGGCCAGCTACCCATAAAACCTTTCCAAGTTTTACATCGGCGTCTTGAACCATCTGGCTAAAGATGCGGAAGGGGCCATATTTTAAATACGAGAATGAGCCGTAGGTAGAACAGGCAGCGAAAAAGCCATTGAATTCAGCTTCTGGATCTTTGGCAAAGTTAGTTGCAGCAATGCCAGTACAGATTCCGGCATTTGCAAACTCAGTGATAGCCTGAGGTAGCATAACCCCTTTGGTATTCTTCTTTCGATCATAAAATCCATAACCTTCACGATCCCCAAATGCCTTACCAAAACCGGAAATGTTTGTCGAGTCGGCTAAATCCGCCGAAGTGGCTAGAAAAAGAGGTCGCCCATAGTTTTTACTCACAGTAGCATTCAACCAAGCAGCATATTTGGCAAACCCACCTCTATTGGGTGCAATCTCTCCGGCCTCAACAAAAAGTTCATCTGGCAAACTGTTCATATCAAAAAGGCTTGGGTCTGCTAGAGGGTTTTTGCTAGTGTCTATCCATACACGTTCATTATCTTCTGGAACAGCATCACCCAGCTCAACCAAGCGTTCAGCAAGATAATCTACTAGTTCAGGATCTTTGTCAAATACTTGGAATACGCGTTCCATATTGATCCGTGCTTGTTCTGTACGGCCTATTTTCTCAGCAGGACCTTCCTCATTATAACCTTCAAATAGGATATCATATTTATCCATAAATTCTTTTTTGGTTTCCCAGAAGGTCGCATTATTAAATTTGTGAGCAGCACCATGAGATTTGTTATCGTAGACGCCATAACCGCGACCTTTACGCGTTTTGAACCAAGCCATGGCAGGTGTATCGGAATTCTCATCCAATGCCATGCTCAAAAGAGCGGAGTTCGTACTTTCCCAGTCTGACCCATTATCAGCACCAAAGACTCTCCATCCATGTGGTGCAAACCAATCTTCTGGAGTTCCGTAGATTACTGAGGAGAATGGACGATCATCGATACCATAGTCATTCCAATCAACGAGAATGCGTAGATTTCCTAATCCCAAGCCATAAGCTGAATTTAATGACTCATGGGTAACACCAGGAGTAAGGCCACCTTCACCTTCAACTGCGAACACACGGACATCTGAAGCACCGGCATATTTTAAGGCCATTGCTTCACCAACTGATACGGGGAGACCGTGACCGGAAGGTCCAGTGTTCGCTTTAAAGATATTGGTTTTACCGGCCATTTCAGCATGTCCTGGTAAACCGCCTTTATTTCTCAAGGTGAGTAAGTCTTCCCAACTCAGCACCCGGTCTTCAGTACCCAGATAGTATCGAGCGTCACCGGTGGCTTCATATTTTCGCTTTAACGCTTCATTGAAGACTGATAGTAAAGCATACATCCCCGGAACAACATGTCCTGCAGAAAGGATAAATTTATCACCAAACCTTTTTTGCGGCTGCCGAATATCCCATCTCATTGTCCCATTGAGAAACAAAGAGACCAACATGTGTACTTTCGACCTGGAACCACCGGGGTGACCACTTTGTCTGAGATTTAGCATTAAGTCGATCAATTGATCGGTCATATCTTTGATCTTTTCCCACTTTGGGAATACATCGGTGTTTGATTGCAACTGAGATGTATTGTTAGTCATGGTGTCCTCTTCAATAAATCCTGGATTATTTATAATTAAAACTATCTATTTTGTTAGGTGAGTAAGGTTTCTAGACCTGAGGACTTTAGCCATAGCGGATTGTGCTTCATCCCAAACATCATGCATACCACATTCAGCTAGAAATTCACATGAATTGTCTTCCAACAAGCACTCATTTAAAGCCAAGGGTCCCTCCAGGGCTTCAACAACCTCAAGAATGGTTATTTCTTCAGGAGCTTTAGACAATCTCACTCCACCAGAAACACCTCTAGTACTATTGACAATACCTTGTTTAACAAGAGGCTTGAATAATTTCCTTAAAAATGGTTCGGGTATCTTTTTATTATCTGAGATATCCCCAATGCTAATGCGGTCTTCATGCCCATTTTCAACCATGTATCGTATTGCTCTCAGTCCATATTCACCAGCTTTTGTCAATCGAATCACAATATTACTCCTTGTTTCATAAATCCTTGAGATTGCCTATTATAGGTAACCGTTCTTAATAAAATACTATTTGTGAGAATAATACTCTTAATAGCGAGAATTCCCAACCGAAGTTTTGCAATATTGCTAATAAATAGTGATTCTAAACTAATTGGATTCAATACCTATTTCCCTGTTGCTGAGTTGTTTCTTTGCAGAATCAATGTAATCCCTAAAAGGCTAGCAATCAATCCCAGGCTTAAGAAGATGATCTCAACATAGTTACTATTGCCATTAATAATATTCACCCAGGCTTCCCCAAGTGCTATGGCGCCGACAATGAGTGCTGAATAACCTATTTTTTTATCTTCTCTCATCGATCCAGATCCACATATTTGCATCCATTTTTAATTCTAGCGGTTTAAGGGCAAATATGTTGCCAAACGAGTCACTCGTTCGTTTCTACCGTCGAAAGTTTAGAGTGAATTTAAGATTAGCGTGAAGGGACCTATTTCAACAAGGATATCTTTTGGGTGTACGAGGTTTGCTTATTTGAAGATAATCGGACAAAATAAATCCCAGATGGTACATGGTGTCCATACACACTATTAGCGTCCCAGGTTAACTCGTACTCACCAAAGTCATCATGGGCGAGGTCCTCAGAAAAAACCCGAATTCCATTCAGACCAAAAATCTCCAATCGGCCTTGAAAAGATGATTGGGTAACATAAGGAATAGTAACCATTCCGTTGAAGGGATTTGGGTAAGCTTTATCGAGTGTGAAATTATTAGGTTGCTGGTTAAAACCGTCTACGCCAACTGCCACCTCGCTTGCATCTTTGTGTATCCAGGCTTGGGGATCCAGTTTAGCGCTGGTGGGTTGAAAATCTATCTGGACCGCATAGTCTTCTGAACGTAAAGCGTTCCAGATAACCACCGTAGTGTCCTGCTCATTATTTGAAAAATAGAGGTCGATGGGCATCCTAAATAATGGAAGCGTTGATTTGTCCTGAATTTGATCTACATGAAGACTAATCTCACTTTTACCTGTACCGTCCAACTCATTGGCAGCCCACCACCATGAATAATTGGGTTTTCCTGTTCCATATATCCATTGATTAAAAAACCACCCCAAACTCTCACCATAAACTATTTCAGCCACACCTTGGAAATCCTCAGTGGAGGCGTTACTGTAGGCAAATGTCTCACGATATAACGCCAGAGTTTGGAAAAAGGGATCATCACCCATTACATGCCTTAACATGTGCAAAGTCCAGGCTCCCTTGCCATAGACGATCTTGTTAAAAATGGACCAGACTTCAGTTGTGTCATTTCGATAAATCGACCCTATGTAATCCCAGTCTTTTCCTGCCATATGTGAATGATAAGCAGCCTCACCATTCTTGGCTCCCCAATAGAGGGCCTCAGAGTAGGTTGCAAAGCCCTCATTGATCCAAATATGATGAAAATTGGTACAGGTCACCAGATCACCCCACCATTGATGTGCTAACTCATGGGCGATGGTATTTTCTCCAGAAGAACCCATGCTAGAGCAGGTTTGATGCTCCATAGCTCCTCCCCATCCAAATTGAGCCATCCCATACTTTTCCGTTAGAAAGGGGTAGTCTCCGTAGGCCTTGTTGAAAGTTTCCATCATACCCGATGTTAAATTCCACCTATCAATATTAGTCTGACTGGCGTAGCTCGGGTACATCCAGTATTCAAGTGGCATAGATTCCCCGCTCTCAAAAACAAACGTTTCACTCCAGTATGTATATTCGGTAATTGCCAAAGAAACCAGGTATGTGGCGATTGGGTATTTGTGTTCCCACACCCAAGATTTAGTCCCATTTCCATTATCAATTTCTGATGTTAACATGCCGTTGGCGACAGCAGTAAGACTCGCATCAACTGTTATACCAATACGGACAGAGTCAGCTTTATCTGTAGGTTCGTCTTTACAAGGCCACCATGCTCTAGCACCATAGGGTTCACTCAGTGTTGAGATCACTGGAACTACACGACCATCATTTTCTAGCCGAGTATCAAAAAACGGTGGTTCAAATCCTGCTCTAGCCGGGATACCGTGATAGGATATACCAACTTTTACAGCCTCATTAATGGAATAGCTACCATCTAGAGTAATTTTTAAACCATTTAAACTGAGTTCAAAATCAGCTCCATTGAGATAGACTGAATCTACGCTCATATTGGACAACAAGTCCAATTCAATACTTTCTAAATTTGAAGCTGTTGGATAAAAATGGATCTCTGTCTTTCCAGATAAAACCTTATTATCAATATCTAAATCAAATTCTATGTCATAATAGTGGACATCCCAGTTTCCGTATTCGGTCAGTTTGGAATGTCTGGCCAGCTGTCTGCTATAGGAACCCATTTCAGGAAAAGACTTACAGACAACAATCTCGTGATCAACATACTGCGACCATGCCATGCTAGATATGGAAAGAAAAATAAGCAATTTTACTAGTTTCATTCAAACCTCATATATTCGACTCTAAACTAAGACTAGACTTGATTAAATCAACATTCAAGGTGGTTTCAAATGTGTGTTGAGTAGGCTGTTTAAGCGAAGCTAAATGGACTGAAATTTGAAATTTTTACCTAGAGCTTTTAACATCAGATAAAAACTGTTTGCGTCTTCTTGCGCTCCGAGAGAGGAAAACTAAGTAGAGGAATTACGTTGGCCAAAAATTGGCATCGTTCCAAACCTCTTCCCGGAAATCTTCTTCAAGTGACATGAGTGTCTGGTGATGATCCAGTTCCCAGTCAGCCAACCATGTGAAGAGCTTTTTAATATCAGGATCTGTGGCAGCCTGTTCCTCTTTTTGGTAAAATTTAAAGGCACGCTCTTCAAGGGTTAATGCAATACTGATCGCAGAAGAATCAAAATCACTATTCTTCAATTCTAAAAGGAAAGATTTATCGATAATTGGATCCTTGAATCCAAACTGTAGCTCTTCCTTAGTGGGCAGCACCACTTTCCCCTCATCCAGATGTCTTTTAAAGGTGAGTTGCAGGATATGAAGATGATGTTCTTCTTCTTTGACCATATGCTCAAATAATTCTCTGGCAACCTTTGAATTGGCAGTTTTGGCTGCCATACTAAAGAATTCTTTACCGTTCATCTCCAACAAAATAGCTCGTTTCAATACATCTTGAACCGATTTGAACTCACTTGTTCTTCCAGAATCACTCATAGAAATATTCCTAATCTTTAGCTAGATCACTGTGGCTAGGATCAGCCTGGCTACCCTCATTATTGTCCTGCTGCTCTTTACGATAGATGGCACAGTGTTCTATGTCAGCATCACGGAAATTTGTCAAAGGGTTGTAATTCCCTGCAAAACGACTATCGCAAGCATTTGCTGCCTCAGCCCCATCAGGGCATTCTATATCGTATACCGGGCAGTAGTTTTTCCGTTTATCAGCCAATTCATTTTTTGTCATATAGTTGCCCTTCATAATTCAGGCTTATTGACCCAAAGATCAATATGAACACTCAATAAATTATAGGTCAGCGCTTAGTATCGCCCTGAAATTCTAACAGGGTTCGCATATAGTTGTCACGAACCAATGTTTTAGGTTGTGGCGAATGGATCAAACTCATACTTCCCTTCATTTGGGAAATACTTTGATATTCATTCTCATCCATCCAATTGATAAGGTCATCTGAGATCTGCTTAATGAGCTCTGGACCATGAGCCATCAAGGCAGAAGCCAACATTGTCACGTCTGCTCCTGACATGACTAGTTTTAGCACATCTTGGGCACTATGAACACCGCCACTGGCAGCAAAATCCATATGCACATTTCCACGGAGAATCGAGATCCATCTCATGGGCAGGCGAATTTCTCTGGCATGACTCAATTGTACCTGGCGTTTGGTTTCTAACTTTTCCAGATCAATATCAGGATGATAAAAGCGGTTAAACATAACCAAGGCGTCTGCACCCACACCTTCTAACGCTTTAGCAACAGCTGGAAGGGAACTGAATCTGGAACCGATCTTTACGGCAACTGGAATTGAGACATGGTTTTTCACCCAACCCACGATATCTGTATAGCGCCTCTCCACGTCAGCGCTTGTCTCATTGAAATCTACAGGAAGATAATGAATATTAAGTTCCAATCCATCGGCACCTGCCTCTTCTATCTTCTTGGCATATTCCATCCAACCACCGGGAGTGGCGCCATTTAGACTGGCAATGACCGGGATATCAACTGCAGCTTTTATTTTAGCTATTTTTTCCAGATACTCCTGTGGTCCACTGACAAATTCGTGGGCCTGAGGAAAAAAGCTTAAAGCTTCTGCAAACGAGTCAGACCCGTATTCCATAAAGTGTTCAAGAGAGCTATCCTCCTGCTCAATTTGCTCTTCAAAAAGAGAGAGAAGAACAACGGCGGACGCCTCATTGTCCTCTAATATCTTGATTTTATCAAGGTTGTCAGTGAGAGGAGATGCCGAAGGGACCAATGGATTTTTTAATTCCAGTCCCATATAGTTTGTATTTAAACGCATTATTTATAATCCTTTATTCAATCTAAACTTAAACTTCATCGTAGGATATGGCTGCTAGCTTTGCGTAGTAGTCATATTTCTCTTTAGCGGCTTTATCAGATTCTTCAAGATACTTTTCAGCTAAAGTTGAATCGATGCGATTCAAGATGGTAAACCGAGTTTCGTTAGAGGAGTACTCTTTAACATGTTTTATCGGTGGTTTTGAGTCCAATTTGAGAGGATTCTTACCTTCTGCAGCCAACAATGGATTATACCGGTAGAGTGTCCAGTATGCACTCTCTACAGCTAGTTTCTGTTGGCCCATTCCTTTGGTCATGTCAATACCGTGAGCAATACACTGGCTATAAGCAATGACGATTGATGGACCAGGATATGCTTCTGCTTCCATCAGTGCTCGAACCGTTTGGGCATCACTCGCTCCCATTGCGATTGATGCTACGTACACATTCTTGTAACTCATAGCAATCATACCCAGGTCTTTTTTACCTGAGGGTTTACCGCCGGCTGCGAATTTCGCCACAGCTCCTAATGGTGTAGCTTTCGATTTCTGACCACCTGTATTGGAGTAGACTTCGGTGTCCAGTACCAGGACATTAACATCTTTACCTGATGCCAAGACATGATCCAGCCCGCCAAACCCAATATCGTAGGCCCAGCCGTCACCACCCATGATCCAAACACTCTTCTTGACCAGGTTGTCAGCAACTGACATCAATTGTCTGGAAATAGGCGTATCAAGCTTTTCAACGATATCTGTCATCTGCTTGACGCGAGCGCGTTGTTCGAATATCTCAGGCTCGTTTGTTTGTGGAGCATTGGTAATTGTATCGACCAGCTCTGAGCCAATCTCATCTTTCAGCAGACTCATTAGTTCGGCCGCATGAATTTTGTGTTTATCAATGGTCAGACGGTAGCCCATACCAAACTCTGCATTGTCCTCGAAAAGTGAGTTGTTCCAGGTTGGACCACGGCCATCATCGTTTTTGGACCAGGGAGTCGTTGGTAAATTTCCACCATAGATGGAAGAACATCCCGTAGCATTTGCTACGATCATACGATCTCCAAACAGTTGTGATACCAGTTTGACGTATGGTGTTTCACCACAGCCCACACAAGCTCCGGAAAATTCAAATAGTGGTTGAAGGAACTGTGCTCCTTTTACGGTCTCATGTTTAATCAAACTACGATCGACTTCAGGAAGGTCCGTAAAGAAATCCCAATTGGCTCTTTCTGAGTCACGTAAGGGGCGCTGTTCTGCCATATTGATGGCCTTGCGACTCAGGTTGGTCTTATCGCGAGCCGGACAAACTTCAACACAGAGATTACAGCCAGTACAATCTTCAACGGCTACCTGTAAAATGTACTGAGAATCTGCTTCCCACTCTTTACCCTTTGCATTGACATGCTTGATGGTCTCTGGAGCATTCTCAAAGGCAGCTTCATTCGTTACTTTTGGTCTAATAGCCGCATGGGGACAAACCAAGGCACACTTATTACACTGAATACAAATGTCAGGTTCCCAGACTGGAACTTCTAATGCGATATTTCGTTTCTCCCATTGAGTGGTACCGGTAGGCCAGGTTCCATCATTAGGCATGGCACTAACGGGTAGATCATCTCCACGACCAGCAATGATCTCGGCAGTCACCTTCTGAACAAAATCAGGGGCTGCTTCGGGAACGATGAGGCGTAGAGCATCGCTTCCATTTAAGGTATTAGGAACGTCTACCTGAAATAGGTTAGATACAGATTGATCCACAGCTGTGTAATTCTTTTCAACAACAGCATCACCCTTCTTACCATAGGTTTTGTAGATGGCTTCCTTGATTTTTGCAATGGACTCATCTTTTGATAAAATACCTGAGATGGCAAAGAAACAGGTTTGCATAATGGTATTAATACGCATTCCCATACCGGTTTCCCTGGCAACAGTAACCGCATCAATCACATAAAATTTGAGTTTCTTGTCAATGATCTGTTTCTGATAGTGACGTGGTAATGCGCCCCAGATCTCATTTTTATTCAAGTGACTATTGAGTAGGAAGGTAGCTCCCTCTTCTGCCTGAGCAAGAATATCAAACTGGTCAAGTAACTCGTACTGATGACAGGCAATAAAGTTGGCCTTGTCAATCAGGTAAGTAGATCGAATCTTATTCTTTCCAAACCTTAAGTGAGATGTGGTTGTGCTTCCCGATTTCTTAGAATCATATACGAAGTAGCCCTGGGCATAATTGTCCGTTCCTTCTCCGATGATCTTAATAGAGTTTTTATTTGCACCCACAGTGCCATCAGAACCGAGACCATAAAATAGGCCCCTGAATACATCGCCACTGGATGTGTTATACTCTGGATCATATTCCAGTGAAGTAAAAGAGATATCATCCTTGATACCGATAGTAAAATGATTCTTAGGTTTATCTTTGATCAACTCGTCATAGATACCCTTGATCATGGCAGGAGTGAATTCTTTTGAAGAAAGTCCGTACCGCCCACCAATGACAAGAGGTGTATTCTCAAATTGGTAGTAAGCTTCAGCTTTAGCTTCAACAAAAGCAGTGAGAACATCCTGATACATGGGCTCGCCAGCACCACCTGGTTCTTTGGTCCTATCCAGAACCGCGATCTTCTTTACAGAAGCAGGAAGAGCTGAGATAAAGTGTTTAATTGAGAATGGTCTGAATAAATGAATCTTTAGAAGGCCAACTTTCTCACCTGCAGTATTCATCTGTTCGATGGTCTCTTCTACTGTTTCAGCTCCAGATCCCATGATAATAATGACACGTTCAGCATCTTCAGCACCCACATAGTCGAAGAGGTGATATTGACGGCCGACAATACTATTAAAGCGATCCATGGTCTTCTGTACGATCTCCGGGGTTGCTTCATAGTATGGATTCACTGTCTCACGACCCTGGAAATAAACATCAGGATTCTGAGCAGTTCCACGGAGTACAGGATCATTTGGATTCATGCCCCTGTTTCTGTGTGCGATGACCCATTCATCATCAATCATACCCTTGATGTCATCATCATTCAGCTGCTCGATCTTCAGCACTTCGTGGGAGGTTCTGAAACCATCAAAAAAGTGAATAAAGGGAACGCGAGTCTGCAAGGTTGCGGACTGTGAAATAAGCGCCATATCCATGACTTCCTGGACTGAGTTTGAAGATAGCATAGCCCAGCCAGTGGCCCGAGTTGCCATCACATCAGAGTGATCACCAAAGATCGAAAGTGCCTGAGCAGCTAAAGATCGTGCTGAGACATGAAAAACAGTGGCAGTCAATTCACCAGCAATCTTGTACATGTTTGGAATCATCAGCAGTAAGCCCTGAGAGGCGGTGAAAGTTGTTGTTAATGCTCCGGTTTGAAGTGCCCCGTGGACAGCACCGGCTGCGCCGCCTTCACTCTGCATTGCCTCAACGGTAGGGATAGTGCCCCAAATATTTCTTTTGCCCTGGGCGGTAAAGGCGTCTGCTAGCTCTCCCATATTGGATGAGGGAGTGATTGGGTAGATTGCACAGATCTCATTGGTCTTATGCGCAATGTACGCTGCTGCTTCATTCCCGTCGATGGTTACCATCTTACGATTCATGTATTTCTCCTGCTTATGACGAATGGAATTAGTTTTAAAAGTTGTTCGTAAAACATCATAACAACTTATGTAAATATCATGCCAAAGGAAGCCCTCTGGGAAAATATTTACGAATTTATGATGATTTTTGTCATGGGAGACCATTTTTTTGGTCTACGGAGTGACAAATGCTTAAAGAATATACTTCAGCCCAAACTGAATTTGAGAAAACTGGTTTTGAACTTCCACGTTTCTTTCGGCACCAGAGACAAGCAAATGGTTCAAGTCACTCTGCCATTGCTCACTCCGGAAAGCCAGGTTGAAACCAAGACCAAAAATAAGTTGGTACGAGACGCCCGTGTCAAGTCGCAGGCTATTACCCAACTGATAGTTTAAAGGATCATTCATGACACTGGCTGAAAATGACAAATCCATGGGAGCGAGTGACCATAGTACCGAGGCTGAGAATTCGTGAACATCCTGGATAGATTGATCAATCTCCCTGTCAATCACAGCATCTAGATCAGCACCGAATGAGTCAATCAGATTACTGCTCATAAAACTGGTGGAATAGGAATGAAAACGATAATTCACACTTACTTCAAGAGGATCTGCTAAGAAGCCAACTCCAATACCCAATCGCCAAGGTCCCCAAACGGCATATTTCAGGGCGGGACTATATTCATTCATATAAACAGTTCTCGTTCCATCGTCGTTCCACTCAGTTTGATTCTGGCTCGATGATTCGCTGACTGTAATTCTTGAGGGAAGTTCGATGGCAGCACCAAGTCTAACCGATTCCGTCAATTCACTGGAGACACCAACACGTGCTGAAAAACCACGGTATTCGGGTAGGAAGTGAAGACTATCTTGATACTTACTATAGGTGAAGTTATCCTCTGAATCAGACTCCGTATAAATTTTGTCAAAGGTATTATTCCCGGTAAGATAGCTAACAGCAAAACCAACACTGGTATGCATGGTTGCTAAAAAGGAGGTTGCTGCAGTCAATGCGTATAGTGATCCCGATGATCTGTGCCGATGAGTGTAATCAAACAAATCACCAGAATCAGTATCAGTATCACTGAATTCCTGAATACTATTGAAAGAGTTCACCTGTTGGAGACTATAACCCCAGACCCAGGCACCTCGATAAACATGTACCGGATAAATGTAACTGAGGCTGTTCAGACGCATACCGTGCTCCTGGGAGGGTTCACTGGTGTTCGTATTGAAAACGCTAATTCCAGAAACTTGATCTAAACTCATATCGGCAGCTAGAAAACTCTGATTACTGTAACTAAGTAAAGCTGGGTTACCCAGCATTGCATTACTCTGTGCTGTTGTAGCAGGTCCAACACCACTTTCTGCACCAGAGACTCCACTCATACCAGAGAAGGGGCGAATCACATCAAGATAGCTTTGTGAAAATATATTGCTGACCAACACCATGGCGAATAGGATTATTCTTGTTTTCATAACAGCCTACTTCTTCGTTCTTGTACGAGAACTGTTTTCAGAAGACTGCTTATCTTTTTTAGATGGTGATTTTTTTGGTGGTGGTGATTTTGGTTCAGATTTTGTTTTTGTTCGAGTAACTGGTTTGACTTCGCTTTGTGTCTTGCGTTTAGAAGGTTCACTTTTAACCGATTTGCTTTTTACAGAGGTTTTAATCGGCCTGCTAATTGCCGGTGCAGATTTTTCAGGCTTTGATGCTGGAGCCGAAGACGTCAGAACCTCTGAAGATGTACTGTGGGGCTGACTGGACGTTGAGTTTCTGGATTCTCTCACCCTAGTACTACCTTGCCGATCTTCCCTATCAAATTTCCTGGCAGCAACTGGGATTACATCCTCACCCTCCACGTAGACTGGGGTGTAATAATGGTGATGGTAATCATAGTAGTTATAGGGATCATAATAAGAAGCGCCATAGCCCCGATGATAATTTGTGTAAGGTAATACTGGCTCCCAATAGGGATCCCAACCATACATGCTAGAGCTACCTAGCGAACTTGCCATAGCAGGTTCTGAGACAATAGTGGTGATTGATTCAGGTAAAGTCTTTGGTGGGTAAACTAATGTGTAACAGGATTGTAGCGCTAACATTCCCAACAAAACAAAGACAAATTTAGTTTTTCCACTCATAAGTGAAGATAACTTAGTCCAATTCCATGAAAATGTCAACATATGCTACCCCTTTTCTGTCTTTGTGCAACGATTGTACGAGGATTTAGTTCCCAGTGGGACTGGACTACTAATCACAACTGGATAAGTTATTTTTTGTTAGATCAGAAATGAGATAAAGAGAACTACTATGCTGATTCCCAGGGCCGAAATGATGTAGAGACCAAGGGAGATCACAATGGCTAAGAGTGAAGTAGTTAGAAAGGAAATCAGGTCTAAACCATAAATAGTCCGAAGGGCTACAAACACGAGATAAATAGATATCATAAGGGAGACCAGACCACCTACGAGAGGGATGAGCAAAAGAATAGCTGCTGTACCAGTTGCGTATGCAAATATTCTAAAAACGAGTGAAAAATCATAAAGCTGCTGGTTACGCCAACTCATGGCTACATGAAAACCATAAGCCGAAATAAATTGCAGCAAGATCACAGAGAGTGGGTAAATCAGGATCATTATCTGTGAAATATTATCCGGTAGTTGTAACAGATCTAACAATTCAGGATTCTGTGGTAAAAGCATTGATGGATCAGCCCCACCCATTGCAAATGTCCATAAAAAGGTGAACACTTGTATGGCTAGTGTATAGACCAGCGCATCCGCTATACCGGAAACTCGCCGCATCACACTGAAGGTCTTAGCTGGGTGGAGTAGAAATGATTTTATCGTTTCTATGAATGCTACAAAAAAGCCAATTTCATGCTTTTTTTCCCAAGGTGGGCCATCAATAATTAACGGTGGGAGCTGTGGTTGTTCAGGTTGTTCCATACTGGTCAGTTAATTGATTCTAGCACAAACTGCAATAAAAAAAGCCCCACGAATGGGGCTTTTGTAATTTAGAACCGTAGTTTTGGATAATTCTATAATGCTTGTTTCATGCGTGCCAGAAAATCTTCTGCATTTTCAAATCCAGTTGATCTTAAATACTTCAACTCAGTCCCATTTTTCAAGAAGATATAAGAAGGCACACCTTTGATGGAAAATCGTTCCAGAAAACCTTTTTCAAATTCTCCACTCTGACGGGTCAAGTCGATTTTGATCGCAGTGAACTGTTTTGAAAGAGCTACAACTTGGGCATTGGGGAAGGTAAATTTATCCATCTCTTTACAGGGGATACACCAATCAGCGTAAACATCAATCATGATGGGCTGATCACTTGCCAACAAAGTATTAAATTCACTTTCAGAGACAGGATGTTGCCATTCGATTCCACCTGTGGTACTCTGTTGTTCCGGGATACCCATCCAGGTACCAATAATGATCAATAGAATTGCAACGATCTGTTGTACTCGCTTAAAAGCAACATTGCCTTCACCACTTTTGTCAAACATGATAATGTAAACACCTGCACCCAAGAGGAAGACTGCCATGATAGGACCACCATAGGCTCCCAACAGTGGCATGAGGAAATAGATAGCCATTGCAATGAGCACAAAGCCAAAGATCACTCGAACCCCGATCATCCAACTTCCGGAACGAGGTAATGATGATATCTTGCTTGAGTACATGGCTAGGAATAGATATGGAAGTCCTAATCCCATAGCCAGGGTAAAGAACATTGTGAAGCCTAAAATAGGATCTTGTTGTGCAGCTACATAAGCCAGCAGTCCAATTACAAAAGGACCAACACATGGAGCTGCGACGATTCCCAGAGTAAGACCCATGAAAAATGAACCAAAGATACCTGCCTTTGACTGACTGGCAGCTGTCATCAAACCTGTTGGTAGTCTAAATTCGTATACACCAAACATGGACAATGAAAGACCGACTAGTAATGCTGCAATTCCGATGAGGACCCAGGGATTCGTAAGTAACGCGCCGAAGAGACCTCCACCCAATGCAGCAGCCACACCAAGAAGAGAATAGGTCACGGCAATTCCCAATACATAGGCCAATGCCATCCAAAAGGTGCGACCCTTTCCAGCATCGGTTCCACCAAAGAAACTGATAGTGATAGGAATGAGTGGGTAAACACAAGGGGTTAGATTAAGCGCTAAACCTCCAAAGAAAATGATGGCGAAAGTTAGGATAATACCATACTCATCTACCAAGCCCGAGATATCATCATCTTCAGATACTTCTGTTTTAACTTCATTGCTTGAAACAGATTTAATCTCAAATAATTCTGCATTAATGAGAGTGCTGGTTCCTGGATCGCTGGTGACGGGTAGGGAAGCTGAGAAATTCACTGTGGCGGGAATCAGACATTGAACATCATCGCAGGCCTGAAAATACAATTCTCCGCCAATTTCCAGAGATCCTGTCGCAGATGCTTGTACATCCAGAGAGGTTCGTAGAATCAGCTCACCACCATATACTGCCGCCGGTTCCTTGACTCCTGCTACGGCAATTCTTTCAGCCCGTGGATATTGCCAGGGAGAAATCGTAAATGGCTGTCCCTCACTCTTGATTGAGGGCGAAACCGGAATAATAAATTCATCATTTCCCTCAGGAGCGTAAACATGCCATGGATGATGGACATCAACTACCAGAGCTAGATCAAGTTTTTCACCTGCAACTGCAACATCACGACTAGTAACAAGCTCAACACTGAGAATATCACCTGGTGCTTGTTGCCCAGATAGGTTTAGTCCAATGAGTATAAAAATAGATAGAAATAGCTGTTTGATTGATCGGTGCATGATGGTCTTCAGATCCTTATTCGTTCAAATATTAGTATCAGTCAAAAAGACTCTTTATCTTCCCTAACCAGGGATGTCTTCTTTGATACCAGGTTCGCTCAAAGGTTACTTGATGAGTGTCAAATGTTTCCTCGCCAGTTTTAATGAATGCCTCTCGTTGGCCATATGCTGACCAATGCACACCTGGCATATCCATATCCAATAATACATCAGCCTCACGGTTTAACATGTCACGGTAATGACATGAACGAATATTTTCACTCTGGCTCATAATGGCCATGGCATTGTCTAATTCGGCTACAGGTGTCATATCCTGTCCAACATCAACCGCCAAAACGAAATCTGCACCCATTTCCCTTGCCATTCTGATAGGAACCTGTTGTGAGACACCTCCATCGACTAACATCCTGCCGTCAATTTCAACAGGCGGTAAAAATCCAGGAATGGCAATTGACGCCATAACAGCAGAAAGCATGGAGCCCTCTGTGAAATAGACATCTTCACCATTGTAGAGATCTGTGGCAACGATCCCCAGTTCCATACCTGAATTTATCCAGATATCTTCGGTAATGGCAACTGCCAGGGCTTCCTGAATACGTTCCGTACTGACAAGACCTTTCTTGGAGTGTGCCAAATTTATAACGATCCTGTCCTGTATGGCACTTGATACCTGATGCCAAAAAGACTCGCCTCCCCGGCTATTGACTTTGATCAGATGCAATCCCAACTTTTGAAATTCATCACTGACAACCATTTTATCCAATATTTCGTGAGTCAGATCAGCATTTCTGGTTTTTGTATAGACCGCAGCTACCAGGGCACCCATACTGGCACCTGTAATAATATCTGGTTGGATTCCCAACGCTTCCAGGCGTTTAAGGACACCCACATGGGCAAAACCACGGGCTCCTCCCCCTCCTAAAGCCAGACCAAATCGAGGACGAGACATCATCTACTTCTGGTAGTCTGCAGAGGAGACAATACTGGTTTTTAATATTGTCACTGATTCTAGTGGATTGTCACGAGAATCGCATTTTAATTTTGCTATTTCGTCTACTACATCCATACCATCTACTACTTTTCCAAATACGGTATAGTTGGGATCTAGGAAGCTTGGTGTTCCATGACAAAAATAGAATTGGCTGCCACTAGATCTTTTCTCTGGATTAACTTCATCAGGTTGCCTAGCTGCTCCGAGCGTACCTCGTAGATGAGGTTGGCCAATTTCAGCTGGAATCGTTTCTCCAATGCCACCAAGTCCATCATCAGTACGGTCATCATTATCGCGTGTATTTGGATCACCACCCTGAACAACAAAACCGGGAATTACTCTATGAAAATAGATGCCTTCAAAGGAACCATCAGAGGATAACTTTTTAAAATTTGCAGCGTGGATAGGAGTTTCTGCTTCATAAAGGTCAATAATGATTGTACCCAGGTTGGTTTCCATTTTGACGTATTCATCAGCTGGGACTTCTTCTTTACTGCTACAAGCAAACACTACAAGGATAACAAATATCCCGATCAGGCTTCTTAAAATATTGGTCTTTTTCATTTCTTCTCCACTATTATTGGTTTTGATGGTTGATCTTGGCGGGCAAGATGAATATCTAAATCAGAACTGACTCGTTTGCGAACAGTTGATAAAGCCAGATCAGGATCATTATTTTTTTCGCTTAAATGTGCCAGCATAACTCCCTTTAGCTTGCCCAGTTCAGCAAGCATGGCAATAAATTCAGCACTATCATTATTTGAGAGATGCCCAACTCGACTGTCGACCCTGGCTTTTAGGTGTGCAGGATAATGACCATTCCAAAGCATGTCACGATCATGATTGGCTTCCATAACCATAAAGTCAGCATGACGCATCATCAAGAAATTGTCCTCTGTGACTGCACCAAGATCAGTTAGATACCCAAGTTTCGCCCCATTACTCTCCACGAGAAAACCGGTTGAGGAATTCGAATCGTGTAGAGTGGGTACACTGGTAACTTTCAGGGAACCCAATTCCATGGTTTCCTTCATCTCGAAATGTCGAATTCTTTCTGACCCTGTAAATTTCTTGTGACCGGCTCTTTTTGTGGCAGGGTGCATATGCAAATAGACCTTGTGGCGTTTCGACAGAATGCTGGCGCCTTTAATATGATCTCCGTGTTCGTGTGTTATCAGACAGGCCTCAAGATCATCTGGTTCTAAATTCACCAACTGCATACGTCGACGAATCTCAGCACCACTGAATCCAGCATCGATGAGGATCATGGTGTCCTCATTCTTGACAATGCACGCATTGCCTCCACTCCCACTTCCCAACATTATCATTTCAAGCATATATTTTAGTCAATCCTTAAGGCTAAAGCTTACGTCTAAGCTAATTTTTAAATTAGGAACACCCATAGTCAATTCAACAAAAAACTATCAATCCTGTATGCCTCAACTGCCTCTCTTTTAATCACAGAGAGCACTGAGAACGCAGAGAGTTTTTATGGTTTTAATCCTGGAGGTTTAGTAGCTTAGATTCAAGCAAGTTAAAAATCAAATCTTCACGTCTTTGCGCCTGTCGTGCCGTAGTTCTTGAACGTAGGATGGAGTGAAGGATGAGCGCGGCAATCTCGAATTTACATTAAGGGTACTGTGGTTTACAAAATAGTTATCTTTGGTGCATTTGTGACTTCGTGACCTTGTAGTACAGTAAATCTAGGGTACGGCTAAAAACAATTGTCTAAAGAACTCCTCCCATTTAAACTCGGACGATATGTCTCAATTAGAATTTTTCAAGCCTCCTGTAAAAACACCTGCTAAATCAGAAACAAGTCTGATTGCAGCTACTTTAAATTTTGAAGTGAAATTAATTGAAGCGCTTTCAGCCAAAGATGCTGACAGAGTAATCGAAATATCGCAGGGCTTGATCAAACCTTTTGGCGCTGATACAGCTTTTACAAAAAAAACGGTCTGGAAATATTTTAATCATCCTCACACACTTCCCTTTGTGGGTGTACTAAGAAATGAGATCATTGGATTCCTGGTGGGAGTTCCCCTGGAAAACTTTGATGATGAAAATTGGGCAACGGCCGACCCAACTCTGGGTAACCATGAGACCATCTACACCTATGCTTTCGTTTTTGATGAAAAACATCAGAGACAAGGCTATGCCAAAATGCTCAAACGAGTTTATTTAAACTGGCTAAAGAAAAGGGGCTATCTCTACGTCTCAGGACATGTCCGTGAAGGCATCTCAAAAAATTTCTCACTCCACACCAATGTGCTCAGAAAATTCCCTAATTGGCACGAAACTGGCAAAGTATTCGAGTATTATCAGCGTCCCTTACGCTAGAATAATACGGAGGTTTTATTGTTTAATAAGCTTGTAGTAATGCTCATGCCATTGGCACCCAAGATACTGGTAAAATTGATTTCAAAACGATACATCGCAGGCGAGAATATCAGATCTGCTATTGAAAAATGCCAAAAATTACAGTCCCGAGGTTTTTTGACCACATTGGATATCCTGGGCGAAGCAGTCAACAATGAAGACCAGGCGAATGAAGCTCTTCATTCGTATCTGGAACTCATTTCTGAAGTTTCCAAAAGTGGTATTGAAAAAAATATCTCATTAAAACCAACTGCTTTGGGTCTTGGTATCTCTGAAGAATTAGCATTTAAGAATATTTCCAAACTGGTCTCCGAGGCAAACAAATCAGGTATTTTTATCCGCATTGATATGGAAGACTCTCCCTACACCACCCAAACGCTGCACCTGCACCAGCAATTAAGTGTGGAATCTTCACGTATAGGAACTGTGATACAAGCCTATATGCGCAGAAGTATGGAGGATGTAAAGGCAGTTGCCTCACGGGGTGGAAATCTCCGGATATGCAAAGGTATTTATAAAGAATCCGAGTTCATTGCGTTCCAGGAGAAAGCTGAGGTTCGTAAAAATTTTCTCGCCCTACTTCAAGAAATGTTTCGCCAGAAAGCCTATGTCGGTATTGCCACTCATGACCCATATTTAATAGATCAGGCTCTTGTTATGATTACCGACATGGACATCCCAAAAGACAAATATGAATTCCAGGCCCTCCTGGGAGTACCCATTACAAATCGTTTGACAGAGCTTATCCAGTTAGGGCATCGCGTTCGTATCTATGTCCCCTATGGAAAAGACTGGTATGCCTACTCAAGTCGACGATTAAAAGAAAACCCTGATATTGCAGGATATGTATTAAAAAATATGATAAAATTTAAATGAATATGCCTAGTTCAGCTCAAAATGATCTAGCTGAGATTTTAGGTTCTAGTAAAACGATTGCTGTTGTTGGCGCTTCTCCCAATTCAGCTCGTCCCAGTCACTGGATCAGTAAATACCTAATGGAACAGGGTTATCAGGTTATTCCCGTTAACCCAGGACATGATGAACTTTTTGGTCTTAAATGTTATCCGGATATAAGCAGCATTGAGGAGGACGTTGATGTGGTTAATATCTTTCGACGATCTGACCAGGTTCTACCCATTATCGAGAGTACTTTGGATAAGAATAAGATAAAATTGATCTGGATGCAGGATAATGTTTACAATGAAGAGGCTGGTGAGCTAGCCTCCAGCGCAGGGATCCCAGTTGTGATGAATGATTGTATCTACAGATTTCTCCGAAAGATGGGGTAAACTGCTTATGTTGTTCTTTAGCCCAGCCATTCATGGCTAGGATTTGAAATTAAGTTGAACAATCAATAAGGCCGTTAACGGCCTTATTTTCTCAGATGATGTTATGTGACCCCAGCCCTAAAGAAGCTGGGCTAGTGATTTTTAGCTAGACCGCTGTCCCCAATGGAGTTTCTTCCGAAGCTTCTCGTAAAAGGTGTTATCCGGCAAAACAACCAATTGTATTCTATATGAGCTAGGTCTGATACGGATTTGCAAGCTTGAATCTAATTCCCTGGTGTCTTTTCCATCGATATGCAATCGCGCATGGTCGTCTTGATTGGATAGTTTAATGTAGATATTTTCTTCCCCATTTAGCACCACGGGACGTACTGAGAGAGTATGGGCAGAAATGGGTGTGATCAAGATAGCTTCTAGACGGGGGTCAAGGATGGGACCACCTGCAGACAAAGCGTACGCCGTGGAACCTGTTGGTGTTGAGATGATGAGACCATCTGACAGGTATCTGTTTAGTAACTCTTCTCCCACACGAACTTCCAGCGGCAGCAGGCTAAAAACATCAGCACGTTCAATCACTACATCATTCAGTGCCCAGAGAGTTTCCTCACTTCCATCTGCGAATTCCAGACGGCAGTTCAGCACCATCCTTTCCTCAATATGGTAATGACCTTTCAGAACCTGTGAAAACTCAGCTCGCCAATCGCGTTCCAGGGTGGTTAGAAAACCCAGACTACCCAGATTAATTCCAAGGATTGGGATAGGATGACGCATAACTGCCTGAGCAGCCGAGAGTAAAGTACCATCACCACCAATGGAGATAATAAAATCTGCATCCTTGGGAATATCATTTTCAGCAATGGAATGAACCTCAGAATGATTCAATTCCAAAAGATCTGCAAAGCTATCTAAAATATACAATTCATGACCGTCTGAGATGAGAGTATCTAATATCTCATTGACATGTTTTGCTATTTCAGCATCACTTTGGAATCCCCAAATGGCAAATTTCATCGATTACTCCATTTAACTGAGTCTAGTCTAGTTTCTCTGTTTCCCAATCACCATCAGAACCTTGCACTAACTTATCAATTTTCTGTTTAGCAGCATCCAAGCGCTCCCGGCAGACCTTAATAAGTTTCAAGGCTTCTTCATTGTGGTCGATGGCATCGTCAAGGTTTAATTCTTCACCTTCAAGTTTTGCAACTAAACTTTCCAATTCACCCATGAGGGTCTCAAATGATTTCTCTTTTTTATTCATAATTAATTTAGGGTCTCCCACCCGAAAATAACATCTTATTTTTTGGGTTTAATAGCCTCAACCCTTGTTTCGGCCTCACCATCAAATAGTCGAACAACGAGTTGTTCTTTCACTTCAATTTGTTCAACCGAACGAATAATTTTCCCTTCGGTATTGCTCAGTACAGAGTATCCACGATTCAAGATCGAAAGCGGATTGAGAACCTTCAGTTGCTGAGCATAGCCATCCAGCTTGCTGCCAAGAATATTGACCCTATCCCTGCTCGATCGTATTGATCTGTCTTGAAGTTGATCCAATTGCTGAATGAATTGATCGATCATAAGCACAGGTCGTTTCAGAACATATGATTGTTGAATTGCACTTAAACGTTCTTCATATTTTTGCACTCTAAAATAGGTACCTTTTTGAAGACTTTGTGACAGATTTGTCAAGCGATTCATGAGTTCTAATTTATCGGGGACAACCAGTTCGGCCGCTGCAGAAGGTGTTGGTGCCCGGTGATCAGCCACCAGATCGCTGATAGTGGTATCTGTTTCATGGCCAACGGCACTGACGATGGGAATATCTGATTTAGCAATAGACCTGGCTACAATCTCTTCGTTGAAAGCCCATAGATCTTCTAAAGAACCACCTCCACGACCAACAATGAGTACCTGACAATCATGACGTAGATTGAAAGTTTCTATTGCCAGTGCTATCTCTGAGGCTGCTCCCTCGCCCTGTACCTTTGTTGGCAGTAAAACAAGTTCAGCTAGAGGGAACCGACGACTCAAGATATTGATCATATCTTGAATTGCAGCACCTGTGGGCGATGTGACAATTCCAATTTTTTCCGGGTAAGCGGGAAGTTCTTTTTTCAACTCCGGTCTAAATAGACCCTCAGCAGCTAATTTTTTCTTTAATGCTTCAAAAGCCAGATGAAGGTCACCCTCTCCTGCCGGTAACATTTGATCGACAATAAGTTGGTAGCGACCCTGAGGTGGATAAACGGAGATTCGACCATGGGCAGTGATTTCCATGCCATGAGTTGGGTCAAATCGAACCTGATTATTCTGGCCCCGAAACATGACTGCACCAAGTTGTGCGCCACTATCCTTTAAACTGAAATACCAATGACCCGAGCTATGCCGAGTTAGATTCGAAATTTCCCCTTTGACCCATACAGAACCAAATCGCTGTTCTAGCGAATTTTGGATATGACCCGTGATTTGGGATATCGAGAGTGTTTTGTCAAGCTCGGGTGAATGAGCCATAATGTTAGAATAAAAAGAGGGTGGTACGTGATAACACGCCACCCTCGAAAAGATGTATTAAAAAATTTCTAACGGATTTTTTTCTTTTGACGATTGGAACGTAAACGCTTTTTACGTTTATGAGTTGCGATCTTACGCCGTTTCCGTTTTTTTCCACAAGGCATGTAGTGTCTCCTCTTTCAATGCGCGGCGAATGTAAGCGCCCAACCATCGTTCACAAAGATTTTTTATCGTAATGATTTAATGGCTATTCTCTAGCCATTAAAGAAACATTGACCCTATCTCTCAGCAAGCGAGAGGGCTTGAATACTGGTACATACCTGGCAGGTAAGTTCACAGCTTCTCCGGTTCCAGGATTTCTAGCTTGTTTTGGAGCCCTTTTTTTGACACCAAAGCTACCAAATTTCCTAAATTCTACACGCCGACCATCAACCATTGATTCTGCTAAAGTAGTCAGAAAGGCATCAATAACTGCCTCGGTCTCTACTTTAGTAAGTCCGGTTCCACTTGAGATAATATCGACCATATCTGCTTTGGTCATGCTTTCCTCCTTCGCTAATAGGGGATGCGGTATTGTAGTTTTACACTTTGTGGTGAATCCCATCCTGGGATCGCAGCACCTACATCTTCCTTAAAAATCGTCCACCAAGATCGTCTAGGTTCTACAGGGTAGAGTAAAGGACTGTTCTCTGGTATTCCAGCAAATCGACATAAAGCTTTGCGCGTATCTTCAAATGTGCCTACTGCATCAACCAATCCCGCAACATATGCTTGCCTACCAGTAAAAACCCGGCCATTCCCTAAAGACTGCATATTGATCTCGTCAATGCCTCTTTCTTGAGAGACAACATCTATGAATTGATCATAAACATCATCGATCAAATTCTGAAAATACTCTCTTTCAGATGATGTCATTTCGCGAAAAGGTGAGCCAGCATCTTTGAATGCCTTAGATTTCACCACCCGCATTCCAAGACCCACTTTTTCCATTAAGTCGGAATAGATAGGGAATTGCATGACAACACCGATACTACCAGTCAGAGTCCCAGCATTTGCATAGATACTATCCGCACCCAGAGCAGCATAATATCCTCCTGAAGCAGCCAAGCTTGACATGCTCACGAAGACGGGTTTATCACTCTTCTCCCGTACAGTTCTAATTGCCTGGTAAAGCTCCTGAGACGGGGCTACCTGACCACCGGGGGAATTGATGGTAATTAAAATAGCAGCAACTCGACTACTCTCTACAAAATCGTCTAACTTCGAAATCCACTTACGAGAGGAACCGATCTCACCTTCCAAGGGAAGTACAGCGACTCGTTTTTGGCTATCGAACCAGGATCCATTGCTCCCCTTTTGAGAAACCATGAAAACCAGGATTGCTAAAACTGCGATCACAATCACACCATAAATACGATTTTTCTTCTTGTACTGGCTATCCATTTTTTTTCTTGGTATAGATGGTTAATTTTTGACCAGGGTAAATATGTTGACCATAGCGGAGTCCATTCCAGTATCTGATCCGCTTAGCACTGGTTCTATGATTTTCAGCTATCTGGCCCAGCGTGTCCCCTTTTCTAACGGTATATATCTTTTTATTGTAATCAGATTTAGCCGGAGTGGCAGATGCCGATTTTTTTGTTGAACTGGTGGAGGCATAATTCTTGGGCGCAGGAATGATCAACTTTTGTCCAACCGATAAGCGATTACTATTTTTAATCTTGTTGGCTCTGATCAATTTTGAAAGCGAGATACCATATCGGCTAGCAATAACAGATAAAGTTTCACCACGGCGGACATAATGAACCTGATAGTCAATCTTATCAGAGGTTGGAATTGCAGCTAGCGTCTTACCGTCAATACTGGCTTTACCGGGTGGCACTCTAAGCGAATATGGCGTCTTTTGTGGTGGGGTAACTCCTTGGCGTAATTCAGGATTAAAAGTTTTTAGCTGCTGATAGTCAACTTTTAATGCTCTTGCTATTTTATCTACATCTAAACTCCTGGGGATTTCGATTACCTCATACTCCCAGTCTTCCAGTTCCTTGATGTGGAATCCGTAATTTTCAGGATCACGACATATAATGGCAGCAGCTAACACAGTTGCTACATAATTTCTGGTCTGTCGCGGAAGAGAGATCATCCGCCAATAGTCTCTGTGGCCTTCTCTCCTAATTGTTCTCCGAACTCGTGCCTCTCCTGTGTTGTATGAAGCCATAGCCAGATACCAATCATCGAATTCATCATACAGATCTTTTAAATATTGTGCTCCAGCATGGGTCGATTTGACAATATCTCGACGCTCGTCAACCCACCAATTACGCTTCAAACCGTATCGTTTCCCCGTAGCTGAAATGAATTGCCATGGACCAACAGCATGGGCATATGAATATGCCTTTGTGTTCAATCCTGACTCTATCATAGCTAGGTAGATCAATTCTTCGGGAATGCCATAAGATGCCAAAATGGGTCTAATTGTTGTCGCATATAAAGCATAGCGATCTAACCAGACTTGAAATTCTTTATGTTTTCTCTCATTGAGCAGTTTGATCATAGTATTGACGCGGCTATTAAGTATCAGGGGTAAATGACCGTCACGATCATCAACGACAACAAAATTTGCATCGGCGTCAAGCGAATCTAACAGATCGCTCATACTAGACAGCTGATCCTTAAGTGAGGGCTGTCCTAGCAGATCTTGTAGCTCAGTACTGATGAACCCTTCAAAATCCGTGGAGGCCAATTCGCTCAAGCCACTTACTGTTTCTCGAATCTCTTCAGGAATAGGTTCATCCAACTCCTCAATGGCTGCCAGGGTTGCCACAAGCCGTTCGACCTCAAACTGAACTCCCAATGTATCCTTGGCGACAATCATGAGCCGTGCATCTGCATAATAGCGTTTTGCCTCCTGCAGGAAATACTCTAATAGGAAATCATCATCTTGCAGATCCACTACAGGCTGAATCAGTTGGCCCAAACTCACAAAGCCAGGAAAGCGATTACTTTCAGCTGCAATCCCAGAGCCAAAGAATAGGTATATAAAACTAATTGATATGATATATCGACTTAAGGTTTTAAAATTCATATGGTGAAGAAGATATCATCAGGATTATTTGATAACAAGCTCAGAATCAAGCCCTTATAACTTTTATATCATCCTGTAATTTAATCAAACTAGGTTAAGGGCTAATAGGAGCGCACTAAAGGACAGACAGAGCAGTTTCCTGCTGCACAGTACGTTTTCTTCCATTGAAGAACTCCTTGCTGAATAGATATAGTATCAATATCTCCTAAGCCAAGGTCAATGAGCAGTCGTTTTTCATGGCCATAGGATCTGAAAGTTCTCAGATCTTGCCAGAGAGTAAACCCACCAAGACCTCCTTTAAATGGAGCCAAAATATTTACGACCCATTCTCTGGTTTGATTAGCAGAAATACCTAAGCTATTCATAAGATCCATGTACTGATCCCATTCTCTCCACGAGATGTAATATATTGTTCTCCATTTTCCTGGATCAAAGAAGGCTGCATTTGCCAATATCTTCTCCTGCCTGCCACTTAACATCTGACTCTGCTGAAAAGTTTGTCTACTTCCCCTCCATTCCCTCACATGGGGCCAAGCCCTCAAACCCAGGTAAACGGCAAGCTCCTGTAGATGGTTCATTCGTTGTGGTCCTGAGAGCAGTATTTCAAATAGACCTAGCAGCAGAGGACTTAGCCCTAATTCATTATCTGCGAGTTGCTTCAGATGATTTACCTTCTCGCTGAATCGAACCTCAGCCATCTGCTTCAGTTCGTATTTTGAAACAGGTCGTCGGGCAGGACAAAATTTCCCGCCGAGTGAGGATTTTGGAAGGATCATTGTTGGTATGTCAGGGGCTATCCCTAGCTCCATCACCACATGTAGAATCACATTATTATAGGCAGGGTCACCATGGTGTTGATGATGATACCAGTCTGCACTATTTTTGTGCATTTCAATAGGCCCGGTTAATTCCAGGTCATCGAGAATTAGATAAGAATTTAATATGTCAGGTCCTGGTCCGTCGTTTAGACTTCCAGCATCAATTACTATCAAGCGTGCGTTCTCAGTAGTCTTCAACTGTGTTTGCTGCTCTGACAGTTGAAGCCACCAGGTAACCATGTCTTCTTCTAATTGTCGCCACTTCCAGTGAAACGTCTCAGCAATATTTAATTGCCGGACAGCATCTCCGTTCATATACATCCTATTGTCCTCGTTGGTTGGGCGAAGATAAATGCCCATCATCAATTGGAGAAGATATATTTTACTTTTTTAAAAAATGATTGGGTTGGAATGAGAGTTACGGTGCTATGTAATGTTCTTCATAAAGCTTATGCACATCATCCACAAACCCTTGGCGACCTGCATGACTATACTTGGAAGGATCTATTGGAGCAAGAATTGAGATTTTAATGTTTGTTGCATGAATGCTATTTCCATGCTTTGTCTTTGCTGCAAATGCTCCGTTAATTACCAGCGGAACCACCGGAATACCCGTATCCAATGCCAGGATAAAGGCACCCTTTTTAAATCGTTGTAGCTGACCATCTAAACTGCGAGTTCCCTCAGGAAAGACCATTAGGGAATGATCTTTATTCTTAGAGAGCTGAATTGCAACCTGATCCATGACCGCTACTGCCTTTCGATGGTTGTTGCGGTCAACGAAAAAATGTCCTGCTGCCCACATTGCCCATCCAAAAAAAGGAACATATTTCAACTGCTTTTTAGCCAACATACCCAGTTTATTCTCGATACCCCAATAAACAGCTGGGATGTCAAAGGCCGAGGTATGATTCCCAAGAAAAATGTATTGGGTCTTCGGGTCAATCTTATCCAACCCCGTTACCTCTATCTTCATCTTGGAAACTACAAGAATACCCAGGCCCCAAATCCTACCAGCCTGGTGGGAGATTTGGCCACCGGGATTAATCAACTTTCCAAAGAGTACAATGAGAATTCCAATAGCAGTCCAGGGAACCAGAAAGACTAGAACCAAAAAATAATGAATCATAAATACTATTTCAGATGTAAACCAGCGGAGCCCATATAAGGAGCTAAAACTTCCGGCAGCAGAACGCTGCCATCAGCTTGCTGATAGGTTTCCAGTAGTGCAACTAGTAGTCTGGGAGTTGCTACTCCAGACCCGTTTAAGGTGTGGAGAAGTTGCACTTTTCCACCGTTTTGAGGTTTGAAGCGAATAGCTCCGCGTCTTGCTTGAAAATCTTCAAAGTTTGAGCAACTAGAAACTTCTAGCCAGCGTTCTTCTCCTGGCGCCCACAATTCAAGATCATAACATTTGGCTGCTGCGAATGACAGATCACCAGTTACCAATTCTATGACTCTATATTCCAATCCCAGGGCTTCCAATATCTCTTCAGCATCACGTCGCAGCGCTTCTAGCTCATCATAAGATGAATCCGGATGAACAAATTTTACCATCTCGACTTTATTAAATTGATGCAGGCGAAGAAAACCGCGTGTATCCTTTCCGTAGGATCCCGCTTCTCGGCGGAAACAAGAGGAGTAGGCACAATAACTTATTGGCAACTCTTGCTCTGGAAGGATCTCATTCTGATGGATATTGGTTACTGGTACCTCAGCTGTTGGAATCAAATAGAGATCATCCTGAGGGATTTTATACATATCCTCTTCAAATTTTGGAAGTTGTCCAGTGGTCGTCATGGTCTTTTTATTGCTAAGAACAGGAGGTAATACTTCTGTATAACCGTGCTTATCAACATGAAAGTCGAGCATGAAGTTGATCAGAGCTCTTTCGAGTCTCGCACCAACCCCAGTGTATAGCGGAAAACCAGGGCCAGCTATCTTGGTCCCTCTGTTAAAGTCAAAAAGATTTAGAGAGGAGCCTAGATCAAGATGAGTTTTCAAGTCAAAATCGGGGTTAAAACGATTTCCCCACTCTTTGACGACAGGATTTTCAGAGGCATCTTGTCCTACCGGGACAGAATCATGGGGTGTGTTGGGAAGTTGGATGAGTAAGTCATAGATCTTCTCTTCCACATCCCGTTGCTGATCATCTAATACTTTGATTTGTTTGCCAATATCGCGAGTACGTTCAATCAAATCCTGAGCATCTTCTTTGTTCTTCTTTCGGCTGGCGACCTCACGTGAAACGACATTTCGCTCATGTTTTAAGGTTTCCACCTGTGAGATCACATCTCTCCGAGTTTGATCGAGATCTAGAATCTTATCAATGTCAACGCTGGCATTTTTATTCTCTATCCCTAGTCTAACCCAGTCTGAATTTTCTCTAATCTTTTGAATATCTAACATATACTTACCCTAACAACTAATTTTCATCATCTCGCAGAGTGCGCCACAAGCGCAGAGCTATTTTTAAACCAATAGTCGAAAGTCACAAAGTCCAAGGCAGAAAGCTTAAACCCTGAACTTCTAACTTCTAACTTCTAACTTCTAACTTCTAACTTCTAACTAATCTATCTACTACCTGATCCTGTAAACATCACATAAACAGTATACATGATAATCTTAAAATCAAGTCTAAGTGATATATTCTCTAGATAAAACAGGTCATATTTTAATTTTAACCGTGATGCTTCCAATGTTGTATCATAGCCCTGTTTCACTTGTGCCCATCCTGTAATACCTGGTTTTACCTGATGTCTTCTAGGGTAGAGAGGGTACAACTCAGAGATTTGATCAACAAAGTACTGCCGTTCAGGCCGTGGTCCAACCAAACTCATCTCATTCTTTAAAATATTGATGGCTTGTGGAACCTCATCCAATCGTAAATGTCTCAGTATACGCCCCACTCTGGTGATTCTTGGATCATCTTCTACAGCCCAAACAGGGCCGGTATCGGCCTCTGCATCCTGAATCATTGTCCTGAATTTTATCACATTAATGGGTTTGCCATACCTTCCAACACGCTCTTGTGTAAACAGGACCGGACCCTTTGAATCCATTTTAATAAGAATCCCAATAATCAGTAAGAATGGGGAGGCCAAAGTTAGGACTGAAATCGCAACAAAGAGGTCAAACACACGTTTGGCTATACGTTCCCAAAGCGGCATAAAATCAGGCATAATGTCAATTAGCGGAATTCCGTGTAACTGCTGGGTGCGGGCTAAACCTGAGATCGCATCAAACATATCTGGATTGGTCTTAATACCAACTTTATGGCCCTGCAGCAACCTGATGATCTCAACAGTGCGATCATGGTGGTCTTTATCCAGGGCAAGCACAACTTCTTGTATTTGATGTTCACCGATGAGCGTAGAAATGCTATTCAACTCACCCAATACTGGAATTTTGAGTAAACCATCGTCCACAGACTCATTCTCGTCCATCTGAATAAACCCCATAGGTTTGTATCCAGAGCGTGGTCTCTCGTAGAAAGCATCTTGTACCATCAGCCCTCGACGATTGAGCCCCACAATCAACATTGGGGCAAGCCCTTTACCCTTTTCAAGCAACAGAAGGTGGACAGACCTGATGATCATACGGCCGATACTGATTGAGACGATTAAAGCGATACCATAAAATATGAGAATGCTTTTACCGAATGTCACCGGATTGTCTAAATCTACAGTGAGTAAATAAATCAAGAACGTACCTAAAAAGACATATTTAACAATATTGATCAACTCATCAGAGCGCGACAGCGCTAGCCTGAAATTGTAGAGGCCATACCATGAAAAAAGGAGGACCCAGAATAATGATAGAACCATTGATGGAAATTGCATATCAGACCAAACCAATTGGATGGTATTGATGTACATACCCGATTCAAATCTCAAGATAAAAATGAGTATAAAACTCAGGTTGATGGCTAGTACATCAGCAGCAACGAGAAATAGTCTTTCTAACCAGCGTAGCATCGTTTTTAAAACCTGTTCCTTTATTCAAATTAAATCAGCGCTGTCATGCTAAAAACCGGAATGAATATAATCTTCAGCAAGCAGATTCAAAGGTCACCCTGATAGCGATTAATACATGCATCACACTAAACCTGTCTTATTTTTCACGATGAAAAAGATTATTATTCTACTCGCACTGATTCAAACTCTGTTTGCTCAAAATGTTCCCTTTGTGACGGATCATCCGATTTATCATTTCTTTGACAGACAGGAAGCCCTTGGAAATATCAACTCTGAATTTTGGAGTACACGACCCTACACCTACATACAGATTAATGATATGCTATCTGAATTGGAGAACAATCGGTCAACCTTATCAGAGTCTGATTTAAGAATTCTTGCCCGATTTCAGCAAGAATTCAGCCGAGAATTTGAAGAGGGTATCACTTTCCCATGGAATACGTCCAAGCTGAAAGGCCTGCGAAGTCAACAGAAACAGGTGACAAAGCCTTTTTTTATGACCTATCAACAGGACAGCACAAAGGGTTGGATCAACTGGTCAGAAACTTTTCGCATCCAAAATAATGGAACGAGTTCAAGAGGCTACTATACGGATCACCTAGGCATTTATGGTCAAAAGGGAGCTATTTCATTCACAAGCCAATTCACATATCACCGGGCCACAAAAAATGATGATTTCGATGAATTGCCCGAGAGTTATAAAGAGGGCTACTTATTAGAGCGAGATTATTTAAAATGGGTCAACTGGGACTATACAACTTCATCGCTTACTTATACCCATAAAGATTTTAATCTGGGGATTCATCGGCAACCGATATATTGGGGTTATTCAGCGGCAAATTCACCCATCATATCAGACAACGTCTATCCCCTCCCTCACATTCAGTGGAGCACTCGAACCTCTCATTTGCGCTATGTATTTGTCCATGCTCGTTTGAGTCCAAATGAAGCCTTGGTAGTTGATACTCTCAATGTTCGCAGGAATTTATCAGCTCACCGGGTAGAGTTTGACATCAGTCCCAATTTTGAATTCGCTTTTAATGAAATGATTATCTATGCACATCGAGATTTTGAACTCGGATACTTAAATCCGGTGAACTTTTTCTTTACTGAAGAACATGTTCAAGGTGATCTGGACAATTTGCTAATGGCCTTAGATTTTAAATGGAGGCTTGGAACCGGTCTTACTACTTATGGGACATGGTTCTTCGATGAACTACACTGGTTCAATTTATTCTCAGGTTGGTGGGGAAATAAGTTTGTTTTTCAGTTGGGCGCAAGCTACTTCCCAAAAGCCAACTTACCCGCCTTCAATATTGAATACACTGCAGCAAGACCTTGGACTTATTCACATAAATTTCCTGTGAACAGCTTTACTTCTGCCGGAAGAGTCCTCGGCCTTCAAGCAGGACCAAACACTCAAAGCCTTCATTTTGGATTGGACTGGCAAGTCGATCCAAAATTAAACCTTCACGGAACACTGGATTTCTTAACCAGGGGTGATGATTTAGGGGCCGATCCTTTAAATAGTTATCTTCTTCGAGGAGATTTTGAAGAGGATGATGAAAGTTTTATAGTTGGTGATTTGCAGGAGTCAACACGTTGGGGATTTTCGGCAAATTATTATATTCAACCCACTACCATCGTTAAATTTAGTGTAGCCAATGAAAATCTATACGAATTGGGTATTAAACTAGACTGGTAAGTCATTCAACTCTTGTCACACAGAACAGGGTGTTGAAAATCGATCGAATTAGCTCTTAATGAACTCGTGTTCAATGGTTGCTTTAACAGCACTTGGAAGTGAAACCAGATTTTTCGTGTTCTGCGCCATCAACTTATCAGTATTAATGGTAGAGTTGGAACAAAACTTTTTTATTCTTATGGCACTTATTGGAAACTTTTTTCGGGATACAAAAGAGATTAAGTCAAGCAGGTATCCCCCCGTAAGTCCTATCCAATATGGGATGTGTAATCTTCTTCCCTTTTTGTGTAGTGACTTATTTGTTAGAGCAATTAGTGCTTCCATGGTCAAATCCGGTTTGTCAGCATAGTTCACGATACTGGATTCTGAATCTCCAATAATCGAGACAATGTATTCAACTAAATTTCCCACATACGCTATTGATTTTCGATTCTGCCCGCTGCCGACCATGATAAATCTATTCTCAGCGACTTGTTTCATCAGGTTATAGACATTGCCTCTGTTCCCCTCACCAAATACGACTGTGGGACGAACGATAGACAGAGTTCGATCTTTCTGTGATTCAGACCATTTTGAGAATATTTGTTCCGCTTGAAGCTTGCTCTTTCCATAATCATTGAATGGGATAAGGTCAGAACTTTCATGAGAGTCATATAGATCCATGCCATAAACAGCGACCGTTGAAGTAAATATTATCTTCTTAATATCGTTAATTTTGCAGGCATCAACCAGGTTTTGAGCGCCTTGGACATTCACATCATAATACAGGGATTTGGGAGTGACATTATCTTTATGTTCTGCTGCAAGGTGGATAATAACATCTATCCCTTCAAGGGGTTTGATCAGGGCCTGACTTTCACGAATATCTCCAATATGAGTTAAATCAGGGTAGGCTTGGCTCTGGCATTTATCGAAATTCACAACAGAATGCCCTAATTTTAGCAACGCTTTTATAAGATGGGTTCCAATAAAACCACTGCCACCTGTAATAAATATTTTCATGTTAGACTTTCATCATTTTCTATTTGACACTCCGAAGATATAATCTGCAATAAATCTTGAGCGAGCTGCTCTCGATCGAACTCGTTATTCACCAATTCCCTACCATTAACACCATGCAATCTACAAAGATCTGGGTTGTTGGCATATTTCTCAATTGCGTGAGCCAAATCCTCATCATTTTCTGGAAAGGTTATCAATCCGCAATTATTTTCACGAACTAGCTGTGTTGCCTCTCCTTCAGGGACACTCAGGATTACAGCCTTTGTCATGGCAAAATATTCAAACATTTTCGAGGGTAAAGCGCCTTGGAAAAGTTTATTATCCTTCAGCGGAACAATACCAACATCGATTTGCCTAAATAGTGATATTAGCTCCTCTCGAGTCAACAATGGATACAGAGTCATATTATCTAGATTTTGGCTCAATTCCTCAATCCTTTTTCTCTCACTACCATCTCCAGCTATGATAAACTTAATTTTTTTGTTATAGCCTAGTCGTTCAGCAGCTTTCAAGATTATCTCAACATTATGTGCGAGTCCAATAGTGCCAAAATAAGCAATGGTGAGGGTCTTTTCATCTGGCCCAGCTTTATCTGTGCCAAATCTAGAGACTAACACTCCATTAGGGATAAATATAACATCCTGATGTCCTAATATTTGCAGATGTTGCTCAATTCCTTTTGTGACGGCCACTGCTTTTTTTGAAGAGAGAACCATCCAGCTCTCTATTGACTCCAAAATCCTGATGACTGTGGAGTTCTTGAGCATCCCAACAGATATAATCGATTCGGGCCAGATATCTCGTATTTCAAGGATAAAGGGTTTATTCAAAATTTTAGATAAAATTGCACCGGCTATACCACAAAAAAACTGTGGACTTGTTGCAATTATTACATCTACATCTTTCATTTTTCGACCAAACCATATAGCTCGGACCATATAAACGATATAATTCATTATACGTTTAAAAAATCCCGCGTTCGGAGTCAGGTACGTTTTTAGTCTAAATACATTGATTCCCGACATCTTTTCATGCTGATAATGGTTTTCATATCCACCGAATATTGTTCCATGGGGATGATTGGGTACATTCGTCATAACAGTGACTTCAGCGCCATTCTCAACCCATATTCTCGCATGTTCAAATGTACGATTGGCAGGAGCGTTAACTTCTGGGGGGAAATAGTGAGAAAGGAATAGAATTTTTGGGGTACTATTCATTACCACCTCAGTATCTTCATAGGATGAAATCAATGTAGGGAATCATATAACGCTAACAGTTCTCTTTCAGCGGTATACCATGAATACAGTTCTCTAGTTTTATTCCGTGCACTATTACTTATTTCTAAATAGTTAGCTTTTAATATCCGTTCCATGGCTGAATGATAATCATCAATGTTACCTGACTTAAACGTATATCCACCTCTAGCTTCAGAAATAACCCTCATAGCCGGTAAAGCATCAGCAGTTATCACAGGTTTTCCAAAACTCATATATTGGAATATTTTATGAGGAATAGTAGTATTGGTGTGGTCATTCGCCCCTTGAGGTAACAAACAGTAATCACTTTTCTCGATTAACCAAGGTATATACTTTATATCTATCCACCCGGTAAGGATGACTTTACCCTTTAAGTGAATATCCATTTCAATTTTTTCTTTTAGCTCGACTTCAAGTTTCTTCCCGGTTGCTGATAATCCTCCACCTACAATTAGTAACAGGACATCTTCATAATCCTTCGATAATCTTCTGAATGCCTCAATTGTGATTCCCATGCCACGGTGTATTTCAAGACCTCCAGTATATAAAAAGATCTTCGTTTGTTTTGATGGAAACTTGATCTCATCGTAGGGAGTATTTGCAAGAAAAGTATCAAGATTTACGTAATTACTCACAACATAAACTCTGTTATCAGGAATTTTATATTCCTCGATAATTCTATTTTTATTTTCATCAACGACTGCGATCAATCGATCAAAATACCGGATCGAGATATGTTCAATTAGCTTAAATATTGCAGGGTGTTTAAGCCAATACTCAAGTCCTCTTTTTTTCCATACACGCAAAGCAGCTGGATAATTTTCATGCATATCATAGATAATAGATAATCCAAAGATATATTTCAGTAATATCGCTAAGGGTGCTAATGGTAGATCATGAACATGAATCACATCAATAGAGTAACGACGAATTATCTGGGCACTCCGAATAAACCAATATGGATTCAAGAAAACTGGAATTTGTAGTATTGTTTTTAAGAACCCCGGACTTTTCGCATGAACCAATCGATGAATGATTGCGTCTGACCACGACTCCCTCTGCTTTTGTTGCCCCTTATTTCGACATAGTATATGAATTTCATCGGAATTTTTTACGAGACTCAATACCTCATTTTCAACTCGGATATCAGGCGGGAAAGTGGTTTGAAGGATCATCAACACTCTCTTAGGTTTGATCTGCTTATAGGTAGAATTCATTTAGCGAATCTCAAAGATTTGATTTGATACGATTATTTTTGACATATGATTCTAATTCTCAATTATTTCATGCACAATACCGAGTTAACTTTCAATACATTCCCTTGTCAAATAACTCATCCAACCATTTTTCTAATCTGGTGGACATCATTTTTATCTATATATTTTACTAAGTAAAGCACAGCAGGGAAACCAATAACAAGTAAGATTTTTAGTACTAATTCATATTGGTCCATCTGATTATCCAATACCCGTGGTATCCACAAACACAATATGTATATTAAGCCAATTTTCGATACCTGTACCCAGTTGTAACTTATCGGGTAATATCTTCTGGAGGCAAAATATGTCCCAATAGGTAATAAAAGATAAGCGATAGATGTAGATGCGGCTGCACCCATTATTCCGTACACTGGAATTAATTGATAATTCAACACAATATTAATCAATGCGCTAGCCCCTACGATAAATGGCAGGTATTTTGTTTTGCTCTGAAGGTTAATTCCAGGTGAGAAAACATAATAAAGACCGTAAAAGACATATGATATAGTTACATATGGTACAATCTTAAACGCGTTTAAGTATTCAGGCACTGCAATTAAATTCACTATTTCCTTAGCAAAGAGTGAGACAGTTAAACTTACAAATAAACTTATTGCTAAGAAATATTTGAGGACACTGGCATAGATTGCCTTAGCTTCATTTTGGCTTGAAACTGCCCACAAAAATGGTCCCCAAGCTATGGTAAATGGTCCAATAATCAAAACCTGCACTATCATACCAAGCCTGTAGCCCAGTGAATAGATTCCCAAGTCGCTAGGCGAAACAAGCCCCTGTAAAATGTACCTATCACTCACTGATAAAAGCATGCTAGCTAAGCCCGCTGGAACGAGGGGAAGCCCATATTTAAGCATGCTTTTTAACTCTTTAACATTAAATCCATAAGAAACACTACTCCAAATACTTCTGACTGAATACAGATACACTATTGAGGTGCTAATCAGCATAGCCAACAGTATACCCTTGATGCTTAATTTGTAATAAACTACGAAGAGTATGCTCAAGCCCATTAACAGAAACATACGAGAGAAAGCCACAATAGAATATTTCTTTGCCTTTTCTTTTGCTCGTAAGACAGACAGATATACTACAATTCCGACCTCAAAAAAAAGTGATAGGAAGATCAACCTGAAGTAATTGCCATAGTTTGATTGTAAAAATATGATTCTGGATATCATTGGTGAGATTAATAGCATAAAGGAAATGATAACCGCTGAAGAAATTGAAATGAATATATATGTTGTGCTAATAAGACGTTCTCGTTCATCTGGACTTTCAACAGTATAATATGTTTTAAATAGTGCTGATGAGAACCCCATTACGAGGACAATGTTGAGCAATGCTGCTGTGGTTCTGAGGATCTCTAAAACACCAAACTCACTTGGTGATAAATAATTCGTATAAACAGGTAATAGGATGAATGCTACTAACTGAACACTTATAGAACCGATACCATAAATGATTGAGTTTTTAGTCAGATTAGCTATGTGATTTTCTGGCATAATAAAAAAGTTATAGCTACTTCGCTATATCGGCATTGATAAAATTAGCGTGGACAATATTATATACTTCTTCGTATTCTGTGATACGATTTGACCAGTCATAAGATTTAGCATGGTTTATCAAATAATTCTTATCCCACTTAAGATTTAGAGCGTATTTCATCGCTTCAGCTAATTCTACAGGGTTATTGATTTTTACTCTCAGGCCAATCTTTTTGTTTGGGATAACCTCTATGGGGACACCCAATGTTCCAACTACGGGCAGCCCGCAGCCCATTGCCTCAAAGCATACTAACCCCCAACTCTCACTCACACTGGGCAGGACGAATAAATCAGCGCAATTATAATAGTTTAATATTGAAGAATAGTTCTTACGTCCTAGAAGTTTAATTGTAGACTCAAGATTATTCTTACGAATGAATCTTTCTGCTCCTTGAAATTCAGGACCATCTCCAATTAGCATTATTTTAACATTATCAGTAGTGCTTAACAATTCTTTGCCGGCCTCGAGCAAAGTGTATATACCCTTCACTATGTGAAAATTCCCAACAAAAAGTATGATTTTAGCTGATGTATTTAAGCCCAGATTTTTGCAGGCGGTCGCCCTATCGATCATGAAGAATTTATTTGTGTCAATGGGATTATTGATCACCCAATTATCTGTTTTCGATTGATAAAATTCTGCTAAGAAACGTTCTTTTAATTGCATATTTACAAAAATCATATTTCTATTGTTGTCCAGATGTGTATGAAGAACATTATAATACTTTTTACTTTTTCGCGTATTTGTAAAATCTATTGAGTTCATACTGTGGATAGTAGAAACTATTGGAACTTTATTTCCTATAATATTCCATATTAATGGGAATCTTACCTCAGGCAAATGGACATGGATAATATCCGGCCTAAAATCGTTGATTGCATATTCGAGTGTAACAAGTCGGGCAATTATTTTCAGAGGGCTAAGTAGTTTTTCCAGATTCTGATAAAGTTTATAAACACTACTCAAATACTTAAAAGCAATATCTGAATTTTGGAAAAATGTTTTTAGTGAGAAACCATATATTGGAATATTTTTTTGCTGAACTGGAAACTTAGATTTTATAAACAAGTTATCAGCGTAAATTCCAATTTCATGATGATATGCCAACTGCTGTGATAAATCCCATAAATGGCTGGCAACACCGCCACTGCTTTTTCCTCCAATTTCCGGGGGTATAGGCCCTATTTGCATAATTCGCATATTCACACGCCATTTCTTGGGCTGTAGTACTTTATTAAATTATTTGCTAGAATGTACTTCTCTATATAATAGAGCATAATTGCCCACAGAATTATTGATGTGAGACTATCAAAAAAGAATGAGTAAAACGACATAAGCAGTGTAAAAGAAAATGTTACTACCCAGAATAGCCTCATTAGAGAATATTTCATAAATAATTTTTCTAGACTAAACCTTGTAAGCATCCCAAATGAAAAAGAGAATATCATACTTCCTATAAACCCATAATCGCGATAGATACTATATAGATACGTATATGTGTTTAAGTATTGGCTTCCCACTTTTGTGAAACCTAATTGGGATCCAACAATATTATCCAGCTGCCATAGTTTTATCCTGTCCAACCATTTGAACAGACTTCTAAATGTCGTGGTACCATACGTTAGGGGTAAATCAAGTTCGATTAAATTATGAAAAGCACCAACTCCCCCCACAAAATATGAGTAGATACTTTCAAAGATGAAATCAAATATTTTATTCTCTTGGGACGCTCTGTAGACTAAAAGTGTGATTACAAATACTAGAAACACGCTAAGCATAATCACACTCATCCTAAAAAATCTGCGTATCAATTTCTTCCTAACCGAAGACTCGGAAAAGAGTACAGTAAATAAATAGCTGAACATCCAAAAGGTTGAAGACTGGATAAATGCATATCTTTTTAAAAAGACAAGACTTGATAATAATCCTATGATGAGTGGGAGTAAACCTATCCATCGACGTCTTGAATCAAATGAAAATGTTATTCCCCCAAGGATACTAGTAAGATATCCAACACTGATCATATAATTCGTAAACGAAAACCCGAGCGACCAATTAGCAAGAGTTCCTCTTTGAAATTCAACAATCGCATGTCTTGCATAAAGTGGTCGAAAGAAGTAATTCTCTATGCCACCTAGCATATCAATGATCATGTTAAAGGCAATAATACTACCAATCAAAGGGATAATACTTAGAACTAATGTAACTTTTGAAAAACCTGCCTCTTCAAAACTAATATAGTATTTATCAACACTAGCACCAAACTTAAGGGTAGGTAAATATGAGACATGGAGAAGATAATACCCTAGAACTAATGAAATGTGGCTTGCATAAATAGTTAGCCAAGAATTGAACGATAAACTTGGGAAATTATAAGGATCCAGCAGATAAAGCGGAATCACTGTTACCCATATTGCACTAAAAAGGACAACAGGAATATGTAACAGTAGTCTGCGGTTATTCACTATTTATTATTCGTCCTATGAAGGATTTATTAACCTCAACATAGCGTTTTATTGAGACAAATAGCATGAATAAGGTGTTGGTAAAGAAGATTATGGCTACAAGAACATTTAAGCGTTTTGGCTCACTTTTATAATCAGCAGGAGTTGCCGGATTAACCAGGTATAAATCTGCAGATTGCTTTTGTTCCTCTGATTTCGCCTGCTCAAGCTGCAATGCTAAATACTCAACTATCTTCACCTGGACTTCCACTTCCCTATACATATTCATGTACTGAATACTTAATTTAGGAATTTCCAATATGGGAATATTTGAATATTTTCCTGTTGCAATATACTTGTTTAACTCATCATCAATTGCAGTAATTCTATTTCTAATATCTACTATTTGTGGGTCACCCGATTTCAAAGTCATCATTAGATATTCTAGTTCAATCTGATTTTTCATTTTTTCAGACTCAATCTCAGCAAGTCCGCCTAAACTTGCATGAACTTGATTCTCAAGGCTGATCACACCTGTCGAATCTTGAAAGGATTTGAATTGATCCAATAAAACCTGAAGCTTTTCTTCGCCGCTATTATAGCTATTTTCTAAATACGATCTATATTTGCTAACTTTTGCTCGATTCACATCAATAGCCAAGCCATATAACTCATTAAAAAATTCATTCGCTACTGCGGACGCTAGTTCAGGGTCTTCTTCAGCCTTATAAGAAATCGCAAATGTTCCGTCATCTCGGTCCGTAATTGTTAAAAAATCCCGAACTTGTTGGTAAGTATGGAAGCGAGTCTTTTTCTCATAAAGTTCTTGTAGGTCAAATCGTACAACAATTGAGTCCAACACTCTCTCCGTTTGAATAAATCCCATATATTGAGTTACTTTATCACCGCCAGCCAGACCCATGGGAAATGGAGAAACCTGGGCTAACATTGCAGCAACTCCACCAGCATTACTCTCGCTTTGTACTACAACTATAGCTGTACTTTGATACCACAAAGGTAGGTTTATTACTAACAAGAGGGACAATGCTATTGTTACAATATTTATTATTATTAGTGATTTTCTTTTCTGGAAAAGGATACCAACTAACTTATAAAAAGGGCTTAACTCAACTACCATGGGATTATCATTCTCTGGCAATCCCATTTATAATACCAACCTAACTACTGCAAAATCTGCTTTTTCCAGCCCAACAGTTTCTAACATAAGGGTTTCTCCAAATAGCACATTGTTAATGCTTAATTATGATATACTTAAAAATGTTAAATAAATTGTTACAAAGGCGGTAACGACCGCCAAAATACTCATATCACCTATAAAAATATCCTTCATGGTTCTTGGTACAAAGATAATATCACCGCTCATCACAATGACTCCATCTCCCTTATCAACACTCCCATCAAGATGACTAACGCGAGTTGCACCAGGATTTCCATTCACAGCATTACCCCCAGCAAGGGCAATGTAGTCAGATACAGAATAGCCTGGGTAGTATGCGAAGCCACCGGGTGCTTGGACAAATCCGGTAACTGTCACACCTCGTTCATACATAAAATTGATTACATCTCCGGCAAGTAACTCAGTATTGTCAAAGTCCTTAGGATTCACAGTGAGTTGTGTCAAAACAGACGATGTTTCCCGACTCAAGGTCACGTTGTCAAGATCAGAATTCTTATTAAAGATTACTTTTCGTTTTATGTAATGCCCCAGCGTTTCTTCGTCGGAAATGATATCGTATCCCGCCCCAGAGACAGATCCTCGAACAACAATTCCATTTTTATCTAGGTCACCAAAGGGTACCTCTATTCGATCACCTTCTAAAAAAACAGGATTTGCAGCAAGATTGCCAGTGAGTAGATAATCGTGAAAATTTACAGCGTCTTCTTCCCCTGAATTGCGGTGGATTAATATTTCATGTTCTTTTGCCAGTTGATGAAATCCTTCAGTCTTAAATATGACTTCATCCAGTCGTGTTAGGGGAGTTATTTCGACAAAACCAGGTCGACTCACTGCACCGCTGACTTGAATTAAGAACTTGCGGGGATATACGAGGACCATATGTACTTGCGCATTAGGAAATGCATTTTTCAAAACATATTCGCTTACTACTGTTGATCCTTGCGCTAAAGTATATCCAGCAAGATGACAAACCCCGACTGCGGGGATAAATAAGTCTCCCGTGGGTGTGATGGTGAGAGATAAAGTTTGATTGATTGCCGTCTGAATATTTAATCCGATCTCGTCACCAGGGGCTAAAATGTATTTCACTGGATCAATCACTTGCTCCAGTGCGAATTTTTCACTACCAAATGAGGCCATTTGATCAGTTTCTTGCCCTGTCTCATCGCCTGGTACCGCGCGAGGGCCAAAGTTTTGAGCGAAACCTAGAGCAGTAAAAACTGCAATCAGCATAATTCTCTTAATCATTAACATCAAGATCCACCTAATAGAGTAATTTTCCCATTCTTCATACCCGCCGTAGCATTCCGTGTATCTACTACCAGTTTTGCATTATCTACGATCGCCTTAATATCATACTCAGAGTGATTTGTAGTGATAACAACACAATCATATTCGCCCAAGTTGTTCGTATTCAACTCAATCGACTCTTCCATTCGAGAGTCAAATTTAATCTTGCTTACATAGGGATCGTGAAACTCAACTTTAGCACCCTTGCCTTCCAGAAGAGCATAAACATCTAAAGCCGGGGATTCCCGAACATCATCAATATCCGGTTTATATGCCATACCAAGCAATAATACCTTTGAGCCATTAATGCTCTTGGAGTCCCTGTTTAATCCATCTCCGACCAATTCTACTACATATTCAGGCATGGCTGAATTTATTTCACTTGCAAGCTCAATAAAGCGGGCTCGATAATCCAAAGTGCGCATTTTCCATGACAGATAATGAGGATCAATAGGAATACAATGTCCCCCCAGTCCAGGACCAGGAGTAAACTTCATAAATCCAAATGGTTTGGTAGCTGCAGCATCTATGACTTCCCAGACGTTAACGCCTAGTTTGGCACACATGATAGCCATCTCGTTTGCCAAGCCAATGTTGATACTGCGGAAAGTGTTTTCAAGCAACTTTGTTAATTCAGCAGCCTCAGGAGAGGAAACTGGTACCAGCTCATCCATCACATGGTCATATACAGCCATCCCCAGTTCTAGACAATTCTCGGTAACACCGCCAATGACCTTGGGAGTATTCTTGGTCTGATATACAGGATTACCCGGATCTACTCGTTCCGGTGAGAAGAGTAGAAAGACATCCGTTCCAACCTTCAAACCCGACGCTTCTAATGCTGGTTGAATCAACTCCCGTGTTGTTCCAGGATAGGTTGTGCTCTCAAGAATGACTATCAGGTTTTTGTGAACATATTTTTCCAATTCACTATTTACTGACAAGATGTAAGTAATATCAGGATCTTTGGTTTTACTCAATGGAGTGGGGACGGCAATACAAACAGCGTCAATCTGCTGCAGACTGGAAAAGTCTGTGGTAGCAGATAAAGTACCTTCATCAACTAAGGTCTTCAGCTCTGCATCTTGAACATCCTGGATGTAGTTCTCACCCCTGTTTAACATTTCTACGCGTTTGGCATCAACATCAATTCCAATCGTACGCAAACCGGCTTTCCCAAATTCAACGGCCAGTGGTAGTCCAACATAACCAAGTCCAATGACTCCGACAGTGACGTCTTTTTGTTCGATTCTATTTAACAAATTCTGCATTTAAATCCCACTTTATATTTTCTTTCTCGCAGAGCCGCAAAGGTCTCAGAGATTTTTTAACTTTTAACTACTCAGACCGAGCTTCGGCCAACGTTCCTGTAATTAAATCCGTATTCCTTTAGCTGATCAACACTGAGAATATTCCGAGCATCAACTATATTTGGTGTCTTCACTAACGATTTGAATTCTTTAAGACTAAGACCTCGCAATTCATTCCATTCTGTCAGTACGATGACCAGATCGGCACCTTCTACAGTCTCATTTACCGAGGAACGACAATCTAGTTCGGGGAAATAATTCTTTTTCATATTTGCAGCCGCAATTGGATCATAGGCCCTGATCTCTGCGCCCATATCCATTAATCCCTGGATAATTTCAACAGCAGGAGTATCCCTGACATCATCCGTATTGGCTTTAAATGCTAGACCAAGCACGGCTACTCTCTTACCCTGCATATCAGGGATCAATTCCCTAACTTTCTCCAAAATAATCTGTCGCTGGGTTTTATTTGCCTCAATGGCAGCTTGCACAACTTGGAACTGCACACCGTGCTGTGCACCAGTCTGAACAAGAGCCTCAGTATCTTTTGGAAAACAGCTTCCTCCATAACCAGGTCCTGGATGCAAAAACTTCGAGCTAATGCGACCATCTAGCCCCATGGCACGTGCAATTGAGTGAATATCTCCTCCCACCTTGTCAGCGAGATTTGCCATCTCATTGATGAATGAGATCTTAACTGCTAAAAATGCATTTGATGCATATTTGATCATCTCAGAGGAAGAAATATTTGTAATTACCATGGGTGTTTCATTAATAAACAAGGGCCGATAGACATCTCGCAAAATGGTTTCTGCCCGCTTGTCACTCACCCCTATTACAACTCTATCTGGCAACAAGAAATCCTTTACCGCGGAACCTTCTCTGAGGAATTCCGGGTTTGACACAATATCAAATTCATGTTCCTGGGTACTGTTCTCTGAAATCAGCTGTTCTAAACGAGCCCCAGTACCTACAGGAACTGTACTCTTGGTACAGATAACTTTATAGCTATTGAGGTTCTTTGCAATAGTCAGAGCTACAGACTCGACTGCAGCTAGATCTGCTTCTCCATTATGACCGGTAGGAGTTCCGACTGCGATAAAGATAACTTCTGCGTTTTGAATGGATGTCTCAACGTCTGAACTAAACGCTAGACGACTTGCAGAGACGTTACGGTCTACAAGTTCTTTTAACCCAGGTTCGTAAATTGGAATCTCACCTTTTTGCAAAGTATCAATCTTCTCATGATCAATATCGACACAAGTTACACTATTGCCAAAATCGGCGAGTCCGGCTCCACTAACCAGCCCTACGTATCCTGTCCCAATTACACAAATTCTACTCATCAATTCCCCAAATTATTTTGTCTCTAAAAAAAGCTCAGCAATATAGACCGCATGCTTACTCACCCAAAGTTAAATCCCCTATAACAAGCCACTTCTGCGGCGTAATAGCCACTCAAAGATCAGGCTGCTCAGGAGTAATCCAAAAATGCCATTTGATCTTAATCCATTGAATTTAAGTGAGGCTGTTTCACTATAATGTTCCTCCGGCAATATCGGTAGTTTAGCATTGTCTACAATGAGTTCTCCGCCATCACTATGTTTTGCTAACCTTTCTAAAAACACCCTATCAACACCTTTGCTTTGATACTCTTCATTATAAGCTAACAAGTTGATTCTACTCGTGTCACGGCCCCAGAGTTCCCCAAAGCGAAATACCTCAGCATAGACAACATATTCACCAGCCTGTTTTGTATTAATCTCAACTCCATATGTTCCTGGTTGTGAGGGGGTGATTTCTAGATTCTGTGTATTGCCCTCTGCATCCGCTTGCCATACACTCAATTCGGCCGAGGAAATGGGCGTATTATTGACATCCCTAATCAAAACGTCTGCAACGATATAGTCCCCTGTGGCACCGTAGTCGGACGGCAATTGTATGCTAACTGGCTTGAAGTCAGCGATACCATCTAGATATTTCAACAAATATTCCCAGAATATGGCATAAGATTCATTTGCTTTAGGATGGAAGAACCATTTCCAGTAATTCCCTCCATTAAAAATTGCTTGTGGTGGTTTATCAACGATTGTTAAAGCCGGGTGAGACTTGGTTCGAACACCTGATACCAATACTGGCAATTCTGAAGTCATTAACTCGTAGTTACCACTCATAATGGGTGGAAAAGAGATTAAATCCTCCACTGAAAATCCTTGACCGATCAATCCAATCTGTAATGGATGATCAGAACTTGTTTCATCCCAAAAAATTGTGTGCTCACCTGAATTATTATTCAGTATGTGTTCAACTCCAAGCAAATGTTCCCATCTGGAATCTAAGGGTTTCTGACCACTGTGAAAAACGATTATTGGTGTAGGGTTACCATTTTTGGGTTTTATCAAATCAATTATGAGTTCACTATAAACGCTAACACCAGGTTCATTCAGTATGATTAGATCCGGAATGATATCTTTTATGGCTTGAAACTGGATCTCCATAGCCAGGTTGCTGGTTCCAAGAACAGTGCTGACTTCATAGAGACTATCCGGCAAGTTAACAATTAACTGTTTATGCAGCTCATTGAGGTACTCACTGAGTAACATCACTTGCTTCTTGTTTTTAGCATACTTGATAGTAACTGGGCTTTCAGATAGAAGATCTCCATCAGCCAAGGACAGAGATACTGTTAAATTTGACTCATTCCCTGATCCAGTTTGAACTGCTATGGGTATATCCGAAAAAACACTGTTGATCCGAAATGTCTGTTCCGACAGTGGATGCCCTGATTCGTCATAAATTACTATGGAAGCGAGTTGTCCGATCAGACCTTCTTGCTGAACCTTAACTTGGACCTGGGCTGAGCCATTCGTATTATCAATTACAGTATAATCTAGACTGGAAATTTTAAGCAAATTATTTGTCAGTGGTTTAAGAGGAAGTATTGGAAATATTGGAAGAGATTTCGACCATGCAAGATCCAGTGGTGACCTACCTCTATTCAAGTGACCATCTGAAATAAGGACGGCTGCTTTATGGATATTTTGCTTACCAGTTCCTCTTTTTATGGGTGACCAACCAAAGACACTAATATCCTGATCAAACTCCATCGACTTCTCAAATAGTGTCGTTCCGTCCATATTGTACAGATCGATTTCAAATCTATTTTTGAGATTCAAAATAATGTCAGAGATTGATGCCAGCAATTCTGTTTCATCTTTTTCCCAGGCCACTGACATACTTTCTGATTGATCAACAATCACAGCAACTCTCTTCGCTAATGTGCGTGTTCGACTCATATTGATGTCAGGATTAAAGATTAAGAGTAAGAGTAGTAGGCCGGCTAAAATACGTAGAGATAGGATTAAGCCATACCTTCCCCTATTTAGCTGACCTTTTGCTACACTATTTCTTTTATTCATGAGTCTGATGAGGGCAATCATCAGAAGAAAGCTTAGTACAAAAAGTGGCAGAACACCATGGAAATCGGCCTCGAATGTATAACCAAATGGTAAATTCATTACTTGTCGAAGGTAAGCTTTAAATTTGGAATCGCCGTAATATCAAGTGGATCAGGGTCGCCCATCATTGATTTCCAGTAACCCATATAAGCAATCATAGCGGCATTATCCGTACAATAGCGTAAGTCTGGCTGGAACAGTTCCAGCCCTTCTCTTTCCGCTAATTCAGTCATTTTTTCACGTAGTCTTGAATTGGCAGCGACTCCACCAGCTAAAACAATTTTTTTATGGCCCAAATCCTTTGCCGCCTCCATAGCACGGTCTGAGAGTACATCTGTGACCGCCTCTTGAAAACTTGCAGCGATATCAGCAATATGCTCTTTTATGAAATTCGATCCATGTTTCTGGATATACTGTAAGACATTGGTCTTCAGGCCAGAGAATGAGAAATCATAACTTTCAGGGAAAGAACTCCTTGGGAAGTGATGAAAGCTATTGTCGCCATCTTTACTCATCTTATCGATAAGTGGACCACCAGGATAGCCAATGCCTAGCAAACGAGCCACTTTATCAAAAGCCTCTCCTGCAGCATCATCACGGGTTTGTCCAATCAATTTGTAGCGTTGAGCACTCTCAACATGAATCAATTGAGTATGCCCTCCTGAAACCAATAAACAGAGAAAAGGAACTGGTAGTTCATCCTCACCAATGAAATTCGCAAAAATATGACCCTCAATGTGGTTGATACCATATAGCGGAACTTTCAGCCCCAGTGCTAATCCTTTTGCATAACTCAACCCAACCAGAAGTGATCCTGCTAAGCCTGGACCACGAGTCACAGCTATACCTTGAATATCAGACAAGTGCATATTGGCTTGTTCAAGGACACCATTCACCACGGGGCCTAATAGCTTGTTGTGTTCTCGTGATGCATACTCTGGCACAACCCCTCCATAACTGGTGTGGACAAGTTGGGTTGCAGTAATATGATGTATAAGTTTGTGGTCGCGAAAAATGGCAGCCGCTGTCTCATCGCATGAGGTTTCAATCCCCAGAATAATGGAATCTGACATTTATTTTTGAACGATCTCTATTTTTTCAGGGATAAATCGGTTAATTCTTTTGACACCCATGGGTAACACAGCTTCTGGACTATATAATTGAGTATTTTGGTCCCAGTTTTCTGAATAATCAAAGCTAACAGTAAAGTCTTCAGGCTCCAATTCAAGCAGACGATCCAATCCGCCCTCTGCTTCCAGGCCTATTGATTGAGGAATAACTGATATCTCAACCCCAGGGGGCACGTTATCGAGTCGTATTGGTATATTCTGAAATTCCACAGATCCAATACTCTGAACATCTGCACTCACGGTAATAGTATTAATATCAAGATTGAAAAGTTGTTCTGGCTTCAACGTGAGAGGCAATGAGACTAAGACATCCGTATTAACGTCTCTTAACTCTATGGGTGGAACCATGATACTGGTCATTTCTTTTAATAACGTACTTGGCCCATTCACGGTGACTTTTGATGGTTCAACTTTGATATCACCGACAACCATATATCCAAGTGCAGGAATGATATCAGCTTGAACATTAATATTCAATTCTTTATAGTCCAAGGTTTCGACGCTGACCCATACAGACTCAGGTTCAACAATATGAATCAACTCAAGACTGTAGTCACGAGGGAGTATGAATCTATCAGGGTGCTCATTAAAATACTCGTTTAAGTAGTATACTTGCGTATTGCTGGTCTTCGATAAATCCAGAACTAGGCCAGTCTCAGAAAGTGGCATGGTCATATTGGCCCAAAGAAGCGTATGCCCTTTCCCTCGGAACCTGCCTGTAATCATTTCTGGAATCTCATTATTGAAAGCTTTCTCATCAGACAAACCTTCAATCCGTAGGGGTATCTCGAGATCAAAGAAGTACTCAATATCCGTAACAACAAAAAACCATAGTAGCACTGCTAGCAGCAGTGCACCTAGTTTGATTTGAATATCCATTGTGAATACTTTTTTTAACATCTAGTCAATATAGTATTTATTTTTGAATTATGTGATGACAAATCGAATGGTTTTTCAGCTATGTACTCAATCGAATCTACATGTAATATAAAAAAGGCGATGTGCCAGAAACTTGGATGCACATCGCCTTTTATGATTCTATCAGGAAGAAAGAAGATCCCGATTAGTCTAGATCAAAGAGTAAACCCTTATTCTCCAGCATCAGCTTCAGGGATTTCTTCTTCCTCTTCAGCCTTCTTCTTTACTGCCGGTTTTTCAGCAGGCTCTTCCTCAACTACTTCAGCTTCCTCAGCTTTTTTCTTAGCTGGTGCAGCTTTCTTTTTAGGAGCAGCTTTCTTCTTTGCCGCCGGTTTTTCAGCAGGCTCTTCTTCACTTACTTCAGCTTCATCAGCTTTTTTCTTTGCTGGTGCAGCTTTCTTTTTAGGAGCGGCCTTCTTTGCAGCAGGTTTTTCCTCAACTTCTTCGCTTGCAGCTTCTTCAGCTTCGCGAATCTTGCTGACGATTGAATCAGGGATCTCTAGTTTATCGTTGCCCTGACCCTGGCCACGCATGAACTCATCAATCTCTGCTCGCTCTTTATCTTTAATCGCAGCTTCATGGCTGACAACAACCTTCTTTTCAGTTGCATCAACTTCAACCACTTTAACTTCAACTTCAGCATCAACTTCAAATTGATCCAGAATTTCTGTGCGTTCCTTTTTACGGAAACTGCTTAGAAGAATAATTCCTTCTACATCCGTATCTGGGAATCCGAGAATAATACCTTTCTCGAGCAATTTGATGACAGTACCCTTTTGGACTGAGTTAACAGCAAAACGACCTTTCAACTCTGGCCATGGGTTCTCTTGTGCCTGTTTGATCCCGAGAGAAATCTTACGTTCACTTTGGGAGATATCCAGGATTTTCACGCTGATCTTGTCACCACGCTGTACAATCTCTTTTGGATGACGAATCTTGCTTGTCCAGGACAGGTCAGAGATGTGTACCAAACCATCAATACCTTCTTCCAGTTCAATAAATGCACCAAACTGGGCCAAGTTTCTAACGGTTCCTTCGTGGACAGAACCCACAAGGTATTTTTCCTCGATGGTAGTCCATGGATCAGGCTGTAGTTGTTTAACACCCAATGAGATCTTGTGATTCTCAGGATCGACTGAAAGAACAATAGCATCAATCTCATCACCCACGTTAAATACATCTGATGGATGTTTGATGTGCTGTGTCCATGAGATCTCAGAAATATGGACTAAACCTTCAACGCCAGCTGTAAGCTCGACGAAGGCTCCGTAGTTAGCCAGGCTAACCACTTTTCCATGGATATTTGCTCCTTGAGGATATTTCTCGATCACAGTTTCCCATGGATGTGGTTTCAACTGTTTTAGACCAAGAGATACGCGTTGTTTGGCTGTGTCATAGTCAATGACTTTGACCATGATATCTTCATCAAGGCCAACAACTTCTGATGGATGATTAACACGACCCCATGAGAGGTCTGTAATATGTAGGAGACCATCAATTCCACCAAGATCGACGAAAACACCAAAGTCTGTGATATTCTTGACACGACCTTCCAGAATCTGACCAGTTTCGATCTCATCAAGCAATTTGCTGCGCTGCTCTTTAAGACTTTCTTCCAGTAGTTCCTTACGAGAAACAACAATATTTTTACGAAATTCATTGACCTTGACGATCTTGAATTCGAAAGTTTTTCCAACATAAGCATCAAAATCTCTGATAGGACGTACATCTAACTGTGAACCAGGTAAGAATGCATCTACACCCAGAATATTCACTACCATTCCACCCTTGATACGACGGGAGATAGTTCCTTCAACAGTTTCATTATCAGCATATTTTTGCTTAACATTATCCCAGACACGCATAAATTCGGCTTTGCGTTTGGACAGAACAGCCTGGCCAAGCTTATCCTCAATGCGTTCCAGGAATAGTTCAACAGTCTCACCAACTTCAGGCAATTCACCTTCATCAAATTCATGACGAGGAACAAGGCCTTCAGATTTGAAACCAAAATCAACCATAACTTCTTTATCAGAAATAGAAATGATACGACCCTGTACCAGCGATTGTTGATCTAGATCCACAACAGCATGATCCAGGAGTTCCTGGTAAGCTTTAGATTCTTTACTAGACACTTCCTGCTCTTCTGGAAGGTCATCTTTTTTCATAGTTTTGATACCAGCAAATAGATCATTCATCATGGCACGTTTGCCGCCAGAGATATCTACAGTTTCTGGGGCTGCAGCTTCTTCAACTGCCGGTGCTTCTTCAGGGGTCTCTTCCACTGCTTCAGTCTCAGGAGACTCATCTTTTGCCTCTTCAACAACTTCTTCTTTAACTTCTTCTACTACTACTTCTGCCTTTTCAGCTTCTTCAGTTTTAACTTCTTCAACTGCTTCAGCCTTGGGAGATTCTTCTTTTACTTCTTCAACAACTTCTTCTTTTGCATTTTCTTTAACTTCTTCCACTGCCACTTCTTCAGTTGCAGTCTCAGTAGTTTCCTCGGCGGGCGTCGTCTCGACGGCGTCTTGGGTTTCGGCGGTTACTTCAGTCGCTTCTTCAACTTCTTCGACTTTAGCATCCTCGGTTTGTTTCTTGGTCATTAAGTTTCCTCCGTTTGTCTTAGCTGTCTCCACCCTGGAGACAATAAATTCTATTTGTTCATCAATACTAATATCTGTAGTATCGAGTGTAACTGCATCTTCGGCAGCCCTCATGGGTGCCAATTTTCGTTTCGCATTGTGATCATCTCTGGCGAGAATCTCTTTCTCCAGCTCATCAAGGGATTTTTCTACTCCCTGTTTGGCAAAATCTTTTTGCCGTCTTTCAGCACGTACTCGTGAATCTGCGATCATATAGATCTTGATCTCAGCATTGGGGAACACAACAGTTCCAATATCACGGCCTTCCAAAACAACATCGTTTAATTTTGCGACATCTCTTTGGATTCCCAGCAGATGGGCTCTGACTTCAGCCAATGCGCTCACATCAGCCACCATTTTGGTGACTTCTGGCGATCGAATCTCATCCCCCAGGAGTTTCCCATCCAGGTATAATTCCTGGTTAATATTTGAGAAGTCTACCTTCAGGTCAAGATCACTTAAAATGGCTTCTAGTTCATCAAGCTTGGTAAGGTCAATTTTATCATTGATGATTTTCAGAGTGATCGCTCGATACATGGCACCCGTATCGATGTGACGAAAACCTAATCTCGAGGCAACACCACTCGCTGTAGAACTTTTCCCCGATGCTGCGGGGCCATCAATGGCAATAATCATATTTCAAATAGCTGTTTCGTAATCATTAATATTTCACTAAGTCCTTCCAAAGCGGCGCAATATAGAAGATGAAAGATGCTAACACAACCCCGAAGAGCTGTCCTAAATACTTGAATTTTATACAGGATATTATGACTGTATAGCTGTCTCTATGAGTTGACTTTTGTATGGTGGTCAGAACTTACCGGTGCCTTACTTAATCCGATAGCCCTTGTCTTCGTACTCCAGGATCCAGTTTACAATAATTCCAATATCCATACGCTGTGTCCCACCCAGAAAACGTCTATTCCTAAAATAATACGACGAGAAATCCTGCTTAGTTTCCTTAGCCATATCCTGGCCAAGAGCTGCAAGTCTTTCCTGCCATTTTTGAATATTGGAAGTACGAAGATCTACCCAGCCGGTGCTAGCCCATTTCTCAATGTTCTCATCAGTTACTTCTAGCACGGTACGTCCCTCAAAATTTGGCACGGAAATTTCAGGTCCTCGTAAAAATGTTTTCCCATCTTTTAGTAAAATTGGCGTCCCAACTGATAGAATGGTTGAGCGCAATTCTTGATTTTCCAAGATCTCCTTTTCCATGAGAACCGTCAGTTCTTCAGAGTCAGCATCAATGACCTCACTAATATTGCCTTTGAGACGTTTCAGCAGATACACTTCGTACAGTAATTTTGTCAAACGAGGTGGTCCTAATAATTCGAAGGCCACACTATCTTTCCCCGTTTCTTCTTGAAGTACTTCCATCTGTTCTAGGGCATCTTTGCGAATAAGACCAGCCCTGTAGGATGGCAATAAAACTGAGCTATCAAGGCTTGAAATAATATCATTCCCAGTGTTACCGCCCTTAATTTCTATTAAGGTCAGATCAGCGATTTCTTCTGGTGTAACGAATTCCATCTGCCCTTCCCCAGTCAAAACGGAGAATTCACCAGCTGAGAAATATCCATTCTCACCTGCATCAATGTAGACAGACTCCAGGAAATCATCGCCCATTCGGTCCCAGGTCGATTCTGGATTCTTCACCAATTCATCACCCAGGCCAGTTGCAGCACTTGGTAATGCGTCATACAAAGGAATGTGACTTCCCTTTCTGACGACTTTACCATAACCAATTTTCTTCCAGGCTATGGCTGCTGTAGGCTTGATCTCTTTTACGATTGGTGCATGAGGCGTTCTACCCAAAAGCCAGAGTAACATAGTGTGGGCACCGGCTAATGAAGATTTACTCATTAGCATTTTTGAAGGTTTATCCTCTGAGTGAGTGTATGGAATATTAAATCCCATTCCACCTGTACCACTTGTCCCCACCTTCAGATAAAGTTGCGTGTCAGCCTGATGCATACTCTCAATGAGTATTTGAATATGACGAATAAGTTGTGGGATATAGAGCGTCGACATCATTCTCTCAACCGTATCAATGAGTTTACCTTGATCATTCTTACCTTCTCGAATGTCCTCGATCTCAGCTCTAAGTTCAGCAACTATTTGATAGACATTCTGATAGGCAAATGCAGTAGCAGTGTTAATACAATCAATAAGAATTTGAGGTTTATGTGCATCCATAACCTGAAATAATTTGGAGTTCTGAATGATATCTGGTCCCAGGTCATCATAAATATCATGAATCATTAGACCTACTTGTTCAGGTTTTGTGTAGATATCTGCTTTTGACATAGCAGACAATTCATCTCGAACAAAAAGGTCGCCATGTACAGATATGATCTTTGTCCCTTGATTCAGAGGGTGATTGTTAAGAATATCCTGAATTTCCTTAGCTTCATTTTTGCGTAAAGAAGTCACTATCATTTCGGAGGGTTGTTCTTCGAGTAGCTGTTTAGCTATGGCTTGGCCAACCAGTCCCCAGCCCCCAAATATCATGATCCGCTTACCCTTGATATCCATCTGCCAACTCCTTCAATTTCTTAATCTCATCCGTAGATAATTCACGATATTTCCCTACGGCGAGACCCTCTATCGTTAAAAACGCAAACTTTTCCCGGTGTAGCTTGACAACCCTGTGACCTAGAGCCATAAAAATTCTTTTGATCTCACGTTTACGGCCCTCTCTCAGAACCATCTTTATATCAGTAAATCGGTCTAAATAGTTGTATTCAAGAATCTCTGCTACAGCAGGAGTCTTAGCTTCAATATTTATGCCAAGAGGAATCCGCTCTAGATCTGCCTGGCTCACCTTCCCCAATACCCTCACAGAATAGGTCTTAGGAATCTGAAACTTGGGGTGTGTAAGGCTGTAGGCCAAGTCGCCATCATTTGTTAGAAGAATTACGCCGGTAGTGTCATAGTCCAAACGTCCCACGGGGTAGATTCGATCTTGCGATGGAACAAGATCAATGATTGTTGCTCTACCATAGGGATCACTGGTTGTCGTTATCACTTGGGCGGGTTTATTGAGTAAATAGTAGTGGTGGTGTACTTCAAGTGAAATTTGCTTCCCCTGAAAGAGAACTATGTCCTTACCAGGTTCTATTCTAACTGCAGGATTTTTCTCAATTTCACCATTGACTGTCACCAGGCCCTTTTGGATCAGATCATCACAGACCCTGCGTGAGCCGAGGCCAGCTTTTGCTAGAAATCGATTAAAACGAATTTGAGTTTCGGGGGTTTCAGCCACAAGGATATTAAACCAATTCGTCCTGTTCTTCACTCAGGATGTCTTCAACTTCTCTCAATTTAGGGAGGTCTTTAACCGAATTCAGGCCGAAGTACTGCAAGAATTCGCTGCTGGTTCTATACAAGAGAGCTCGACCGGGGCCATCATCCCTACCCCTGATCTCTAATAATTTTCTATCTAATAAAGTACGTAGTGAGGAATCAGAACTAACACCACGAATAGCTTCAATCTCATTCCGAGTGACTGGTTGACGATAACTGACAATAGCTAGGGTTTCAAGGGCAGCTTGAGAAAGCCGTAGCTTGCCGGCTTTAGAAAAAAGACCTTTGACATAAGATTCAAACTCAGCTTTAGTGAATATCTGATATCCTCCAGCAACCTCTTTGATATTAAAAGATCGACCCAACTCAGTATATTCAGTTTGCAGCGCACTGATGATCTCATTCAAAGGAACTTCTGCATCCTCTTCACCCAGACATGCCTTAAACCGCGAATCTGTTAAGGGTTCAGGACTGGCAATTAAGAGTGCTTCAACAATTTGTTTTAGATCAGTTATTTCCAAATTCTGTTCCTCGTGTAATGAATAGATCATCAAATAATTTAGATTGCTTCACTTTTACTTGTTGGGAACGGAGCATCTCCAGGATTGCTAAAAATGTAACCACAATGATCAGTCGTGATTCAAATTTCTCCAACAAGCTTGCAAAGCTAACCTTCGTTTTGGCTTGTAATAGTCCACTCAGGTAACCCACTTGCTCGGCGAGGCTAACTTCTTCAACTGCTACTGTATGGGTTAGTGGTTCCTCATAACTCTTGAGTAAATACTGGAAGGTCAACATAATGTCATAGAGCTTCACATCTTCCAAAATTGCGGTTTGGTCCTCCTCTTCAGGAGTCCAATTTGCTGGGACACGATAATAGTGAGGACGCTCATGACGCTCCAATGCTTCAAATGCACCAGCAGCTTCTTTATAGCGTTTATACTCCAGCAGCATATTCATCAACTCAGTGCGTGGATCTTCAATCTCTTCATCTCCGTCAGCTTCAATAGGAAGTAACATCCTGGCTTTGATCTTCATTAAGGTGGCTGCCATGAGGACAAAATCACCAGCGGAGTGCAATTTCAACTCCTTGGCCATTTCAACATACTCAAGGAAATTCTTGGTGATCCTGGCAACTGGAATATCATAAATATTAAGTTCATCACGTTTAATCAAAAACAAGAGAAGATCCAATGGACCTTCAAACATCTCCAGATCTACGCGTAGTCCTTTGCCCATGCTTAGGGACGTCCCTGTGGAACAAAACCAATCTTTCGATAAACCTTACTCAATGTCTTTCTAGCGATGTAGCGTGCTTTTTCAGCACCTTCATCAAGAATGCCGTTTAAGTAACCTTTTTCATTCATGATATCAGTATATCGTTGTTGGAAAGGTTCCAGGAATGCCACGAGAGAATCTGCGAGCTCCCCTTTAAAATTGCTGTACTGCTGACCTTCAAAACGATTAATGATCTCTTCGTCGCTTAGCTCATTCAATACAGAGAATATTGTGAGTAGATTGCCAATACCTGGCTGATTCAAGGAGGCGTTACTAATCTCTCTGGCAGAATCTGTAACTGCGCGTTTAATCTTCCTGACTAGAACATCTGGAGGATCAAGTAAGGAGATATAATTGTTCTCATTACTATCTGATTTGGACATCTTTTTCTCAGGTTCCTGCAGGCTCATAATACGGGCACCAGCCTTAGGAATAAATGGCTCCGGCACTTTAAAAGTTGGGCTATATGTATTATTGAATCGGTTGGCAATGTCCCGGGTAAGCTCCAAGTGTTGTTTTTGGTCCGCACCAACAGGGACTAGATCTGTTTGATATAGAAGAATATCTGCCGCCATGAGAGCTGGATAACTGTAAAGACCGGCGTTGATGTTATCGTTGTGTCTTTGGGATTTGTCTTTGAATTGCGTCATGCGATTTAACTCGCCCATATAGGTATAACAGTTTAATACCCAGGCCAATTCGGCATGTTGTGGTACATGGGACTGGATGAAAATTATATTTTCCTTGGGGTCTATTCCCGCTGCTAAATATTGAGCCGCGAAAGACAAACACCGATTGCGCAGATCAGCTGGTTTCTGTCTAACCGTAATGGCATGCATATCAACAACGATGAAGATTCCATCATAGTCTTGTTGGAGATTGACCCAGTTTCTCATTGCTCCAACATAATTGCCAAGAGCAAGATGACCGGACGGCTGAATCCCTGAGAGTAGCGTAGGTTTGTTTTGAGCTTGTGCTTCGTTCATTATAAAGTGATTCTCATTTAAAAAGGGCGAACAGTTCTAGTGAATATTTTTAAGTATTTATCAAGATACAAATCGGCATGATCTTGATTAAGGCTATTGATTTTCACATAGCCAGAAGCATGAATATAGTCTCCATCACCTAAAGAGATTGCAACATGGGTGATTTTCTCAGGTCTTTCTGAGAAAAAGATCAAATCACCGGCCTGCCAGGTACGATAGTCGTCACTAAGGCGTTGACCAATTTCAGCCTGTTGGTGGGCATCTCGCGGTAATTCAATTCCATTGAGATGGAAGCAGGTTTGCACAAATCCTGAGCAGTCAAACCCTTTTGGAGTTTTACCTCCCCAAAAGTATTGTATTCCAAGAAAGCTGGAGGCGGTTCTAATGAGTTGTTCCACATCCAAGGATTTTCTTGTATGGCCAGGGATATCCTCAACCCAGCCTTTGAAACCGTCAGGGAGTAAGACCTGAACCCAACCAGCTGAATGACCGAGGACAGGTAGACTGGATAAAATTGTCATATCACGTATGGTTGAAGATTGAGTATCTGGGTTTTGATAAACCCAAGAAATTTGACTTGCTGGGGAAAAGAAATCATAGTCATCCCACAGTTCAGGCTTCTCAACTACAAAAAAACTGGCAATCCAACCTTCATAACCATCTTCCTGACGGACATGGAGCCAATCTTTTTCCTCACCCAAAACTTGTAAGTTCTCAGCCAGATAAGTTTGAGATATCGTTTCAGAACCAAATCTCGCTTCTCTATAAATAAATGCTACACTGACTTTGGTTAACACTGTACTAGTCAATCTGCTCTCCTTTGCGAGGCTGAATTTAAACGCTAAATACAGCGAAACAAGGGTTGCCATTTCCCCTACCTGTTGCATTCGCTGACAGAGAGATAACATCTTACATCTCTACTATCCACAGAAATCAAATGGCAACCAGCAGGGAAAATATTGTTTGCCCAGCTTCCTCCTTTGCAGTAAATAGTCGCCATGATAGATGAGTCATTTCAACATATTTCAATTTTTCCCGCATCACTTATCTAAGATAATTACTGAGTAATATGGACCCAATAGCCCTTTCTTCGTCAAAACAGCGCCTGATTGAGAAGCTTCACCGCTCATGTGATGAATTACATGACCATGAAACGAACAGGATTGTACGCTGCAAGGTTGAGGTTGAAGGTGTAGCTGCTATGGAATGGCTGGCATGTCAATCAACTCCTGTTAAAACCTACTGGGCAAATCGCAATCAAGAATTCAAAATGGCAGGGGTTGGTATTGCTCTTGAGATCAGTGGCCAAGATGTTCCCGACCTCCATAGCCTTTTTAATGAATTACAATCTTTTCTAGATCCCAATCATCCTGACCTACGATTCTATGGTGGATTTCAATTCAATAAGGATAAACCGGTTGAGAAGGGCTGGGAAAAGTTTGGGGCTTATCGCTTTATCATCCCCCGGTTTGAGTTGCATAGATCAGCCCAGGGCACTTTTCTTATTTCCAACCATTACTACCAAGCAAATTTGCCCAATCAGCTGGAAACACTCATCCAGGAATTAGATCAACTTCAGTTTGATGTCACCTTAAGTGATTGGGAGGAGCGAGCCATTCTCCGTCGACAGGATATTCCCAATCGTGAAGATTGGAACAGGTCTATCCTATCAGCTTTAGACGATATGGCTGAGAATAAATACGAAAAGGTCGTTCTTGCTAGAAAAGCGATCCTGACCTTTAATGATCCAGTTGATCCCACAGCCTATCTTTTACGATTGCGAAGAATGTCCGAGGAAACCTTTAATTTTTATTTTCAAACCGATGACGATCATGCCTTTTTGGGAGCAACTCCAGAGCGTTTATTTAAACGTAAGGGACGTACGATCCATACTGAGGCTATCGCCGGGACACGCCCTAGAGGAAAAACAACTTACGACGATGAGCGTTTCGCCAAAGCACTCCTTAGTTCAGACAAGGAAATCAGGGAACATGCTATCGTTGTTGATGTGATTGCCAATGTTCTGGACAAGCACTGTGAAAGTGTAGAGGTAGATGAAAAAGTACAGATTACCCGTCTATCTCATGTTCAGCACCTGTGTAAACACTTCGTAGGTGAATTGGATCAGAATACCAGCGATGCGGATCTGATCAATGACTTGCATCCCACACCTGCAATGGGTGGATTTCCAACTGATATAGCCCTTGAGGCTATTGATAAATTTGAGCCCTTTAACCGGGGTTGGTATGCTGCTCCAATTGGCTTTGTAGGATACGATCACACTGAATTTGTAGTAGCTATCCGATCTGCCCTGGTGGAAAAGGAGCAGGTTTGTCTTTATTCTGGTGCGGGAATCGTTAAAGGTTCCAATCCTGCTGAAGAATGGCAAGAGATCGAAGATAAGATCAGTAAGTTTCTCAAAGCATTGGATCTGTAAGCCTAAAAGCCCTCTCGCAGAGACCGCAGAAGAGCAGAGATACTATGATTGATTTTCTAATCGGAGGTTGAGGTTCTCGAAGCCAAAGAGCCATCTATTTTGTATACGTTTCGAGAGCCTCAACGTCCATGGATGATCTCTTATCGGAGAAAAACCATTTTTATTGTTTCATTATATGATCCTGCCTCCAATCGGGCAAGATACACTCCTGTTGGAACCCCCAAGCCCTGTTCGTTCGTTCCATTCCATTGGATGTTGTAATTTCCCGCAGACTGTTGTGATTCAGTAATTCTTGCAACTGTTCGACCTTGTACATCAAAGATGCTTAAACTCACATCTGAAATTTCAGCTAAACTGTAACTGATGGTAGTTGTCGGATTGAAGGGGTTAGGATAGTTTTGATCTAATACATGGCTAACTGGTAAAGCGGTAATATTCTGATCAAGTGCCACAATGCCAGTAAGCTCATAATACGCATTATTCAACGCTGATAGTGCATATTTAGCAAGCGATGATTCCACTAACAGCATCTCATTCATATTCAACGATTCCTCTTCACGCCAAATACCCATAGCGTCTTCTGCCCGAGTGAATATTGAGTCTTCAACAGGAAAAATCGTTGACCATAATCCAACCCCATTTGTATCACGAAGTGCAAATGTATTTATAAAGCCTAAACTCATACCGTATTCTGCTACATAGTAAGTATTAAATAATTCCGATCGGATCTTTTCAGCTATATCTGAAAGTGCACACTCTACCGCTCCATTTGATTCATCTGGAACGTTTCCCACCGGCCAATAGGGAACTGCAACCGAGGTAGCAGGCTGCCCAATTACATTCCACATTGTGGTTAATTTTGCCGGCTCTTCTGCTAGTACACCGTGAATGACAGTTGCTGAAATGGATATCATATTACAGATACTCAAGCCAGGTAAAAAGTACCATTCGGGGACATTAGGATAAGGTGAATATTGAGTGGGTACTGGGTATGGTGCGCTAAAAAACCCTGAGAAGTCCCTCATCTGCGTTCGGAAGACACTTCTGAAATTCAGGCTATCTCCAGCATAAAAGTCACTAATAAGCTTAACTGACCTATTGTATCGTTCCATACCGTCAAAGCCCTTACCCATCATTGAAAAATTAGAACGTATTACATAGCCATTGGGAGCTGAGCTGGCATCAAATACCCAATAAGCATTTCCGCCTGTTTCAATCATCTTCGCCACCCCACTACTGTCCATTACCGCAAAATTTGCTCGAGTTCTCCTCCCTGAAATATTCGTACTATCTAGAAGGCGTTCAAAATCAGCTACGCTTGCGCATGTGGTAAGCGCAATTTTAATGAATTCTCCATTACCAGGACCTGTGGAGGCAACAGCTAAATCGTAAACCACAGAATTTACAATTGCAAAACCCTTCTCATTAACACCCTGAAATATGAATGATGTTCAAGATTCAAAAACTAAGTGCGACAAAATTGACCTTAAAAAAAGTGAGGTGAACTGTGATTTATTCTATCTTTCTCTCCGACTAAAAAAAGGAAAACAGGTATGAAATACAAGCAGCTCACCCCGCATGAAAGATACATGCTCTCGTCCTTCAAAAAAGTAGGACTTTCAGTTTCTCAAATAGCCAAAATAATGGGACGTCATCGCAGTACTATTTATCGTGAGGTTAAGCGCAATATGCGACAGAACTGCTACAAATTAGAGTCTGCTATCTCCTATGCTATCGCACGCAGACGAAGAGCACGACGAGGTTTTAGGATTCAGCCTGAGGACCTCGTTGTCGTCAAGAATCTACTAAGGCTTAAATGGAGCCCCGAACAGATCGCTGGTTCATTGACTGAGTCCGGTCTCTTCTCCATAAGCCATCAGACTATTTACAACTACATCTGGTGGGATCAGAAAAAAGGTGGCAAGCTCTGGAAGCATTTGCGCCAGTCTACCAAAAAACGCCGAAAGAAGTACAGATCAAGGGATTCAAGGGGTGTGCTCCCTGATAAACGACATATATCAGAACGGCCTGAAGTCATCGACAACCGTGAAAGAATCGGTGATTGGGAGATCGACACTGTCATGGGATCCAGCGATCAACACTGCATTGTAACCATGGTAGATCGAAAGACAGGATACCTTCTCATCGGCAAACTAAAGCGCAGAACTGTGAATGAACTGAACACTGTAACGCGTAGGCTTATCCGTAAACATGAGGATAAAATGCTCACTATAACTGCTGATAATGGGACAGAATTTCATGGCTATTCTGACTTGGAAGAGGACACCGGGGTTACCTTCTATTTTGCAACTCCATACCACTCCTGGGAGCGTGGGACAAACGAGAATGCCAATGGACTTATCCGACAGTTTTTACCCAAGCGTAAGAGCATGGCCAAAATATCTCAAAGAGCGTGTAATATGATCGCCGATCTAATCAACAATAGACCGAGGAAAAGACATGGATTTATATCACCAACTAGACTATTCTGGAACGACCAAAGTGTCGCACTTCAGTTTTGAATTCAGGTGTACTGCCTCCAGAAACTGTTGATACATACTTATACTCACCTGATGAATCATAATACGCTCTAGATGAAATGCCCATATCAACATCGCGTGTTTTCCAAATCATAGGTCTACCATCTGAGGTTGCACTCCCGGATGCCACTCCAATTGTACAGCCCTCCTCATATTCAGGATCCAATAGATCTTGTGCAATTAATGGCTCATATCCAGCAGCCAAAGTCACTAAAATCAGTACTACCATAAATAAATGAGTATTTTGTTTCATCTCCCCTCCAAGAAAAGTTTTAAGCTCTTTACTACGGATTAAGATAGAGCAAAAGTAACATCTGTCACCTTTACAAAATCTATACAACATGAGATAGTGGATATATAGCCTGGGCGGGTGCTTCGAGGATAGATTATTGTCTTCTATAATGGTTCCACGTTGCTCAATCTAACCATCTAGCTTAGATTGAGGGCTATGACTCACAATCTAGCCATAAGCCAAATATTGATTGAGAAGTTAATTCAGTTAGGCTCTGATCATTTTGTCGTCTCACCCGGTTCCCGTTCCACACCACTAACGGTAGCCATAGCCCGAAATCCAAGTGCTCAAACTATAGTCCATTTTGATGAGCGAGGTGCTGCCTTTTTTGCATTAGGTTTCGCCAAAGCAACAGAAAAACCGGCTGTTTTGATTTGCACCTCAGGAACTGCTGTGGCCAATTATTTTCCCGCCGTGGTAGAAGCCTCAATGGATAATATCCCCTTGATCATCCTTAGTGCTGATCGACCTCCTGAGCTAATCGATGTTGGTGCTAACCAGGCTATTTTTCAAGATAATATTTATGGGAAATACCCACGTTTGTTTAAAAACCTTGATCCTCCAAATACAGAAACATCCCCAGAACAAGTCTTAGCCGATATTGAAGATGCTTATGCTGCTGCCACAGGTTCCAGACCGGGACCTGTGCACGTGAATTGTCAGTTTAGGGAGCCGTTGTTGCCTGAATCGAATCATAACATAAAATTTAGTGAATCGACTGAAATCAGAGATCCTTCGCTACCACTCAGGAAGACACTATCGAAAAATTCACCAGAACAACTATCGCAAATTGCTAAAAACGTTCTATCCTCCCAACAAGGATTGATTGTTGTGGGGCGATCTGTTGATTCACAGCATAATGATGCAATTCTTAAATTAGCTGAGAAATTGAGTTGGCCGGTACTACCAGATATTCAATCAAAACTAAGGTTTAAAAACCACAAACATATTATCAACCATTTTGATCTCGTCTTACTCAAGGAGGATCTCTTATCAAGGAAACCAGATATGGTGATCCATCTGGGAGGAGCTTTTACCTCAAAACGACTGCTTAACTATCTCAATAATCCTGACATTTATTACGTTTCAGTCAAAGAAACTCCTGAGCGGATCGATCCTAATCATCAGGTTGATGTTGTAGTACAATTGAATGTCAGTGAATTTTGCAGTTCCTTATACCTAGGGCTTCGAGAGCACTTCGACAGGCTCAGTATGACACCTCAGCCTCCGGAATCTGAATGGCTCTCCAAGTGGAAAGGTGCTGATAAATCAGTTTCTGATACTATTGAAAGTCTGTTAGATGAGAAAGTAGAGCTAAATGAGCCAGGAATCAGTTATCATCTCTCAAATATGATCCCAAAAGCCCATTCACTAATGCTAGCCAACAGTATGCCCATCCGTGAGATGGAAATGTTTGCTCAATCCAATGAATTTGACGGACGTATCATTGCCAACCGAGGTTCCAGCGGTATTGATGGTCTGATTGCTACAGCAGTTGGCCATGTTACAGGTAGCAATATGCCCCTTACTTTATTGGTGGGCGATCTGGCAGCTCTTCATGACCTTAACTCATTAGCGTTGATAAAAACAAGCCCTCAACCCATCATTATGATCTTGATCAATAATAATGGCGGTGGGATTTTCAACTTTCTACCAGTTCAGTCTGAAACGGATGTTTTTGAATCGTTCTTTGGAACGCCACATGGCTGGACATTCGAAAAAGCAGCAGCCATGTTTGATCTTGACTATGTCACTCCAAAAGATTTGAACGATCTTCAGCAGTACTACTCAAAGGCTACAGAACAATCAAAATCTACAATTATTGAGATCCGTACGGATCGCTACGAGAACTATAATTTCCATAAAATGATATTCAAAGCAATCCGTGAAGCCTAAACACACCAAGCTTATCTGGAATCTAAATTTTCTAGGAACCACGACTGGATTCCCACTGCTCTGGCTACACGGTTTCATGGGTTCATCAAATGATTGGTCTTCGCTGGTAAATATGCATTTCCCTGAGTACTGCAATATCCTGGTTGATCTCCCTGGACATGGCAAATCACAGATTCTTGAACAATCGGATTATGCTATTTTATTAGATGATCTGGTAGATCAGCTTTCAACAGCCGGAATTAGTCAATTTGTACCCATAGGCTATTCAATGGGAGGCCGAATCGCTTTGCATATACAGCAGGCTTACCCAGATCATGTCCCCGCATTAGTAGGGTTATCTACAGCCCCCGGAATAAAAGACAACAATGAACGGTTAAGTCGTCTGGCATCTGACACAAGCTTAATGAATGAACTTGAGGCATGTGGATTTGAGTCATTTTTAAACGAATGGTACGATTTACCCTTATTCTGCTCCATTCACAATAATAAGCCTCTCATAGATTCACTGATTGCATCACGATCCAAGAATGACCCCAAACAATTAAGGAAATCATTAGAACTGCTAGGGAATGGCGCGATGCCTTCCTTATGGGAAGATCTAACAGAAATGAACCTGCCTATCCTATTAGTGACTGGTACTGAGGACAAGAAATACGAAAACATTAACCTAGAAATGTCCAACCTAATGCCCCTTGCAGAACATCAGAGTATCCAAGGGGCTGATCATACTTTTCATTTGGAAAAACCTTTGGACACAGCCCATCTCATACGACATTTTCTACGACAAGTAATAGAAGGAGTTTAGAGTGACATCAATAAATTGGAAATCAGTCGGTGAATTCACCGATATTCGCTATCATAAATATAATGGAATTGCAAAAATTACCATTAATCGACCTGAAAAGCGTAATGCCTTTAGACCTTTAACTGTAATGGAGATGTCCAAAGCTTTTGAAGATGCAAGAGAAGACCCGGAAGTTGGGGTTGTCATCCTCACGGGTGAAGGCGAAAAAGCTTTTTGTTCTGGAGGCGATCAATCGATACGGGGTGATGCTGGCTATAAGGATGGTGAGGGCGTTCATCGTTTAAACGTCCTTGATCTACAGCGTCAGATCAGGACACTCCCAAAACCTGTTATTGCCATGGTTGCAGGATACTCTATCGGTGGAGGCCATGTCCTTCATCTGGTTTGTGATCTCACCATAGCAGCAGACAATGCCATATTTGGGCAAACGGGTCCTAAAGTTGGATCCTTTGACGGTGGATATGGTTCCAGCTATATGGCCAGCATTGTGGGCCAGAAAAAAGCCAGAGAAATTTGGTTCTTATGCAAACAATATACTGCGCAAGAAGCCCTGGATATGGGTTTAGTGAATACGGTAGTTCCCCTAGCTGAACTTGAAAACGAAACAGTTTCATGGGCTGAGAAGATTCTTGAACATTCCCCTCTTTCTATTCGACTATTGAAATCAGCTTTCAATGCAGATGTAGACGGACAGACAGGAATACAGGAACTCGCTGGGAATGCCACTTTGTTGTATTACATGTCAGAAGAAGCTCAAGAAGGTCGAAACGCCTACAACGAAAAGCGTAAACCAGATTTTAAGAAATATCCCTGGCGACCTTAGGGTTAAAAGTCTAAAGGTCTGAAAGTCCAAAGTTGACAATGCAATTCACAGGATTTAATCTCTGGATCCAGGCAGCACGCCCATGGACACTGGGTGTAGTACTTTCGCCTATCCTTATGGGGACAGCAATCGCTCACACTGAAGGTGGCATACATTGGCTGGCTGCAATTGCTGCTTTATTGGGTGGCATCTTGATTCAGGTTGGGACCAACCTGGCCAACGATTATTTCGATTTTAAAAAGGGCGCTGATACAAGCTCTCGGGTTGGCCCGCAACGCGTGACTCAGGCTGGCCTTATCCCTCCTGAAACGGTTCGTAACGGATTCCTATTATGTTTTACACTGGCATTTCTGATTGGGATCTATCTGGTCTATCTAGGTGGCTGGCCCATCGTTATAATTGGTTTGGTGTCGCTATTATTGGGCTTGATCTATACTGGAGGACCTTTCCCTCTGGCCTATCATGGATTGGCTGAGCTGCCAGCATTTCTTTTCTTTGGACCCATCGCCAGTGCCACAACAACATACGTTCAAATAGGATCGTGGAGTCCTTCCTCCATAGTAGCTGGTTCTGCAGCAGGGTTTTTCTCATTAGCATTATTATCGATCAATAATTTACGCGACTTTGAAGAAGACAGGAAGGTTGGCAAGCTTACATTAGTAGCACTTTTTGGAAGAGAATTTGGTGTTTATGAATATAGTCTCTCGGTTCTGGTAGCGACCCTAACACCCCTGGTCTTTCTGATATTAGCACCCGTGCACTCCTTGACAGCAATCACCTCTTCAACAGCCTTCATGGCATTGCATGCTATCCGTATCACTAAACATTTTCAGAAACCAGGAGAGCTATTACCTGTATTAAAGATGACAGCAAAATTGCAGGCAATCTTTACCGTTACCTTCATCGTGTCATGGGTAATCTAGAGGCTTAGGATATGGAGTTTTTTAAATCCGGCGTACATCACGATGTCAAACTGAATATAGCTTCTGCACATTTATATCGTTTTTCCCTCCCACTCATAAAATCTATACAACTTGGCCCGGCGGAAATCAATCGACGTGAGGGTCTTATTCTAGTTCTTACCGATATTTCGGGAAAAACCGGATTTGGTGAGATAAGTCCCTTGCCTGGGTTTAGCAAAGACACATTAGAAGAGGCAACATACAAGACGGTCAGCTTGTTAGATAATATGGTTCAATCAAGCGATTTTGTATCGCAGCAGCTTGCGTGGGATATCGACCTAGATAAGCTGGACGCCCCCTCCATCGTAAATTTTGGTGTTAGAACAGCGTTACATTCACTGATTGCCCAGATCAAGGGAGTCACGTTGGGGACGCTTCTGATTGGTGAGTCCAGCAATCATATCTCCATTAATGGGCTGATCAATAGTGATTTTTCAAATTGGGTTCAAGATGCTCAAAGATTGGTAGCATCAGGTTACTCAACAATAAAGATCAAAGTTGGAAGGCTAAACCCTGAATTAGAAGCGCTCGGGGTTCAGAGTATCCGGCAAGTAATTGGTCCTGACATTAAATTACGCCTGGATGCCAATCGATCCTGGGATTTAGAAACAGCCATTAAATTTGGCAAAAACCTCGACCACATAGGTATTGAATACATTGAAGAGCCTTTGAATAAGCCGGAAGATCTTCCTCTCTTTTATCATGCCTGTGGGATGCACTTTGCTCTAGATGAAACCCTGCATCACATCATGGATCCGACTATCTCCTTTAATAGCTATACTGGATTAGCAGCATTAGTACTAAAGCCAACCCTTATAGCGTGTATGTCAAGGCTATTGAGTTTGATAGACCAGGCCAAGAATCAGAATATTTTAGCGGTGCTTTCGTCAAGCTATGAAAGTGATATCGGTTTAACCCTGCTCGCTCAACTGGCCGGTTCAATTTCAGGAGAGGAAATTGCCGTTGGATTAGATACAGCCTCTATTTTTCAAAATCGGATCATAAAAACGCCTGTGCCCATTGAGAATGGACGGATGCAGGTAGATAGTCTCAGCTTAGATGATATAGATCTGAGTCACTGTGAGTTACTCTATGAGAAATGATACCATGGAAGTGCATCCTCTCGTTCAAGCAGCAGGTGAATTTCCCAACAATCCTGCGCTGATCTATAATGAGGGTTCCCTAAACTATTCTGAGCTGCTAGATAAAGCAGAATCTCTTACTGATGCTTTCCTCGCTAGTGGAGTCAAGCCCGGGGATATCATCTGCCTAGATGATCTTTCACCAGTTGAGATGATAATTAGTATATGGGCATGCTCATTAAATTCTATTAGAGTTTTCCCTCTCAATACCAGACACCCCATATCTTCACTTAAGAGCATTTTTCAAAAGATTCACCCACGTTTGGTTATTTCGAATCGCGATCTTATACCAGGATTGTCAGTAGCTTATGCTGAGCTCGATTCTGCAGTTAGAAATAAGCTTGCCAAACAGACTGCTTTTCACGGAGATGATCCTGCCACATTATTAATGACCTCTGGATCATCAGCGTCTTCGAAAATTGTTCAGCACAGCCATAAAAACCATATTTCCAGTGCTCTTGGCTCAAATTTGAATATTCCCCTTAGCCAAAAAGACAGGTGGCTACTTACTCTCCCTCTATATCATGTTGGGAGCTTATCAATTCTATATAGAACTACGCTTGCCGGTGCTGCTGTTGTAATTCCTAATTCTCATGATTCTATTCTCAAAAGTATCTCAGATTTGCAGATCAGCCATGTATCACTGGTAGCAACCCAATTTCAACGCATTCTAGAAGATTCGACGGCTATTCACCCGTTAAGAAAGATGAAAGCAATTCTACTTGGTGGTAGTGCTATCCCTAAAGATCTGATCCAAACCGCTCTAGCTCATGAGTTACCCGTATACGTCAGTTACGGATCCACTGAAATGGCCTCACAGGTCTGTACCACCACTAGTAGTCATCGAGCCGAAGCTCTGACAAGTTCTGGTACACTCCTTGCCAACCGCGACCTTGTCATTTCACACGAGGGGGAAATCCTGGTGAAAGGAGACACCTTGGCTCAGGGGTATTTGGATGGAAATGATCTGATAAATTTAAGAGATAAAGAAGGATGGTTTCACACCGGAGATGTAGGATATGTTGATCCCCAAGGTGCACTTACTGTTACGGGTCGCATGGACAATCAATTCGTCTCAGGGGGTGAAAATATTCAGCCAGAGCATATTGAAAACATTTTGAATAAAATCCCTGATATTGCTCAAGCAATTGTCCTACCTCAATCTGATGATGAGTTTGGTAAACGACCTGTTGCATTCCTTCAGCTTATAAACACCAATATCTCATTAGAAGAACTCGAAAAGAATCTAAGAAAATCTCTGCCTGGATATATGATTCCAATTGCGTTTTATCGTCTACCTGAGCATTTGACAACTGATTTGATAAAAATCTCACGACATGAAATATCAAAATATGTTCTTGATCCAAACAATCATTTGCACCCTCTAGAATAACTTCTTATTTAGCCAGTATGGAAAAAACTGATTCAAAGGCAAAACACTCCCGTCTTGATTCCTTTATAGCAAATCCACGTAAAGCAATTTGGACGCTTGGATTACCTGTGATGATGGGAATGTTAGTTCAAACCCTATACAGCATAGTAGATATGCTCTTTGTAGCAAGAATCTCTGTTGATGCTATTGCAGCTTTGGGTTTCAACTTGCCTCTTTTTTGGTTAGCAATGGGTATCAGTTTTGGTCTTGGAACAGGTGTGACTGCGGTCATCGCCCGTTTCATTGGAGCCAAGGATCATGAGTCTGCAGCTAATGTGGCCGAACACGGTTTACTTCTTGGTCTTGTTATTGGGGCTATATTCAGTACCATCGGTCTTATTTTTGGCGATGCCATTCTATTGATGCTGGGAACTCCCGAGCACCTGCTAGCCGATGCTCTGGCATATTTTCACGTCATTGCTGGTGGATTTATTTTTATGATCACCGGTATTTTCCTACGATCCATTTTTAGTGGTGAGGGCGACACAAAGACCCCGGTTAAAATTCAAATCACCGCTACTGTAGTAAACATAATCCTTGATCCCATTTTAATTTTTGGATTTGATATGGGTGTCCGAGGAGCTGCCTGGGCAACCGTGTTGAGTATGTTGATTTCGGTGACCCTGTATTCCAGAGTTATCCTCATTAAAAAAACCAGTATGCTCCAGTTAAATTTTTCCGCATTCAAAGCGAAACTGGGATTTGTAATGGATATTTTTCGAATTGGAATTCCCTCTTCAGTTTCCATGATCATTATGTCAATGGGTGCTGCCTTATTCAATTGGATTCTAGTTCATTATTCATCAGATGTAGTTGCCGGATTCCAGATTGCCGGTCGTTTAGACCAAATATTTTTCCTACCGATCATGGCTATCGCCGGTTCACTTGTGACCCTGGTCGGAATGTTCTATGGTGCTCAGAGGTTTGACCTGATCACTCAAGTCATTAAGGATGGTTTACGATATGGCATCACCATTGGGCTAGGAACAGGTCTCCTTTTTTACCTAATCGCACCTTATGCTTTTAAGATCTTTACTGATGATCCTGTTGTTAATGAAGTGGCCATCAGTATTATCAGAACATTTGCTCCGTTCTATTGGTTGATTGCCATCGGGATGATATCAGGTCGTTCTCTTCAGGGACTTGGGACAGGTATCCCTTCCATGGTTGTTACTGCCATTCGTGTAGCCGTAGTCAGTGGACCACTTGCCTACTATTTCGCTGTAATTCTTGAAAAGCCCTATCAATGGGTATGGTATGCATCTGTGATTGCTATTTTTGTCGCAGCTGGGACATCACTTACCTGGCTTAGATATCGGATTCGAAAGGTTAGAATCCAAGTTCAGGCGGAGACAGCTCAGTAATTAAGTCCCTTCCGGGGAGGGGTTGGGGGTGGGTTCTCCTCCAAACATCTCATCTTTATATCGCTCAATCCAAGATTGTCATGAATCAGGTTTATTCTCCTGTATTAAGACTCAACTGATCATCGTCACCAGAAAGCTCAGTCTTTTTCTGGAGTTCTAAAATCTTGTTTACAGGTCTCTCAAGTCCACGACTACGGGTGGATATCAGTTCCTGAAATTGGCGTACTGCGATATCCAGATTTTTCTCGGTCTTCTTCATTACCTCAGAAAACTTATCCCATTGTTGCTGGAATTTCACGACTTCATTCATGATATCTGAAGCACGTTCTTCCATCATAAAATTAGCCGTTGCCTGGTTTAGTAATGAGAGTACGGCATACAGGGTGATGGGCGAACAAAGCATGATCTTCTTACTCAGGGCTTCACCAATAAAATCAGGGTCCTCCTGATTAATAAATCCATAGATTGATTCATTTGGAATGAACATCATGGCGTAGTCAACAGTACCTTTGGCAGTATCAATGTATCCACGTCTGCTAATCTCTGTTAAATGTTTTCTCACATCCTGAAGGAAGGCTTTTTTCTCAATTTCCTGAACCTGTTCATCGTTGCTGGAAAGATAATTTTCATAATGTGCTAGAGGGAACTTCACATCCATGTTGATCTCTCGACTCTTGGGCAACTTAAAGGTGTAATCCGGTCGTTGGCCTTCATCCATGGTAGTCTGCTTAGTATAATTGATATTTTCCTGCAACCCTATATACTGGAGAATATCCTCTACTAGGCGCTCGCCCCATTGTCCCCTCTTTTGTGAACTTGCCAGCAAAGTTTGGAGTGTTTCAGTAGTGCTCCTTAGACGTTGGGTTTCATCCTTGGATGATTCGAGCTCAGTTTTTAGTTCGGTTGATTTCTGAACAATATCCTTGAGCCGTCCATCCATGGTCTCCAGAGATTTCTGGATCAATTGTTCTTTTTCACCCAGTTGATCTTTATTCTGCTTACTCTGGCCCTTGAATTTCTCATCAGCCAGCTGGAGGAACTCCTTCTGACTATCTCTGAGAACATCCTGAGAGATACTTTTAAAACTTTCCTTTAACTGCTCCTTCATTTCCAAAAGTCGTTTTTTCTCTTCTTCCAGACGATCTTTGGACTCATCAAGACGAGCATTGATAGTTGCATTACTTTCCCGCAATTCTTGGGATTCCGTACGTGAGAGGGTTAACTCAGATTCAGCTTTTTCAAGCTGAGATTCGAGGTTTTGCTTCTCAACTTCCAATCGGGTAATAGTTTCACGATTTTGGGGGTCTATTATCTGACCCGTTTTCCTGGCAATGAGGAAACCAACAATCCCAGTAACCAGTGCAATTAATAAGGTAAGTGCGATATCCATATTAGCCTGCTTAATTACTCTCGTCAGCCGCTGATTTGTGCGGGGTTGGTATCAAATGATTTATCGGTGATATTTGCATGATTTATTTCCAAGGAAGTTAGGGTTATCCGCGGCAACTCATTTCTGTGTTAAAGTTTTCTGGCAAGGTCTTGCTCAGCAACAAACTTGACTTGGATCTTATCCAACTTATCGATCTCATCATACCCAACTACAATGGAATACTCATAGACCTGCTGAACCTCCTGGGCAAAGATACGCAAAGCATCAACTCCTGGAACAGCCATCAATAGCTGGATGAACTGCCCTTTGTTATAAAAGTATTCACCTGGCGGATCGATGGGTCTAGGAAAGGAGTGATAAAATGTCCGATGTTGTTTGAATGATTCAGGCCCCATGGTAATGATCGGCACAATTCGCCAATCTCCCTCAGCAATTTTCCTGGTAAACTCAGCATCGATATAACCCAGATCCATGAAGGCATGTCCTTCAAATGATTCAGCCTTTTCTACTGACCCAGATCGTGTTTTGCTAAAGTGCTCAATTTCGTCCAAAATGCGTGGATTAATACGATAACTCACCTTAAATTCAACTAAAACACTGTCTGGTTCATGCTGGAGTCTTAGGGTGTAGATGTCATGTATCTGAGCCAAATATGGGTCGTATGCTATATCATACCATAACTTCTCTAGTTGGGTGCCTAGTTTCATCATGGACTGCTGTTCGTACTTACGCTGTAAGTCTTCCGTCTCATTCTGCTGTTTGGCATCAAAGAGTTTGGTCATTTGATCATTGAATGGCACGCCAGGCATGGGTGTAATACTACCGGTTACCAATGGCGCTACAAGTGTGCTGCTCTCTGTATTCTCGCTCATACGTAATTGAATAAGGACCCATTCCCCCAGCCCATCTTTCCAGGCTAACAGCTCTGTATAAGGCAGGGTTTTTTCAAATCGGGCCAGAATTCTTGTATTTTTCAAGGAGAGCAAATCCATTCTAATCGTGATCTCACCTTCGACATAGGAATAGCCACCCAAAATGAGATACGTCTCATAATCTGGGTCGACTCGTTTCTTAAAAACTGACTTCCAGATCATATCCTGTAACCGATGGGGTCTATCCATCAATTCTGCATTAAAATCAGGGATTTTATAGGCATTTAACTCTTCTGAGGTGTTCAGCGAAGTATTTAGAAATCCTGGGAATCCTTGGCTCAACCATGATTGGCTATAATCTGGTCCATGATCTTCAAATGGTTCCACGAAGATCAGGATACTCTCTTTTGAGAATGGTAAGGCTTCCTGGGAAAAGACATTCCCCATGAAAACTCCAAGAATGGCAACAAGAATCAGTTTTTTATTCATAGTAACCCCAGTTTTTACAGATTTTCTGCCCCAAAAATAACCATTAAACCGCTGATATAGAACGAAAACCTTGCAGCGGTTTTATGATCTCCGAGCTATCTTTGCCCAGGTATCACGTAAGGATGTAATCCTATTAAACACAGGTTCCTCAGACTGAGAATCCTGATCAACACTAAAATAACCAACTCGCTCAAACTGGAAACGTTCTCCAACTTTGGCATTCTTCAATGAAGGTTCAAGTTTGGCGTGCTCCAGAACTTCCAGTGAGTCAGGATTAATATTTGATCTAAAGTCTTCTCCCTCTTCAACCTTATCAGGATGTTCTACTGAGAAGAGTCTATCATAGAGACGTACTTCCGCATCCAGAGCATGCTCTGCCGAGACCCAGTGAATGACGCCCTTCACCTTACGGTCTGTAGGCTGCTTACCCAAAGTATCAGCGTCATAGCTACAACGCAATTCCACAATCTCCCCAGCATCGTTTTTTACCACCGTTTCACATTTGATGATATAGCCCCAACGTAAGCGAACTTCCTTACCTGGAGCCAAACGGAAATATTTCTTGACCGGTTCTTCCATGAAGTCATTTTCATCAATATACAATTCACGGCTAAAGGGTACCTTCCGACTTCCGGCACTCTCATCCTCTGGATTATTGATAGCACTCAACTCTTCAACTTTACCTTCAGGGTAATTCTCAATGACAACCTTTATCGGTCTGAGAACGCCCATAACTCTTGGTGCAATAGCGTTCAAATGCTCTCGAACATGATTCTCAAGGATAGTGACATCCACTACACTATTATTTTTAGCAACACCGATATACTCACAAAATTTGCGGATAGATTCCGCAGTATACCCACGACGACGTAAACCAGAGATTGTGGGCATTCGTGGATCATCCCAACCGTTAACAAAGTTTTCATTGACTAGGGTTAGAAATTTTCGTTTACTCATGACCGTATAGGTCAGATTCAAACGGGCAAATTCTATTTGCTGAGGATGGTGAATATCCAATTTGTCACAAAACCAGTCGTACAATGGACGATGATTTTCAAACTCCAGAGTACAGATGGACTGGGTAATATTTTCGATGGAATCAGACTGTCCATGAGTGAAATCATACATGGGGTAAATGCACCAGTCATTTCCAGTACGATGGTGTTTCGCATGAAGAATGCGGTACATAACTGGATCCCGCATATGGAAATTAGGATGTGCCATATCAATCTTGGCCTTTAATACACGAGCACCATCAGGAAATTCCCCTTTGCGCATACGGTCAAAAAGATCCAGATTCTCTTCAACACTACGATCACGGTAAGGACTATTTTTTCCTGGTTCGGTCAGGGTTCCCCGATACTCACGAGCTTTTTCAGAGGGCAGATCACAAATATAAGCGTGTCCTTGTTTGATGAGCTTGACTGCCCAGTCATAGAGCTGTCCGAAATAATCAGAAGCGTAATATTCTCTGTCTTCCCAATCAAAGCCCAACCATTTGATATCATCCTTTATGGAATGGACGTACTCTTCTTCTTCCTTACTGGGATTTGTATCATCAAAACGTAGATTACACAATCCACCATATTTCTCGGCTAAGCTAAAATTGAGTGCAATAGATTTGGCGTGGCCAATATGAAGATAGCCATTGGGCTCAGGGGGAAAGCGGGTGTGAACACGTTGACCAAAACGACCGGTTTTCAGATGGTCATTAATAATCTCTTCAACAAAATTCAGTGATTTTTCGTTCTGGTGTTCCACTATTCTTTCCTTGTACTACTGCCTTTAGGTAAGGGCTTGGTTATAAAATTTTAACTAGCAAACAGTTTACGCTAGTATTAACCATTTTTCTATGGTGAAATTAGTTAATTGTGAAGGTTTATTGGTATATGCTACAATTACATCATCCCGAGCGGAGTCGAGGGACATGATTTATCTATTGCCATTATACTTTATCCCTCGACTCCGCTCGGGATGACGAATGATGTGAACATACAACAGGATAAGGTGCACCGCTATTTAGGCTTCGAGAACACTTCGAGAGCCTCAGTGACCACCTCAATCTCCAGTTATGGAATCTATTTTATTGTTCAGCTAGTTTCAGTGCCCGGTCAATACGATCGAGACAACTTTCCTTACCTAAAATGGCCATAATATCAAATAATCCGAATCCAACACCCTTACCTGTAAGTGAAACTCTCAAGGCGTGGACAATCATTCCCATTCCAGTTTCTTCCTGCTCAACAAAAGCCCGAACGAGACCTTCGATAGCTTCAGAGGAGAAATCACCCGCATCGGCTAAAGGTTGGCGCAATTTTTTAAGAAGCTCACGTTGAGCATCTGCATTAACCAGCCTCTTCCTGAATACCTTCTCCTCAAATTGAAGAACATCATCGGCCTGAAAGAACTCCTGATAATCCAGAATATCACCGGCAAAGGATAAGCGCTCATTGGCTGCTACCAGAACCGATTTCACTCTATCTTTGGTCTCCTTAGAGGCAGGAGCAGTGACCAATCCGGCTTTTTCAAGGTAAGGCAGGACCATCTCCAGCTTATCATTCATATTCAAACGCCACATATAGCGCCCCTGGAATGCACTCAGCTTCTGTGGATCAAAACTAGCCGGTGCTTTGTTGATGCGCTCCAGGCTAAAATCACGAATCATTTCTTCCTGAGTAAAATCTTCAGTATGATCATCTAGAGACCAGCCCAGAAGTAGGAGATAATTGATTATGGCATCTGGAAGAAAACCGATCTCGCGATAGAAATCCACGATAACAGGGTTGAATGTCTCTGGTGAAGCAGCATAGTTGATTCGACTGGCTATACTTGCACCACGATCATAAAGCACTTTGAAATCACGATTCTTTAAATATTTGTCCAGTTTGCGTTTACTCAATTTATTTGAGCTACCTGGCTCCGCGACAAAGGGCAAGTGAGCATACTGAGGTAAATCAAGGCCAAGTCCCATTGCTATAAATATCTGACGAGGTGTGTTTGGGAGATGTTCAATTGCTCGGATCACATGGCTGATCTCAAAATCACCATCATCTACAACTGAGGTAAGATGATATAGACAAGAGCCATCTTTTCTCTGAATCACATGATCCTGCTCTCCTGCCCATTCAAAAGACATGTCTCCACGGACGATATCGTGGAATTGACACTGACCCTCACGAGGCATCTTGAGACGTACTACTGACTCACGGCCCTCTGCCGCAAAGCGAGCAACATCAGCTTCTGATTCTGCCATCCATTGACGGCTGTAGATAAATTGACGTTTCTCTTTTTCAGCGGCTTGACGTTCAGCTCCAAATTCTTCCGGTCTTGAGTAATCTTTATAGGCATGTCCATCTACCAATAATTTATTAACTGCCTTGTCATAAAGATCGGAACGTTGCGATTGAAAATAGGGTGTATGAGGGCCGCCAACCTCAGGGCCTTCATCCCAATCAATGCCCAGCCACTTAAAACCATCCATAATAGGTTGTAAGGCATCTTCAACATTGCGTGCCTGATCAGTATCATCAACTCTAAGAATGAATTTACCACCATGATGACGGGCAAAGAGCCAATTAAATAAGGCGGTGCGAACACCACCAATATGTAAATATCCAGTAGGACTGGGTGCAAAACGAACGCGAACTTGAGATTTATTTGACGGGGTCATATTGTGTTATTTCTAATTTTCTGGTTATGTCATGCTGAGCGGAGTCAAAGCATACCAATTATCCTAAATATTTATCCCTCGACTCCGCTCGGGATGACGAGGTGGAATTCATGATTAAAAAGACAATCAAAGAACTAGCTAAAGCGAATCGTTCCCATATGGTGTCCAGCAAGATCTAGACTCACTTCGTCACCGGGATTTAAATCCCCAACTCCCTCAGGAGTGCCAGTGAAGATAATATCACCGGGTTGTAAGTCAGTATATTCCTCCAGGTAAGCGGGGATTTTTGCCAAAGGTAATATCATTTGGCTACTATCCCCCTTTTGCCGTACTTCTTGATTCAATATCATGCTGAACCGTATCTGGTCCAGAGAAGCAAACTCTTTTATAGGAATAAAGCGACTGACAATGGCAGAGCCATCAAATGATTTTGCCAAAGTCCAGGGTTTCCCCTTTGATTTGAGATCCGTCTGTAAGTCACGCAGGGTAAGATCCAGTCCGAGACCAATACCTGTGATAAATGATCCTTCATCATTTCTATCCATAAGCGCAATAATCTCAGTTTCAAAATGGACAGTTCCATGATCGCGAAAAAGTCGCTGACTTCTACTCAATGGGATCAATGCATTCAACCCTTTTTGGAATACTAGAGGACGCGCCTCTACTTCATTTCCCAATTCCTCGGCGTGTTTTGCGTAGTTTCGGCCAAGACACCAGATAGTTCGGGGTTGAATCCCTTTTTCTTTTTCTGTGAAATCAAAAACCATGTTCTATTCCTCCAAACATCTGGGCTTCGAGAGCCTCAGCCACCGGACATTGAGGAGATCACTGAGGTCCTCGAAGTGTTCTCGAAATGTCCACTTATTCCAAACCTTCTTTTATTCTTCTCGCCATGGTGTTTGAGATACCCGGTACATGGGCAATCTCCTCCAGGCTAGCGTTCTTAAGGTTTTTCAATGATCTAAAATGTTTTAATAAGGCGACGCGTCTGGACTGACCGATTCCTGAGATATCATCCAATTTTGAGTGTACCATCGCCTGTCCCCTTCGTTTTCGCTGAAAGGTAACTGCAAATCGATGAGCTTCATCACGGATTCGGCGTAATAGAATGACGGAGCCACTGGTTTTGGGAATTCCCAAAGACTGAGATTCACCTGGCAGGAATACCTCCTCCAAACGCTTTGCCAATCCCAGAATGGGGATATGGGCCATCCCTATTTGTTCGAGGATTGCTACAGCTGCACTGAGTTGCCCCTTACCTCCATCAATGAGAATAAGATCAGGTTCAGGTAAAGCTTCAGTTTTTACACGCGTATACCGACGATGGATAACTTCCTTCATACTGGCAAAATCATCAATCCCCTCAACGGTCTTGATCATAAATTTACGGTATTCCTTTTTAGCCGGCTTACCATCCTTGAAACAAACCAGCGAGGCAACCGTCTCAGTCCCACCCAAATGGGAGATATCGAAGCCTTCAATTCTCCGAGGTGGAGCTGATAGGTTTAGATCCTCTTGAAGTGCTCTGACCATCTTAGGAACGATCTCTACTCGCTGGGCTTGTTCTAAGGCCCAATCTTTTAATACCAACTCAGCATTGCGATCAGCTAATTCCAAGAGGGTTTTCTTCTCTCCAATTTGAGGGATAATAAAATTAATCTTATTGCCGGATACATCTTTTAGCCATGCAGAAATCATATCCATATCAGTGATCTTATCCGGAACTAGAATCTCACGGGGAATAAACGAGGCCTCCTCATAAACACGCGTGATCATCCGACTGAGAATTCCAGGCATCTCTTCATCCTCAGTACCTCGAAAGCGGAATTGTTCTTTTCCAATGAGCTTACCAGCTCGAATACGAATCAGAATCCCACAGGTAAGATTATCCTGACGGGCAACACCCAGCACATCTCTATCTTCGAAATCGCTGGTTCGGAGACGTTGACGACTCACATAGGAGCGGACAGATTCTAACTGATCCCTAAAGCGAGCAGCATGTTCATAGTCCTGTTCTCTAGCTGCATTATCCATCTTGCTATTCAGATATACTTCAACACTATCAGTGCGTCCCTTGAGAAAATCTTCCACCCGTTGGATCATCTCAGCATAGTCTTGTTTACTGGTCAAGTCCTGACAGGGACCATCGCATTTACCAATATGGTAATCCAAACAGAGTTGGACCTTTTTAGCAGCCACAGATTGATCATCCATGCGATAGTTACAGCTGCGAATAGTGAATATTCGTTTTATTACCGCGAGGGCAGCCCTTAAGCCTTTTACATTGGTATAGGGACCATAATAAATGGAGCCATCTTTCACAATATCACGAGTCACAAAGACCCGGGGATAATCTTCCTTGGTGATTCGGATATAGGGAAAGGTCTTATCATCCCGGAGATCAATATTGAAGCGAGGCCGATGCTGTTTGATGAGATTAGCTTCTGTTAACAGGGCTTCAACTTCAGTGCGAGTGACCAAAGTTTGCAAGTCCCAGATACGCGCCACAAGGCGAGCTGTTTTAGGACTGTCCGGCTTTCCTGTAAAGTATGATTTCACCCGATTCTTTAAAACTTTGGCTTTCCCTATATAGATGATCTTCCCTGCTTTATCGTAGTAGAAGTAAACACCTGGCTGTTGGGGCAGGTCTTTGAGTTTGGCAAGATAGGGTGCTTCAGTAGTGGACATGGGGAAATCTAATTTGAGTAGAGGAGAATAGAAGACAGAATTCAGGAGAAAGCTTACTTGGAGAGACGCAATGCATTGCGTCTTTACTTCCCAGAGAACCAATCAAGGCTACCAAGTTCAAACGAGCAACTAAACCATTGAAAAAAGAATACCGTATGTCTACCTTTCAACATCATAAAATGTGTATAAGGAGTGTTATGGGTAAATTTCCAGCTGATTTTGTCGAATATATATCAAATCATACCTTGATTAAGATTAGAGGTGGTTCAAAACCCAGGTCCTTTTTGAATATCTGGATCGTCAATGCTGGGGACCGTTTATTTGCCCGTAGCTGGGATAAAAGTGAGCGCAGTTGGTATACCGCATTTATAACAGAAGGTGTTGGTCAGATTCAGTATGGGGAGCAGATTATAGATGTATCAGGTATCAAAATAGCTGCTACTGACCCCGTACATGAATTAATCAACCAGGCATATTTGGATAAATATACTCAGGAGGAAAATGTTCCTTACGCCACTGGGTTTACTCAAAAAGAATACACTGAGTATACCATTGAGTTTAAACTACTATGCTCTACTGATTAGAAGAATTGATTGATAAGAAATGAGGAATTGAATGAAAAGATTAATTGTTTTGTCCACGGCATTATTGATTGCGCTAATTGCCTGCATCAAGGAACAGCCAATGATGGTCGTCGCTGCAGGTACGGGTCAAGCCGGTTTTAAGGATGGATTTGAAGCTGAATTAAATAAACCGATCCGTTTCACCCCATATGCTGAGAACTCAATCATTTTCGCTGATATTAATAATCATGCCATCCGGATTGCCTCGATAGAAGGGGAAGTCACCACAATTGCTGGTGGACCTGACAAAGAAGGGTATGAGGATGGCCCTGCAAGTTTGGCAAAATTTAAATCGCCACACGGTGTTGCATACGACCACAAGCTTAATCAGGTCTATGTAGCTGGTGCCAGTAACCATGTAATTCGAATTATTCATCTTAGTGACAAGGGTGAGCCTCAGGTTACCACATTAGCCGGCACACCAGGGATTGCTGGCTTTAGAGATGGACCTGTAGACTCTGCCATGTTCAACTCTCCACATGCTCTCGCTTTAGGCAATAATGGAGAAGTTATCGTAGCAGATATCGGTAATGCCCGCGTCCGGATGATCAAAGATGGGGTGGTCAGCACACTGGCTGGTACGGGTGAGATGAGTACTCAGGATGGGGTACTAGAAGTTGCCACATTTAACTATGCCATGGATTTAGTAATGGATGGACCTGATATTTTATTAGCAGATGCTGGATCTCACTTGATTCGTAAAATCGTAGTTGGAAAAGAAGTAACAACAGTGGCGCTACAGGATACACTGAGTACACCTCATGGGATTGCCATCGATTCAGATAAAAATGTATATATAGCAGACATGGGAACTCACAGAATATTGAAGATTGATCCTAAAGGTGCTCTTCAAGCTATCGCTGGCACGGGGAAAATGGACACTACTCTGGCAGCCCTGAATAAACCAGCAGCAGTACTTGTACACGGAGACAATTTGTGGATCGCTGATTTGAACAATCACCAGATCAAGGTACTTCCACTCAAGTAGAATTAGCTTATGCCACTATCACCAAAAGAACACTGGAACAAAGTCTATACAAAGAACTCCAATACTGCCCTGGGTTGGTATGAAGCTGAGGCATCACAATCTATACAACTTATCGAACGCTGTGATATTTCTAAACAGTCCCCTATTGTAGATATTGGTTCAGGCGCATCCATTCTAATCCCAAAATTGTTAGAACTGGGCTATACAAATGTTTCTCCAATAGATATCAGCGATGTTGCCTTGAAAAAAGCTAAAGCCCTTCTCAGTAAAGAACGGTCTGAAGTGCCTCATTGGACGGTTGCTGACATTACTAATCCCAACACTCTACTGGAACTTTCAAATGTAGCGCTTTGGCATGATCGGGCTGTATTTCATTTTCTTGATGAAGCCGAACATAGGCGAAATTACCACTCCCTGTTACATAGGATTGTAAGATCAGGGGGCTTTGTTATTATTGCAGCCTTTGCGTTAGATGGCGCAGCTAAATGCAGTGGTTTGCCCGTACAAAGATATAGCGTGGAAACTCTGAGCGACTTTTTAGGTGATGGCTTTAAACTTATTGAAGGCTTCGACTATACCTATCACATGCCATCAGGAGATACCCGCCCCTATATTTACACTCGTTTTCAGAAAGTTTAAGCTAACACGAAGAGAGGAAGTTTGAATGCTGCATATCTACATTGATGCTGATTCCTGTCCGGTGAAGCCCCAGATCTACAAAGTAGCTGATCGTTATGAATTAAATGTTACCGTTGTAGCTAACTCCTGGATGCGGACACCAAATTCTCAAAGAATTAAGTTAGAAGTTGTGGGAACGGGTTTTGATGAGGCAGATGACTGGATCGTGGAACATGTCCAAACTGATGATATCGTGATCACCACAGATGTGTTATTAGCCAGTCGTTGCGTTAAAGAAGCAGCAAGAGTACTGAGTCCCAGTGGCAAAAAATTCGATGAAGATAATATCGGATCGACAGTAGCCACTCGCGATCTATTAGCTGAGCTACGGGGTGCCGGTGAAATTACCGGAGGTCCACCGCCACTAACTGACAAAGATCGCTCCCGATTTCTACAAGAGCTTGATTCTGTTATTCAATCGGTCAGACAGCAGCTAACTTAGCGGCATTGGGAGGAAAGATGTCTCGCTTAAAAATAATTCTCATTGGTTTTGGAATTTTAGCAAGCCTCACTCTCGCAGCTATTGTATGGTTTGTAATGTCATTATTTGCTGAACCAGATCTTATAAACGCTCCTGATTATTACCCCTTTAAGTCAGAAACAGCAAAACAGAACTATCTGAGATACTATGACAAACGAGCCCAAACCTGGCCAGTTGCTTCCAGAGATACAATCATTGAAACATCCTACGGATCTACATTTATTCGTGTAAGTGGACCTGAAGCCGCCCCTGCTCTAGTATTACTTCCTTCCACCAATTCAAATTCACTGATTTGGACTACAAATATCGCTGCCTTGTCAGAACAATATCGAGTATATGCACTTGATAACATCTATGATGTTGGCCGTAGTGTTAACACGCGAAACATTCACGGTACTGAGGATATGGTAGCCTGGCTGGATGAACTTTTTACAAGTCTTGATCTCGAAAATGATATCAACCTCATGGGTCTTTCTTTTGGTGGGTGGTTGACCAGTCAATACCTGTTAAGTCATCCTGAAAGATTGGATAAAGTTGTCTTAATTGCCCCTGTAGCAACGGTCATTCAAATACCAGGTGAATGGGCCTGGCGCGCAATTATTTCAGCTTTGCCTCATCGCTACTTCATGAAAATATTTATGGTACAGTGGTTATTTGCAGATTTATTTAAGCAGAATGACGAAGCAAGTATTAAGCTGGTTGATCAATTTGTTGAAGATGCCATGATGAGTCTTAAGAGTTATACCTTTCGTATGCCTATTACACCAACTGTTATAAGTGATAGTCAGTTTCGTGAGATTACAGTACCAGCACTCTTTCTAGTAGGTGAAAATGAAAAGCTTTACCCTGCAGTAGAAGCAGTAGATCGTCTCAACAGCATAGCTCCGCAGATTCAAACGAACATCATTCGGGGTGCAGGTCATGATTTGACAATCGTCCAGGCGGACAGCGTCAATCAAATGGTCCTGGAATTTTTAAGATAAACGAGTCAAGTGAAGTTGGGGGCTATTGAGAGACTTATGGTCGCCATTCGAGAGCTTCATGGTAATGTCCTCGAAGTAGCATGGAGGATACCGACAAAGGAGGGCTTATGGCTCTTCGTGAGACTCTCTTCTAGTTGCTGAACAATAATCTACATTCCCAGTTTTAATCGTCCTTCTTCACTGATCATATCTGTACTCCAGCGAGGCTCGAAGACAACTTCTATATCAACTTCATAATCTGGAAATACATTATTGATTGTCTGCTTTACATTCGCCAAGATGGCATCGCCCAGGGGGCAGGCAGGTGTAGAAAAGGTCATTTTAATTTCAACTTTATCTGGGTCCGTATAGATGATGGAATAGATCAATCCAAGGTCAACTATATTTAGTTCAACTTCGGGATCCATGACTTCATATAACAGATCCTGGATTTGCCCTTCAATGGCTGTTATTTCTTCTTTGGTTTTCATGATGTAAGGCTTTCCAGTTTTATTTTATGAAAGATTATTTTAAATACATTAACATTATACAGAATGGCTACTAACAAGAGTGCGTAACTACCCACAGTTATCATCCATGAGACCTGAAATATTAATGCATTTATAAGTGCTCCTAATGCTCCGTAATACATGTACAATTGAACTATTCCTACTATCTCTGAGTACAGGTCTTTTGGCATAGCGGTTTTATGTTTACCAACGTATTCCTTATATTTTGATAACCAGATGATAAATGGTAAAGTTTTATAGGTCTGCCCCAATATTATGGGTGTTATCAACCCAAATATAATAGAAAAACCATAGAGTGTAGTGGCGTTCAACAAGAAGCTACTTTCAATATCAGAGATTAGTAATATAAGGATACTTAAGATTATAGGGACAAGCATACTTAAGATGGCCAGCATGGTATATTTCATACCCGTATCCAGACCTTTTCTCAATCTTTTTTTATACGCATCCTTTATAAAAGCTAAATAGAATAGTATCCCACAGGAAATGGCCAGCCAATAAGCCGGAACTAATAAAGTACCTCCGAGAATCAGCCAATCAAGGGACAAGAGAGCTAGCCCTCCATTGATCAGATAGAATGCAACTTTAAGTTTATTCTCATCTAATTGGTGTGAAACGAGAAACATGGGAATCAGGGTGGATGAGATACCAACAATAAGTGATACAAACCAGCCGATAAGCCCGAGATGTGCATGAATCTTTAGGTAGTGTAGGTGAATCTGGGAGAAAAAAGTATATTTAAAATTGAAAGCCATCAATAGACCCAACAATGCTGTAAGTAACAGCCAGGTCACAGCAGCACTAACATACCAGGATTGAATATTCCTTTTTCCATTGCTCTTTGATAGTAGAATATTAATAACGAATAACGTGAGTGATGAAAACATCAGCGATGCAGCATAGATCAGGAATATACCGAAATCACTATTCCAAAAGGCATAGACCAATAGAATGATACTCACGGCAAAGGACCAGAAGGTTACTTTGGCTAACTTTTCGCTGAACAGAGCGGTCTCGAACACCACTGGAACAAGCTGGTATAAAGCCCCAAGAACAATCATAGTACTCCAACCTAAAACAGCCAGGTGGGTGATCGCTAACATTTTCCCCGCGAAGTATGGACCTAGCATATCTGAACCTGCCAGTAAGATCAGAATGGTCAAGATGAAAAACGACAGGGCTCCAAAAATGAAGGGAGGAACAACAACCTGTAATGAAGGTGCCTTATCGGTCTGTAGATTATTCAATAAGACTTTCCTTAGTCAGCCCTGAAAATGAGCAGCTGTAGATGATCTTCATTAATTTCATTAGAAATAATTGAGTAATTTCGATCTTTTAACTCAGGAAGCAGAAACTGGGGCATCTTTTTGTGCTCCACAAATAATGCATGATCCGGTTCCAAGTTTTCCAATTCTTTGAGAATATTGACCATAGGCTCCGGCATTTCAAGCTGTCTCACATCAATCTTATTTATTCTATCACAAAATGAAGTCAGTTTTTGCTGAAAATCAGTTCCTTCAAAAGTCTCAACATTGGGAAGCTCATCTGCCTGTCCCCCAGATTCTTTTTTAAAGAAAGTATGAATTACACCCTCTTCCGGTCTTTCAGTCCAGGACTGATAGCCCATAGCTTTAAACTTATTTATCAGAGGAATAGGTTCGAAAGTATTAATGATCTTGAGTGTTTCATCATCGGCCAACTCCTGTTTAGTAGCCATAATTTCCTGGAAAGGGTCAATCCCTTTGGCTAGACCAGGTCTAACATCTAAAATCACTAATTTCTCTATAGTTGGGGTATTCATTACCTTAATATCCTTCAGATTCTCTATTCATATACAATAAATGATTACCATTTTAGTAACCATTAATGAGATACACATAAATTAGGAATGTTACACACTAAATTGTTAACAGCTATTGCTGCTCGGACAGTTCAATCAAGACTCCACCCGTAGATTTGGGATGGATAAAGATAATCCTCATTCCATGGGCCCCAAGCTGGGGTTCATCACTGAGTAACCTGATGTTGGCGGCTTTGAGCCTTGCCACATATGCATCCAGCCCCTCAACCTCTAGTGCGATATGGTGGAGACCAGGACCTCGTTTTTCAAGAAACTTCCCAACGGGTGAATCCTCAGTTAAAGGCTCTAGGAGTTCAATTTTTGATTCCCCAACACCAAAGAAATGGGTATTCACGCCTTCTCTCTCAACCAACTCTGAACCAGTGAAATTCAGACCCAAAATATCTTCATAGAGAACCTTGGATTGTTCCGGATCATCGCCAGCAATGGCGATATGGCTAATTTTTTTAACCTTCATAAGTCTACTCCATATCTGACAGGATGATAGCAATCTTATCTTGAATAGGTTTCACTTTAGAATTACCAATCATATAATTATTTGCCATGATTGAGAAAATTATGGGCTCATCAGACTCCGTCCAGGCATAACCACTTAAACATGACACATTCGTCATGTTTCCCGATTTGGCGTGTACGTTACCCACCGCACTGCTGCCCAACATACGTTTTTGAATCGTCCCTATTACCCCTGCAATAGGAAAGGAATCAACATAATAACTATGATATTCATGATTCCACATGACCTGCAATAAAGAAGCAATATTATTGGGTGAAACCAGATCATAGCGCGACAATCCTGATCCATCACGTAGGTATAGATTTTCTATATCAATACCCAGTGAATCAAAGAGAGCCATCTGTACCTTCATACCCTCCTTAGAAGATCCTTCACCCCCAAATTCCTTGTCCATAGTTTTCACCAGGGTTTCTGCAATAAAATTTTGACTGGGATGATTGGTCTTAATAACAATATCAGACATGGGATTGGAGACAAAAGTAAACAATATTTTTGTTTGCTTATAATTAATTGAATCTGCCAGATCATCTGCATCCATTGGATTACCATCCACTAAAATTCCCCTTTCCATCAGATGTTCTTTTAAGACATGGACTGTAAAAAGCGTTGGATTGTGAATGGTAAGGAATCTTTCCTTGACTCCTGCTTGAGTGCTATAACTTCCTTCAAACCAATGATCATTGGTTTCTCGATTCCGCCCATAACTCCAATCCGAATCGGTCTCCCCGCTAACTGTAGTAAGATCATTACGCAGATTCACATATGATGTTTGTGGAGAAGATTCAATAATTACGGGGCTACCAATATTGGAATAATTAGGTGTAAGTTTGTAATCGATATAATTTCTACGAAAAGAAAGTCCTGATAACTGAGCAGAGGAGGAGTCTCGTTCGTCGTCCCACATCCATCCATCGCCCAGGGGGATATCATCAAATATGTTATCGTCTCCAATGATATCACCATTAATTCTAGTGATACCCTGTGCCTTTAACAAATCCACAAAATGAACCATAATGGAGTCATATTTATCAGTATGGAAACGTTCATCCCAGGTCGGATCCCCACTCCCTCGGATGATTAAATCTCCTTTTAAAATACCATTCTCTATAGTTCCATTGGTCACAAAATCAGTTTCGTAGCGGTATTCCGGTCCCAAAAGACAGAGTGCAGCAGCTGTGGTGAACAGTTTCACATTAGAGGCTGGTGAAAACATTTTTGTGGCATTTCGCTCGTAGATCACTTCTCCCGTATTGACGTATTGGACTTTGATACCCCACCAGCCCATTTGCGTGGGTGCATCATTTAGTAGATTATCAATCTGGAAGGCTGCTTCCTGGCTGGTGCAACGTCTGAATTTCTGTTTAGGAATTGAAGTGGCATAGGGTGTGTTTGTACTACATGAAATAAACAGAGTAGTTAGAATTGTGATCGTAATGATTTGAGCCTGTATTTTCATTTCTTTATTCCATATCTGAAAGGATGACAACAATCTGATCCTGAATTCGTTCAATTTGTGAATTGGGTACAACATGGTGATTGACTAAAATGGAAAAAATAATCGGCTCCCCAGATTGTGTCCATGTGTAGCCACTCAAAGTTCGGACCTTGGCTATGGTTCCTGTTTTGGTACGAACATTACCCTCCGCACTCGTTCTCCTAAACCTTTTCCGCGTAGCACCTGATACTCCACCAAGTGAAAACGATTCTAGATAATAGCTACGGTAGGGGTGATCCCACATCATCTCAAGCAATGAAGTGGTATTGTTGGGTGAGACTAGGTTTTGATGCGATAATCCCGAGCCATCTCGGATTCTTAAATTTCTGGTATCCATCCTTAAAGAATCAAATAGTGCTATCTGTACTTTTCCGCCCTCTTTGGCAGAACCTTCGACCCCAAATTCTTTTCCCAGAGTTTTATGCACTTGTTCTGCTATAAAGTTTATGCTGCGCCGGTTCACTCCCTTAATGATAGTGGACATTGGGTGAGAAATGTAAGTAAATAATGTTTTTGTTTGCTCATAGTCTATAGGATCTGATAGATCATCAATATCTACTGGCTCACCAACAACACCTATACCTTTATCAATAAGGTGTTCTTTCAGTTCGAAGACAGTAAAAAGAGTGGGATTATGAATGCTGAGGTCCTCTTCCTGTGTACCACTACTAATGGAATACTCGCCTTCAAACCAACCATTATTCGTTTCACGAATTCTTCCATGCGTCCACCCGCCAGTTGTTTTGTTTCGGGCAGTGATGAGGTCATTCCGTAAGTTCAAATAAGTGGTCTGTGGATGGAATTCAATATTAACTGGGCTACCAATATTATTAACGTCAGGTGTTAGGGTGAAATCGATGATATTCTCACTATAGGAAAGCCCTGAAATTTGGGCTGCATACCAATGGTGCTCATATCCCCATGACCAACCATCTCCTAAGGGTACGTCGTCGAAAACATTATCATCACCAATAATATCGCCGTTAATTCTAGTGATCTCTTTTGCTTTTAGCGAATCCACAAACCGAACCATAACCGAGTCATAATTCTCATCGTAAAATCGTCTCGACCAAGTGGGATCACCACTTCCTCTAATAATCAAATCCCCATTGAGGACACCTTTATCTATGGTTCCATTAGTCACAAAATCAGTTTCATAACGATATTGGGGTCCGAGCAGGCATAGAGCAGCAGCAGTGGTATACATCTTCATGTTGGATGCCGGTACAAACATTCTGGCAGCATTCCGTTCATAAATCACTTCATCTGTGTTCGCATATTGGACTTTAACTCCCCACCAACCCATTTCTACAGGAGCACTATTCAATAATGCATCAATCTTGTAAGCAGCTTCTTGCTGTGCATTCCTGAAGACTTTCTGCTTGGGAACAGATGTTGAACTGGGAGTATTGGTACTGCAATTAATTAGAACTATTGCAATGATACTAATGAGGATAATTCTGGAATTTATATTCAAACTTAGCTCCGGCTAAAATTAATTGTATCGAATTATTAATACTTTATCCCTCGACTCCGCTCGGGATGACGGACTCATGTGATGAAACATACCTACGACACTCAAATTTCAAGTTTCTATTTTCTAATCTCAACACCAAGTCCTGGTTTATTATTTAAAATGATTTTACCAGCTTCATTTCCTACACCAATATAGGGGTCATTTGCCAACAAGACATTTCCATCCAGATCAAGCCATTTGGCAAATGAACCTAACTGGGACATGGCTGAAATACCGATAGACGTTTCCACCATGCACCCTAGCATAATATCAAATTCATGTTTCTGTGCCAACTTAACCATTTTTAGCGCATTACTGAGTCCGCCACATTTCATCAACTTGATATTTATCCCATCATAAGCACCCACTAAGCCAGGGATATCTTCGGGTCGAACTGAGTTCTCATCAGCTACTATGGGCAAAGGAGAAAACTCTCGCAGTTTCGCAATATCATCTAATTGATTGGCAGGCATGGGTTGCTCTAAAAACTCAACGTTTTCTTGCACTAACCACTCGGTTCCTCGTTTGGCATCATCCAGGGTTTTCCAGCCTTCGTTCACATCAACTCTTAATACCTTGTCTGTTTCCATCCTGATAGCACGCATAATGTCATGATCATAGTCAGTACCCAATTTGATCTTGAGTAGTGGATAAGATTTGGCTTCGGTGATCTTTTCAGGGATAACACTGAGATCTGAGATTCCAATAGTATAGGAGGACAGCGGTAGATCTTGACTCGCCCCAAATAACTGCCACAACGGACTCCCTACTTGCTGTCCATGTAAATCCCAAAAGGCGGTGTCCAAAGCCGCCTGCAGGGCATAGCTTTGAGAAAATAGGTGTTCAAGAATCGCCTGACGTTCTTCATAATTTTCTACGGGCAGATTTAATATCTCAGTCTTGTGGGTAGAGAGCAGATCAAGGATGGCCTCGGGACCTTTTTCGTACCGTATCGAAGGAGCTGCCTCGCCGAAGGCAGTATGATGGCCATCACTCAATTCCAAAATAACTACATCATAGTAACTCTCAGCACTGCGAGCAATTTTAAATTCAAATTTGGTTGTAATTCGCTTAATGGACCAGTTTAGGGTAAGTGTCATTTTATTCCTTAATTATTAGTCTATCCTAATATAGCCTTTGCGAGGGAAGTATGACCGAAGCTAACTCAGGTTTGAGATCGCCAGGTTCCTGTTAGTCATTCGCGAAGACTAAGCACAGCATTATTAAATAACTATATCCCATCAGGAAATAGATTTTGAATAATGTTCTTTGCCACAGAGTTCTGAGGGTCTTTGACCATATCCTCGCATGGCAGTCCAGTATCTCTTTTAATACTTCTACATTCAATCTGTACAGCTGTGCTATCTAGTCCTTTTGAATAAATATTTATTCCTAAAACCTTTGAGGATTTAAAGGGAGCCATGAGAGCTTCATGCAGATCAATTACCGTCCTCAAATTTGGTAAATGGTGATTATAATCATCCATTAATCGACTTGGTTGGTGGGCAATGACCATTGCATCAGGCATACTGCCATGTAATAACCCCATAGTTACACCACTGTATCCCATGTGAGTGATAGATCCTTGTCCCTCAACTATCACCAGAGGTACCTTACCATCGACTTTATCTATTTCAGCCTCGATAGAGCCATTTATAAAATCTGATATCACAGCATCTACAGCAACACCTCTGCCGGAAATCATCATCCCTGTTTGCCCCGTGCCAACAAAGACAGATTCTAAGCCCAAGTCCTTTAATTGTCGCTGCAATGTGAGAGCTGTGGTCATCTTGCCCACATTTGAATCAGAGCCAATGGTCAATAAAATCTTCGATTTTCTAGTCCTCCAATTCCCCTTGGCAATATTCAAGAATGCAGGGGGTCGACGAACATCCCAGATCAAATGCTCATATGGATTCAGCTCTTTAGAATCAGCAATAAATTGGTGGAGACCTGCCCAGACTTCTAGCTTGGCTTCTAGTGCAAATTTGAGCTCAGGAATCCAATTAGGATCAATTGCGCCACCGATGGGGGCTATACCGATAACCAGGGTATCAGGGCTATACTGTATAGCTTCTTCTACAGAAGCGACAATAGGGATAAGACCACCATACCCCAAAACGTCTTGAACCGTTTGCCCCGCCTTCTTCCGATCGATAATAACTTGAATTTCATCATGGCGAAAAAGGATCAGACCATTGGCAGTTTTGCTACCCAAAGCATTCAATCGATCCTGAGCATATAATGCGAATCTACGTCTTGTAGGTGTCATAGAAGTGAGATAATCTCAATCTGTTAGTTATTTTTGAACTTGGGGGCTCTACGTTCCAGGAAAGCAGAGGCTCCCTCAATCCTGTCTTCTGTTTTGAAAACATCGCGAAAAGCCTCAGCTTCTACATCAAGGCCATTAGCTAATGATTTATCTGCGCCACCATAAACAGCTTTTATGGTATATGCTACTGCTTGCGGACCCTGAACCATAATTCGGTTCGCAATCTCTTCCACTTTTTCGAGTAATGCTTCTCGTGTGAATACTTGGTTAACCAAACCCATCGCAGCTGCTTCTTTGGCGGAGATTACTCTCCCTGATAAGAGTAGATCCAATGCGTGTCCATTCCCAACTAAACGAGGTAATCTTTGAGTGCCACCAAAACCTGCGATCACACCTAGTTTCACCTCTGGCTGACCAAATTGGGCATTTTCCGATGCGTATCTTAGATGACAGGCCATAGCTAATTCACATCCGCCACCCAAGGCAAAACCGTTAATGGCTGCAATGACTGGTTTCAAGCTGGACTCAATTAGAGAGAACACTGCTTGCCCTCTTTTAGCAAATCCAAGTGCATCTTCAGGACTCATGGTGGGGAATTGATTCACATCTGCGCCTGCTGCGAAAGCTTTTTCTCCTGCTCCAGTAATAATAATTACTTGAACCTCAACCTTGTCCTTCAAGTCAAGAAAACATGTCTCCAGGTCATTCATAACTTCAGCGTTCAGGGCATTTAACTTGCTTTGGCGATCAAGAGTTACCCATGCTATCCCTTTGGCAATTCTAACATTAATAAACTGCATCAAGACCTCCAAAAATGGCGATTGAATAGGACCACAACCGTGAGAACTTCCAAACGACCCAACATCATGATAAATGCCATCGCCCACTTCTCAATATCACTAAAAAAGGCGTAATTGTCTGTCGGACCCACATCCGCCAGGCCTGGGCCGATATTACACAACATAGAAACAGAAGCTGTAGCACTGGTAACCATGTCATGCCCGAATCCTGTAAGAAAGAAGGCAAAGCCGACAAAGATCACGACAAAGAATAGCAGAAAAGTTGTAGTATTTCGGACGGCATCATCATCCACAAATTGATTGCGAAGTTTGATAGGTAGATAGGCACGCGGATGTATCATACGCCGTAATTCAGTCATGGCCATCTTTGTAAACAGTAAGATTCGTATCGCTTTGATCCCACCTCCCGTTGAACCGGCCATACCACCAACGAACATTAAACCGAAGAGTAGAAACTGAGCGTAGATTGACCACTGTTCGAAATCTGCTGTAGCAAAGCCTGTGGTGGTAATTATGGACACCACTTGAAATACAATTTGTCGGGCAGGCTCACTCTTGAGCGCTAGAATAGCTGCAGTATCAGATTCATAGAAAGAAGACCAATAGAAGTCAGCAGTGAGTAGAACGAGTGCCATCACAATAATACTCATCCAAAATTGCCACTCTCTGCTCTTTAGATACCGCATGAACTTTCCTTGAAGCCCAAAATAATGCAGGGAGAAATTAGTCCCTGCCAGAACCATGAAAATTATGATAACCCAATCAACATAGGCACTCTGAAAATGAGCTATTGAGGCATTCTTTGTAGAGAATCCTCCTGTAGCCATAGTACCAAACGTGTGACAGGCAGAGTCGAACCAGTCCATTGGACCAACCCACAGCAGTAAAAATTGTGTGAGAGAGATAAGAGCATAGACACCATATAATAGTTTAGCAGTTTCTGAAATGCGTGGAGTGATCTTGTCACTCACAGGACCAGGAGCCTCTGCTGCAAAAAGTAGGGTTCCACTCCTACCGGCCAATGGCATTACTGTCACAGTGAAAACAATAATACCCATACCACCCAGCCAATGGGTGAAACTCCTCCAAAATAAAATACCATGAGGCATACTTTCTATATCAGTAAGAATGGATGCACCTGTGGTTGAAAAGCCGGACATCGCCTCAAAAAAGCTATCCGTATAGGATAAATCTGTGGCAAAATACATAGGTAGAGCACCGAATATCGAAGCGGATATCCAACTTAAACTAACACTTAGAAAAACTTGTCTGGGTGCCATAGCATGTGTGTGTCGGGTAAGGATGAAGGCAATGCTACCCACCGCCAAAGTGATGATCATGGCTTTGAGAATTGCCATAGTATCTCCATCCCCATACGCCATAGACACAAATAGTGAAAATGCCATTGATGCACCGATGAAGAGCGTCAGAGCAGCCAACACATTCAAGGTTGGCAGTAAGCTAAAACGCTTAGTTGAATAGTTCTTCAACATCGCTTACTCTGGCGGCTCTAGCAAATATGATCACGCGATCACCTGCATGTATAATGCTATTTCCAGTTGCAATCTCTGGTCCATCTTGACGGATGATACCACCTACAACTGAATCCCGGGGGAAGTTGATATCTTTAAGCGGGATACCAATAATCTTGCTATCTTTTACAGGAGATAATTCGATAACTTCTGTATCTATTCCTTCCAACATCATTACGGAATGTACCTGACCACGGAGGACATAGCGCATAAATGCGTCCACTGTGGACAAATTCTTACTCACAACAGAGTTAATGCCCAAACCTTTGACCAGTGGGATATAATCTGGTGAGTTGATGTGGACGATAACCTTATCAACGCCTTTCTTTTTGGCAATGAGACCAGCAAATAAATTGGCTGTCTCATCATCAGTCAGTGTTATAAGAGCATCAAAATCACTAATCCCCTCGCTTTCCAGGAAATCTACATCCAACCCATCAGCATGGAGTAAAAGAACATCTGGGAGCTCTTGAGCTGCCTTTTGGAGTTTGTCCTTCCGATGATCAAGCAGTCTAACGCTGAATCGGTCTTTTAGCTTAGCTGCAACCATCCTTCCAAGTTTCCCCGCTCCCATGATCATCACCGTTTTAATGGTCTTCTTCTGCTTGAAGCCACAGAGTTGGTACATCTCCTTCAATTTTTCCTTTAAGCAAACGACAAATATTTTATCGCCTGGATGAAAAACATGGTCTCCACCGGGAATGATTGTTTCGCCATCACGATCTATGGCAACGGTGCGAAATGGTAATTGCTCATATTTTGTACCAAGTTCTCTTAATGACTTATTCATTAGCTCACAATTATCAGTTGGAGTTAAAGCAACCATATAGACCTGGTCATGATTGTAGGTCATAATTTCTTGGGCAGTGGCATGCTCTACCAGGTGCTGAATCTCACGGGCTGCGATCTGTTCCGGATTGATCACCCTCTCAATGCCCAGCTCTTCCAAATCCAATAAAGCATCTTCTTTTTGATAGTCTCCGCTCCTGACACGAGCCAAAATCTTCGCTTTAGGATTCATTTTCTTGGCTTTCATAGAAGCCACAATGTTTATCTCATCGATTCGGGTCACAGCTAGAAATAGATCCGCAGATTCTACCTGGGCTAATTTAAGTGTGTTGGATTGAGCACCATTACCCTCAATGGCTAATGCATCTAATTCTTGCTTGGCTCTTTGAACCTTCTCAGCATTGATATCAATAATACTGATATCATTGCCCAGTTCAACCAGTGTTTTAGCCAGATAAAATCCGACACTTCCTGCACCTACAATGACTATCTTTTTTTTCATCCCTTAACCTAACACTTTTTTGAGTATTTCTTGGCTAGCTTTGAGTTTTTCATCAGTAAAATCCAGATGTGTGACCAAGCGAATTCTATTTTTGTTGAATACTGAGACCAATAGACCTTCTTGCTTGAATTCTGCTTCTAATTCGGCCGTATTTCCCTTTGGAAAATTGAGCAATACAGTATTGGTTTGGGTCATTGAAAGATCATACTCCAATACACCAAGTTCCAAACAGGTTTCAGCCAATGCTCTTGCTCGCTCATGATCCTCAGCCAGGCGCTCAACATTATTCGCCAAAGCATATAGACCAGCAGCTGCAAGACTGCCAACTTGCCGCATTCCCCCGCCGAACAACTTCCGAAAACGATGTGCTTTATCTATAAATTCATTATTTCCAACTAGAACTGATCCAACTGGAGATCCCAAACCCTTTGAGAGACAGAGACTTACAGAATCGAAGGGCTCTGAATAAATTGCAGGATCAATACCACTTGATATGACAGCGTTCATCAAACGAGCGCCATCCAAGTGCATGAAGAGGTCATGCTCGCGTGCTAAATCAGCGACTTCTTCTATTTTGCCAAGTGGGTAAACAATCCCACCGGCGCGAGTATGCGTATTCTCCAGTGCGATCATCCGCGTATTGGCATAATGATGATCAGCTGGTCGAATCGCTGCCTCAACCTGTTCTGGTTCGAGCATGCCATATTCGCCCATAAGTGGGTGAACTTGAACACCACTTAGTAAAGCTGGACCACCACCTTCATAGTTAAAAATGTGTGAGTTATAGTCACAGATGACCTCATCACCAGGCTGGGTTTGACTGCGTATGGCCAATTGATTACTCATGGTCCCTGATGGGACAAATAGAGCTGCTTCTTTCCCAAGCATATCTGCTACTCTATTTTGTAACTCATTCATTACTCGGTCTTCACCATATACATCATCACCAACTTCAGCGTTGTACATCGCTTGTCGCATGGCTTCACCAGGTTTTGTTACTGTATCAGAACGAAGATCTATCATATTCATTCTTTATAATCCCATAAATTGAGGTATTGTTTGATCCATTACATTTCTTCCTCGGTACGAAGCAGCACCTTTGCTGCCTCGAGCGTTGCATCTCCGGGCTCCCCATCCCCAATGAGAGTTGCGATTTCGTTAATTCGCTCGATCTCATTCAGACGCCTTACTCTGGTAACGGTTCGATCATTGATAAAATGTTTTTCAACCCGGAAATGGCTATCGGCTAAACTGGCAATTTGAGGTAGATGGGTAATACTTATTAATTGATGGTGTTGTCCAAGCGCCTTTAGTTCTGTCCCTACAACACGAGCTATCCGACCCGAGATTCCAGTATCAATCTCATCAAATATGACTGTCCCGATTCCATCTTTTCCTGACATGGCCGATTTGATGGCTAGCATAATGCGGCTAATCTCACCACCAGAGGCTATCCTAGCTAGAGGGCGTATAGGCTCTCCTGGATTCGCTTGCATCCAGAAAGCAACTTTATCCATCCCGGAATCATCAGCTCTGAATTTAGTAGAGCCAATCGAGGCAAGCCCAGTTTCATGAGGCTCCTGCTCCACTTGAATTTGGAAGCGAGCGTGTGGGATACCCAGATGGCTGAGTCTTTCTACTACTGTTGCGGAAAGGGCGAGTGCCTCCGTTTTCCGTTTTTTGCTCAAGAGTTCACAGGCCCGAGAAAAATTCTCAGAGTGTGTCTTAATTGACTTCAGTAGCTCTTCGCGACTCCAATCGGGATCATCCTGTTTTTCGAGACGTCCACGAATCTCTTCCCAATAGCTCAGCAGTTCAGGATAAGTACGATTGTATTTCTGACAGATTCGGTTAAGGGTTTTTAAACGACCTTCGACAACACTCAGACGCTGTGGATCGGAGCGGACCTCTTTTTCATATTCCGCAGCAAAATCAGCAATACTCTGCAACGAGACACGAGCTGCTAATGCTTCAGGTAAAAAGGCAGCTGCAGAATCCGTAAAATCACTCAAACCCTCCAGCTGATGAATAATCATATTCAGTCGTTTTGTGGCTGAGCTATCTGCTCCTTCAACCTCTTGGAACAAGGCTGAAGCCTGTTCACTGATGGTCAGGGCATTTTCTAAAACTTTACGCTCTTTTTCCAGATCTTCGAGCTCATTTTCTTGGGGATTGATCTCATTTAATTCCTGGAGTTGAAAGGCATACAGCTGATGTTGCTCGTGTCGATTTGATGCGTCCTGATCCCGCTCTTTCAACTCACGTAGTAAGAGGCTGAGAGATTGATAGGTTTTAGCAACATCATTTTTTAACACATTTGTTTCAGCGTATTGATCTAAAAAATCTATATGGTGTTCTTCATTGAGCAAATACTGGTGTTCGTGTTGACCATGTAGATCCACTAACTGATCGCCAAGCTCTTTTAACTCCTGAACTGATCTACTTTGGCCATTGATCCAAACCTTGGAACTTCCTTGAAGTTTGATCTCCCTTTTAACGGTAATTGTAGCGGAGTCTATACCCAGCCTGCTATAATCTCCTCGTTTCAGCTCAAATACTGCTTCAACAATGGCACTGGAATATCCATCTCGAATGAAATCTTTGAAGGCGCGTTCTCCTAGAGCGATACTCAATGCATCTACGATCAGCGATTTCCCGACACCGGTCTCACCTGTAATAACATTCAGCCCATCATCAAAACTTACATTTGCCTCGTCAACAATGGCAAAGTTCTCAATATGTAAGGATTTAAGCATGCTTTCTAAATTTTTCCAATGTTTGTATCTTCATCATTAGCGAGAAGGTAATGAGTGAAAGGATAAGGCCCAATATATCTGCCACGACATCTTCCATGGTAGAGACTCGGGTAGGAATAAAAGATTGATAAAATTCATCCCCAATGGCGAAGAGGGCTCCAACACCTAGCGCAAGACGATATGATGGTTTAAGCTCCATGACTGGTTTCTCTCTATAGATTGCCCAGATAAGGGTTACCCCAAATAGATTGTATTCAATTACATGTAAAATGAAATCTTGAATTCCCCAGGTATATTGAGCCACCGTAGTTTGATTCAAACTTGACAGTGTAATAATTAATAAAAAATATAGCACTGCGGGAGTGTAGTATTTAAGCTGGTATGTCACCATATTCCTTCAAAGCTCTAGGTAATGAATTCACAATATCGCTGGCTATCAATCCAAGGACGCCTTTTTCAGCTCTATTTAACTCGGCTGCTTTGCCATGGATGTGCATAGCAAAATTCAATACATCAGGATTGGAACCCCACTGCGACCAAAGTGAGGCTAAAACGCCGGTGAGCACATCACCACTACCTGCGGTAGCCATGCCAGCATAGCCACTTCGGTTGACGACAACTTTCCCTTTTGGGCTAGCAATGAGTGAGGGCGCTCCTTTGAGTAGAACATAAGCCCCGTACTCTTTCGCCAAATCCCGTGCATCTTTCCAGGAGGGTATAGCTTCTTCATCTTGAGATGGCGCCAGTTTTTTAAATTCGCCTATATGCGGCGTAATTATCGTTGGTGCGGTTCTTTGTTTCAACACTTGAAGATCTAGACCCCGAATCGCATAAAGTGCATCTGCATCGATAACCAAAGGTCGATCAATATTTTCAATAAGACGTCTTATAAGTTCAAGCGTCTCATCTTCTCGCCCAATTCCCGGACCTATGGCAACAACATCTGCCCATTTACATGTCTCAAGAATGGCAGGATAGGCTTCCAATGATAAACTCTGACCTGGAGTCTCTGGCATATACTCGACAATGGTTTCCAAAGAGGTAGTCTCGGCAATTCCACCTAAAGATTTTGGGATAGCAAGCTTTACCAAGCCGGCACCAGATCGCAACGCTGCAGTCGATGCTAATAAAGCAGCTCCTGTATAACCTTTAGCCCCGGCAATGATATAAACTTTTCCCACAGAATATTTATGACTGTCAACGGATCGGGTAAAATTTGAAGGCGGGTAATCACTTTCGATATACTCTTCCAGAGGAACATCTTTTATATGGGATAAGCTGTCATCTGGGAAACCAATATCAACAATAGTGATCTCACCACAGTGACTTCTAGCTGGCTCGAAAAGACAACCCTGTTTACCATAGCCCATGCTGATGGTATAATCTGCCCTGATGCAGGGTTCCAAGATTTGGCCCAGATCTCCGGTCACTCCTGAGGGGACATCTACAGAAACAATTGTAGCCTTAGATTGATTACATTGATCAATGATATCACTATAGGGTGAACGCATCTCACCTTGAATACCAGTCCCCAACAGAGCATCTACGATAAGATCAGCTTCATGAATCCAGTGTTGTTGCTCCTGGGTATTATCCCACAATTCAACATTAATAGTCGCATGGTCCAAGAGACGATAATGATGGAGTGCGTCACCTTGAATATTCGATTCCTCGATCGTCTGGATTACCGTAACCTGATAGCCCCGTTGGGCTAAACCGGATGCAATAACATAGCCATCACCGCCGTTGTTGCCTTTACCAGCAAGCACTAAAACGAGCCCTTGCTTCTCAATCATTTTATGTATCTCTAGTTGTTGGATAAACTGATCCCCAGCATTCTGCATGAGGGTGGCACCTGGAATTCCGCAAGTATTGATAGCATAGCTATCGACGACTCGATTAGCCGCCATACTTAGGAAAGATTTCACTGGGTCAGACCTCCAGGATGGCAAATGCAATTGCCATAGATCGCTCATGAGAGATTGTTACAAGGCAAGTGCCACGGAATTGAATCAATAAGGAAACCTGAGGACGACCCTCAGTATCGTTCAATATTTCAATATGGGAGAAAGGGATTATTTCGTTGTAGCCGCTTTGATACACTGCTTTTGCAATTGCCTCTTTGGCAGCAAACCTACCTGCGAAATGAACTTCAGGGTGTTCTTTTGAATTACAGTAAGCGACTTCACCACGAGTAAATACTTTTCTTGAAAAACGCTCGCCATATTGTTTAAACAACCGTTCAATACGGCTAATCTCAACTATGTCGCTACCTATTCCCTTAATTGCCATGAGTGCTTAATTTATACTTTGGTACTTACAGGCAAAGTGGAAATTTGATTTTGAGTAATTCTATTATTTGGACATAAGTGATTGAATATTAATAATTTTAGACAAAAAAAAGACTGCCACATGGACAGCCTTTCTGAATTTCAAATAATTTGTGCTAAAATTACTTACCTTCCAGCATTAGTAAGCTCAGTGATGCGATGGGTCGCCAAAGATTTCCAACGCGCATCTTTTGCTGCCAATCGATAAGCTGCAATCGCATCCTTATTCCGTTTTAGCCCCTTTAGTGCGTCACCCTTTTCTATGAGTGCTGCCGCCCAATTTTTCTTTTTCACTAATGATTGAGTCGCTGCAGAGAGTGCCGCTGAATAGTTTCCAGTGGCATTATAAGCCTGGGATAAACGATAATAAGTTTTGTAGGAAGTAGCTTTGCCTGTCAAACCTTTAAGCAGGGAAATCGTACTGGTATACTTTTCCTCATCAATATAGATCTTTCCCAACAACTCATAGGCTTTCACATACTTCTTGTTGACTTCAATCGCTTTTTTAAGGTTTTGGGTAGCTAATGTAGTACTCTTCTGACTTTCATAAACCTTAGCTAAAATGTAATAAGCTTTTTCGTAGCTAGCATTGATGGAAATAGACATCTTGAGAGACTCAATGGCTTTATTATTGTTACCCATTTCACTATAAAGTGTACCTAAGCCATACCAGGATTTATAGTGTGTTGGATCGCTGGTAACGGCATCACGGTAATAATTCTCGGCAGTTTTAAGATCACCATCTTTCTTGGCAATGAGAGCTAACTGGTAAAAACCACTGGCAAAAGAAGGATCAACTGCCACGGCTTTTTCATACTCGGCCTTTGCGGACACATAGTCCTTACGTTTGTAGTACTTGTGACCTTCAGAGTAGGCTTTATTTCTAACGTTTTCTATGGATCTAGCGTATTTGGTTTCTTCTGGGTTAAACTTGGAAGCACTTCTAAATTCTTCAGCAGCTTCGATGGGCAATTCTTGGCGATAATAAACCATCCCCTTACTATAGAATGCTTCGCCCTTAAATTTTCCCCATATATCATGTGGTGAATTATCCATCTGCTTAAGTGCTTCATCATATTTCTTCAAGGCTGGATTATATTCACCACCAGCCAGTGAGCGTCCAGCATCTGATAGAAGAATATTGATTTTTTCCAGTTCTTGCCACTCTGCTTGAATTACTTTGTATTCATCTTCATCAACAGCTTTCATGGCTGCCTTATACTTTTCATCAGCAGTGGCAATATCAAAGTTATTAATGGCCTCACGAGCTTGAGCAACCAGTTCATCAGGGAACTGAGCAAAGAGCTGTCCTGATATTGAAATCAAGATGATTGCTATTATGGTGAGTTTTTTCATGCTTCATTCATCCTTCTTAAAATCTTTTCAACTAAATTTAAAACCGATCAAGCGATCCTAAACCTATTATTTCACTTGAAATACCCTCCCAAGTGGCGCGCAATATAGATGTGACTCTAGCCCTTGTCATTGATTTTATTGATCTAAATTGGGATTCACGATACTCAGAAGATGAAAAAATATCCCAACAATAATGTCAGGATATTTTAATTACTAAGTTTTGTGCCGAGAGCGGGAGTCGAACCCGCACAAGCGTTAGCTCACTGCCCCCTCAAGACAGCGTGTCTACCAGTTCCACCACCTCGGCTACAAAAAAACTATTCTTCAGAAGGAGTGGTGTTGCTCTCAGTTCCACTTGTCGTAGTAGCTGATGCCCCACCTGTCTCGCCAGGTAATTCCAAGCCGTTACTGCCACTGGCTTCCATCTGGGTTCCAGGGATGATCATCTCATCCTGCAATTCCTTTTGGAAGTCAGTTTGGGCGGAGGATCCACCCTTGTTCAAGACACCAATTAAAAGAATCAGCACCATAAACGCGACCGCTAAGCCACCTGTTAATTTGGTTAAAAAATTTCCAGCGCCGACTCCACCAAACAATGCACTGGCCGTGTTTCCACCACCAAATGTTCCAGCTAACCCGCCACCTTTACTGGATTGCATGAGAATAACCATCATCAATAATAATGAAATAATTACCAGTAAAATGTACAAAAATGTCATGTGTTCTCCTAGTCAATCGCTCCGGCTTCATCAATGATACCTTTGAATGAGTCAAGTTTCATACTTGCTCCTCCAACTAGAGCGCCATCAATGTCCTTATTGGACAATAAGCCTTGTGTATTATCAGGTTTGACGCTTCCACCATATAGAATCCATGTTGCTTCTGCAACATCTTCGCTGTACAGCGTTTTTAGAGCACCACGAATAAATTCGTGAACAGCAATTGCTTGTTCTGGTGATGCAGTAAGACCGGTACCGATCGCCCAGACAGGTTCATAAGCAATAATTACCGGCTCCATATCGGAGCTGCTAACGCTCTTAAGTCCATCTCTGAGCTGCTTAGCGATAACTTTTTCAGTCTCGCCAGCTTCCCGCTCTTCAATTTTTTCACCCACGCACAATATGGGGATCAAACCCGATTTCAAAGATCTGTGAACCTTTTTATTGATCCATTCATCACTCTCACCAAAAACATGACGTCTTTCTGAGTGACCTAAAATCACATATTCAGTTCCAGTTTCCTGGATCATGGCAGCAGTAATTTCTCCAGTAAATGCGCCTGATTCTTCCCAGTGCATATTCTGTGCTCCAACTTTGAGCTCACTACCATTCACAACGTCAAAAACCGTCTTTAATGCCAAAAAAGGCGGGCATAAAATAACCGACACCCCATGGGTGTCCAATATATTAATACGTAAGGATTCTGCGAACTCACCGGCTTCTTTTGGACCAAAATGCATCTTCCAATTTCCGGCTACTATTTTATTTCTTTTCAATTATTTAGCTCCCTTCAAAGCTTCAAAAGCAGGTAATGCGATACCGCTTAATAATTCCAATGATGCTCCACCGCCTGTGGATGTATGCGTCACGCAGCCATCCAACCCAAACTTCTTTAAAGCAGCAGCACTATCACCACCACCGACAATGGTTGTGGCTCCTTTTTCGGTCATTTCACAAAGCTTCTGTGCAACAACCCTGGTTCCCTCCTGGAAGGGAGTCATTTCAAAAACTCCCATGGGACCATTCCACAGAATGGTTTGGGATGAATCAAGAATACTATTAAACGATTGGGCTGTTCTGTGTCCAATATCAAGACCCATGAGATCATCTTCCAACCCGCGAATAGGCAGTTCCTGAACAGTCGCCGTTTCCTTGATCTCCCTGCTGGCAATACAATCAGATGGCAATACTAGATTCACACCTTTTTCCAAACAGAGGTCAATCACATCTGTGGCAAATTGCAAGCGGTCTTCTTCTACCAAAGATGCACCCACATTATGGTTCAGTGGTGCAGCGCTAAGGAAAGTGAATGCCATACCACCGCCAATAAGAATATTATCAGCAACATCAGCTAAGCGTTTCAACAAATCGATCTTACCACTCACCTTTGATCCGCCCATGACAACTGTAAAAGGTCGTTTGGGAGATTCAATAGCATTGACCAAAAACTCAATCTCTTTGATCAACAAAAAGCCGGTAGCTTTTTCATTAAAGTAATGAGTAATGCCTACGTTTGACGCATGGGCTCTGTGAGCAGTTCCAAAGGCATCATTGACATAAATATCGGCAAGTGCCGCAAGGTCCTTTGAAAATCCTGAATCATTCTCAGTCTCAGCAGCATGAAAGCGAAGATTCTCCAGGACTAGGATTTGTCCAGGCAATAAGGCTTTAGCCATGGACTCTACCCCTGCCCCAATACTGTCTGGTGCAAACTTTACCTCTGCACTCACCAGCTCACCCAAACGCTTGGCGACGGGAGCCAGGCTCATCTCTGAAACAACTTTACCCTTTGGTCTTCCAAGATGTGAGGCCACAACAACTGCCGCACCTTGTCCGAGAAGGTATTCTATTGTTGGAAGAGAAGCCTTGATACGAAAATCATCAGTGACATTGCCCAGGTTATCCAAAGGCACATTGTAGTCAGTCCTGACAAAAACCCGTTTACCCTTTACCGAGAGGTCTTTAATATGCTTAGGCATATTCTTGTATCCTGAACTCTTAAACTAACTAGCGCTATTCAAGATATCAGCTAATGCTAGATGCAGGTCAAAGTTGAATTTCTCAACATTGATCTTTGGCTCATGCCATACACCGTAGTTATCAGCCATGATCAATTTAACCAAATAGCTTTGAGTTAATGCCTCAGTGGTTTTTTTATCATACCAGCGAATGTCAATTTTTGCAGCGTTTTCATTCACGGCACCCAATAAGGCGCTCAAGAAAGTCTGTCTGTTCTCAGTATCAGTGTTGATCTTGGCAAATCCTGCACCGATAAGACCCTGAATCTGTTCCCAATCTGTACCAACAAAGTTCTTCCAGGTCTGTCCATATTTTGCTGACATTCCTGAACCCAGTGCTTCTAATTGCTCAACAGCATAATCTACAACCTGAGGGTAAAGTGTTGAAGCTCCGTGGGCTACAAAAATGGTCTCTGGTTGAACCCGATCTGCGATTTTGAGCAATTCGTGAGCTAATTCAATATTCAGCTTCACTTTCGTTCCGGGTTTTCCCTTATTTGGTCCATGCATGGTACCAATAGTTGGGGCGATCATGAGTACGCCCGTCTCAGTAATAAACTTTTCGAATTCATCTGGTTGCGTATAAGTTGAAATTTCAGATTTTGTGTCTTCATCCTCTTCGCCTGCCAAGACACCCAATTCACCTTCAACTGAAACACCCAGCGGGTGAGCCATATTCACTACTTCTCGGGTATAGCCAATATTCTCTTCAAGTGATCGAGCACATTTGTTAGCGTGGTCTGTTGAGTTATCTGCCATAACACTGGTAAGATGTTGAACAGCACCCTGTACGACTTTACGCCCAGCCTCGGTGGTGTAATCACCATGATCAAGGTGTGTGGCGACTTTTACAGTGGAGCGTTTTGCGCGAGAAGCGATATAGTTCGCAGCAATTTCTAATCCCGTGATAGGATCGCCACCTCCAAAATGTTTTAAGGCGCTATTGGATACAGCCAGTACACCGGATGATCCTAAAATTTCAAATGCATCAAAAGCAGCATTAATCCCCTGGATAGTTGTGATGTTAAATGCAGGCAATGCGTAGGGCTTACCTTTGGCATTTCCCTTTTCACCCATTTTTGCTTTGAGGGCAAGTGCATGGACACTACTCAAATTGTCTGCAAATCTGCGAGTGGTGTTTAATTGTGGTGGGTTGTTGTAAGTTTTCATGCCGCGTTCTCCAAATTTATGATTTAACTTGTAGTTATTATTACACTTTTAATTTCAAAATTTCTTTAGTAACTCATGCTGACGTTACTACAAAAATCAGACCAAGTCAAGCCTTCCTCTCAGAAGGTGCCGACAAAGTAATTAGATCTACTCCAATTGCACCAAAATTGATCAATGCTTCAGCTAAAGTATTAGCTGTTGCCCCTGTAGTCAGAACATCATCAACCAGCAAGACTCGTCTACCCACAATATCTTGCTCGGACTTTATGGCAAATGCTTTTGATACATTTTCTTGCCGTTCTTGCGCGTTCAACTTGGTTTGACTTTGAGTATATTTAATTCGTTTCACCAAGTGGTCACCAAACTGTGAATTAAGCTTTTCTGCCAACCAGCGACTCATACCATCTACTTGATTATAGCCCCGTTCTCGTTGCTTTCTGGGGTGGAGCGGAATAGAAATCACCCAATCATAAGGAGGATCCAGTTGACCCAGAATTTTTTGCTCATGATGATTCAACACGGTTAATATCGGTTTCCGACGTCTAGAGTATTTCAAATGGTGAATTAAGCTCTGAAATGCAGGATCAAAATCAAACAGGGCCCATGCACTACCCAGATACACCTGCCCAGGTACAGAAAATTCTTTATGAGGCTCTCCCAATAAATTGAATCCATCCAAACATGAGTTACACAGCTGATCTTCAAGCTTGATCAATTTCCGTTCACAAACTAGACAGAGAGGAGGATATACCAGATCAATGACCCCATTGATCAACAGTTTGACCGGATTTGAAATTGCATTATATAACATAATTATGCCTCAGTTCATTAAACCTCTATGTGATGGAGAGTTAAAATTGTATAAACAAGAATTGGGAGAAAGAAGGTTAAGAAATCTCCCAATTAAAGGTCTTAGTTGATCAGAGCGGCTGCCCCTATAACGGGCGCTGCATCTCCAAGCGCCGCAGGTTCTATCCGAACACGCCCCTTCTGGTTCTCAAACAAGTGCATATCAACCACTTCTCTCAAAGAAGTAATAAAAAAATCAAATCCAGCAGCTAATGAACCACCCACAACTATAATTCCAGGGTCAAGAAGATGATTCACATAGACCAGGGAATGTCCAATGGATCGGCCGAGAAGACTCCAGGATGCAAGTGCATCAGCGTCACCGGATTTTGCTAACTCATATATTTCAACACCCGTTTTAGTTTGTCCGGAAATATGAGTATAATTTCTCTCGAGAGCAGGACCCGAGACATAATCCTCAAAAGTGCCATCATTGTACGGGGCTAAGCCATACTCAGTGGCCGTTCCATGGGCTCCACTCAGAATGCGGCCATCCCATACGAATCCATGGCCATATCCAGTACCCAGAGTGATACCATAGACAAAAGTTTCACCCTTTCCAGCTCCTGCGATGGCTTCACCCAAGACAAACACATTGGCATCATTATTCATTTTTACCGGTACATCAAAATGTTGCTGGAGTCTCTCAACTAAAGGATAATTCTGGATGATTGGAGTGTTGGGGGTTTCCATGACAGCTTCGTGTTTATCATCTAATGGACCCGGTGCTCCCACACCTACGCCCTGCAGCTGATAATCGGGTGATTCAGCGATCATTGATTTGATCACCTCCGCGATATTTGCCATGAGTTCATCACCACTATTGAATTGAGTCATGGATATCTTATCCGCCAATTTTATCAATTCACCGCTTTCATTCACCAGACCGATGCGGACTTTCGTTCCACCAATATCAACACCTGCACGTACCATTGTCATCAGAAATTCCCTATTATCTAGTGGGTGAAATGTCTGAGAGATGTCTCTCCCATTGATAATCCCTGATCTCATTTTTGGCAGTAGAATGAACTAACTCAAAGTCACCATAGCCTCTCTTATCAACAAAGATAAATTCAATCCCGCCATCAATATGATGGTATTGCCAGAGTTCCCACGGCTTTCTATCAGATGTTGCCGGGTAACGCTCAATACTAGTTGGCTGCCCATGCTTCAGGTAAATTCTTCCCCGTTCACTCTCCCAGCCTTTATGAATCTCAGAGCCAAATTCCCGATTTACAACCTGAACTCGATTAAAAAAATCATCCTTATACTCATTCTCAGGTGTTTCGGGAGTTGGATCATTTCGACTCCAGAATGTCTTAAGGACCATTCTTTTCCCCGTAACATCAGATTTCTTAAAAAGTTTTATTTCTTTGCGACTCATGACATGACTGACTATTTGGAACCTTTCATCAAGCTGACCCCCAGTCATAGAGGCATACTCATCCACGGATACGCTTTTGCTTGGACCAGACTCCCTGGGTTTGATGATATAGAATGTGGCTTTCTGGCTGACGCTGGCTCCAGTGAATTCGTCCGTCACTGTGACCATTAGCTTGTGGATACCCGATTTTAGTCCCTTAGTATCAACCTGACCCCATTCGACCACTGCCCCGCCAGGGTTCTTTTTGGCCCGGATTGGCATATCCTTTTCAGATAAACCATTGAGTGATAAAACTTGTGTTAGAATCGAATAATTGTCACTTCCAGATAGCCCGTAAGCCTCAAAATAGTAGAATAGTGTCGGTGCAGCCGGAGAAAATATTCGTTCAGCATTGGGCACGATATCATGACCATATTTGGTAAAATCGCCTTCAACCTGTGTTTTTACAATCTGTGAGGCAATACTGATATCAGATATACTCAGTTGATCTTCAGGAAACAATTCCAGAGTGATTGGCTTTCGTATTCGTTGCCTTCTATTTGAGTTAGCATCCAGGATATCAACTTGCAGGACATAGTCTCCAGCTTCCACGGAGAATTTACTAATATCTGGCACGAAGCCCATACGTGCAACGGCCGCCTGGCTCCCAACTTTATAAGTTCGTTGCCAACGATCCGGAGGATATGGGACAACATCATCTTGCAGCAATACGACCTGAATAACTACGGATGCCTCAAGACCTGAAGTTGCCTCTTTGTAGGTAAATTGAGATTGTGGAATCATGAGATAAACCTCTAGATACACACCACCTTCGATTGAAAAACGAGATTGATCTAAAGTGACACCTAAATCAGTATCGATGTATTTTCCATCGGCAAACCCAAATATTGATACTATGAGAAATAGAACAAGCTTATTAACTAAACTGGACTGAAACAAGACGGGATACCCCTTCCTCTTCCATGGTCACACCGTATAAAAATTTAGCAGCTTCCATGGTAAGTTTGTTATGAGTAATAACAATGAATTGCGTATGTGTCGTAAAATGTTCCAACATTTTTGTATATTTTCGAATATTTCGATCATCCAGAGGGGCATCAATCTCATCCAAAACGCAGTATGGACTTGGCTTGACCTGATAAATTGCAAAAAGGAGTGCAATAGCGGTCAGGGCTTTTTCACCGGCTGAGAGCATCTTAAGATGTTGTGTCTTTTTACCCCTTGGAGTCGCCTTGATAATAATGTCACTCTCAAGTAAATCATCAGGATTTTCCAAAATTAAGGTTGCTTCACCACCATCGAATAGCATTCCAAAAGTTCCCTTAAAATGCTCTTGAATCAAGCCGAAAGTTTCCCTGAACTGCTTTCTGGCAATCCGGTCTAATTTTGAGATGGTTTCCAACAAACTCGATTTTGCTTCCACCAGATCTGCCTGCTGTTCCTTCAGAAAATTGAGACGAGCTTGTTCAGTGTCGAACTCATCCTGCACAGCCATATTGATGGGACCTAAATTCTCAATGAATTTTTGACTCCTGTGGATCCGCTTCTCGATCTGTTCCTGATCAAACTCAGACATGTCATGATCCAGGGGTAGATCACTTTGGTACTTCTCTTGGATTCGTTCGGCGATATGCTGCTTTTTCGCATCAAAATTGGCAGCAGCAACGGAGAGTTCACGCAATTCATCTGCGGCAGCTTCACGTTTATGATGATGATCCCGTAATCGAAGTTCCAATTCATTCAAAGCCTGACGTTTCACCTGAACCTGGCTTGATATTTCTGAAAGAAGTTCAGTCTCGCGTTCTAATGCTGTCTTGACAGCAACCAGAGTTGACTTCTCTTCTTCTCGAATTTTCTGGTTGCTCCTCAGAGATTCTCCATGATGCAGCTTCTCAGCTTCCAGAGTTTTCTGTCTGCTGGTAATGTCTTTGAGGGTTTCATCAATACTACTTAAGCGTGTATCTAAATTTCGTTCTTCACTGCTTAAGTTTACATGTTCAATGCGACTGGTCTGAGCTGCTTCGCTGGCAGCATCACGTTCATTTAGATGGGTTTGTAAGGTCCCCTCCATCTGACCAATCTCAGCCTCAATGCCTTCACGTTTTCCTTCAGAATCTTTGAGCTGTGGAATAAACGCTGTTATTCGTGCTTGCGCCTCTGTGACGGCAACCTGGAGTTCTTGTATCTCCTGAGTCACACTGTCTACATCTGCTTTTGTCGAATTGATTCCGTATTGAGCTCTAGAATTCTTACGCTCAACTTCCAGCAAGATCTGTCGCTGATCATCGCGGGAGGCCCTCGTTGTTCTGAGCTCTCTCTCCATGGTTCCGACCTGAGTGTGGACTTTCTCAATAGCGGCGCTATGTTCTTCTATCTCATCTACTAATTTTGAAAATTGCTCTCTTAATCTCTGAATTCTATCACGGCGTCCAATAATAGTGTCTTCGCCTTCACCACCAGTCCCACCTTTGATCATGCCAAAAGCGTCATACAAGGTGCCATCCACACTGACGGCTCGCCCCTGCATTTCTTTCCAATTTGGAGTGAATTCATTTTCGACCAGAACCAGATCATTCAAGAGCAGGTTTGCCAGCTCTTCATATCCTGGCTGCGGGTTAACATAATCCAGAGCAGGTCCAAGAATATGCTTCCCTTTCATCACGCTGGCTTTTGCCGGTTTAGTCTTATTAATTGATTCCATGGGTAAGAAGGTTGCAGCCCCGGATTTCTCATCACGGAGGGTTGCAATAGCCTGAATGGCAGACTTGCGGTCCCTGGTAACCAGTGCCTCCGCCAGAGGTCCTAAAGCAGTCTGGATGGCACCTTCATATCGTTCATCCACGGTGATGAGATCTGCAACGGTCCCCAGAATACCAAGCTTTTCAGTATCGACATTCAATAAAGCTCGAACACCGCGAGAGTAGCCCTCACCGGATTCAAGCAACTCCTCATAAAAACCGAGCTGATTTTCAATACTGACTCGCTGACCGCGTTTCTTGGCCAGAGTTTCACGAGTTTCATTGAGTTTGCTCTGCATCTTCTGGAATTCAGATTCAAGCTCAAGGACTTTTGCCTCGAGGGTCTTATATTGGACTTCAGCATCTTTAAAATCCGTCAAAACCAGATCTAATTCCTGCTGGTACTGCTCTTTTGATTCACTGAGGCGTACTTTTTTATTGCTCAAGTGCTCCAGGCTACTTTCATGCTGAGCGAGAGCTGCTTCTTGATGGCTTTTCTGGTGGTTCAGATCACTTAGCTTATTTAAAAGCTCTAAATGTTTCTGGTTCTTGGCATCATATTCGGTCTTGGAACTTCGATATTTCTCTACGGCTGCTTCAAATGCTGCCTTCAATACATCATCTTTAGCTTTGGCCGCTTCAATTCGAGGAAGCAGGTGGGCTTTCTGATTTTCCAGGTCAGCCCTCAAGGTCTGAGAAGATTCTTCACGTTCCAAATGAGTACTTTGTTCAACTTTGATACGATCCAAAGCAGCATTAGCTGCCGCAATTTTCTCTTCAGCGAGTAAGAGTGTCTGCTCGATGGCGACTCTGGTATCGTTATTGGTGCTTACTTTTTCTTGCTGATTTTGCTGGTCAGTCTCAACGATTACCAATTGTTCTTTGGCTTCTTCAACCCGTTTCTCCTCAAGGTTGACCTCTTCACCACTGGCACCATAGCCATCTTTAATTTGGGAGATACGTGCTCGAACAGGAGCGAGCTGCTCCAAAACACTGTTCGTTTGGAAAACAGCCAACGAAAGCTCATCATCTTTTAGCTGACCTTGTACCCGGTCATATCGTTTATATTTGGCCAATTGACGTCTTAAGGTCCCTACACTCTTATCGACTTCATTAATGATATCATTCACTCGATGAAGGTCTTTTTCCGTGGAATCAAGTCGCCGCATGGAGAGTCTACGTTGCTGCTTATACTTGTTTATGCCAGAAGCCTCCTCGATCAATCGACGTCGCTCTTCTTTACTGTCACTGAGGATGGACTCCACCATCTTCAGCTCAATGACTGAATAGGCATCAGATCCCATACCAGTATCTACAAACAGATCATGAATGTCTTTGAGACGACAGGCATTTTTGTTGATGAAAAACTCACTGGCACCATCTCTGAAGACCCTGCGCGTCAGCAAAACATCTGTATATTCTACAGGGAGTAAACCCTTGTCATTATGAATGGTTAGAGAAACTTCAGCGAAGTTAACGGGTTTACGTTTATTCGTACCGCTAAAAATCACATCATGCATGGTTTGGCTACGCAATACTGAAGATTTCTGCTCACCCATGACCCAACGAATTGCATCAACAACATTCGTTTTTCCACAACCGTTGGGACCAACAATACAGGTCAGTCCTTCTGCGAACTTTAGCTTGGTAGGCTCAGCGAAGGATTTGAAGCCCTTTATCTCAAGATCAGATATATACATGTAAGCGGTTTATCTCCAATAACAACGGAGAGCTCATATTTGACTCTCCCAATTTTTATTCTTTAGCCTGGTGGCCAGGTCAATTCTCTGCCACCCAGGACGTGCATGTGCAAATGAAATACAGTTTGGCCGGCACGCTCACCATTGTTCATCACAAACCTGAATCCATCATCTAAACCCATGCTTTTCGCCAAATCCACACCAACTTTAACGAGTTTACCCATGAGCAATTCGTCAGTATCAGTAAGAGCCACTGGACCCGTAATGTGCTTGCGAGGGATGACCAAAATATGGGTCGGTGCTTGTGGGCTAATATCGTTAAATGCCACAATATCATCATCTTCATAGATTAACTCTGCAGGGATATCACCATCCAGAATCTTGCAGAAAATACAATCTTGTGACATATGAACTCCTTTATGAGTTTATGCGGGATCCTGAAGAAGGGCTGAGACTAATCCAACTGCATGAATAGCAGCGGTTTCAGCCCGCAAGCGTCTGGGTCCCAGACCCGTGAAAGTATAGTCGGAAACAGAGGCTAAATCAATTTCATCCTTTGACCAATCCCCTTCAGGACCGATAAATATATTTATATGTTTAGACTTCTTGAGAGATTGATTGCTTACCAAAGGTAAACTTGTATCGCTGGCGTGGCAAAACAGGCTCAAGCCGTCTACTGAATTTTCGATAAACTCATCGTAAGGTGTTAGATCGTGAATCTTGGGTAAGTAGGAGCGTCTACTCTGCTTCATGGCAGCAATAGCAATACGTTCTAGACGGTTCCTGTTAACTCCCTTTTTGATAGTATGGTCTGTCAAGAGTGGAATAATTTGGCGGACACCTAATTCGGTGGCCTTCTCTACAATCAGATTTAAATGATCCCCTTTGAGATTAGCTACTGCCAGGGTCAGTTCACAATCAAGCTCGCCCCTGTTCTCTACTTCCTGGACAATCTTCAAATCAAGATCAGCCTCTCCAATAGTTTCAATTCGAGCCAAAGCAGCCACACCATATCCGTTGACGAGCCATATCTCATCACCCACATCGAACCTTCTAACTCGAACGAGATGATGAAATTCTGCCCCCTCTACTGTGATGCTTGAGTGCCCGCTTTTGAATGCCGGCAAATAGACTTGCTCACCGGTAATCACCGGTGGAGAAACTCCAATCCTACCTGAAAAAACATGCCCTTGTAGGTTTGTTTTGAATCAATCACCCGATCAAATGATGCATAATCATAACCTAAGCGTAAGGTGTAGAACGCGCCTTTACCATTCACTATTTTCACATGCACACCACCACGAACCATGGGAGTAACATCAAGTTCCACATCCTGCCAACGGGTCAAGAATGTTTCGTCATCTGCTGTATTCAGAGAGAGTAAGGGTCCGGCAGCCGCGAATCCTGCGACCTTAATTGATGGATGCATTGATTCTAAAAAGGGAAACCAGGTAATGCCTGCCAATAGTTTGGCAAAACTTAAATTACGATTATTAATAGTTACAGGTTGAGAATAGTAATTGTAGTAAGTGTAGGTATCGCTGCTTTCAACCAAAGCCCAGTCTGTTTCTAAATCCAGGCTGAGGTTTTCCCTGGGATGAAAGGAGTAGAAACCACCCAGGCTTCCACCATAGCTTAATATCTCCAGATCAAGACCCACCGTACTGTAGTTTACATGCTGGCCAGGCTGAGCCCAGGCTGAGCCAATCAGCAACAATGCGATCAGGAGAACGCTTCGTGTGGAGCGTATCATTTGTAAAGGATCATTTTCAGCTCGTGATAATCATCTTTGCAGGCAAAACAGATCTCATCCATATAGCTTTCAATAAATAGTAAGCCTCTCCCGTTGTAGCGTAAACGCTCTTCTGGGCGGGTGGGATCTTTCAAACAATCACGATCAAAACCCAGACCTTTATCTCGAATTCTCATCTCTAGATGAGATTCATAAAGGGTCATCTTGATTGAAACTTCCTGGTCTGAGGCATGAGCATTTCCGTGTCGGATGGCATTGTTAACCCCTTCTTGCAATGCTAAGATAATATCATGTTGAATATCGCTGGGGTAGGAACTGGTGCTCAAGACATTGCGCGCGAAGTCTTGCACTTTATCGATTTGATGAACATCCGAAGGGATGGCTAAGGAATGATCAAAGATCTGCTTATTATTCATATTCTTCACAGCGCAAATTATAAGACAAAGAGTGGCCGTGAGCAAGTATGTATAGCATCGGTTTACATACTGACTCTTGCACGACTCCAGTTCTAATATTTAGACTAATCAAGGTCATTAAACTCAGCATCCTCAATATCAGATTCATCTACATGCAAATGAGGGGAAGAATCACTGCTGCGACCTCTAATTTCACTAGAATCAGTATATTCCACCCGTAATTTACTCAACAGACGTTTTGCTGTTTTGAAACCAAAATATATGAGTGCTAGGAAGAAGAGTGCTTTCATGAAATTACCGTTTTAGGGGGTTGTAAAACTTTGTGCCTTCGATTGGCTGGCGAATAGTCTCCAGGAGATCTGCCAGGTCATCTTCGTTGTTTACGAAATCAATATCAGTGGCATTAATAATTAACAGGGGTGACGCTTTATATCTAAAGAAGTATTCATTGTACACTTGATTCAGAGCGGCGATGTAATCACTGTTGATATTGGATTCAAAATCACGACCACGTTTTCTGATATTATATAGAAGACGGTCCGTATCAGCTTGGAGGTAGATAACCAAATCCGGATGACTAATGCTTTCTTCCATCATCCCGGCAATTCGGTCATACAGACCCATCTCATTTTCATCTAAATTTAAATAAGCGAAAAGTCGATCTTTTTGAAACATGTAGTCTGTTATCAAAGCCTTTGAGAAGAGTTCTGTCTGGCGAAGATCTTGGAACTGCCGATAACGACTTAATAAAAAGAAAAGCTGTGTTTGAAAAGCGTATCGTTTACGGTCACCATAGAATGAACTCAGAAAAGGATTCTCTTCAAATTCTTCAAGCACAAGCCGAGCATCAAGCTTTTCGGACAATCGTTCCGCTAAACTGGTTTTACCAACCCCAATGACTCCCTCAATGGCAATGTGATACAGATTTCTCAAACGACTTCTACCTCTTCGGTCAATATCTTAACCCAATTCTGGTCTGTACATTCATCCAATAGTTGAGATATTTGTTTGTGCGAGCTTGGATCGATCATATCCCCTGCAATTGTGGCGGCAGGCTCCAGGACAAATCGTCGTTGACTGTAGCGTGGATGTGGAATGGTAATTTGAGATTCTGACCACACTTCTTCTCCAAACAGAATAATGTCCAAATCCAGATTCCGGGGACCATTTTGAATCTCAATATTTCGAACACGTCCGGCTCTCTGCTCCATCTCCATGAGGTAGTGGAGTAAGTCAGATGCACTTAAGCTCGTATCAAGAACAATGGCAGCATTTATAAAGGGGGTTTGTGAATCTGTGCCCACCGGCTCGGTTAAATACAAGTCACTCAGAGTCACATCCTCAAATTTATGCTCTAATTCGTTAAAGGCTGAATATATCTGGGATTTGGGATCGTTTTGGTTTGAGCCAATACTAATGAGCACTCTTGTCATGAATTGGTACCGGGGCGAGTGACCTCTACTTCAACATAGTCAAGGACAGCATTGATGGGGACCTTCTTCTTGCGTAAGATGACGGTAACCTCATCAACATCAAATTGAGCGGCTAACGCATCAGCCAAATGATCGGCAAGGGTCTCTATTAAATGATACTTCCGTTTGGTGACCATATCTTTTACGACAGCATAAACCAATTGGTAATCGACAGCCTTATGTAGCGTATCTTCAGAAGAACACCGGGAAAAAGGATAATTAATCTTTACATCAACTTCAAATCGTCCACCCAATTCCTTCTCGAAATCCTGGACACCGTGATAGCCATAAAAGACCAAATTCTTTATCGTTAATATTCCCATAGCATAGAAATTTACTTAGCTAATGTAAAATTACAAATGGCTTTCCTGATTGACCCGTAATTAGCCAAGAAAAAGACTAAATATATTTAGAGTTTTAAATTTGTTGTGGACGAGTCTTGCGATCTATTCGAGTGAGGTGAGACCTTTTCGGATAGCATATTTTGTCAATTCAGGGATTGAATTGAGCTTAAGCTTGGCTTTGATCTTAATCCGATGGGCTTCAATGGTTTTAACACTGACAAATAAGATATCTGCAATTTCCTGAGTTGGTTTGCCTTCGGCTATAAGCTGGAGAACTTCGCGTTCACGGCTTGATAACTCGGCAACCTCTTCATCCTCACCGACCAATTTGCCCACATAATCATTCAATACTGTGGTGGAGATCTCCTCGCTGATATAGTAACGGTCAAAGAGAACCTCACGAACAGCCTTGATGAGTTCACTACCGGCGCAATCTTTTAAGAGATACCCTTTGGCACCAGCTTTGAGCATTCCAGTAACAAAATGTCGATCAGAGTGCATAGATAAAGCGATGATCTTGATATCAGGGAATTCATGCATGATTTGACGGGTTGCTTCAATGCCATTGAGTTCCGGCATAGCAATGTCCATGATGATGACATCCACTTTTTCTTTCTGAACCAGCTTGGTCACCTCACGACCGTTCTCTGCCTGAGCGATGACATTGAATTCCAATTCGGCATTCAAGATTGAGAGTAGACCTTCCCTGAAAAGGGTGTGATCGTCAGCTAATATGATATTTACGGCCATTAAAAACCATCCAATGATACTGGTATGTTTAAGGTCACCAGTGTTCCTGTAGCATTATCGGACTGAATGTCCAGGACACCCCCAAGATACTCAAGTCGCTCCTTTATACTAAATAAACCGAATGAGTCATTCTTCCGATTTTGAGGAGCAAGTATTGCCGTATCAAATCCTTGCCCGTGGTCCTGGATCTGTACGACAAAACTATTACGTGAAGCATTGACAAATACCTCTATAGTTTCTGTTTGAGCATATTTAATAATGTTTTTTAATATCTCATCAGTAGAGCGGAATAAAATAATTGCTTGTTCATCTCGGAGCTCAACTTGATCAATATTGTGCTCATAACGAGTAATGATACCCGTCTCTTCTGAGAATTTATCCAGGCGCCATTCAAGAGCCGTAATGAGGCCTAATTCATGTAATACCGGGGGACTCAATTCATAAGTGAGTGATCTGGTCTGTTTGACGGCACCACTAATATCTCTTTCAATGGCCTGAAGTTTCTCTCGGAGCTCTCCCTCTTCCAAATCATTGAGGACGCTGGTCATTTTAATCTTGGCCATGGCCAGATTCTGGCCAAGGTGATCATGTAGGATGATAGCCAAGTTCCTGCGCTCTGCTTCTTCGGCAAGAACCAGATCTGAGGAATGCTGTTTGAGCATGTTTTGGTATTCCCAGATTTCTGCTTCTATTTTTTTCCGCTCGGAAATATCCCGGGCAATGATCTGTACTGCGTTTTCTCCTTGATATTCAATTGGCATAGCGGAGACTTCCACCGGTAACAATTGACCATTTTCCCGTTCATAGACATCTTCAATCGTGAACTGTTCTTCATCCGTGATCAACATAGTGTTTTCCATTTCTTTGGAAATGGCTCTACGTGATTCTTGGACCAGGTCAGAAGCGAGTCCTCCGAGTAATTCAGCGGGATCTTTATAACCCAACATGGTGGCTAACTTTTGATTGATATACACGATCTTGTCGTCCACATGAATAGCCACACCTTCGCTAGCACGATCAGTGATCTTTCGAAAGGTCTCGGATTCTGCTATCTTATTTTTTGGTGTATTTGTTTTATGAGGTTCGATATTCGGTGTTCCTTGCCTGCCGAGCCATAGCTACTAATCGACGGTTGGTTCTGTATTCGATATTAGTTAAGAGCGGGTGAGGAGAATCGAACTCCCGCCATCAGCTTGGGAAGCTGAGGCACTACCATTATGCGACACCCGCATTCAAAATCAACGGTGGGAATTAACTGATTTAACGCTTACGGAGCAAGTAATTTACTTAAATTTGAGTAATAGTTCGCAAAACACCAAGTGCAACATACGGCGCTTCGGTATTCTCGAAATTATTAACATCATGGCTCAGCTTCAGCTCAGCTTATAACTTAGTTGAGCAAATTCCAGCTAAATGTTTGATATTCAACGAGTCACTTACTAATACAAGATGTAGTTCTTCATGCATATTTGAATCAATATTTTGTGTTTTTCAGCAAAATGTATCTTGTCATAATATGTCTTCCCTCTATATTCAACACGCTGGGAAAACGTGACCTCAATCACATGCAGGACAACATCTAAACCAGTCAACAAACAATTGGGTAACAGGCTTCTCGCTGACATTTTTCCAAAATTTTTGAATTGAGAAGTTAAGCAACAAAACTTTTGGCAAAATGCTGAGGAGTAACGATACATGTCCGAAAACATACAGTTCCCTTTTGATTTCAATGAAGAGAGCCTAAGAAAGCCACCCATACAAGATCCCGAGCTTCAGATCGAGGAGATTGTTAACCAGGATAAACCACGTAGCGGCTCTGACATAGAAGCTTATTACGGTGTGGATGAACTTGGAAAGAGTGTGCTTCAAAATAAATATTTAGCACCCGATGAACACTCCCCTGAGGACCTTTGGAGACGTTTGGCGAAAGCCATGGCTGCTTTGGAAGAAACACCTGATGTTTGGGAGGATCGCTTTTATACGATCCTTCACGATTTCCGTTTTGTGCCCGGTGGCCGCATCATGCATGGTGCAGGACGCGACGACATCAAAACGACCCTTAATAATTGTTATGTAGTCGGTATTAAAACAGATTCCATCAGTTCAATCTATGATGCTATTATCCAGGAAGCACGGACTTATAAATATGGCGGCGGTTGCGGACATGACCTCTCCATCCTTCGTCCCAAAGGCTCAAGCATCGGCGGAACCGGTGGCGAATCTTGTGGACCTGTTGGCTTTATGAATCTCTTCAGCGAGAATACAAATACAATAGCCCAACATGGCCGACGTGGCGCCAACATGCAGACTTTACGAGTTGATCATCCGGATATCGCAGAGTTTGTTGAAATTAAAACCGACCTCAATAAGGTTAAATACTCTAACATATCAGTCCTTTTGACCCATGAATTTATGGAAGCTGTTGAGTTGGATACTGATTTTGAACTGCGCTGGAATGAAAAGGTTTATGAAACCATTCGTGCTAGAGAACTTTGGGACAAGATCATCACTGCAGCTCATGCAAGTGCTGAGCCTGGCATCATTTTCTGGGATACCATGGTAGACTATCACAATGCAGAGTATTGCAGTCCGCTGGTAAGTACCAATCCTTGCGGAGAACAACCCCTTCCTGACGGTGGCGCCTGTAATCTTGGAGCGATCAACTTGGCTCGCTTTGTAAATCATGATGGTGATTTCCAGTGGGATGAGTTCACAGACACGGTAAGACTCAGTGTTCGTTATTTGGATAATGTTATCGATTATAACGTTGATAGACATGCTCTGGAAGACCAAAAAAAGAATGCTCTTGGTGATCGACGTGTTGGTCTGGGTATTCTGGGTTTAGCTGATATGCTCATGCTTAGAGGTATTAAGTATGATACTGATGATGCTCTGGAAGCAGTCGAAGAAGTGATGGAGAAACTATCGACAACAGCCTACAACACATCCATCGAATTGGCCAAGGAAAAAGGATCATTTCCTAATTTTCAATGGCAAGGCTATCAGAACAGTAAGTACATCAAGAATCTTCCTGAAGAAGTTCAAGCTGAGATCAAAACAAACGGTATTAGGAATGCAACCATCCTTACTGTAGCTCCAACAGGATCCGGCGCCATCGTGGCTCAGGTCAGTTCAGGAGTGGAACCAATTTTTAACGTCAGCTACAAACGCCGTGTGAAAAAGAACGATTCTTATGGTGAAGAGTTTGATGAGTTTAAAGTTGTTCACCCTACCATTTTGAAGAAATATGGCACAGATAAGAACCTACCTGACTCCGTAATCACAGCTCATGATATTGATCCACATTTCAGGGTTAAGATGCAAGGCACAATTCAGCGCTATATCGATGCCTCCATCAGTTCAACCGTAAATCTGCCAGAAGACGTTTCTGTGGAGACTGTTGCTGATATTTATCTGGCAGCCTATAAAGCCGGTCTTAAAGGGATCACCGTTTATCGCGAAGGTAGTCGCGAAGGTATATTGATATCCGAGAAACCTGAGGAAAAGGCAGCAGAAACAAGCCTAGCTCCAGAAGTAGCTCTGGAAGCACCAGCACTTCACCCACGTATCCGACCCAAAGATACCTATGGTGTTACACATAGAATTCGCACCGGTGAAGGAACCTTGTATATCACCATCAATCATGATGAAGACGGACTCTGTGAGATATTCACAACCATTGGAAAAGCTGGTGGCAATGCCGCTGCTCAGGCTGAAGCAATAAGTCGTTTGATCTCCCTTTCATTGAGAAGTGGAATGGATGTATCAGAAATCATCAAACAGCTTAAAGGAATCAGTGGTCCAAATCCTGTTTGGGAAAATGGTCAATTGATACTCTCAACCCCAGATGCTATTGGGAAAGCCCTGGAGCAACACATGGCTGAGTTCAACATCAAAAGCAAGGGTGAGCAGGTTAGAGATCTATCAGAGAATGATGGCGATGAAGAATTAGGTGGCGGAGCTCACTTCAATATGGTAGAGCCAAGCAATGGAGCCAGTTCAAGTAAGATGTCAATTTGCCCTGAGTGTGGTTCGACTATCTCACATGAAGGTGGATGCTTACTTTGTCATAATTGTGGCTATTCTAAATGCTAATTAACATGAAATAAAAGCAACGCTAAAGCCTCGCCATAAGCGGGGCTTTTTTGTGCCCTGCCTATTTAAATTATTAACATCGTATAATAGAGAGAATAATCTCAATAGCCCCGGGTTTTAACCCGGGGTACGGGGATTCTCATCTAAACATTTTGTGAGCAGGGACATCTTTTAAGACATGTCCCTGCTCACAAAACCTGATAGATATGGTTGCATGAAACCCCGCCCTGAAGGACGGGGCTATTGAGAGCAAATGCTGGAGGAAATAATTATTCGCCCAGGTTTATCCAGTGATCAAAAGGGTGATTACGAAACCAAGTGAGTTGACGCTTGGCGAAATTGCGGGTATTCTTTTGAATCAATCGAATCATTTCTTCTTCATTGTACTCTTCATTGAAAAAGGCGTATACTTCTTTATAGCCAATAGTTTTCATTGGATACAGGTCAGTTGTATATCCTTTATCTAACAGAGACTGACATTCATCAAGCAAGCCCTGATTGAGCATTTCCAAGACTCGCAAATTGATTCTCTCATATAAAATCGGTCGATCTCTATCAAGAATAACATACAGTTCTCTTTTCTCAAACGGATCTGTACTATTCTTGAATGCAATGGATGGGATGGTACCAGTTGATTCATAAATTTCATAGGCGCGCATCAATTTTTTATGATTATTATAATGAAAAGTCTTGGCGTATTCAGGATCCAACTCAGCTAAGTTATTCCAAAGCGATTCAGCTTCTCCAGCATCCATCTTTTTTTGGTATTTTTGTCTAAGATCCGGGTCTTTTACTTGCTCATCAAAGAGGCCAAAGCGAAGCGCATCCAGATACATGCCTGACCCACCCACAACGACAGGTAATTTTCCCCGCTCAAGTATATCAATGACGAGCTGACGTGCCCGTTGATAAAATTCAGCCGCATTCCAGACCACATCTGGTGTCAAATCATTGAGCAGATGATGAGGTACCTGCTTCAGGAGCTTGGCATCGGGTGTAGCAGTTCCAATATTCATATACTTGTAGATCTGGCGTGAATCACCACTGATGATCTCGATATCATATTGCGCTGCCAATTGCATGACGGTCTCTGTTTTTCCTACGGCCGTAGGACCTGCTAGAATGAGATAATCTGCATCTGGATGATCAAGAACCTGGTTGTGAATTCTGATAGTTTTCATAAATATAATTTGTTTATAATTCTACTATCCTTGAGTGTCTTGTTGAGCTTGAACAAAACTTGGCATTGAGGCGTTGCGCTGAGCATGTCGAAGTGTTCTCGAAATGTCCTTATAGTGGAATACCTCTCTCCCTTCGAGAGCCTCAGGGTTCGGATTGACTGCTCCGACAACGATCATGACACAAAACAAACATCCACCTATTTAATGGCGTTCAAAGCGTTTGTCTAACTCATCAATACTCAGATTAATAATAATGGGGCGACCGTGGGGGCAATAGAAGGGATTCTCAGTAGCGAATAATTGATCTACCAAGACTCGCATTTCTTCTTCCTTAAGTGGGTCACCGGCCTTGACTGCTGCTTTACAGGAGTAGGATGCTGCCAAGCGCTTTGAGGGAGAATAGTCAAAAACCCGATTTTCACGATAATGATCAATAATTTCTTTGAGGATTACGCCTTCACTGCCACCCCGCATGCCGGTAGGAACTGCCTCAACGAGAATAGATTTTGGTCCAAATTCCCTAAGTCGAAAACCTAAGTCGTTCAAAGCAGGAATAATATCCACCAAGACATTGTAATCATCAGCTGAGAAATCTTTGGTCTCTGGAAAAAGCAATTGCTGTGATGTCCCTTTGTTCTCGTTCATGTCATTGAGAGCTTCTTCGTAGAGAATTCGTTCATGAGCAACATGCTGATCAATGATGGCTATCCCATTATTGATTTGGCTTAAAATGTATTTGTTGTGTACTTGCCATATGAAGCCACCTGTTTGTCTTTCAGGTCTGACCTCAGTCGGTCCACGGTCAAGCACCTGACTGAATTGTCTCGCTTTCTGAAGAATCTCACTCTCCTCAGGACTTCTCATTTGCATGGAGGTTTCCTGATGATCAGACGAACTGGCAACAAAACTGGTTTGAGCAGGATTGAATCCAATTGGAGTACTCATTGGAGCAGTTTGGGGTCGGTTCTGAAAACCTGGCATCACTTTGAGTGTCTGCCGTAATCCATTCTCCACGGTTTCCTTCACCACATGATAAACGCGCCATTCATCATTGAACTTTACTTCGGTTTTTGTTGGATGAACGTTCACATCTACTTCATTGAGGGGTACTGAAATATCCAGCATGTAAAAGGGATACTCTCCCCTCTGTATCAAAGATTTGTAAGCTTGATAGACCGCGTTGTTAATGAGGCGGTCTGTAATGGGTCTCTTGTTGATTGAAAGGTATTGCTCTCCAGGGGCAACCCGAACCAGATCCAGATTTCCTGCAAATCCTGAGACTTTGATATTCCCACGAGAATCTTCTACGTGAATCGTTTTATCGCGAAATTCAGATCCAAAAATTGAAACAATACGCTCTTCAGGGGTAGATATTCTCAGATCAAGCATCACCTTATCATCGGCAGTTAGTTTAAATGAGATCTGTGGATGGATCAGCGCCAATGGTTTTACTCTGGCCAGGATATGGTTCAATTCAGTTCGTTTGGCTTTTAGAAACTTCAACCTTGCCGGGACATTAAAGAAAAGGTTCTTAATGGATATTCTAGTTCCAGTCTCCCAGGCTGCCGGCTGAATATCACCTGACTTTCCGGCTTGAACTTCAATGGAGTAGGCTTTTTTGCTCCCTTTGGCAACAGAGACCAACTCCATCATGGAAACTGAAGCAATACTAGGTAGGGCCTCTCCACGAAATCCCATGGTTCGTATCTTGAACAGATCCTCTATCTCCGCGATCTTGCTGGTTGCGTGGCGCTGAAGAGCAAGTTCGAGGTCATCTTTGGCCAATCCGATCCCATTATCTATCACCTGGATCAGGTCTCTCCCGCCGTTGACGATAGCGATCTCAATGTTAGTTGCTTCTGCATCAATGGCATTTTCTAATAGTTCTTTAACAACAGAAGCAGGTCTTTGGACTACTTCACCAGCGGCAATCTTATTACAGAGAATTTCAGGCAGGACGTGAATACGGGACATGTTTGAGTTACGAGTTTTGAGTTGTGAGTTTAGTGTTTATAACCGCAAGAATTGTCTCAGCTAAAGTCTTTGCATCAGATCTTAATGAGGCAACCTTCTGCTCAAAATCTGCTACAATCTTCTTATCCTCTATTCCAGGGATATTGATGAGTACATTCATGGCAGCTCCTTCTAGACCTGCTTGAGCTTGCAGCACTGCAACTCCAGCATCAGAAAGCGAATTTTGATTACCTATTTCTGCCATGCGAGATGCCAACTGCATGATTCTGAGTGAATTCTCCATGACCTGTAAAGGTATCTGAGCGGAGTAAATCGTCGCTTTTTGCATGGCCTCATTACGAGTGGATATTTGTTCATCACTCTTTTTGGGAAGACGCATGGCTGCAAGAACCTGATTAAAAGATTGGGTGTCTTCGTCTACCAAGTAGAGGAAGGTATCTTTTAGGGCTTGAGCTTCAATACTGATGGTTTCAATTTCATCCCAATGTTCAGCATACCCCTTTTTATTGTAGGTCAAGACGCCAACCATATTGGTCAAACCAGCTGACATGGCTGATGCAAGTGCGGAGACAGAACCTCCACCTGGTGCTGGAGAATCAGAAGCTAATTCATCTACGAAAGCATTGACCTTCATATCTACCAGTTTTTGCCCATCGCTTGAACCAAGCTGATATTCAATAATACGCTCATCAGGGTTGAATTCTGATATTTCATTTAGACCCATACTTTGGATAGCAATTCGAATCGTCTCAGCATGGGAAACTGCGGTAGTAGAATTCTGCTTCTTCAGAAAATAACGGCCGGCATCCAACATGGCATTGAGCGGAATTAATCCAACTAATTCACTCCCGGAAACTCGAAGCCCTCGCTCATCAGCCTGCTTGACAACTTCATCAAAAGCCATATGGATAGGAGTCACTTCCTGATCCACCAGGTTCATTGATATCTGAGCCATTTGGTATTCATCAATATACCAGCCAACTGCCTTCACCGCCTTTAAGGTGCCGGGGCGCTTAACGGGAGTTCCGTTCTCATCCCGAATAAATTTCTTAGTTTTGGGATCACGGGCATTTCTACCGGCTTCCCTAATTTCCAAAGCGATATCTGTGGCTTTTTTCTGATCTCGTGTATTAAGATTAATGTTATAAGCGATAAGGAACTTCCGAGCGCCAATGACTGTCGCACCCGATCTGACATTAAAAGTGGCAGCTCCGAAATCTGGTTTCCATTGCGGATTTTTTAACTTCTCGCTCAGTCCTTCATACTCACCAGCTCTGACGATAGCCAGGTTTTCTCGTTCAGGTGAACTGGCTGCAAATTCATAGAGATAGACAGGAATATCTAGTTCTTCACCGACACGTTTCCCCAGAATACGCGAAAGTTCAGCACAGTCTTCCATGCTTACACCGCTCACGGGGATAAATGGACAGACATCAGTGGCACCCATACGAGCGTGCGCACCTGAGTGCTTCTGCATATCGATCAGTTCTGAAGCACGTTTTATCGCCTGAAATGCACCCTCAACAACAGCTTCCGGGCTACCAACAAATGTCACGACAGTCCGATTTGTATCTGCGCCGGGATCAACATCTAGCAGGGTTGTCCCTTCAACCTGCTCGATAGCATTAGCGATATGATCAATAATGACCTGGTCACGTCCTTCACTAAAATTGGGAACACATTCTACAATTTTTTGCATGTTAAATGCCTTTATACTTTTGATAAATAATACAAGAGGTAAGCAACAATTCCCGCCATAACAACCAAACCTAGCATGCTACGTCGAGGATAGCTAGAGGTCAGACGGTGGAATTCTATCCGCTTTTTCTTCTCATCAACTTTCTCAAATCGTCTTAAATGACGATTTTTAGCAAACTTAAGTTCCGGCATTAGATTCCTCCAAATAAACCCGAGAAAAAATGAATAAATGGTCCGATAACAACTCCCAAGACATGAAATCCGGTCACCCATCCAAACATGATGATACCAAAGAGGATCATAGGTCCTTTTGTTTCTATCATGTACAGCGTGTGCGCATATCGATTAGGGAGCAAACCAGCCAGTATTTTTGATCCATCCAAAGGTGGGATTGGGAGTAGGTTAAAGAAGGCCAGAGCCAGATTAATGTAGAGTGAAAAGTAGAGCATCTGGAAGATGATACTGGCGGGACTTCCAGCATACGTATTCGCAAAACCTATTGCCATAAAGACCCTGAGCAAAATACCTGAGACGAGTGCTAGAGCCATATTCATCAGAGGGCCAGCTGCCGAGATCCACATGAGATCTCGCTTTGGATTACCCAAGTAACGAGGATCAACAGGAACCGGTTTTGCCCAGCCAAAATGGATCAGGAAGATCATAATGGTACCCATGGGGTCTAGATGAGCGAGTGGGTTTAACGTCAATCTTCCCATATGTTTGGCCGTGGGATCACCCAGGCGAAATGCCACATAAGCGTGAGCATACTCGTGAAACGTCAGTGCTATGAGAATTGCTGGGACAGCAAGTAGTAGTGTATTTAAATCCATTTAATTAATGTTTCCTTTATTCAATTATAACCGCCTAATATAGACGAAGTGCCTTGGATGTGAACAGGATTAGGCGACAATTGTTCCTTCCATATTATGCGTTATGACCTAACATGCGTGAGCCCCCGACAAAGTCAGGGTGGTGTCTTTATTGAGGAGAATATTATGGATTTTGGGATACAAAATAAAATTGCATTGGTACAGGGATCTTCCACCGGATTAGGGTTTGCCGCGGCCATGGAGCTCGCTAAAGAGGGATGTCGAGTTGCTATCTGCTCGAGGAACAGGGATCAGATTGAGGCAGCCGCCCAGCAGATCAGATCAAGCACAAACGCAGAGGTCATGGGCATGGTTTGTGATGTCAGCGATGATCACGCCAGACGGCAGGTACTAAACGAGATCGATGATAACTGGGGATCAGTAGACATTCTGATTGCCAACAATGGTGGACCACCGGCAGGATACGTCGAATCACTGAGTCATTCACAATGGGATAAAGCGCTCCAAAATAATTTGATCTCAATGAAAAACTCAGCCCTTGAAGTAATGTCAGGAATGGAGGATAAAGCATGGGGACGTATTGTATTTATCACTTCTGTTTCCGTGAAACAACCGATTGACTCACTGATCCTCTCCAATACAGCTCGGGCAGGTCTCACAGGTTTTGCAAAAACCCTTTCAGCTCAAGTAGCCGATAAAGGGATTACTGTTAATCTGGTGCTCCCCGGTATTCATGATACTGAGCGTGTGAAAGAATTGCATGCAGATTTGGCTGATCCGGCTTTGATCGCCAAAGACATTCCCATGAAACGGCTGGGGCAGCCTGAGGAGCTAGCTGCTGTAATTGCTTTCCTTGCCTCGGAACGAGCTAGCTATATGACGGGGCAATCCATTGTGGTAGATGGTGGTCTGGTTAAGAGTCTTTTCTAAATATGGCAAATGAGGCCTCAAAACAGCGTTTTTACAGCGATGGATTGCATTTTGAGTGTACGGGCTGTGGTGCCTGCTGCAAGCTGGGAGGTGGCTTTGTCTATCCCAGTTTAGAGGATGTGGGATTTGCTGCAAAACATCTAGATTTAAGTGTGAAGGGCTTCACTGAGACTTATATGGAGTTACACAAAGGGGAGTACGTATTCAAAAACAATGGTGACAACTGCATCTTCTATGGAGAGAATGGGTGCACCATTTATGAAGCGCGTCCAATCCAATGTCGTACCTATCCATTTTGGAAAGCAAATTTAAAATCAAAATACCGCTGGAAAATGACCGAGGAAGAATGCGAAGGTGTGGGCCAGGGAAAGCTTTTCAGCCATGAAGAGATCGAAGCGATCAAGAATCAGAACAGTCAAACACCTGCTGGGCCTGATCCTAAGAATTTACAATAAGGTTTTAGTCTTCCCCCCTCAGCCAAAAACTCATATTTCTTTTTATTGGATAATATATTCCAATTCCTATTATTTACTGTAATATTTATTCTGTTATTCTATAATTCATTCTTTGTTCTTAGCATTATTTTATGATATATTCCCTTATCAGATTATTGTTTCCATTTCTATGGTAGGTGGTGAAAATAGACTCTGATATGCATGGAGAGGTGCACATGAAACAAACATTGCCAGAAATCATTTTTAGTGGCTCAAATAACAGTGAATCAAAGATAATTAGCCACCTCATTAAAATGAAGCGTATTCGTAAACTAATCCCTAGGATATATACGAGTAACTTCGTTGATGATAATAGTTTGATTATAATTCGGAACAAATGGGCTATTCTTGGACATCTGTTCCCAGGTGCCATAGTTAGCCATCGTTCTGCTATGGAATGGAATCAAACCTCTTCTGGAGACCTATTCCTAACCTATAAATACAATAAAATTGTGAACTATCCTGGACTCACTATTCATCTTTTATCTGGTCCTGGCGCTACCAGTCACGACCAGTGTTTACCTACAGGTTTATGCATTAGTTCACCGCCTCGAGCACTTTTAGAGAATCTACAACCTACAAAAGAGCGAGCAGGCATGACCAAGACCTTAGATCGATCTGATATTGAAAATCATTTGGATAGCATCTGCCGAATTAAGGGAGAAGACGCATTAAATAATTTACGCGATAATGCGAAAGTCCAAGCAGCCGAGCTTGACATGGAAAAACAATACAAAATATTAACATCCATTATCAGTGCGATTCTAAGCACGCATCCAGCACCTGACCTTCATTCCCCACTTACTCAAGCACGCTCCAAGGGATACCCTTATGATCCATTCCGTTTAGAATTATTTAATACTCTTTTTAGTGAATTGGGTCGAAGCATACATCCATCAGTGCTAAGCACTCAGTTAACTAGTCAGGAGTATCAACTTTTTGCATTTTTTGACGCTTACTTTTCAAATTATATAGAAGGAACCACATTTGAACTAGATGAAGCACGAGAGATAGTTTTTAATAATCATGTACCATACCAACGACCTAGTGATGCGCACGATATTAGAGGTACTTATCAAATTGTGAGCAATCCAGACGAAATGAACTCAGGTAGTAATGACTATAGTTCTTATCAGTTGCTCCTACAATCCCGGCATATGGGAATTATGAGTATGAGATTTGACAAATCTCCAGGTCAATTCAAGTTAAAACCGAACCGAGCGGGTGGAACGCATTTTGTAAATCCTGAATTGGTCAAGGGTACGCTTTTAAAGGGCTGGGAAATGCAGAACGGATTACCGGACGCTGTGTCTAGAGCTATTTTCCAAATGTTCATCGTTTCTGAAGTCCACCCTTTTGAGGATGGAAATGGACGAATTGCCCGCATCATGATGAATGCAGAGTTAGAGAAATCAGGTTTCCAAAAAATATTAATCCCCACCGTATATAGAGAAAACTACCTCATCGCTCTTAAAGCCCTTTCACATAGTAAAAATCCTGTACCCCTAATTGAAACATTGCTTAAAGCTCAGCTATTTTCAAGCCAAATAAATTTTCACGATTGGGAAAGTGCAGTTACTGGTCTTACAAAATGTAATGCATTCATGGAACCTGATAAAGCGCGACTACTTTTGCCTTCAGAAGTTTTTGACAATTAGCTTCTATACGCTGGGAACCCAATATGTATTCGGATACCGACTGTCTCACTATCCTATAATTTACTGGGCTATAGCGACTTACGAAGCGTAATCATTTGACATTTATTAGTTGGGCATAGCGACGAACAGGGGCTTCCAGCTCATGCATACCGAAGTGTCGGCTGAGACGAGCCACTTCACGACCATCAGCCATGAGCAATAGGGTTGGAACTGCAAAGACCAAGTGCTGTCCAGCAACTTCCAGCGACTCCTCAGTATTCACATATTGAAAATGCCAGGGTGGTTCATGGGAAAGCAAATTCTCAACCTGTGGTCTCAACACTTTGCACACATTGCAGCTTGGCGTGGAGAAATAAAGTAAAGTTAGGGGCTTATCCCTGAGGATATCCTTGAGATCGTCTTGGGTCATTAACGAATTTCCAACAACTCAACATCGAAGATCAGAGTTGCATTGGGAGGAATAACGCCACCGGCCCCACTGGCTCCATAGCCAAGCTCTGAGGGGATAATTAATCGTCTTTTCCCACCGACTTTCATTGACATCACGCCTTCATCCCAACCAGGAATTACTCTTCCAATTCCAATTGTGAAGCTGAAGGGTTTATCACGGTCAAGGGAGCTGTCAAATTTAGTCCCATCTTCTAGAGTACCTGTATAGTGGACTTTAACACCTTGCCCACTCAATGGTGATTTTCCAGTACCGATTTCTTGATCAACATATTTTAAGCCGCTATCTGTTGTGATTTCCTGAGTCATTTGAATTTCCTTTCCTATCGATTCTAAAACTTTGAGGCTTAGGACTGGGTAATGTTACATTTTCTTTATCGTATGATGGTAACTCTCTGAAGCTTACTACTTTCAGGTGTAGATAAACGGAGTAGATAGATACCACTGGAGAGATTATTCCCCTCACTATCAGTCCCCGACCAATTAAACATATGATCCCCTGAATTCATTTGTCCATCTACTAACTTGCTCAGCCATTGACCTTGAAGATTGAATACATCAAACCTTATCTGTGTCGAAATTTTCAGATTAAAACTGATTATGGTTCCAGCATTAAAAGGGTTTGGGTAGGCCGGAAGTAATTGGGAATTGCTTGGTTGTTCAATTGGATCGGAGTCTATGGATACAGGGTAATTACCACCCCAGATTGAATTTGAGTATTCAGGGTGATCCACAAAAGGATTACGATTCCCCTGAATTCCATAAATAGCATTATTTCGATCGATCTCTTTTTGACTTACTGTGTCTGCAGCGTGCCATTCCAACATCATGTCCAATGCCCAGGTCTTGAGCTGTGCACCAACCACCATATCATTTGTATCCCAACTGCTATCCTCATTCAAATAGCGAGTGGACATATAAAAGTAAATCCGGGCAAAATCTCCTTTGTAAGCATCGATGGGTTCAAATACCGTCCCCGTATAGCCTGCTGTAGTATTTGGACCTACTTTGCTGCCATTCGTGCTAGGCCAGGTTGGATTACTCACTTCACCATAAGGATAATTGCTACGTCTACCATTCACATAGCCATCTGTAGGAACCACGTGAAAAATGTCCGTATACATTGGGGACGCCTCATTAAACCAGCTTTTCGGCCACGAATGTTCACGATTATAGCAACTACCTTCACCACTATAGTTGCCACATTGATCTGTGACAAAGGTATATGAGTAGGCAGGAGTCCCGCCAGGAATATCAGAGTACATATCCCAGACCTTACCGTTATCTGGTCTTACGTCAGTGGTCTGATAGTGGGTCCATAATGCCGTATAAGTAACTACAGTATGATTATCAATGATATCATGGAGGGCTTGCTGTAGAACAGTGCCACTTGAACCAGATGCAGAATCATAATAACCAGCTGGAATCTGGGCAAAAAGGGTAGTCACGCTAAGAAATATTGCAAATAATCGTTTCATAAATCATCCTATACTTTAGATGATCAAGGTAAACCTAAGCTTATACATTGGAAGAGGGATTTATCAATGGGCGGAATCCTTAAAACCGTTGAAACGGTTGTTTTTCATATTGGTTTGTACGTGTCACCCAACTGAAGTTGGGTGTTAGAGATATGTTTCCGTTAGCACCCAGCTTCCATGCCAGGTCGTTGCGCGCTAGCAGAGACTGGAGTCGAGTGGTTCAGAAAAGACAAGTATATCCCAAACTGTTTCAACGGTTAGACGTTTGTGTGATGATCAATAACCACCTGATTGATGTCAGGTGTTAATGAGAAAGCTATCATGAATAGATCACAACCACATAAATCTCGTTAACACCCAACTTCAGTTGGGTGTAGATTAGCCTTCGAAATTAGAGTAACCGTTTTAACGGTTTCCGCTGTCTACTTGATAATTGTGCAAAAATAAATCAAATTCCTCTTTGTAGTTTTTTCTTAGATGATGCTCCTCCTGGTTTCCAATATATCTAATCACTGATTTGATATTGGATTCACTCACAGAAAATGCTCCATATCCTCTTCCCCAAGAAAATTTTCGCCCTTGTTCCTCTTGTTGGTTTATCCATCTCGACGAAGCTCCCTTTAAAAGCTTAACAATACTGGCCACACTTTGATCCGCGGGCATATCGATAAGGGCATGGAGATGATCAGCATTTACATAGCTGGTAACTAGTCCAAAAGAATGGTCTTGGCTGTACTTTGAGAGGAATTCATTTAAAAGAATTCTGAACTTACTATTGATCAGTTTTTCATGTTTATGTGTACTCCAAATAAGATGAATCAACAAGCGAGTATGTGAATGGATTGACATTTCAATTTTTCCTTTCTCGATAAACCGTTAAAACGGTTAGGTGTTATTTGTTGAGTATATAACCACCTGACTGAAGTCAGGTGTTAATGATAATTGTAAAGATCACCTTTGATAGCATTCAACTCCAATCATCGCTTTCGAGCTACGCCTTGGCAGGAAAGTTTGGTGTTGATGAAACTACTCAATTAATTATCTCTAACACCCAACTTCAGTTGGGTGTAGAATAGTCTTAGAAACTAGAGTAACCGTTTTAACGGTTTTTAACGTAACAAAGTTATTTGTTGAGTATATATATCAGAGCCTGATGACAGCCTGACTACATAGGTACCTGAAGATACATTCCGTCCCCATTCATCTCTTCCATTCCAGTCTATCTTATATCTACCAGATACATGATTCCCACCAGTAAGTGTGCGAATATGATGCCCTTGTATATCAAAAATGGCAAAGCTGAGTGCGTCAACATCTTGCTTTAATGAGAATGATAGTGCTACTGATGGGTTAAATGGGTTCGGATAGGCCGAATGCAACTCCACTAGGGCTGGTTTTAACTCCTGCTCTTCAGCTGATACAGTAACACGTATTTCAGAATGATAAGTCACTCGAGATTGGTAATCCACATCTGATAGTTGATAAGAATACGTCTTCCCCACGTCCACATATTTATCAACATAGGTATAGTTATTTCTGTTTGCCGTTGAACCATGGCCCTGCAATTGTGTATGAGTTACAAATGAAGCCACTTCAACCATTCCACCTTTCCCATTCTGCCTACGGTTTATGATGAACCCTTGATTTTCATATTCTGATTCAGTTGTCCAGGCCAGCTTGACTTGCCCATTTGCTGAGTGCCCCGCCCAGCTTGAGAGTTCCACAGGGAGTGAGGAATCGATCCAGGTGGAATTGTCGCCACCATTGCCTGATCCAGGGGTTCCAGCTGAGGAACTCGCAACAATCCATTTGGTGTTATCACTAATTCCATCTGTCGTATTGCCTGAGTAAGATTTCACCTTTGCGCTACCCGGTGCTGAAACCGTGGCTGTTGGGTGGCTGACCGCCATGTCGTGAATGATCACATCATTGCTATCCCGTATCGCAGCCGTATCATCACCATCCGTATTAGCAAAGGCAC
>Ga0233446_1000056_pt1 | contig 158627 bp, 130 predicted proteins | sample SI_124_October20_4_FD_182780 | JGI IMG/M metagenome (GOLD analysis project Ga0233446, IMG submission 182780) | Seawater microbial communities from Saanich Inlet, British Columbia, Canada - SI_124_October2016_120_MG | ecosystem: Environmental > Aquatic > Marine > Inlet | place: Canada: British...
CGCCGCCTCCGCGACGATCGTCATCACGGCCACGGCCTCCGCCGCCACCTCGATATGCGCCACCGCCACCACCGCCGCCTCCGCGACGATCGTCATCACGACCGCGACCACGGCCGCCGCCACCGCCTTCTTGCCGGCGCTCGGCAAATCGTTTCTCGGTCTCGATCGCCTTGGCAATACCACGCTCAGGGCCAAGGGCCACTTTGCGCGAGCACTTAATCCGCCCGCGACTGCCATCAAGTGCAATTACAACGATTTCAATTTCATCGCCCACATCGCAAATATCAGTAGGGTGCGAAATCCATTTTTCATCGAGCTCGGAAGTTGGGCACATGCCATCGCTGTCTAAACCCAAGTCGATAAACACACCAAAATCTTGCACGCCCGTAACTTTGCCCTTCATGCGTTGGCCAAGCTCAGCGCCCAAATCAGCGCCACTGTCTTTCCGCTCACGACGAGCAGAATATTCGGCCTCTTGAGCGCGCACTTCGTCAAGCAAAGCATTCAGGTCGCCTTCGCTCATATTGCCCGCCTTTACGGATGTGCGCAGACGCCCGCGTTTGGGGTCAACACCCAAAACCACGACCTCAAGGGTATCGCCAATGGCAACGACATCTTCGGGGCGCTCGACCCATTCGGATGACAACTCGGCAACAGGAATCATCGCGTCAACCGACAAACCAACATCACAGAAAACACCGAAATCGCGAATCGTAAGCACCTGCCCTTTGAGGCGGTCACCAACCTTCGCATCGATTTCCTCGATGGTGTCACGGCCTTGAGTACGCGCTTCTTTTTCAGCAGCACGCGCAACAAACTCGGCGTCACGCGCCTCAAGAGCAGCTGGGATTTCAGAATCCTCAAGCTCACCCATGCGTTTGGACACTTTGAATTGACCCTTTTCTTTATCAACCGAAACAATGATGACCTCGAACACATCGTCAAGGCTCACTACGGTGTTTGGGTCTTGAGTGTATTCTTCGGCCAACTCAGAGCTTGGGCACATGCCTTCTTGGCCGAAACCAATATCAACAAAAATGCCAAAATTCTGAATGCCCGTCACACGGCCTTCAAAGCGTTCGCCAATCGTCACGCCAGGGTCTATTGAAAACTTCGATTCATACTCAGCCTTACGCGCGGCCTTTTCAGCTTTGCGCTCTGCAGCCGCCTTTTTCTCTTCGGCGCGCTCTTGCCGTTGCTCAAATGTCTCATGGACATAATCTCCGCCAGCGACCAAACTCGTGCGCCCATCATCGGTCTGCACTTTAGCGGCCACACCACCCGCGACACGGATGTTTGGCTTTTCGTCGTCTTCGTGGTGACGCTCAACTGGGTCAAAACCTGAGCGGTCATCGCGCCCGTAGCGGTCATCACGACCACCGCGGTCATCACGACCTTCGCGACCGAAACGGTCCTCGCGACCATGACGCTCACCTCGTGGGTTGTCGCCATAATCTTCGTTGGAACGACGCGCCCATGGGCCACCAGCGCGATCACCCCAATTGCGTTGATCTTCGGTGTTGGAAACGAGCATATTGCCCTGAGCGTCGGGCCACTCAAGCGCATGTCGCGCAATCCAGATGCGTAATTGAGGCCCATCTTCGACCAAATCGGTCGGCATCAACAAACGCTTAACAACCAATGTGGCGTAATGCCCACGAGGCAACGAAAAGCGCAACCGCATTTTGCGTGACTTGCGATAAACCTCATCTCGCTCAGCGGGAGCCGCACGCAAGAATTCAGGATTGACCAAGAAAGCGCGGGCGTCAGCCTTAGGGCGGAAACCAGACAAGTCGAGTTGGACAAAATCGTCAATCGAAAGCCCCTCAGCGGTCATGACGGATTGATAGGCAGCCATCACTTTTTCGCTGGCTTGCATATCTGGGCCGAGCAAAGGCAACTCGATAGCGGCCAATTCTGCCTGCTGTTCGGCACTCAAATCGCGCCAAACGGCCATCGAACCGGCATCGCCAGGTAGATAGGCCAACTGTTCAGGCCCGAGGATGTCTTCGACCAAACGCGATGCAGCGCGGTTCCAGAGGTGTGATTGATAGGCAAACAAGTGAATCGTGCGCTCGCGTGTTGATACGCCGCGCTCAAGTGCACCAAGGTAATCTTCTGGGTTTTCAGCCAAATGCTGGAAAACCGAATGCCCACGCCGTGCGCGGCAATAACTGGCCAATTTAGCCCAATCACCCCAATAGCGCATCAAATAAGCTTTAAACTTTTCGACTTCTTCTGAACCAAATGGCGAAGGTGCGGCAAGTAAGTTTTTGAGCGCATCTTCTGGGCGACCCGCGAGCAAATCTCGCACGATAAAGCCCTGACCGTGACGCAAACAGCCAAAGCGTTGGTCGTCAAAGTAGTTGACCAAGCCTAGGTCTTTCACGCGGTTCAGGTGAACCCGAACGCGACGCATGTCGTCAGCGACCATGTCACGCAGAACAATTTCAAAAGCATTGCCGTTGGAATCGGTTGTCTCGATTGGGCGGGGCGCCTTGCCAATGGCCCGAATCGTAATCGCCTTTTGGCGCAAGTTAACAGGCTTGCCACCTTTCACAGACAGGAACTGCCCGGTAATGCCATCTTTATCTTTTAGACCCGCGAAGGAAATGTCTTCGCGCTCAACGCCCGCAGCGGAGCGGAGTAAATCGACCGCCTCAAAGGTGGTCAGGCCACGCTTGGTGACACGATAAATGGTGTAGGGACCGTTGCCGAGTAACTCTTCTTCGTTGATGAGTTCGGTAACGCGGAAATCTGGAGTCAAACGCTTTAAGCGCATGTTTCTAGCCTCATTATGCTGGTGATGACGCTAACCCACCTCGGGTCACTCGCGTCGGAGGCGCATAGTTTAACTCGTTTACTTCAAATGCGATAGAGGCCAGCCCCGCGCAACTCGAAATGCCACTATCTTTTGACTCGCAACCAGCGATCAAGCTTTTTCATCACCACCAAAAAATCCTTGGGGATGCTCGCTTCAATCGTACGCTCAGCCCCCTGACGGTCAACGAATGAAACTGATTTGGCGTGCAAAGTAAGACGCCCAATTAACGGTCGCTCTTCCTGCCCCGGCTTGGGGCGATAACTGCGCTTGAGGTGGCTTAAATTCAGGCGATCAGCGCCGCCATAGCGAGTATCCACCACCAGAGGGTGCCCGAGCCAAGCGGCGTGCACCCGAATCTGATGCGTGCGCCCCGTCTGTGGACGCGCTTCAACAAGCGTGTAACCTTGCCATCGCTTCAACGGCACAAACTCAGTCAAACTTGGCTTCCCGCCTTTAGGGACGACGCCCATTTGCCCATTTTGACCGCGAGCTGGGCCAATCGGCTCATCAACAACAACTGGGTCATGCATCTCTCCGATAATGAGAGCGTGATAGATTTTCTTGATGCCACCGCTCGAAAACAACTCGCGATAGTATCGCTCGGCATCAAGGTTCAGTGCGTAAAGCAGCACGCCTGAAGTGCCCAAATCGATGCGATGCAAAGCGCGGGGGCGTTGAGCCACGGCACCATCTTCGCGCACTGAGCCCTCAGCCCAATGGAGCATCCCACCCGTCAAATGCAAGGGGTGTTCCCCCCATCGACTTGGCTCGACAGGAATGCCAGGCGGCTTATTTACAGCAACAATGTCGTCATCTTGGTAAAGGATTTCGAGATCAATTTTCTGCGCCTTAGCCTGCGGAAGAGTTGTCGGATCAAAATCATAAAGCACGATTTCACCCGCGCTCAAACGCTGCCCCGGCAAGACTCGCATGCCATCTACTGTGGCGCGACCTGCGCGAATCATTTCACGGATACGCCCCTTTGACACGCCTGGCCAATGCATCGACAAAAATTCATCGACGGGCATGCGCGCCATATCATCGGCGACGGCAATCCACTTTTCAGCGATTACAGGGACGGGCTCCGATTGACTCATGCTCCACTCGCAGTTTGCGAACCGTCGGGCACAACAGGCCCTCGTGCACGAGATGAAATGGAGTCACGGGCTTCTTCGGCGAGCAACGGAAGCCCGTCAGGCCCCGTTTCGAGCGCGTAAACATCAGGCACATTGCGAAAACGGCCCGCAAAATCAAGCCCATAGCCGACTAAAAAAGCATCGTCTTCCATCAATAAGACCGAGCAGTCAGCCGAGACATCAGCTGAGCGGCGAATGGGCTTATCAATCAAAACAGCAATCGTCACTTTGGCCGCACCCATCTCGTCAAGCAGATAACGCTTAGCCTCAAAAAGCGTGCGCCCCGTGTCAAGGATGTCATCTAAAAGCAAAACATGCTTGCCTCGCACATTGCTCTCATGCGGCACCCAATCGGCCTTTGCCTCGCTTTGAGGCGAAGTCGAGTCGCCATAAGTTTGAATGCGGATGAAATCCATCACCAAACCAGAGGGCATATGCCGCACCAAATCGGCGGCAAAAAACATCGCACCACCTAATACAGGGATGGCGGTAACTTCGTCGTCGCCTAAAACGGGGGCTAATCTCTCCGCCATGCCCTTTAGGCCGGCTTCAAGGTCCTGCCGACTCATCAGCAAGCGTCTGCGGTATCGTTCCATTTGCCTATTCTATTGCAACATCCCCTTTTTGTATGCTGTTCCCTGTGATTCAGAAGCAACCAACGGGCCCCAGCATTCTTCTCGTCGAAGACGATGTCGATCAGCGCACTCTCCTGCAAACGGCATTGGGCCAAAAAGGCTTTCGTGTTTGCGCGGTTGGTGACGCGCGAGCGGCTTTACATCGCATGACACTTGAGCGTTTTCAGGTCATTGTTTCTGACCTCGGCCTGCCCGGCATGAACGGCGACGAGTTTTTGCGCCATGTGCGCATGTACAACGAAGAGATCCCCTTCGTGATGCTCACGGGCGTCAACGATGTCAATATTGCCGTGCAAAGTATGCAAGACGGCGCTGACGAATACATGCTCAAGCCAGCAAGCCCTTCGACTCTTCACGCGCGCATTCATGCCGCCGTCGAAAGCCGCAAGCTGAAATTCGCGCAACACAAAGCCGTGCTTGATGCAGACAAGGCGCAGCTTGAGGGTTTCCTGCGCGGCGTTCAGGCGCTTGTCAATTCGCTCGAGGCCAAAGACCAATACACGCGCGATCACAGCGCATCGGTGGCCGAGGTTTCGATGCTGATGGCGCGGCAAATCCCTGGCATGGATTCCAATGCCATGCGTGAGATTCGCATTGGCTCAATGCTGCACGACATCGGCAAGATTGGTGTGCCTCTTGAAATCTTGCACAAAGATGGGCCGCTCGACGACAACGAATGGGATGAGATTAAGCGGCACCCTGGTTATGGTGCGCGCATTCTTGAACCCTTGTCAAAAAAATACCCCGAAGTTCAGCGCATCGTTTTGCATGAACACGAGCGTTGGGATGGCCGGGGCTACCCAGACGGCATTTCGGGCACAGATATCCCGCTTGGTTCGCGGCTCATCATGATTGCCGACACTTACGATGCGATCTGCTCGACTCGACCTTATCGAAAGGCTCGATCAAAAGAAGAGGCGCGCGACATCATCCTTGAGGGTGCAGGCAGTCAGTTCGACCCTGATTTAGTGCCCGTTTTTGATTGCGTGCTTGCTGACCTTCCGGCGCCTCGCGCTTAATCCGCCCGCATGATTGCACTCTTTCTGTTGCTGGCGCATTTGGCCGGAGCAGGCGATTTTGCGCCCGCAGAAAAAATCCATCCGCTGAGTTTTGCCAAACTTGCGATTGAGTGTTCTGATACTGAAGTGCGCTTTGAGTTGCGCATCCAAGATTTAACACTCGCAGACACACTCGACTGGGAGCTTGATCTTAACTTTGACAACGCTGTCACACGCGATGAAAGCGATCTCGCTATGGGCGAGTTTCTTGATTATCTCGCCACCGATTTGTGGTTTGAAATCAATGGCACAATCTGGAGACCCTCGCCAAACTTCTTGGCCTATGAGACGGCAAGTGGCCACAACGCGCCCGATTCGATGTTTTACACGCATTTGGTAGTCGGCGATGCTTTCCATCTAGATGAGCCTTTGCAAGAATTGGCCGTGCATTCTGATTTGTTTTATGCGCGCGGCAATCCCATCCACCGCATGCATGTTTCCGTTTCTGGATTAACGCCCGATGATGAGGCACTTCAATATTTGATGAGCGCGAAAGCGCGAGATGCGGTTTTTCAGGCGCCGATTCATTCTGCACCTCCGGGTTTGCTCGCAGGCAAATTGGCGTTTTCAGAATCGCTTAAGCACCTCCCGCTGATTGCTCTTGTCGTGGCTGCGGCTTTTTGCGCAGAGTCATTTAGCTTTAGCTTACTGAGTTTTATTTTACTTCTAGTCGGCCTAAATCTTGCAGCCATGCTCGCCAACATCGGGGATGTCTTGAGTCCTCAATCTGCAAGCCTCAGTCTCGCGCTTCTTTCCCTTGCGGCAGCTGCGGGCATCCGACTGAACACTCATTCCAATACGGCGAGCATGATGAGTTGGCACGGTGTATTGTTTTTAGGCGCGCTTCTGCTAGGTGGTGCTGTAAGTTTGGAGCGCGAATTTCTTTTTGAAAGTTCCATTGGTTTTTCCATTGGAGCAGCGGTTTGGTTTCTTGGTTCAAGCGCCTTCCTCGTTTTCTTGCATCAACTGCGACGCGCTCCGGCTTTACAAAATGTGTCTGAAGCCGCCAGACTTATCATGGCTCAAGGGGTTGCCTTTATAGGCCTTTATCAGTTTGGCTCTTATGCCCAAGACAGCCTCCAATTACCCATTCCAAGCGCTCTCGGCATTTTCATTTGGGCGGGGCTTGCTGCAACTTTGCTCATGCGCCTCCCGGGAAAGGGCTCGAGACACGCATTCGGAGCCAAGGCCGTTCTTTATGCAACGAGCTTGCTCGGCGCCTTTACTCTTGGGCAACTGATTGGGCTTGCTTAGACTTTAGTACGAACGCTTGACAAACTTGGTCGAGCCTCAAAAGCCAGCAATTCGATCTTGAGCTTCACGCCAGATGGGCTCGTAAAACCGCCTAAGCCATTAGCGGCCAAAACTCGATGGCATGGCACAACAAGCGGTATCGGATTCTGTGCCATAGCCGACCCTACAGCTCGTGCTGCACCTGGAGACCCACACATCACCGCGACCTCTCCATAGGTCATTGTTTGCCCCATTGGAATATCAACAACGGTTTGGTAAACGGATTTGCGAAAAGCAGAGCCTGTCAGTATTTGCCAACGCCCCGGAAAGCTCGTCGTTGAGCCAGCGAAATAATGAGATAACCATTTCTCAAGACTCGCAGAATCAGGAGTGCCTTGAGGGGGTAATCCTCGGCAACCCAAGGCAGCGCGCACGCATAAATCGACCCTTTGCAAACACCCTTGAGAATCAAAAGAAAATCGCACCCGCCCAATTGCAGAAGAAACCACCACAGCGTAGACGGATGCCATCCAGACAGGATAACCTCTTGTAATGAAACGCACCCAAGTCCGCGTCACTCGTCTCGTTTTGGTCGAGAAAACACCTCAGCAATTTCTTGAGTTGCGCGAGTCTGGCGACTCAAAGCGAGTGCTTACTATGGTTATTGCTCGAAGCGAGGCGGAAGAAATCCAACGCTGCCTTAAGCAAAAAGAAACGCCGCGCCCGCTCACTCATGAGCTGACTGCGTTATTAATGAATGCTGGGGCAATCCAACTCGCAGACGCTTGCATCCATTATTTGAGCAAAGGCACTTTCAAGGCTCAGCTTACGATTACGACCAGCGACGGGAAGTTACCTCAGATTATCGACTGCCGCCCGAGCGACGCCATCGCGCTTTGCTTGCGCATGAAAGCCCCTATTTTCGTCACCGAAAATGTCTGGGAAACTGCGACCAAGCCGAAAGATTAGTGGTCGTGGCTGTCGTCGACATAACCCAATTGGGTGAGTCGCTCTTGCAGCCAATCAGGCGTTTCTTCTTGGCTTGCCGTGTGCTTGTCACGCGCCAAACCCTCAATTAGAGCCTCGTGAAGCGATTCGGGAGTTTTGACTTTGCCCAAAAGATTGTCTTGTTCGGCAGGGTCAATAGCAGTGTGATAAAGACCGATAGCTTCTGGCTCGGCACCGCGCACCCACCGCCCCAACAAGAGCCAGCCGTCTTTACGCACCGCGACGAAATCGCCGTCAGCCGAAATGTGGCTACGGTTATTTGGCGCACCATATTGCACAGCGACGCCCTCGAGGCCGTCCATGGGCAAACCGGCTAAGGCGGCTAGCGTGGGCGCAACATCGCGCAAATAGACATCGTTTTCGATCTGGCCCCTTGCTGGCACGCCGTCACCCCACAAGACAAACGGTACGGCAAGCAGCTCATGATAGAGAGAATTTGCATGAAGCATCAAACCGTGTTCACCAAAATGCTCACCATGATCGCCCGTGAGCAAAATAACCGTGGGGCGGCCATTAGCCTCAACTTTTGCAAGGATTTCGCCTAAGAGCGAATCTAAATAGAGCACGCTCTCAGCGTAATTGCGATGCGCATATTCTGCCGCCGCAATGGCTGCTGGATCTTGAGACGCCAAACCCTTTTGCACGCGCCGCAATTCAGGCAAGTCAATCATGCCAAGAGAATGGGTGGCTGCATAGCCGCCCACGGGCGCGGTGTCATGCCCCACGATGCGATCTCGAAAACCATCCGGCGCACCATATGGCTGATGAGCATCCATGTAATTCACGAACAGAAAATACGGACGGACATCTTTTTCAAGTACCGACATCATGTCGAAAACCTGATTGGTCGTAACTCGCCCACGCCCACGCAAAGTATGCTTTTTTAGTTGGACTTTCGCCGCAGGTGCCATCCGAGTCGGGCGCAAAATGGCTTTGCTTACGATGAAATAAGAAAGTGCCTTCGGTAAGCTCAAGCCCAACCAAGTTTGTTTTTGCAAATGAGTCGCCCAACGATAGGCCACATCAGAGCGCGGGACGGTGTTGATGTCAAAAAGCGCAAAGCCCTCACCGAAGCCCATACCGGGCGAAAGAAGGCCGTTTGAGATCACGGCTGCCGAATTCCATCCTGAGTCTGTAAATCGCTCAGCCAGCCAAGTGAGGCCTTGCGGGACAGGGTCTTCATTAAAACGAACCCCATGGCTCATCGAATCAAGCCCCGTCAGCATGCCCACATGACCTGGCACAGTCTGGCCGCCTGACGAAAGGGCATGAGTCGCCCAAAGCCCCTGCTCACGCAATCGCTGAAAATGTGGCAACGGGATGGCTGTCTCGCCCTCATGAAGCGGGTAGTCTGAAAAAAGCGCGTCGGCGCGAAAGGTGTCAAAAGAAATCAGGACGATGTCAGGGCCTTCCGGCACAGCGTCGGCGCGGACAGGCACATCAAAAGCGACAATGGCAGATATCTTGGAAGAGGTGGCATTGAACAAGACCAAGCCAAAGCTGACTAGCGTCAGCAAGACAGGAAAAATAAAGGCTAGTCGATGCGAGGAAGAGACCTTTTTCTTTAAAGAAACCACCAGCAAAATTAGGGCAAACCAGAAAACGGCCGTATGCGAGAGGGCCAGCGGAATCAGGCCAATCACGCAACCAAGATGAAAAAGGGCATGCGGACGGCGGAGAAACTTCAGGAATGGCAGTAGCGAAACGAGAAGAGAAATGCAAAACGCAATCATGGCATTGCCATACCAGTGGGCGATAAACACATCGACCGGAAGCAAGACACCCGCATCAAGAAGATCCTGTGGAATGAAAAAATACTCGCCCGTAGCCACGACGGCTATTAAGCCGGCGCCTGACAAAAGTAAAAAGAGGTGTCGAATCCAGTCACGCATGGTCGAATATCATAACTCTGCATGACCTCAGACTCACGCACCGTTATCCTATGCGGCTTGGTCGGAGAAATGGCAGAGCCTGGCTGAATGCACTGGTTTTGAAAACCAGCGTGGGGCAACCCACCGGGGGTTCGAATCCCTCTTTCTCCGCCACCTTTTTTTGAGGTGGTTGGCTCTTTTTGAGCTTCATCAAAACGAAAAATGCCGTTTGTCTTGCGCCATAGCCACCGCTCAAGTACATTTTTCGGCCGCGAGTCGCACGGAGAGATGGCAGAGTGGCCGAATGCGATGGCTTGCTAAGCCATTGTACCGATTTGTCGGTACCGAGGGTTCGAATCCCTCTCTCTCCGCCACTCGTTTTGGCACGCTATTCTGGGCGCATGCCCGTGCTCCACCCTCACGACCTGCGCGGCCGCTCCGTATTAGTTCTGGGCCTTGGTTCATTCGGCGGTGGGGCTGGATGCGCGCGTTACTTGTCCAAACTCGGCGCCGATGTCACCGTAACCGACCTGCGCGATGCCGACCGCCTCGACGAGGCTCTAGCGATGCTTGCGGGCGTCCGCGTCAAATGGGCACTCGGTGGGCACTCCGAGGCCCTCTTCGAAGAAGCCGATGTCGTGGTGGTCAACCCGGCCGTCCCCCCGCGCGCCAAATGGCTGGCAATCGCTCGTGAGCATGGCTGCGTTTTAACCACGGAGGTCAACTTGGCGATTGCTCAATGCTCATCAACCCCGGCATTTGCAGTAACGGGCACACATGGCAAATCAACTTGCGTGGCCCTAACGGCACATTTGCTAAGTGGGCATGATGGCCGAGTGGTGCTCGCCGGCAACTTGGGTGGCTCAATGCTTGAGTCCACAGCAGGCTTAACCAAAAATGACCGCCTGATCGTTGAGCTTTCATCGTTTCAGCTTGAGCGACTCGTTGCCCCTGACGAATGGCCCCACATTGCCAGCCTCACCAGCCTCGGCGCCGATCATCTCGATTGGCACGAATCACTTGAGTCCTACCACAAAGCCAAACAACGCATCACCGCCCATCAGCACGGCGGATGCACTCTGCTTTTACCTGAGTCTGCTGTTGGTACAAGCTGGCAGAGCCTCTCAAATGGTGGCATTGCATGGCTTTCAGAGCAGTTACTGCAAGATATTGGTGCGACCGAAGATGACCTCCCGTTTCACGAGAAATACCGGATGCCATCCTTGTTGGCGGCTATTGTCGCGGCTCGGCAACTGGGGGCAAATAATCAAGAGGTGTTGCATCGTTTGCGCGATTTCCCGGGCCTGCCGCACCGCATGATGGCCCTTGAAGCGCCTGCTGGCATGCGTGTTTTAGACAATGCCGTCGCGACTCACCCTGAACCGACCGCTGCGGCCTTGCTCGCTCTGGATGGCCCCGTGCTGCTCCTTGCGGGTGGCTACGACAAAGGCTTGCCGCTTGATGACTTGGTTGCGGCGATGTTGGGCTTGCGCGTGGCTCATCTGCATGGGCCTGGCGGAAAGCGGCTTGCCGTTGAGGCTTCGGCGGCTGGCTGCCCAGTTCGCTTCCATGCCGATACCGCTACAGCGATGCAGGGGGCGCTTGAAGACTTGAGCACGGATGAAACACTCCTTTACTCCCCCACTTTTTCTAGCTTTGACGAATTTCGGAATTTTGCCGATCGCGCGAAGCTTTTTCATAAGCTATATCAAAATTGGCTAGAAGTTCAGTGACTTCCAGCTGCTAATGCACTAAAAAAGGGTATCCATGATTTGTCAATCTTGCCAAAAACACGAGGCGACGGTTCATCAAACCGAAGTCCGCTACGACGCAGCCGGTGAGCCGCGCGTGGGCGAGGTGCATTTATGCGCGCCTTGCGCCAAGTCAGCGGGCATCCCGATTGCGGGTGCGGCTGATTTCCCTAAATTAGTCAGTATGTTGAGTAAGGCCTTCTCAGGCCAGCCAACTGCCATTTCGGCAGAGCAAGGCGATAAGACGGCGTCGGAAAAGGGCAGTTGCCCTTCCTGCGGCTGGACGCTCGAAGATTTCCGAAAGACTAGCCGTTTGGGCTGCCCAAACGATTACGATCTGTTTTCAGATTTTGTTTCTGGGGTACTAAATCGCATCCATGGTTACGCGCAACATCCTGATATATCAGCAGATACGACGATTGAGCGCCTTCAAGACGAGATGCAAGAAGCCGTCTCTCGCGAAGATTACGAAACGGCGTCTCGCCTGCGTGACCGCATCAAAGAGCTTGAGTCCAGCCTTGGCGACGACCCAGTTCTAGATTAATTTAACTTTGGCACAAGAAGTGCCCGATAGGAACTTACATGTTTGACCGCTTCACAGAACGCGCCCGCAAGGTGATTGGTTTCGCTCGTAGCGAAGCTCACCGTTTCCACCATGAGTACATTGGCACCGAGCACATCCTGCTTGGCTTGATTCGCGAGGGTCAAGGTGTAGCCGCTAATGTTTTGGTTTCAACAGGTTGCGACCTGACTAGCATCCGCCAAGAGGTTGAAAAAATCCTCAAGCCTGGTGCGCAGACTGAGTCGCCGGTTCAGATCCCTTTTACGCCACGCGCAAAAAAGGTGCTTGAGCTTGCTGGCGCTGAGGCGCAAAATCTTCATCACAATTATGTGGGCACCGAGCATTTGCTTTTAGCCTTGCTCCGAGAGCAAGAGGGTTTGGCCGCACATGTTTTGATGTCGCTTGACATTCAGCTTGATTCCGTCCGCCAAGAAGTCATTGAATTTTTGGGTGGTACGGCAGAAACTGACAGCGACCCCGCCGAAAGCTTCCAAGGTGATGATCCTATTGAGGGTGCTGCTAGTGGTAAATCACGCACGCCATCGCTTGACCAATTCGGCCGCGACTTGACCGAAGCCGCTCGACGCGATGAGCTCGACCCCGTTATTGGCCGCGCCGACGAAATTGAGCGCGTGGTGCAGGTCTTGTCCCGTCGCACCAAAAACAACCCCGTGTTGCTTGGCGAAGCAGGCGTTGGCAAAACAGCCATTGTTGAGGGCTTGGCTCAATGCATCATCAATGGCAAAGTTCCTGAATTGCTGCGCGACCGTCGCATCGTGTCACTTGATCTCGCTGGAATGGTTGCGGGTACAAAATATCGTGGCCAATTCGAAGAGCGCATCAAAGCCGTGATGGTTGAGGTGCAACGGGCTGGCAATGTTGTGCTCTTTATTGACGAGATCCACACTCTCGTCGGCGCGGGTGGTGCCGAGGGCGCCATTGACGCTGCAAATGTCCTCAAGCCGGCACTTTCTCGTGGCGAGCTGCAAGTTATCGGTGCAACTACCCTTGACGAGTACCGCAAAAATATCGAAAAAGACGGCGCACTTGAGCGACGCTTCCAGTCGGTCATCGTTGAGCCACCAAGCCGCGACGACGCCGTTGACATCATGCTTGGGCTTTCAAGCCGATACGCTGACCACCACAAGGTCATCTACACCAACGAGGCTTTGGCCGCAGCGGTTGACATGAGCATTAAGTACATCAACAACCGCTTCTTGCCCGACAAGGCGATTGATGTAATTGATGAAGCCGGTGCGCGCCTGCGTTTGCGCTCTACGACCCCACCGCCCGACCTAAACATAATCGAAGAGAAAATTACTGAACTTGAGCTAGAGAAAGAGCTGCTTGTCGGTGACCAAGATTTCGAAGCGGCCAGCAAAAAGCGTGATGAGATTTACCAGTTGCGCAACCAGGTCGAAGAAAAAATGAAAGAATGGCGCGAAAGCGAGTCGGAGAAGACTGAGCGCCCAGTCGTTGACACTGAAATCATTGCCGAGACCATCTCCAAGATGACAGGCATTCCGGTGACGAGCATTGCCGCCGAGGAAGCGGAGCGTCTGCTCCAAATGGAAGATGAGCTCGCGAAAACAGTGATTCATCAAGACGAGGCGATTAGCGCAGTTGCGCGTGCCGTCCGTCGCTCGCGCTCTGGCCTGAAAGACCCCAATCGCCCAACAGGTAGCTTTTTGTTCCTCGGCCCTTCTGGCGTGGGCAAAACCTGGATGAGCAAGCAGCTCTCCAAGTTTATGTTTGGATCCGAAGAGTCAATGCTAGTTTTTGACATGTCGGAATACATGGAAAAGCATAACGCCTCGCGCCTCGTCGGCTCGCCTCCGGGCTATGTCGGCTACGAAGAGGGTGGTCAATTGACCGAGCAGGTGCGTCGCCGCCCCTACTCCGTGATTCTCTTCGACGAGATCGAAAAGGCTCACCCAGATGTCTACAACATGCTCTTGCAAATTATGGAAGAAGGTCGCCTAACCGATTCGTTTGGCCGCCATATCGACTTCCGCAACTCGATTGTCATCATGACTTCAAATGTTGGCGCCACGGTCACTATGGGTGGCGGCGGTGTTGGCTTCCATACGAGTGAAGACGAGATTTCTAAAAAGATCAAGACTGGCATCATGGACGAGGTCAACCGCTTCTTCCGCCCTGAATTTCTCAACCGCATGGATGAAATCATCAACTTCAACCCACTTGAGCGCAGTGATCTCTTCCGGATTATTGACATCGAGATGGCCAAGGTCGAAGAGCGCATTCGCAGCCGTGGTTTGGTCTTGCACCTGTCTGACAAGGCGCGTGATTTCCTCATCGATAATGGCTTCAATCCGCAATACGGTGCGCGCCCCTTGCGTCGTGCGATTGAGCGGTTCGTCGAAGACCCAATGGCCGAAGAGATGCTTCGGGGCCACCTGCCCAACAACTCTTTAATTGAGCTCGATTACGAAGCAGGGGCTGAGAAGTTGAGTTTTAAGGCTGAGGCCGCCAACCCAGAAGACGGCGACAAGCCGAATGATGGAATCGGCGGCGATGCGCCTACTGCACCAGCAGGGGCCGGTTCAGACCCTGACATCGAGTAACTCGCTATTGAACCGTCTCTTCGATGAAATTACTCACACGGTAAAAGCCATCTTCAAGAAGAGCGACTTGCAGCCAAACTTGCGCTCCTACCCAAGAAAGGGGGATGGGCATCAATTGAAAGGCCTTGCCTTGATTGTCAACGAGATGCACCCAGAGCGGATCGGGCGCGCCATGAATCGGCGGAGTGAGATCGAGCGTAAAATCATAAGGCGTATCCCATGGACCAGGCCCCGCCGTCGAATACACGAAGTATGCTTCCGTTCCCGGAACCGCCTCGGACAACTCTAAAGTCGCCGTCTGGCCTGCGACAAACGGAGTCGCACTCAATATCGGGAATGTAACGCGCGCGACACTCGCCGAGTGAGCACGGCCACCAGAGACAGCAAGGAAACCCAGACGAATAGGAGAATCAGATTGTTGTCCAAAATCATCGCGGCCCCAGCTGTACATGCGACCCGCGGTAGTAATAGCAAAAGAGTGATGCCAGCCGACACCGATTTCAACGAAGAAATCATCAGATGGGGTATCGGAGACTTGCCTGAAATCATCATTCCCCCATGAAACAAGAGTACCGTCATTGCGCAACGCCAACCCGTGAGCAAAACCGGCAGCAACCTTGATGAAATCAGTGCCAGCAGGCAGGATGGCCCCAACTTCAGAACCACTAAAGCCAAAGTGATGAATTGCGCCAAGGTCGTCAATCGCCAGCGTGAAGTCGAAACCCGCGCTGACATCTGAGTAGCCCCCATTGCCTTGGGGGAGTTGCCCCGCAGCATCAGAGCCCCACCCTTGAATCGTGCCGGAAGAATCTCGGGCAACAGAATGCATCCCACCGGCTGAAACCTGGACATAATCTGAGCCAAGGAGGTCAACGGTTGTTTGGGCTTCGCTGTTATCTCCCCATGCGTGCAACTTGCCCGCAAGATCAATCGCTAAGGAATGGCTTTTTCCTGCGGCGATTTCGGTAAAGCTCAAACCCACAGGGGCTTCTGAAACTTGTTTAAAACCGTCGTATCCCCAAGAGTAAAGGTTGCCACTTTCGTCGAGTGCCAAGGTGTGATCTGCACCACAAGCGACGCGTTCCATGTACTGATCCGTAGGCGTGTCAGCGACTTGGCTATGGAAGTCATAACCCCAAGAAACAATCGATGCTGGCTTCACGACTATCACGGTAACGACCCCTTCTGCGGTGCCGCCTTGGCCGTCTGAAATTTCATAACGGAAGGAATCAACACCAAAGTAATTCAGTGCTGGGGTGTAGTCGACACCACCTAAGGCATTCTTGATGGCTGAGCCGTGGAAGGGCGGCTCGACCACGCTTTCAAGAGAAAGCGTGTCTTCATCAATATCGGTGTCATTCAGCACAACATCAATGGGCACCGGGCCGGAGTTGGTGTCCATTTCGACAAAGTCTGGCTCAGCGACGGGGTCATCATTGACCGGGCTGACGATGATTTGAACTGAAGCTGTAGCCTCTCCGCCGTCAGCATCGCTGCAAATGTAGGTGAAATCATCTGTACCGTTCCAGTCTGCATCGGGTTTATAGGAAACCATGCCATTTACAATTTGCGCAACGCCGTGCGATGGTGTTGATACGGATTTCACTGAAAGAGGAGATTGCTCAACGGGGTCAGAGTCGTTGCTGAGAACATCAATCAGGGGTTGCGCGCCATCTTCGTCCATTTCAGCAAAGTCATCTGAAGCCACGGGCAGATCATTTACAGGCGAAACCGTCACCATGACGGTCGCTGTAGATATGAGGCCGCCGCTGTCGGTAATTGAGTAATCGAAGCTGTCTGCCCCAGACCAATCAGGCTCTGGCAAGTAAGTAATCGAAGCACCATTGACCGTGGCCAAGCCATGAGCTGGAGCGGATTTGATCTTAATCGTCAACTGTTCTGTCGACCATGGGTAATCCAAGTCAGCGTCTAGATCATTATCTAAAACTGGGATTGCGACAAAAACATCTTCAGGTGTTAGTGCCTGATCATCTTGAGCATTAGGTGCATCATTTACATTGGCGATTGAGATGCGGATTGTGCCCACAGATTGCAATCCGTTTGCTTCTTCGATCGTATAAGTGAATTCATCTTCTCCGTACCAATTAGAATCAGGTGCCTGATAAACCACCCCAGCAGTGGAGTGATTCAGGCTGTTTCCATAATTGGGGCTTGTGATAGAAACCAAGAAGAAGGCATCGTCTTCTGGATCCCAGTCATTGCTTAATGGGTCAATGAGAATGTAGTCAGGGGTGACGCCCTCTTGCATCTGATAGTGATCATCTTCGGGCACCGCTGCATCATTTTCACTCGACACTGAGACAAAAACCGTAGATTGACTCTCGCCACCGGCCCCATCTGAGCAAAGATAAGTAAAGCTATCAGAGCCGAACCAATGAGCTTCTGGAGAATAACGGACGCCCGCACCTGCGCTAACAATAATGACCTCTCCGTGCGAGGCTGCGCCTACAGCTGTGACAAGAAGAAGATCTTCATCGACATCGGTGTCGTTAGAAAGAACATCAATGAGGACAGGCACATCTTCTGTCGTAGATTCAGAATCATCGTTGGAAACGGGTGGGTCATTGACAGGATCAACTGTTATGGAAATGACTGCTGAGGCTTGCAGGCCCGTTGGATCTTGGCAGGTATAAGAAAATGTCGCGGAACCAAACCAGTCAGCATCTGGCTTATAAGCCACGACGCCATTTTGCAAAACGGATCGACCAAAATCTGCTGCGGACACTTCAACAACAGTCAAAACATGCCCATCACCATCTGTGTCATTTCCCAGGACGCTTAAAATTTCATAGCCTGAATCTTCAGCTAAAGTGAATGAGTCATCATTGGCGATGGGTGTGTCTTCGACAGGCGACACAGTAACAACGACTGTAGAACTTGAGCTTAACCCATGAGGGTCGACGATGGTGTAGCTGAAAGAATCTGTGCCAAACCAATGCTGATCAGGTGTATAGAGGATTTCTGCACCGCCAAGGTTTGAAACTTGACCATGGCCTGGAGAACCGACTTGAGAGATGACGAGTACTGTGTCATCGACATCAAAGTCATTTGCTAGGGCATCAATCGTAAGTGGGGTATCTTCGAGAGTTGCGGCGGCGTCATCGAGGGAAACGGGCGCATCATTGACAGGGTCAACGGTCACGGTAATTGTTGCCGTCGAACGCAGGCCCGTTGGGTCTTCGCAGGTATAGAAAAAAGTAGCCTCGCCAAACCAATCCGCAACGGGCTGGTAACTGACAAGCCCCGCTTGCAATAAGGATGTGCCGAAATCAGCAGCACCTATTTCAACGACCGTCAAGAGATGACCGTCAACATCAATGTCATTGGCCAAGACATTGAGCTGGGTGGAAGCTGAGTCTTCAGCGATGGCAAACGAATCTTTAACGGCAAGAGGTGGATCTTCGATGGAATTGACAAGGGCGTTAACCGTTGCAGTCGAAGTCAAACCAAGTGAATCACTAATCGTATAGGTAAAGGAGTCACTGCCATTCCAATCGGCGTTAGGCGTGTACCGAATTTGCCCGCTCTCTAGAGCGGCGGAACCATTTGCACCATTTTGGACATCAATGATTGCGATTTCGGTTTGATTACGGTCTGTATCATTTGCCATGACATCAATCAAAATGGATTGATCTTCATCGACTTGACCTGAATCATCATTTGCGACGGGTGCATATTTCCCGACGATTGAAAGGGAAAAGTTAAGCCCACTTGATATATAAATGACATCTGACACAGTGGAGACACCTGAAACTTGGCCGTAATTGTCTTTGCCCCAAGTATGCACCAAGCCGTCACGGTCTAGGGCAACGGAATGAGCTTGCCCCGTTGCAATGTCTGTAAAGAACCCCGCTGAAGGCATATTTGAAATCTGCCCAAATGTATCTCGACCCCAAGCCACCAACGAACCATCAGATCGGATTGCCAGCGCATGAGACTCGCCTGCAGAAATAGTTACAAAACCGGAACCGAGCGGCGCGTCAGCAATAACACCCATACCGAGGTCATCTCCCCAAGCCTCGATTCGGCCGTCAGCGTGAAGAGCGAGGGCGTATCTTGGCCCAGCCGAAATCTGAATAAAATCGGTCTCGCTCGGCAAGTCAACATCAAGATGCCCAAGGGTGTTGCCCCAAATCACGAGGGAGCCAGAGGCTAGTCTAGCCAAGGAATAGCCGGCACTAGATGCAACTTGAGCGAAACCGATGCCTAGAGGAGTATCGGATACAACAGACTGATCGTTGTAACCCCATGAACGGAGGCTGCCATCCGTCTTGAGGGCTAACCCATGTCGATCGCCGGCAGCAAGCTCATAGAAGCCAGTGCCGTTGGGTGTGTCAGCAACTTGCCCAAAGGAATCATCACCCCAAGCCACGATTGATCCATTTTCACGAAGCGCAAGTGCAAAATGCCGGCCACCAGAAAGGTGAGTGAAATCAGTATGCAAAGGGCTCTCAGAAATTTGCTGATATGTATCGTCACCCCAAGCGAAAATGGGCCCTGATTGGGCGGAGACGGGAAATGAAACGCAAAAAGTGGCAACGGCGAATGCCGCACAGGAACGAACGAAGTGGCTCATGAGAGGATGAGAGGATGAGGGGATGAAAAGTGGTATGGAGTGGAGAAAAAAGACCCTCCATAAGAATAAGAGGAAAAACTGGGCGAATGGGACACCCTTTCTAGTAAAAAAACCGTTATTACAGAACGCTCAAGTGCAACGCATTAGTCAAAGTCGACACACCACCACCCTGCAACACAAGACTCTGCGTATGCACCATATTGCCTGCTAAAGAGCCTGGGATTAAGACCTGAATCGAAGCAAGCCCCGCCACCTCAGGGAAAGGCCCGAGGTGGTTAATGGGCAGGCTCATTTCGACATCTCCGTAAACAGTCGAAGTCGGGCCAGGGCCTGCAAAGGAATAGGCAAAAACGACCTGGCTTCCCGCTGGGCAATTTGAAACCTCTACGGTCGCGACCATTCCAACGATTAGATTGGAAATGTTGTAAATGGGCCCACTAGCTGCCGAGCGTAGAGCCAGGGAGTGATTCCATCCGCCTGCGAGCTGGACGAAATCAGAGCCCGCTGGGGAATCCGTGACTTGTTGGAAAAAGTCTTGCCCCCATGAAACGATGGTGCCATCCGTTTTAATTGCAAATGAATGCTCGGCACCACAGGCGATGGAAACAAAGTCATTTCCGATGGGAGTCTGGCTTACAGCGCCGTATGTGTCAGCACCCCAAGAGGTCAAACTGCCGTCGCTATGCAAAGCCATGCCGTGATTCCAACCAGCAGCGATTTGAGTAAAGCCCACGCCGGCGGGTGCTGCAGAAATCTGGTTGTAGCCGTCCCAGCCCCAAGCCGCGATGCTGCCGTCATTGCGCAGGGCTAAAGAAAATTCCGCACCCGCCGCAATTTGAGTGTAATCAAACCCCGCGGGCGTATTGGTTATCTGGTTCACCGCATCACTTCCCCATGAAACGAGTGAGCCATCACTCTTGAGCGCGAAGGAATGGTTCAGCCCACCATCTGCTAGGGCAAAATCAGCCGTCAGAGGTGCATTGCTCACCTGACCATGGACATCGTAGCCCCAAGCGCGAAGAGTTCCGTCGCTGTGGACGGCAAGTGAGTGGTACATGGCGCCGGCCACCATGTTGAAGCCCGTGCCCGTAGGTGTTTGAGCGACTTGACCGTAGTTGTCCCAGCCCCAAGAAACGATACTGCCATCAGTTTTGAGGGCGAGCGCATGCTCCCAACCGCCGCTAACTTGAATGAACTCAGCCGTGCTCGGAGCCTGGCTAACCTGTTGGTGGTCATTAGAACCCCATGCAACGATCTCATTGCCCTGAGCCAGCAAAGGCCCAACGCACAACAAAAAAGCAAAGAGGGGTGAAAGGGGGAACGCCATGCTGTTTAAAAGCAACTTCCCATCCTAGCAGAGTTTAGGCCGCTGTCATGCGTTGCCGCAGTTGTTTTCGGAGCATTCGATTTAGCAAAACCCCAGCGGCAAAAGTGCCAAGCGCAAAGCCAGCGCACACACCTTGCATGGGTGCATAGCCGATTTCTTGGTGGAAGCGCAAACCTAGCCAAGATAGCGGGACAACGAGAACGAAAGCTCGCAAGAGAGCGACCCAAAGTGCAGGGCGTGGAAGTTGGATTCCTTCGAAGGCCGAGCGACTCACCAAATAGGGCAAAAGCGCCGCCACGCCAATTGGGATGAGCCGCAAGGCTTGATTGACATGCTCAAATGTAGCGGGCTCATCGGTGAGCCATCTCGCAAGATGTGGGCTCAAAAGAACCGCAAGCGGGGTCACGAAAGCGATCAGATAAAGCCCTCCCGCACGCCAAAGTGTGCGCAGCTCTTCATGCAAGGCATGCCAGTTTTTTTCGCCACTCAATCGAGCGGCAAGTGGCAACATCGCAACCCCCGCAGCAATCAAAGGCATCGACAAGAAACGCACTGCACGGTCAAACAATGACCAAGCCGCAAGCAAACTCACCGACTCACTCTCATTGGCAAGGATGCCATTAATCGCCAAAGATTCAACAGCCATCAGCAAATAAGTCATCATGGATGGGCCGGCCAAAACCAAAATTGCGGCAACCGGTTTTGCGAAGGCCGCTGACCCCGTGGCCAAAGTTGCCTGGGCTGACTCAGCTGCAATTCGGAGTCGTTCATGCCCACGAGCTCGCAGCAACGCAAAAAACAAACCAGCCAAGCGCCCAATCACGGTGGAAAAAGCGATACCAAAAATCCCCCAGCCGAAAACGAAAACGAAAACTGCATTCAAGATGACATTGGCCGTCGCCGAAAACAAACCCGCCCACATCGTGCCGCGTGTGTCGTGATGTGCCTTGACCAGTGAATCAGGCAGGATGCTCCAGAAAGAGGTCAATGCCGCGCCCGCAACCATCACGGTGGCGTAAATCTGAAACTGCTGAGCCACCAAGCTCGGCAAACCGACATGTGGCGAAAGAAACCAAACAGCAACAGCAAAGAGCGCGAATAGCCCGTTTAAGCCCCAAATCAGGTGGATGCCAGCTCGCTTAAGTTGCTCAATTTTGCCAGACTCGCCGGCTCCCATCGCGGCAGCCAGCCGTGCAGTAAGCCCATTTGATGTGCCAACCCAAACAGCCGTCTGCACAAACATAAATGGCAAAGTCAGGCCAATTGCGGCGATGGATGCATCACCAAGTGCTTGCCCCTGCGCGTCGTGCAAAACTGACGCGAAAATGGTGTCGACCCACGCAAAGGCTGAGCGAAGCCAGAACGAAATAACCAGCGGGCCGGTTAGTTTGAGGATGCGAGTCTGCGGCAAGGGAGCGTTGCTCTGGAACTCAGTTAAAGTTTCTCAGCAGCAAGAAAAGACTCGATGGCTTCAAAATCTTGGGGGAGTTTTTCTTCCAACTCATCGAGTGAGCGATCTTGGATACATACTTTTAACACCTCGTCTAAACGGCCTCTTAATCTAGTAGACAATGGGGACTCTTTATCGCCCAACAGAGTCATCCAAGCAAGCGCTGTTTGGTTATTTGGAATCAGCGAGCCCGCGCCCAACGCAGATAGAGCATTGAAATCCCAGACGATACTCTCGGCTTCTAGACCACTGCCATCAGGGAAGACCTCGCCCGCAAGAAACTCATGAAAGGTACGACCATCTTCTTGAAGCCAGCCGTTACTGCGCAACAAGGTGCCTGGGAGTTTTACGGTGAGGCGGAAGCGGACATCATCTCGGCTCGGACCAAAAGCGCCGAAAAGACGACTTTCGATATCTTTGACCCAATCATCAAGCCCCTCTTCGCCACCGAATTTATCCTTGGCAGCATCAGAAACAGCCTGCTCGAATGGGCCGTCAAAGAGCATGGCTTTTAGGTCGGGATAAATCGCCTGTCGCCCTTCTTGAATCTCTGTTGGTTGGAGCAACTCTTCCACCCAAAGCAAAATGGATTGTTCGATTTTATGATCTGTGTCATCACCGGGGTTGGTCTTAAGGCTGGTGACCCACTTGGGGCTGAGAGGCAAACCATAATCAATGGCCAGCAATAAAATGCGGCGCTCGAGACGCTTTTGCTCATCTTTTCTGGATTGATGCGCTGTACGAGACATTTCTTGCCAGACAATAAAACCGGCATCTCGGAAGAACGCAGGCAAGTCTTTCTTTAGACGAGTAAAAAGCACACTGTCTTCAAAGCCAGCACCAATGAGATTATGGAAGACATCTGACATAACTTCCGCGGCGACTTGTGAGGCCTCGTCGATAGCACCTTTTACAGTTGTCGGATCGATGACATCGCGCACACTCTCTTGATAAAGAATGCGGCGGAACAACACCCAGTCTTGCTCTTTGTAAGTCGTATTCCAGCGAGTGGATTGACCCCTAGATTGAAAGGAGAGCGGGGAACCAGATTGATTGAGATCGGCGATGTATGAGCTTGCCCGGAATTCGCCCACTTCTTGCTTTTCAAGGGACCAGCCCGCTACGGGCAGACGGAGATCTTCGGGGTGAGAAGTGAGTGGTTGGTCGCTTTCAGATAAATCGTGTGATGTGACAGTCATTGTGCGAGTGGCCGACCCACCTTGGGCAACAATGGTCTCAACTGCGATCAAGGTTTCGCGGCATGAACCGAGGCTCAATAACAGAAATAACAGGGCGCAAGGTGCCCTGCGAAACCATGGGGTTGTCAAAGGAATCGCCATGAAGGCAGGTTACAATCTTCGGCCATGCGCCACTCATCACCCTTGTTCTCTGCGCTAGCTTGCTTGTCTGGCTGCGCCCTTTTCTCGTTGGTCGCCTGCGTCAAGGCTCCCGACCCCAACTTGGCTATGGGCACTCAGTCTCAGACTCAACATGAGGGCGAGAGTGATCACGACCATGCGCAGCATGCCGCAACGGGCGAGGCGCAAGCTGGCCCCAGCAACGCAAGTGCGCCGAGCGATAAACCAGGGCTAACTTTCCCGGCTCCTGCTGGTTGGAAAGCCATTGAGTTCAACTCGGGCTACTACCTTGGCAAATGGGCGACTCCAAATGGTGGTGCAGTCAATATGTCTTACACCGGCCCTGAGCTGTCTAAGATTGAGATGACTTTTGATTACTACCTAAATTCATTCCAGGTTCAAGGCGAAATCAATCGCGCCAAACTAGAAGGCGGGCTTTTGCCTGTGCACACAATGGTCGCACACGGCCAATTTGGTGGCGAAGCTGAGGCGACCTTGGCTGTTGCGGCCGTGGTTACTCATCTGGGCCCAATCTTCGTGAAATGGGTCGGTGCTTCTAGTGCAATTGACGGCCAACTCGAAGATTTCTGGAACGCAATGCGTCAGGCAAACGCGGGTTCTTCCGCCACTCCAGCACCAAGCAAGAATCAGGCTTCTAAGCCCAAGGCTGCACCCGCTCGTGGCGCCCCTAGTTTGCACCTCAAGGGCTTCAGCAACTGGGAGAGCATCGACTTCAACCCGGCCTACTACTTGGGCAAATGGCAGACTCCAAACGGCGGTTTAGTCACAATGAGCTACACCGGCCCTGAAAAAGAAAAGGTTGAGATGACCTTCAATTATTTCCTTGGCTCGTTTCAGGTTGACGGAAAAATCGAAAAGGGCGAGATTGAAGGCAGCACTTTGCCGGTACACACCATGATGCTCCGCGGCCGTAACGAAAAGGTTTCTGGTGCACAGGCCGAGGGCTGGACGATGGCCGTTGGCGCCGTAATGACTTCGCAAGGTCCCATTTTCGTGAAATGGGTTGCCCCATCTGATGTGCTTGACCCACAGCTTGATGGTTTTTGGGCGATGCTCAAAACAGCGACCGAATAATTTTTAGCTAAAGCGTTACCTTCTTGCCATGAGACCGTCTTCATGGCATGAAGGTTTCTTTTTTTGATGAGGCGATCGCGCATTTAGCTCTGCAGGCCGTGCCAGGGCTTGGCGTGACGGGCATTCGGCGCATGGTGCACAATCGCGGCAGTGCCAAAGAGGCCTTGCTGAGCCTAGGTGCCACAAAGTATGCGGGGCTCATCCCTGACGACCTTGGCGAATCACTGCTCGAGCAGATTCAATTGGGTGGCGGGGTTTTCCTCTACCCTGGGCACGAGGCATGGCCGTCTGCTTGGCTTGAAGGGCTCGACTTCCCGCCACCCTTTTTAATCGCTGAGGGCCAGATTCAGTTGCTTGAGGCTTCGGTTTTGCGGCTGGCCATTGTGGGTTCTCGCTCATGCACTCCATATGGGCGTGAGCAAGCCAGACGATTTGGCTCTGGGGTGGCCTCTGCAGGCGGGGTCGTGATTTCAGGTGCGGCACGGGGCATTGATCAGTGCGCGATGCAAGGGGCGCTTTCAGCAGGTGGTGCCGTAATTGCCGTTATGGCTGCCGGCCCTGATCAGCATTACCCACCTGGCGTCACTCCACTTCTTCATGCGATTTTGGAGCAGGGCGGGCTTGTTTTGACAGAATTCCCCACAGGCATGAAACCACTTCGTCAAAATTTCTTGCGCCGCAATCGTCTCATCGCGGCTCTATCCCATGGCACCTTGGTGGTTCAAGCGACCAAGCGCTCAGGCAGCCTCAACACTGCGGGTTGGGCTTTATCTTTAGGGCGCGATTTATTTGGGCTGCCCGGGGCGGTTGATTGCAGCGTCTCCGAGGGCGTCCATGGCATGTTGCGTGATGGCGCATATTTAGTGACAAGCCCTCTCGACATCTTAGACAGCATGGGTCTCCGCGAAGAAACGGCTGAGCCGCCAGAGTTAGCCGTTCTCAACCAACGCGACCTCAGCCTTGAAGCCATGGCCCTTGAGCTTGGTCAAGAGCCCGAATGGCTGCAAATGCGCCTGGTCGAGCTAGAGTTAAGCGGCTACCTGCTCCGCTTGCCCGGGGGGCTTTATCATCGGTCTGGCCCGGGTGCATGCCCTAGCCCCGATACTTGATGACATCCAACTTTCTGTTGATCCGCACAACGCTTGCCTTCTGCGCGACTTCCATTGCGCTTTTTTCAAGTTGCAATGACGGCCTTGGGCCTTCTGAGCAATACCAAGCCCGGGGTTCTTCACTTTCCTTCGGGCTAGAGCCGACATTGGCTTTGGGTGATGCCATTGAATCCACAACTACTTGGGTAAGCGCCTTTATCTGTCGTGAAGACCTTGGCCAGCCCGATGTCCCTGACCGCATCTTCGACATGCGTACTGGGTGGCAAGTCTCGATGCCTTCTCAGCTCGTTTTCGAGTTCCCCGCGACGACTCGTACCCGTTTTTTGAGCACTGCCGTGATGCCCACGCTTGGCCAAGACGCAACAGCTCACTGTGAAGTCTTTTGGCAAGATTCAAGCGACCAACCGCAGTCGATTTTCTCTACGCAGACGCAAGGCAATCAAGGCTGGCAAGAAATGTTGGCGCCGTTACCGCAAACTGCAGGCAAACTGATTTGCATCACGAGAGCTGTCAATCAGCAGACAATCAGCTCTGAGCAAAGAGTAGGCTGGGCTCTTCCATTGGTCGCCGAAAAAGAATTCGTGAGCGCCTCGACAAAGCCCGATGTCTTGCTTCTTTCCGTCGACACTTTACGCAGCGACGCGCTTGCTCATATGCCTCTCTTGAGCGCTAGGCTCAAAATGGGCGCGGTTTGGCATCAAGCCATTTCGCCATCTAACTGGACGCTACCTTCCTACGCTTCACTCTTCAGCGCTCTGCCAGCGACACAACATGGAGCTGGGCGTGGGGCATTCGCTCCAGTAGAAAACAAGGTCAACAATAAAAAATACCGCGCCATTCATGATGGCATCCCGCTGCTGAGTGAAGCATTTCAACGCGCCGGTTACTTCACTAGCTTGGTTTACCAAAACCCATTCCTTGAAAAATGGACGGGGCTGCACCGCGGGTTTCATCGATCCATTCGTATTCGCGACCGTACGGCTCTCACGATAAAGGCCAGCAAAAACATATGGCAGCAAACGCCTGATCGCCCGCGTTTCCTGGTGGCTCAATTCATTGCCCCCCATCACCCCTATGCGCCGATTGGCGTGCTGGGTTTGCCAGACGACCCTATTGCCGAGCTTGACTTGCCTCCATTCATTGATAGCGATGCAACTCCAGATCAAAGGGCGGCTTTTTTCGACCTTGACATTCATGCACAACAAAATGTCCGCACTCTTTATTACGCAGAGTGCCGCGAGCTCGACAAGCAACTTGACCCCTGGCTAACTGAGCTTGCAAATGGTCCGCGACCATTGTTGATTGCCTTTCACTCCGATCACGGCGAAGAGCTCTGGGATGAAGGCTCCTTCGAGCATGGGCATTCTTTCGCCGACTCTGTAATCCGAGTGCCTATTGCTTTGCTCTGGCCTGGGCATGTGCCCGTTTCATCAAGCAGCAAAGCTGTGCCTGCCTGGGCTTTAGGGCCAACGATGCTCCAATTGGCCGGCATTGCGTTACCCAGCGAATGGGATTTAAATTTATTCGAGCCAGCAAGTTTGCCAGCTGAGGTGCCCTGCACAGGCACGCTATACCGTGCGCGTCGCGGTGGCCGCATTTTCCATCCTGATGGCACAACCATTGACCTGCCTTTCCGCGGGCTTGGCACGACTGGTCCTGAAGCCGACTTGGGCGAAGATGGCGCTCAATTCCTAGAACAGTTGGGTTACTAATATGCTCTGGTTTGCTCTGGCCAATTTCGTGGCACTTTGTCTTTACGGTCTCGATAAATGGAAAGCCCAAAAGCAGCGCGAGCGTGTGCCCGAGCGAGTGCTCTTGATGTGGGCGGCACTCGGCGGTGGTACTGGCGCACTGGTGGGCATGGCTTTATTTCGGCACAAAATCCGCAAGCCATCTTTTTGGGTAGCGAATATTGCGAGTGTTTGCGCTCTCGCCTATGCGATGCGCGAGCTCATCGGTTAAGGCCGCAGCAGCGTGTTGCCGATTGCCCAGCCAACCACAGCAAAGGCAAAGATCGTACCCATAAACATCAAAGCGCGGCGCAGCATCCCTTTAAGGATGACCGATTTTTCGTCATCGCGATAAGCTGAGACAACAGCGCTCAAGGCAAAGCTAAAAACCACGAGCAAGGCGAGTTGACCCAAGAGAGTGGTCATGACTGCCCCCCAACCGAAGTTTGCTTGGTCTGGCGCAAAGCCAAATAATCTTGCTCGCAGCGATGGTAAGCATCAAGCGAGGCGATGGCATTAAAGAAACCTGCGGCTGTTGTGAACAACAGGCCAGCGTCAAGGTAGGCCGGCACGCCATCCATCGAAACGCCACTGCAGGCCCATGCCGTCAACCAGCCGGGTAAGCCGATAAACATCTGGCCCGCCCAATAGTAGGCGTGGCGCTGGCGGTCAAAATCAGCCCAATCACCGAGTAGCATGCCTAAGAAAAACAGGCCCATGATGCTGACGAAAAAGAGTTTTGCTTTAAAGGTACGGCCCGTTTTCGCGTGCCCGAGACCAGGGCAAAGCAAAGTCAGCAAAGCCGCTGTACGAGGCAGAATCATCGGTTTTAGGCCCGCTTGAAGCGGCTCTTCTTTTTCAAGAACACAACTAGCCGCGTGGGCCGCAGCAAAGGCGGAGAGCACGCCCGAGGCTCCACTCAGTAGATGCCCCAAATTGCGGCTAGCAATCATTTCGGGCGAGCGGCCGAGGTGCTCAAGACTCGGGATCAAAGTGGAAGCGAACTGCGCACCTAAGAAATTAATGACTTCTGGCAAGATGAGCTTAATGCCAAATGGTAAAGCAAGCGCGTAATCGCCCTGCGTGCCCCCCGCTAAATAGAAGCCGCCAAATAAAAGCACTTGGCAAATGACAAACCAAAAAATTGCGTCGGCCTGCCGCTTAGCTATCACGAGATGCCCTAGCCCTGGAGCCAAAACCGAAAGCCCCACCGCTGCGAGCACAGCCGAGCGCGTGGAATCTTGGGGAGCCAACTTGGCTGATGGGCTTTCTGCATTCGCCATAGTGCGCATGATAAGGGCATCCGCCGCTAAACTTCAGGGATGGCTGAGCACACCTCTTCGTATCGGATTTTATTCCGCGACATTGATTCCATGGGCGTTTTGTATTACGCGCGTTATCTGGCTTTGTTTGAAATGGGCCGCGTCGAATGGATGCGCGATGAGGGCGTGCGCTACCGTGACCTTGAAGATTGCGAGGGTGTCATTTTGCCCGTTACATCGGCGAGCTGCGAGTACCACGCTTCTTTGCGATACGACGACATCGCAAAAGTGCGCACGCGGATGACCAAAATGAGCGGTGCGCGCGTTTGCTGGGCCTTTCAAATTGAAAATGGTGAGACGGGCGAGCTTTGCGCGACTGGAAAGGTCGATTTAGGCTGCATTCATCGCGAGACGCACCGCCCGACTCGCATTCCATCCAAGCTATTTGCGCTCGCTGGCAAGGCAAGTCTTTTTCAAGAGTGAGCCCAAAAGCCTTGTTTTTAGCGGTTTTTTGGCAATTAGCACTATTTCTGTGCAATTAACCCTTTAAAAGCACCAAGTCGGTGCTAAATTAAGGGGAATGCTTCGTCTCACCAAACGCTCAGAATACGGACTCATGGCCCTCGCCTACCTCGGTAGCCGCGCGGCAGAGTTTTGCAGTGTGCGCGAAATGGCCGAAGATATGGCCGTCCCTGCTCGCCTTTTGGCGGAAGTCCTCAAAGATTTGGCGCGCGCTGAGCTGATTAATTCGCAACGCGGGCCCAACGGTGGGTATCAATTCGCAAAAGACCCGACGCATTTCACGATTTTTGACATTGTCGAGATCCTCGAGGGCGAGGTGCAATTCACCAACTGCGCCCCCGGCCTAACTTGCACCCGTGAGAGTTCCTGCACCATTCACGGTGCGATTTCAAAAGTTGCCGAGCAAGTCAAAGGCGTGCTCGATGGCTTCACGCTGGCTCACCTCACGCCTGGCCACCCCGACCACATGATGAGCGCCGCCACGGCCGCTAAATCTTTACAGGTTTAACTCCGCCCGCTCTTCCACAACGATGACCAAACCTCGCATTTACCTCGACTACCAAGCCACCACGCCCGTTGACCCGCGCGTGCTTGAGGCCATGCTCCCCTATTTTGGCGACCTCTTTGGCAACGCAGCCTCGCGCAACCACGCTTTCGGCTGGGAAGCTGAAAAAGGCGTCACGCAGGCGCGGCAAATTCTGGGTGAGGCCGTGGGCGCAAGTCAGCGCGAAATCATTTTCACTTCGGGCGCGACCGAGTCAAACAACATCGCTATTCAAGGCGTCGCCAAGATGTACGCCCCCAAGGGCAAGCACATCATCACGGCCTCGACCGAGCACAAGGCTGTGCTCGATCCATTTTTAGCCCTCCAGAATCAAGGATGGAGCATCACCATCCTTGATGTCGATGGCGATGGCGCCCTTTCGCTGAGCGATTTAAAGGCTGCCATCCGCCCCGACACGGTTTTGGTTTCACTGATGCACGGCAACAACGAAGTCGGCACTTTGCACCCGATCGCTGAGATTGGCGCAATTTGCCGAGATGCGGGCGTGCTTTTCCACACCGACGCCACGCAGACCTTCGGCAAAGAAAGCATTGATGTCGACGCGATGAAAATCGATTTGCTCTCTGCATCCGCGCATAAGCTTTACGGCCCCAAAGGGGTCGGCATGCTTTATGTCCGCCGCCGCTCCCCCCGTGTGCGCCTTGAGCCCATCTTTTTTGGCGGAGGCCATGAGCGGGGTTTCCGCTCGGGCACTCTCAATGTGCCGGGCATTGTTGGTTTCGGCAAAGCCATCGAAATCTGCCTTGCCGAGCGCGAAAAAGATCACGCTCATATCACAGGCTTGCGCGACCACCTGCAAAATCGCCTCAACACCGAGCTCGATTTCGTCCATCACAATGGTCATGCCAGCGAGCGCCTTGCTTGTAATTTGAATTTATCCTTTGCTTATGTCGAAGGCGAATCCATGCTGCTCGGCCTCGACAACATTGCCGTAAGTTCTGGCTCCGCATGCACTTCGGCATCTCTTGAGCCTAGTTATGTACTCCGCGCAATGGGCGTGGGCGACGACTTAGCTCATTCATCCCTGCGATTTAGCCTTGGCCGTTTCTCGACTCTTCAAGAGATCGATCTAGCCGCCGACGCCACAGTCGCAACGGTCAAACGCCTCCGTGATATGTCACCTCTCTACGAGATGGCCATGGAAGGCATCGACATCAACTCCATCGAATGGAGCGGGCACTAAACCCCAAAATCAAATGGCCTACAGCGAAAAAGTCATCGACCACTACCAGAACCCACGCAATGTTGGGTCCATGGACAAAGATTCCGAAGAAGTCGGCACGGGCGTCGTTGGCGCACCTGAGTGCGGCGATGTCATGAAACTGCAAATCCAAGTCCAAGACGGCGTCATCACTGATGCTAAGTTCAAGACTTTTGGTTGCGGCTCTGCGATTGCCTCATCAAGTCTCGCGACCGAGTGGCTCAAAGGCCGCACGCTCGAAGAGGCCACTGAGATTAAGAATGTCGACATCGCCAATGAGTTGGCCTTGCCGCCTGTAAAAATCCACTGCTCGGTTTTGGCCGAAGATGCCATCCGCCAGGCGATTGATGATTACCAAAAAAAGGTCGGCTACTCCCCTGAGGCTGACTCAAGCGCAACCGCCGAGGAATCCGCATGAGTGAAGCACAAAAAGCTCTGATTGAAAAGGCACTCTCATTAACCGATGCAGCCGTTGCCGAAATTTTGCGGCTGACCCAAGAAAACGATTTGCCCAAGACGGCGGGCGTCCGCGTGGGTGTGCAAGGTGGTGGTTGTTCAGGCTTCACTTACACCTTAAGTTTTGATAAAGATTCGGCATCGGGCGATCACATTATCGAGCAAGATGGCGTGCGCGTTTTTGTCGACCCCAAGTCGATTATTTACTTAAGTGGCACCGTGCTTGACCACACTTCTGGTTTGCAAGGCAAGGGCTTTCAATTCAAAAACCCCAACGCTGACAGCACTTGCGGCTGCGGCGAATCGTTTAGCGTTTAGGCGCGGCTCATCGATTGATGATGAGTTTGAATTCGTCTCATTGCGACTATGAATCCATCCGCGACAAATCTCTGGCACCGACTCGGGCTTGAGCAAAGCTGGGCCGTTGACACGGTTGCACTTGATACTGCTTTGCGCGAGGCGGGCTTGCGTTGGCACCCCGATCGATTTGCGCTTGCTACTGATGCCGAGCGCGCAACCGCCGAAGACGCAATGTCGGCGATCAACGAAGCATGGCGCACTTTACGCGACCCATTCTTACGCGCGCAGGCTTTGCTCAAAGAGCTTGGCGCACCCATGCAAGACGGCACCGACAAAAATGCCGACCCAATGTTCCTCATGGAAATGATGGAGCTCAAAGAAGAAGCCTTTGATGCAGAGGCGAGCGGCGATTCCAGTCGCATCAGACAACTCGATGCAAAATTCGCTGCGCGCGAGTTCGAAGAATTAAACGCCTTTGGCGACGCCTATTTGGCAAAAGAAGCCCCTGCAGATTTACGAGACCGGCTTCAGCGCACCGCTTACTTGCGCCGCACACGCAAACAACTCAATCCATGAGCGATTTCCCAAGCTTAACCGTGCTGGGTCAAGACGACCCAGTTCCCGCCGAAGAGACGATTGTCTTAGGCATCGACCTTGGCACGACGAACACCCTTGTCGCCATCTATGACGCCGGGGGGCCACGCGTTTTGACTGCGGCCGATGGCACAGGAGCACTTTTACCATCCGTCGTTTCTTGGCCGACCGATGGTGGCGCACCCGTTGTCGGGCAAAGCGCTCTTGAGCGCGCCAAAGTTGACCCGTCCCAAACGATTCACTCGACAAAACGGCTCATCGGAAAGGGGTTGAGTGATTTAAAAGACGAAGTTACGCGACTCCCCTACACGATTGTCAACGCTCCCGACCGTGAAGTTGCGATGGTGCAGCTCAGCGACAACCGTTTGATTTCGCCCACAGAAATCTCTGCGCAAATCCTGAGTGCTGCTCGATTACGAGCAAGTGAGTCACTCAAAAAAGACCTCGCTCTGATTACAAAAGCTGTCATAACAGTTCCGGCTTATTTTGATGACGCGCAACGATCCGCGACGCGCGACGCGGCCAAACTTGCGGGTCTTGATGTCATCCGCATGGTCAATGAACCGACCGCTGCGGCGATGGCTTATGGGCTTGACCGCAAAAACGCGGAGCGAGTCGTGGTCTACGATTTTGGCGGCGGGACTTTTGATGTCAGCATCCTGCAACTTGAGGGCGGCGTGTTTCGCGTTTTAGCGACCTCCGGAGACACTTATTTGGGTGGTGACGATTTAGATCGCACCATTGTTGACTACGCCGTTCAACAAATTCTTGAAACGCACAACATCGACTTGTCTTCAAACGCTGCTGCCCTTAGCGCCTTGCGCATCGCTGCAGAAAAGTGCAAAATCGAATTGAGCGATGCCGAAGAGGCCGAGATTTCTCTTCGCGCTCCTGAGTTAGGTTTATTTTGGCGGGCAACAATCGGGTGGCGGCAATTCCAAGAATGGGCGACTCCGCTCGTCAAGCGCACACTCGATTGTTGCGTACAAGTCATGCGCGATGCTGAGATGCAAGCCAGCGATGTCGATGAGGTTGTTTTGGTCGGCGGCTCAACCCGTGTGCCATTAGTAAAGGCTGCCGTGGCTCAATTATTCCAGCGACCCGGCAATGACAGCCTCGACCCCGACCGCGTTGTGGCTTTGGGCGCGGCAGTCCAGGCGGGCGTCCTTGGTGGAAAAGTTAGTGATTTACTTTTGCTCGATGTAACCCCGCTTTCCCTCGGCGTGGAAGCCTTTGGCGGAACGGTAAATAAAATCATCCCGCGCAACACACAGATTCCGGCGCAAGCACAAGACGGTTTTACCACTCAAGTGGATGGCCAGACGGCCATTGTCTTTAAAGTCGTGCAAGGTGAGCGCGAGATGGCGAGTGATTGCCGAGAGCTTGGCGAATTTACTTTGCGGGGCATCCCACCCATGCCGGCTGGCTTACCGCAAGTTGCTGTTCAGTTCACGCTTGACGCCAACGGCATGCTCAAAGTTAAGGCGCGTGAGCAACGCAGTGATGTGAGCGCTGAAATTGAAATCCAACCTCGACATGGGCTGACCGATGCCGAAGTCGAAACCATGCTGACCGACGCTTGGGAAAATGCTGAGGTCGACATGACAACCCGACAACTCGCAGACACGCAATCGCAACTCGAAAATGTCGTCCGCGCTGTTAGCAAGCATTTAGATTTGGCCGAAGACAACCTCAGTGACGATGCGTTTGAAGCACTGCATGTTGCTCTTGAAACGGCCGACACCGCTGAGCGCATCCGCGACCCAAAAAAGTTAAAAGAAATACTCGACGCTCTCGAATCCGCATCGCTTCCTCTTGCTGAAATTTTGATGAGCGATGTCGCGGTGCAGGCGGTCAAAGACAAGAATGTGCAAGATTTACTCGGCGACAAGTCTTAATAGATTGATATGAAATACCGCATCACTTTTCAACCTGCCGACGAAAGCACCGAGCTCACCGCGGGCCAAAATGGAGGGAGCCGTGATGGGCTACCAGAATCGATTCTTCAAACGGCCAATGATTTAGGCGTCTCTATCGACCACGCCTGCGGCGGTGTCGGTGCTTGCTCAACTTGCCATGTGATTGTGACGAGTGGTTTTAATTCACTCAACGAAGCCAGCGAAAAAGAGGAGGACATGCTCGACAGTGCTCCAGGTTTGACCTTACAAAGTAGGCTGGCATGCCAAGCCGTCCCGAGCGGCGAATCTGATGTCGTTGTCGAAATCCCTGGCTGGAATCGCAACCTAATGAGCGAAAGCCATGAGTGATTCGAGACCACTCAAATGGGTCGACATTTACGACATCGCGGCCGAGTTGTTCGAGGCCCAGCCCGAACAAAACCCTCTCGAAGTGCGCTTTACCGATTTGCGCGATTTAGTCATGGCGTTGCCAAATTTCGATGATGCACCTGAGCGGTGCAATGAAAAGGTGCTTGAAGCCATACAGATGGAATGGCTGGATGAATTCCGAGTCTAGAATCTAACGGTGCATCAATCGACTGGGCAAGAACAAGTCTTATCTTGTTCAATAATTGTTCTTGCCCCGCCAAAAAAAAATCGCGATAATTGATTTCGTGTCGGCAATACTTTCCTAGGAATGCCCGTTAGTCTAAAACAAACATGAAACTCTTAACCTCTATTTCTTTTCTTGCATTAATGACAATTGCGTCATGACATCACATCTTCACTTACCCGGAAACTACGCTTCTTATGATGTTGTCTCCTGCCTAGGGGACAACTAATGAAAATGATTATCTATGGGTGCGGCGTTGCCTGCACCATACTGTTTGTATTTTTTTCACTCTCTAAAGCACCAATTAAACACAATAAGCTCCACGAGCAAAACTCAGAGTCTGACTTAAGCCAACAAAGACTAAGCTTACCTGATGACGAATCACTTAACCGATCCGATTGGGTCAACGATCAAGACATAACACAGATTTGGAGTGAAATCCGCCCCCTCTTATTAGAAAAAAAAACGCGCACCGTCGGCATCGCGAGAGCCTTAGAGGTCAGAGGGTTTCCAGCATTCTTCCTCACAGTCGTCGATAAAGAGCTTGCCCTCTCAAGCGAATTAACCTACCCACTATCCCATTTGTTACGCATCATGCTGCACAGGTGGCATGATATTCCTGGAGAAAATTTCGACTCTTTTCCTCAGTTTCTTTCGGAACTTTTCAGTCATGCAAGTGCAAGCAATTACATGGCCAAAGTTGCCGCCAAAGCATGGAAAGACCAGCGGCTACTAAACCCAATCGACTCCACTAAAGTTTATGCTGTCCGTCCACCCTCTATTGACGCTTCAAAAGAAAAAGGGCTTACCCAGTTCTTCCTTTACCTCCTTCAAGATTTATTCTATTCCTTCACAGAAAATGCTCAATCGTTTCAAGTGGAAGTCTTCCTTGATGATCCCTCGCAAGAAATTCGTGTCATCGCACTTCAGGTTTTACTTGACGGGAAGCCATCTTCCAGATGGGCTCAGCTCCTCTATATTCTAGATGGAGTCCCACACACTAGAATCAGCGAATTAGCCGCATGGGTCGCTAAAACTCAGCCGCCAGAACAAGCCGCCAGCCTGATTGAAATGCTGTGCATCCAAACGAGTTCACCCGGTGGTTTCCTTCCTGCCTGGATCCAGGTGGGCGCCAAAGATATGAGCGTGCTTCTCAAAATGCTACACAAACAAATGGATCTAGACGATCTTCTGCTAGCAAACGGTAACGATTTCCCAGACGACCCTAGCGGTGTAACCCAAGGTATTGCCACGGCACAGCTTTTTCACGATTACGGGCTCAAGAGAGAATTACTTGATGCTTACTTTCTTAATTCCATCTCAAGCGGTGAGCCAATGGATCTCGACATACTTAATTGGTTCGCTCGACTTGACAAAAACCCAATATCTCGCGCGCAAGCTTGGCGAATGCTTGGAAGGTCTGGTGATCGAAAAGGAGTTACTATTGCACTCGAACTCATTGAAGACCCCAACTATAGATCTTCATTAAGGCTTCCCGATCAAACGGATGATTCTCAGATAGCTGACTACCTTCAGCAGTACATTGCGCCCCAACTATCGCCAGAAGAACAAATACGCCTAGAAGCAATCTTAAGCCGCTTAACGCTGCCGGCAGACGACTCAACAAATTAAGATCGTTTTGCCTTCTATGCTGAATCGCTACCCGACCACGCCATCAATCACGGGGCTGATGCTAAACACGCCACCGTCATTTTCGATGGCTTGACCCCAAACCAGAGCACCCGTCAGGCCCGCTGGAACCCCGACATAAATCATGGCTTCTCCGTTGGCGTTTACTGTTGCCGACCAGCCTGGCGCAAGCCCTCCACCAATCGGCGGAGACAAATCGAGGCTGAAGCCGTAAGGGGTTGGAGTCGGCCCAGTGCCTGCCATCGAATAGCAAAAATAGATGGTCGAGCCTGGAGTTGCGTAGTGAGCCCTCAGGGTGGCGGTGCTTCCGCCGTTTACATTGACCGCGCGCATGATTAGATTGCTAATCATCGGGCTTGCTGTTAATGCTGGCAAAAGGAGAAGGAAAATGGCGGCGATTCTCATTACACCATCCTAGCGGCCTATTCTACTTCTTGGGAAACGACCCGACTCTTTTTCTCTTCTTCCAAGATTTCTTCGGCCATATGCCGTGCGGTTTCAAGAGGATTTCGCCCATCTGCGTCAGCGCGATGCAACACACTCGACACCGTAACGCCAATATTGTGCAGCTCATTTGACCAATCGGTGCGACCACAAGCCTCATGACCAGCGCCCTCGATGAGTGCACCCGCATTGGATACAAAGTCAGGGACGAAAACGATGTTTTGATCGGCGAGCAAACGCGCATGGTCATCACGCGCAAGTGGGTTATTCGCTGCACCGGCAACCGCCCGCACGCGCAATCGTTGAATGCTCAAATCATGCAAAATACCACCCATTGCACAAGGAGCGAAGACATCGGCTTCGACATCAAAAATCTGACTCGGATCGACGAGCTCAACCCCAAGTGTTTTTGCCGCGGCACAGGCGTCTTCGGACAAATCGCTGCCGATGACCGTAACGCCAGCGTCGATGAGTAGCCGCGACAAAACCAAGCCGACCGAGCCTAAACCCTGCACACTCACGCGCGCACCAGACAAGTCATCATGCCCCAAATGGCTTAAAGCCGCTCGAATCCCCCATAAGACGCCTTCTGCAGTCGCCTCACCTGCCGCCCGCAACCCTGTACGCACACCTTTATGGGCGAGCCATCGCGTGCCACGCCCCATCGCAAGGCCATCCGCCTCGGTGAAACCGACATCTGGGCCAGAGCGATAAATGCCGCCAAGCTTTTCGATTTCGCGACCCAAGGCTTCCATGGCGGCTGGGCGGTCGTGCAAATAATCAGCAAGCACCACGGTCTTTGCCCCGCCACCAGGGATGCCCGCCAACACGCATTTGTAAGTCATGGCTTGCGCCAAACGCAACGCATCTGCGGCGGCGGCACCCTCGGAGCGATAGCGCCAGATACGCACGCCGCCATAAGCGGGGCCGCGCTCGGTGTGATGCAAAGCAATCCAGGCACGCAAGCCAGAAGCTCGATCTTGGACAGCGACCATGCGTTCGCAGTCGCCGGCGGACATCCATTGCAGGAGTTCCATGTGAGAGTGGTTGAGGAAGAGGAGGGAAAGGGGGAAGAAAAAGCCCGTAAGGCGGGTCTGCTATCCTACGACACAAAATGGAATCTCGCCTACATTCCCTGACCATTGCTGCGCTTTTTCTTGCGTTAGCTTCCTGCGCTGCGCCATCCACGATGACGGGCTACGCAATCCCTGGGGTATCGCCCGTGACGGCTGAAGTCGCAATGGGGCCACCTCGCACGATTCCTGTTGCAAGGGCAAAAGACAGGGTCGCTTCTCAAACCGAGACAGATTCACCCTCTTCGGTCACTGCCAGCACATCGCCCACCGCACATCCAAGCCCTGCGCCGAAACCCTTCCTTCCGCGCCCCGCAACCGTGCCTGAGCTTGGCAAACTGACCAAAGAGGCGATTGGCCGCGTGATTTTCGAAGCCGAACGACATCTCGTCGCCTGGACGGGCGCTCTTGTTAGCACCAGCCCGAATAAAGCTGAGACGCTTGGTTTTACCGCCAGCTCGTTCTCACTTATGGCGCGGCGCGACCAGGGCATCCTTGAGCGAGAGGCGATTTCGGGTGCGCCTCGCAATCGGGGTATTGCATCCGCAGCATTGGGCTTTACCCACGACCCAGCCGTCTTGCACCTCATCATTAATAATGTCAGTTCGCCTGACCACGAGGTTTGCGGTAATGCTCTATTGGGTCTAGCGATTTTGGCGGCACCTGAGACGCCGCTTCACCCCATCCTCGAGGTCGTCATGCGTGATGACAACCCAGCAGCTGTTCGGCTCAACGCTGCTTACGCGCTGCAAAAAATCGCGCTCGCCACTCGCAACGATGCGGAAGGCCTTCTTTCCGCCTGCGTGGCACCTCTATTGCAAGACCCACTCGCCAATGTGCGGGCGACGGCTGCCAGCACCGCAGGTCTAGCTGGAGCTATGCATCTTGCCCCATCACTTGGTGATTTGCTGAGTGGCGACACCGACCCTCTTGTGCGCACGGCTTCCGCCTTTGCACTTGGCGAAATGAGCGCCATGCATATGACCGATGTTTTAGCCCGCGCGCTCGAAGACCCCGACAGCCTCGTTGTTGGTGCAACTCGTGGCGCACTGACCAAAATGTATGCACGCGATTACGGGCCTGAGGCCCTGCCTTGGCTAAAAGCCATGCGTCGAGCGGCTGCGACTTCACGATAAATATGCTGGCCTTGCCTCTGATTTGGCTTGGAGCCACTCTTGCGGTGTCTGGGTTGGCTTGCCCCCAAAAACCAGAACAAGGCCAAAAGCAGGCTCAAGCTCAAGCCGAAACCCAGGCAGAGCAATCTGCAATTGCCCGAGGCGTGACCCTCACTCCTCCTCAAACACCGGCTCAGCATTATTTATTTACGGGCGAGGTTACTTTCCTCATCGGCAAACGAGAGCCTGTTACGCAGGGCGTCCAAATTTTGCTGGGTGGGCCTGACCGTTTGCGATTTACGCTGACTTCGGAAAAACGCTCTAATACATTTCTCTTTTCGGGTGCGCGTAAACCCGAAGAAGAGAATCAGTCGTGGGTCAAAACGCCTAAAGCAAAGCAGGCGCGCAAAAACCCTGTTGATACGATTGACCGTGACACTTGGCTTAGATGGTCGCTGGCTCGATTCCCTTGGGGTTGGGATTTCCCGACGACAAAGGCTGATACGGCAGAAATCAGCGGGCCCTTTGGCAGTATTCGCGCTTCGCTGGTTGATTCTCTACCGAGCGAAATCCAGCTCGATGGCCTCAAGTTGAGCTTAAGCGATTGGGAAAAAACGCCAACGGGTGCCTTCCCCAAAACTTGGTCGTGGCAGTATGCGCATGGTTTGCAGATTGAGCGGTTTTCTGAAACGAGAGGCGCCATGCTTTGCCTTGAAAATGCTTTTTTGCCCGCGCATTTGGCAATCAATGACCAAGGCAGCTGGACCGGCGTGCGGGCATCGGCCGAGGCGAGCTTGGCGCATTCTCCAGATCAAATCGAGTTGATTCGACAGCCTGATTTATATTGGCTCGCTGCTGATTCCAACCACGAGCCAAACAACAACGACACGCATCAAAGCTCGCCCGGCTCGACTCACGGCCATTGGCTGCGGATAGAAAAAAAGACTGCGACCGCCGTCCGCCTTGTTTCGAGCGACACGCCAGGCGCTCAACTTCAAAAGGGTGGCACATATCTGCGTTGGTCGTTGTTTGCGCCCGCTCAGCCAATCGCCGACGCTCAAAATTTGCTTGAAGCTGCTCGTTTCAACAAAATGAAAACGGCGGGCCCCGTATGGATGACATCGACCCCCGACGACGGCCGCGTGCGCCGACGCATGATGCTCATTCGCATCAAAAAATAGTATCTCTTCCGCTAAACGGAAGGACCGCGAAGATTGGCCACGATTTCGCGAGGGCCACCCGCAGGCGCAAACCACTGAGGCTTGACCTCGCGGCCCGTGGCAACCCGGTAAGCCGCCGCAACATTTGTGTCGAAAGCCTCGCGCGCATCGGGATGCACCAAAGCAACAACGCAACCACCAAAGCCCGCGCCCGTCAGTCGTGCACCGTAGCAACCATTTTGAGCCACCGCAGCAGCAACCATGGCATCAAGCTCAGAAATGGAAACCTCGTAATCAACACGCATCGACTCATGGCTCGCCGTCATCGTCGCGCCGAATGCAGCCAAATCATGTCGGCGCAAAGCATCAGCCGCCAAATCGGTACGGACGACCTCAGTCACCACATGCCGAACCCGTTTGTGCAAAGTCGAAGTCAATTCGCCCCCGAACTTAGCGAAATCTGCCGGGAAGACATCGCGCAAGCAAGTAATACCCGGCAAATGCTTCTGCAATAAACCCAGTGCCTGAGTGCACTCGGCCACGCGCTCATTAAACGCGCTGCGCGCCAACTGCCGAGAAACGCCCGTATCGAGAATGACAATCGAGGCCTGCGCCGCATCGAGCGGTAAATGCTCGCGCGTAAGCTCAAGGCAATCAAACCAAAGCAAGCTATCGGGTTGGGCCAAGAAAATGGCACTCTGATCCAAAATTCCGCATCGAACACCTGCATATTCATTTTCTGCGGCATGGGCCAAACGGACCCACTCGTCAATCTGATCAGGATGGGACGCGCCATTGTTGAGCCCCATTAAATGAGAAAGCGCGTAGACGACCACGGCCTCAACGCTTGCAGAGGACGACAGCCCCTTCGCCATCGGCAAATCGGCGCTCAAAGCCAAATTCAACCCCGGCAACTCACCCCAAGCGCGGCGTGCGACATAAAGCGCGCCCTCGGTGTAAACCGACCATGACTTCACGCGACCTGGGCGCAAATCATCAGGCGACAGCTCAACGGCCTCGCCAGGAAACTGGGCCGACTGAATCAGGAATCGCCCATCTTGTCGAGGCGAAACAGCCAGATAAGTGCCGCGCGACAAAGCGACGGGCATGACACGCCCACCGTTGTAATCCATGTGCGCACCCGCCAAGTTTGCCCGCCCAGGAGCAAAAAACACCCGTGCATGCTCGGAATCTTCAAGCAGATTCAAAGCTTCTTCGTAGGCTCGGGCAGTTACCGTCATGATGCGAAAGGTTACGATAACCGCCCCCCACCCGACTTCCCCAATCCATGTTTCTCACCCTTCTGCTCGCTGCCCCGATTCTCGCGCAAAACGAGCCACCGTTAGCCCCCGCAAGCCCTAAAAGCGACTGGTCGGCTCATGTGTTGACTCAAGGCGAAACCACTTACACAGTGGCGGATGTCTTCCGTGTTGCCTTCGCTAGCGACGACCCACTCGCGCAGGCCTATCGCGACCCGAATACAGCCGAGCTTTTTCGACTCTACATTAACTCACCTCGGTTTTATGAAATCGTTCGCGAGTTCAGTGACTGGCTCGCCGTGTTCGAAGACTCCGAGCATGAGCCAGCCCAAGGCACAATGCGTGAGCAACTTGACCGGGTGCTTGAAGCGGATCAACCGACTGATTTCACGATGCCTGAATTGCGAGCTCATTACCTGAAATCCGTACCTGAGTTTCATGGCCAACTGCAATGCTCCTGGATTCGCGTTCCGCTTATCGATTTAAAAACAGGGTTCGCGCTTTCTCAAGATGCCCGCAATGGGTTGCATCAAACGCTCACTCAAGTCGGTGATCGCATCATGGCTAAAACGCTGACCTGGGAAGAAGCTGTCTTAACTTATTCGCAAGACCCAATTAGCCGCAAACGAAATGGTGCGGCTGGCATTCTAAGCCGCCAAAGCACTAAGAATTTTGAGGTGTCAATGCTTAAGCAACTCTTTGCGAACCTCGGTTTCAAACGCAAAAGTGATGGCTTTTTGCGCGGCCCGATTTTCGGGGAAAAATGGGTTTATTTAATTCAAGTTGAAGCATTGCATATTTTCGGCACGGGCGACATCACACAAGTCGCCGACGAAATCGAGCTCTCATTGCGTGAATCCATGCGCGAGCAAGAGCTCCGAAACTTTACGCGCAAAGTCACGCGTAAAATCCTGCTCCCCATTCAATCAAAGAAGTCTTGAGCGAAACAAAACCCGTCCTCGACCTCGATGCCCTGACTGTCCGATACGGCTCTTTTCAGGCTTTAACGGGCATTACAGCCACTTTTCAAGGTGGCTCGCTGGCCTTGCTTGGCCCCAACGGCGCAGGCAAATCGACAATGCTTCGCTCGATTCTTGGCCTTGTGCCGCCTGCATCGGGGCAAGCACTCCTCTTTGGCAAAGACACAAGCCAAAAGAGCGCGACTCTTCGTGGCCGCATCGGCTACATGCCAGAGCGCGACTGCTGGGTAGGCGGCATGTCGGGCGTTGCGGGTTTGGCCCATCTTGCTGAGGTCTGCGGCTTCCCCCGCGAAGACGCCATGCTGCGCGCGCACGACTTACTGCATTTTGTGGGCCTCGGCGAAGAGCGCTATCGCGATGTCTCCAGCTTTTCTGTGGGCATGCGCCAACGCTACAAACTAGCCTCGGCTCTTGTGCACGACCCCGATGTTCTTTTCCTTGATGAGCCAACTAACGGGCTCGACCCTCGGGGCCGCGCCTACATGCTTGATGCGATTGATCGCATCCGCCAAGAGCATGGCGTGCATATCATCTTGGCGAGCCATCTATTGCCCGATGTTGAGCGGCTTTGCGACCAAGTATGGGTGCTCAATCGAGGGCACCTCAAAGCTGCCGATAGCGTTGCCAACCTCACAGCCGCCGCCCGTGGCGCAAAAAGAGTGCGACTAGCCGCTCGTGATGATGTCGCCGCATTTTCAGAGCAAGCGCGCTCAGCGGGCATCCAAGTTGAGCCAGGCAAGCACGACGACGAGCTGTTGCTGACCAACCCTGACGGCGTCATCGAATCCGAACAAGTTTTTGCTCTAGCCGCGCAATCAAAAATTTCTTTGTCGGGTCTGCAGCCTGCGGCTCGCTCGCTCGAAGATGCCTTCCTTGAAGCCCTAGCCGACACGACTTTCTAATGGCCTTTCGCGCTTCCTCTTACTCTCGCTACACCGGTGTCAAATCCAAGCGCCCCGCTTGGGTGCCCGTCATGTTTTCTACTTGGGGCCGCGGCTGGAAATCGAAATGGGTGCGCCGCATCACAACGATGTCTCTGCTCTTAGCCATTGCGCTGACTTTGTTGCTTTACGCGCTCAATGTGGCCATCCCCGATTGGCGCACAATTGCTCAAAGTTTAGGCGAAATGGGCGTCGCAGGCGACCGCAGCTTCCAGATTACAAATGCCACTTACCTTGGCTTACTGAATCTTTACATCCACCCATTCTTGCTGCCGCTTTCGCTGTTGTTTGGCTACGACCTCATTGCAGGCGACCTCCGCACCAATGCGCTCGAAGCTTATTTTGCGAGGCCGCTCACGCCATGGGGCTATCTTTTCGGCAGGACGGCCGCTTATGCAGGCTTCTTGCTCGCGGTCACTTTGGCGCCGATGCTCTGGATTTGGCTATTCGATGTGAGCACTGGCCCAGATGGGCATTTCCATGATGTCGCCCGAGTGCCTTTCGGGATGACGGCCGCAATGACTCTGGTCGCCCTCACGATGTCTCTGCTGATTCAAGCCATAACGGCCATTACGCGATCGGGGCTCTGGACTAACCTCGTCTTGCTCGTGGTGTTTTTCTTTTCAGGCGGCATGGGCACTATCTTGACGGAAGTCACAGACAACCCTGAAATGGGCGCGATTGCATTCTGGAATGATATTTATGTTGTGTCAGCCGGTTTCATGGGCGTTGACCACGAGATCTCAACGCGACTCCCTTCGTTTGGTTTGGCCTTGACGGTTCTGCTTGCCATATGCGGCGGCTCCCTGCTTGTGCTCACGCGCGCGCTTCATAAACGGACTTTGGTCGGATAACGATTCCATGACTTCTTCACCTGCTATTCGTTGCGTTGGCCTGTCTCGCTGGTACGGCGAGGTTCAAGGCTTGGCCGGCCTAGATATCTCCATTGATTCGGGCGTAATCGGCCTGCTTGGGCCAAACGGCTCGGGCAAATCAACTTTGATGCGCATGCTGACTGGGCAGATTCGACCAAGCCGAGGCTTTGTCGAGCTATTTGGCGTGCGGATGGGTCCCGACAGCCACGATACTTTTCGACGCGTCGGCTATTCCCCCGGTGAAGATGTCCATTTTGAAAATGAACGCGGCATTGATTTCCTGAAGCTACTCGCCGGCCTTCAAGGCGAAGGTGGCCCCGCCGCAATAAAACGCGCAGAGGAAGCTCTGCAAAAGGTATCCATGAGTGAATACGCCGGCAAAAAAATGTCGGCCATGTCAAAAGGGATGCGACAGCGCATTAAGGTTGCGCAAGCTTTGCTATTTGAGCCAGAGCTCTTACTGCTCGATGAGCCACTCAACGGCATGGACCCAGTCAGCCGCAGATCCTTGATCGACCTTGTACGCAATCATGCGACCATCGGCGGCACTGTATTGCTTGCTTCTCATGTTTTACACGAAGTCGAATCCGTCACGAATCGCGTAATTCTCCTTCACCACGGGCGTTTGCTGGCCGAAGGTCGCCTTGGTGAAATCAGAGAATTGATCGGGCGCAAACCTCGGCGCGTGCGATTGATTGGCACATCTTTGCGCTCCATTGCCGGAGATGTCCTTTCCAAAGAATTGGCTACTGGTGTTTCATTCGAAGACACAGGCGCCCTTCTTATTGAGACCCGGCAATTGAATGAACTGTTGCTACATTTGTCCGACATCGGCACAAAGGGTGGCATCCAACAATTCGATGTCGAAGACGAAAACCTAGAGGCCATCTTCAACCTGCTCGTGGGTGATTTTTCCGAATGAAAACTCCTCTCTCCGTAATGAGACAGTTTGCCTTGCGCCAAAATTTGCTGAGCGTCAAAGCTCTGCCTGTTTTTGGCATTGCGCTATTCCCCTCGCTCATGGCGTTTGCCTTTCGCGTCTTTAAAGATGCTGGTCTGCACTCACGCTTTGACTTCTATGGCGAATACCTCGCCCCAATTTTCCTCTATTTAGTTTTGCCCTTTTTCTGCATGACGGCCATCCTGCCGCTCATGCACTCACTCTATGACAAAGGGGCGATTGGGTATTTGGTCACAAGGCCAACCCCGCGCTGGGTCATTTTGCTAGGGCTTTATCAAGGCGCGCTCCTCGCCATGATTCCCGCCCTCTTGCTTGCAGTAATCACACCTCTTCTATTGCTTTCCATTGGCGATACAAGTGGCGCTCTTGGCGGTGATTCCGCCTCAACCGGCGCTTGGTTCCAGCGCGCGATTGGCCTATTCGGCGTGCTATTTATGGGTTCTGCGGCCTACAGCGCGGTCTGCCTCTTTCTCGGCGCATGGAGCAAAAAAGCTGCCATTTGGGGCTTCGGCCTACTCATCGGCTGGGGCGCCACCATCGGTTCGGTGCCAGGCCTTTTGCAACCAACTTCCCCCCACCGCTACCTTTTTGGCCTGTTACGCGAGTGGTGCGGCATTAAAGAAGCATGGACGGGCTTTTTCGCTCCTGACCTCGACCCACCCGGGGTTGTGCTCTCAATCGTCGTCCTCATTTCCGCCACAGCACTTTTCCTCTGGATGGCTTGGCGCGCGTCACGCTCTCGAGACATTCTTTAACTTGACTCTCATCACTCGCCTTGCTGACTGGCCGCGCCGAGCGGCTGACCTTCCTGTCGTCGTCAAACCCATGCGAGTTTTAATGGGCAAGCCACACGCTTTCGATGTGGTCGAAGTCATAAATGTCCACATGGCCGACGCGAGCGGCGAGCTCAACCCCATCGATCGCAACCTTGCTCAATCGCAATGGCGCGCGGTTGCCGAGGCTTACAATTCAATCGGTGTCGAGGTTTCAACGATTGATGCGGGCAGTACGCACCAAGATGCAGTTTTTACAGCAAACCCCTCAATGGCGCTCCCTTTGCCCAATAAGGGGCTTGAAGTCTGGCTCGGCAAAATGGCACACCCTTCTCGTCGTGGCGAGACGGCCTTCCATCAGTGTTTTTTTGATGAGGCTGATATCACTACGCGCACTATGCCAGCCACCGTTTCAAGATTCGAAGGCTGCGGCGATGCCATCCACCACCCCGGTCGATTCTTACTTCACGCTGGCACGGGGCCGCGCACGAGTGCCGATGCTTGGCATGCACTTGCTGACGCGCATGCTGATTTAGACATCTTGCTCTATCCGCTTCAAGACGAGCGTTTTTACCATCTCGACACAGCTTTGGCGCCGATCACCGAGAGCTGCGCCATGTTTGTGAGATCCGCTTTTGACGCAAACGGGCTCGAACTTTTACACGCGGCATTCAGCGACTTAATCGAAGTAACCGAGAGCGAGGCGCTTCATTTTGCGGCCAACGCCCACTGCCCAGATGGCAAGCATGTGCTAATTCAGAGTGGTTGCAGCCACATTGAGGCCGAGTTGCGCTCACGAGGCTTTACGCCTATCCCTCTTGAAACAAGTGAGTTTATTAAATCAGGCGGGTCGGTTTTCTGTATGAAGCAATCTTATTAAGCTGACCCAGCGCTTGGCTTTGCGCGCTCAAGAGCTGCATCGACAAGGCGGTTGACTAATTGCTTCATGTCGACACCCGCGGCTGCCATCAGCATCGGAAACATCGAAATACTTGTAAAGCCGGGCAAGGTGTTAATTTCATTCAAAGCAAATCGACCTGTTGATTTTTCCATCAAAAAATCAACCCGAGCCATGCCGCGCAATCGCAAGACTCGAGCGGCTTTGAGAGCATGCTCTTTCATGTGCCCAGCCAATGCAGGCGCGATGGTCTCGCTTGGAGCCGTCAGGACGGCCGTGTCGTTTGTATATTTGCTGTCATAGTCATACCAATCTGCCGTCGAAATCTCACCCACTTCAGAAATGAGCACTTCACCTTGATTGTCGAGCAGGGCGATTTCATATTCGCGCCCCACAATCGCCTTTTCGACCATGATGGCGTCACCAAATTCAAAGGCGTAATCCATGGCTTCTTGCAGCTCGGACTCATCTTTGACCTTGCGGATGCCCACGCTCGAACCTTGAGCTGTAGGTTTAACAAAAAGCGGGAATTTATCGTGTCGCTTCATCACATTGGCCAAAACGGCATCACGCTCTTGATCCCATTCGCGGCGACGGATGTCTGTCCAGGGCACGACCGGGATATTGCAACTGCGTAGCACATGCTTGGTCAAAGCCTTGTCCATGGCAAGCGCACTGCCTACGCAACCGCTACCGACAAAAGGTACACCCAGCAACTCAAGCCAGCCTTGCAAAGTGCCGTCTTCACCGCCGGGGCCGTGCAGCACTGGGAAAACCACATCGACACCGTTAGGCAAAACGGGCACGCGACTTGCTGCTAATTTTGCGTCTTGCGGGAGTGCCTCTCCGGCCAACAAAGCGGCACTTGTGGCTTGATCCAGCCAAAGCCCGCTCGGCGAAATCCCGCAGAGAATGACCTCAAATCGCTCGGTGTCGAGGTGCTCGCAGACCGCGCGTGCGGATCGCAAACTAATCTCATGCTCGGCGGATGTGCCGCCAAATAAAATCGCAAGTTTCTGGGGAGTCGTAGCCATGAGCCATAAAGCATAGACTGACGGGGCTCCCGATACCGTGCTTACCCCTCTCCTTCTCGCCGCCATTTCCATTTTGCCTCTTGCAGGTCAAGAGGCCGTGGTTATCGAGCCAACGACCACGCCAAGCGAGAGCATCGCGACCACCCTTGATGTGCAGCGCTACGAGTTGGCGCTCACCTTGCTGCCGCGACACATGCATCTTGAGGGTTCGGCACATCTACAAGTTTTACTTACTGCGGCTAAGCCGACACTCGCACTCGACTTCCACCAAAGCTTTGCCATTCACGAGGCGACACTCAATGGCGAGGTTCTCGTTTTTGAACACACCGATGACCACAGGCTGCTTTTCCAAATCCCCGAGCACCTGCAAGGGCCCGGCGAGCGGCGACTATCGATCCGTTATGGGGGTCGCCTTCCGCAAGTCAAAAGCCTCGGCGACACGGTTGGCCTAATTTCTGACGGCGTTCATTTGGTGGCCTATCTTGAGCCAGACGGCGCGCGCAATTGGTTTCCGTGCCAAGACCATCCGAGTGACAAAGCGACTTTTTCGATGAGCATTCGCGTCCCTTGGGGTGACATCGTTGGCGGCATTGGCGCTTGGGAAGGCGTCTTGATTGGTGAGCCCGGCTGGTCGACTTTTCACTGGAGCACAAGAATACCGACGGCAACTTATTTGGCTGCTCTAGCGATTGGCCCTTATGCCGTCTCTCGAACGACAACAAACGCAGCAAATGGCCCGCTGCCTCTCTGGGATTTTTTCGAGCCGCGAGATCGCGAGCAAGCTGTAAAAGTTTTTTCAGTCCTTCCAGAGATGATTCATGTATTCGAGAAGCTCTTCGGCGCTTACCCGTTTGAAAAATATGGCCACGCACTGATCAACCGCTGGATTGGCGGCATGGAAGACCAATCTCTTTCCATCCTTGGCCGCCAAGAAGCTCTATCGAATGACCCGACTCTTTTGGCGCACGAGCTCTCGCATCAGTGGTTTGGCAACTGGGTCAGCCCTCATCACTGGGGCGCGCTGTGGCTGAATGAGGGCTGGGCGACCTGGTCGGAGTGGCTCTGGATGCGCACTCAATCCGCCAGCCGCGCCGATGGGCTCCTGAAAAGTTGGCGCCGAAGCACCATGCAGCTGGCGTCAACTCAGCACCCTTTTCCGTTGTCATCCCCAGACCCAAGCGACCCTTTCGAATACCGCTTGGTCTACAACAAAGGCGGCATGGTGATGCATCTCTTGTCTAGCTGGGTCGGCGAAGAGGCGTTTCTTGCGGCCACTCGAAAATGGCTTGAGCAACGCGGCGGAGGCAACATGACGACGGCCAGCTTCCGCGTCGCTCTTGAGCAACACCTCGGTATCGACCTGAGTGATTTTTTCGCGGCTTGGGTGGAAAACAACACTCTGCCAAATATCCAAGTTGCCCGTTCGGCGATTAAAACGGCCAAAGGCTATCGCATCAAGCTAAGCGGCACTCAAATCCAAGAAGGGCTCTTCCACCCACTGACCTTGCCCATCGTTTTACGAGACTCCTCCGGAGAGCTCTCCGCCACGACTCAATTACGATTTACGAGTCGTTCCGCCACGGTCGAAATCGACATTCCGTTTCAGCCAAGCAGACTTGTGCTCGACCCCGGGCGTCTCCTCCCTATCCTTATTGACTCGTAGCCGTCGTCCCCCGCGACTCCTTCCGAATCTTGCCTAGCCCTCGTCGCCTCTACTTACTCGCGCCGGCCTTCTTCGCGGCCGCGCTTTTCTTCCCCATTATTTGGGGGCAGTTCGTCTATGACGACTTGGTCCTACTCGAGCGCAACTCGTTCCTGCAATCCTGGTCGGCCCTGTGGCAATCCTTCGACATGCCCTTTTGGCGGATGGTCTCCGAAGACCGCATTTTCGCTGGTTTTTATCGCCCACTCGTTACGGTTTGCTTTTCCATTTTTTGGCACCTTGCCGAAGGCGCACCATGGGCGTTTCATCTTTTATCGCTCTTACTCCACGCCGCGGTTTCCGCTGCCGTAACGGCTGTTGGCCTTCGTCTATTCAAGACACCCGCGCCGGCCTTACTTGCCGGGATGCTGTTTGCTGCGCATGGCGCACATGTTGAGCCCGTGGCTTGGGCCTCTGGTGTCCCCGACTTGCTCTCAACTCTCTTGGCCATGCTTGGGGTGCTTGCCTTGCTCAAAGAACAAGTGCGCCGCGCGGTCCTTTTCCTATCTCTCGCACTACTCGCCAAAGAAGCCGCACTGGGCGTATTTTTGCTGGCTGGTTTTGCGTGGTTCCGCAAATCTTGCCGCCGCGAGCTTCTGTGGCTTCTGCTCGGCGCAATTGCGGTTTGGGCTCTGCGCGCCCATGCCTTTGAAAGTTGGGCGGCTGGTTTCGACATCGTAAACACGCGCCATGCACTTGACGGTGCGACCAAAACGGGTCTTTCGTTTTCACTGATTGCGCGTTATCTCGGTTTCATGGTTTGGCCATGGCCGCACGCACCATTCCGCCCGCTTTTCGTCAACATGAATGCGAGTGATTATTGGCTGGGCCTTGGTGGCCTTGGCTTCCTCATCAGCATGCTGGCTCTTGGTGCTTTCCTGCGGAAAGGGAAAAAAGATGCCCCACTTTTCTGGAGTTTAGGCATCTTATTTGCCTCGCTTCTTCCGGTGCTTAACACGCATGCTCTTGGGCAGTTCCCATTCGAAGAACGATTCACTTATCTCCCGAGTGTTGGTTTTGTGCTGCTTGTTGGTTATGGGCTTTCTCGCATCCCTCATCGGCCAAAACTGATTGGGGCACTCCTTGCTCTTCTTTTAACGGGCCATACTTATTCGACCGTGCGAGGCACAGCGCATTGGCAAGATGAACCAACCTTCTGGACTTGGGCGCGACAAGTTTCTCCAGGCACCATGACGCCGCACTTGCAGTATGCACGGCTCAAACTTGAGCGAGCGCAGCAACTTCCCATTAGCCAAGAGCGATTCCAACTTGCCGAAGAGGCCTTTGCCTCTTTCGAAACTAGCATGGAAATCGACCCAGACATTGTCTTAGTGACCGCTATCGATCGTGAACAAGCCAACATTGGTTTGGGCAACGCACTCTTTGTGCTCGAAGAATTCAAGGCCTCTGAGCAAGTCTTCCGCCTCTGCCTCAAGCCCTACCCTCTCTCATATCTCGTCCATCAGGGCCTCGCCAACTCGCTGGCCGCGCGGGGTGAGCAGCTCGGCAGAGAGCGCAAGCACACCGAAGCCACCGCACTTTGGGCGGAAGCCCTAGCCGCGTTTGAACAATCCAATTTGCTGCACGAAAGCACGGCGTCTGCATTTGGCCAAGGCGCATGCTTGGCCTTCCTTGGCCGCTACTCTGAAGCTCGCCCTTGGCTCGAAAAGTCTTTTGCTGATGCGCCCGACAACCCCGAATACGCAAGGGCTTTGGCTGAGGTGCATTATGCGCAAGGGCGGCATCTTTTTGCGAGACGAGCGCTCGAAGACCACCTCAAGGCGCGACCAGACTCTCCATTGCGAGAGGCCTTCCTCGAAACGATTCAAGGGCTTCAGCAAGAAGCACGCAAGCCGTGAGCGAGCAACCCCAAGCAGGTGCCGTCTTGCTGGCGCGGCCAGAGTTGCTTGACCCAAATTTCGATACGACCGTGGTCTTACTTTGCCAGCATGACGCAAGCGGAAGTTTTGGAGTCATCTTGAATCGACCCATTCAAAATTTGAGTCCCGCCAAGATGCTTCCCGAAGCTGACTGGGCAAAAGAGGTCCCACAAAGCGTTTTCTGGGGTGGCCCTGTTCAAGAAACGCGGATGCATGCCTTGCACGCCGCACCCCCGACAGGCAATGACGCGCTTCTCGTTCTGCCCGAAATGAGCTTCGGGGGTGATTTGCCCGCACTCGCGCGCTTCCATGCTGACGGGCATGCCATCCGTCTTTTTATGGGTTATTCAGGGTGGGATAGCGGGCAGCTGCAATCTGAAATTGATTTGGGTGTGTGGGCGACGACGGCGACGACAGCGCGTTTCATCTGGGACACGCCACCCGACCAGCTCTGGCGCCGACTCATTGGCCAGGCTGACCCGCAATATCAATGGCTCGATGCTGACCCGGAATGCAATTAAACCTTTCGAGAAATCACAAAGAGCAGAGAAATCACTCATCCGTTTGACCTAAAATACGCAGATGGATGTCGCTGCAATTTCCGATAAAGTGCTCGCGAGCGAGCGCATTACGCCTTCCGAGGCCCTTTTCCTGCACGACCATGCAGATCTCGCAACGCTAGCTCTACTCGCCGACGAGGTGCGTCAGCGCAAGCACCCTGAGGGCATCGTGACTTACATCATCGATCGCAATCTCAACCCGACAAATATCTGCGTCACTGATTGCACCTTTTGCTCGTTCTACGCTAAACCGCAAGACAAAGAAAAAGGCTATGTGCTCTCTCGCGATGACATTTACAGCCGCGTTGAAGAAACCCTCGCCCTTGGCGGTGTGCAGATTCTGTTGCAAAACGGCCATCACCCCACCATGGGTGTTGAGTGGTTCGAAGAGCTCTTTCGTGATTTAATGGCACGCTACCCTCAGCTGCACCTGCACGCGATGAGCCCACCTGAGATTCATCATTTGTCAAAGGTGTCAAAATGCACCACGCTTGAGGTCTTACAACGCCTTCAATGCGCTGGCATGGCTTCCATGCCAGGTGGTGGCGCTGAGATTCTGACGGAAGGCGTCCGTGAAAAAATCGCTCCTCGCAAGGCAACAACCGAAGATTGGCTTCGCATCATGGAAGAGGCGCACAGTTTGGGCATGAAAACGACCGCCACCATGATGTTTGGGCATCTTGAGTCTGGCGCAGATCGCGTAGAGCATTTAGATCGCTTGCGGCAAGTGCAAGACCGCACGGGTGGTTTTACGGCTTACATTGGCTGGACTTTCCAACCAGGCGGCAACCCACTCGGCGATCGATTGGTGACCGAAGGCTGGCACAAAGCGACGCATGCTCAATATTTCCGCATGACCGCTCTTTCGCGCATTTTCCTAGACAACTTCGACAATATTCAAGCTAGCTTCGTGACCCAAGGCGCTGACGCAGCGGCACTCGCGCTTCGCATGGGCTGCAATGATTTCGGCTCCGCCATGCTCGAAGAAAATGTGGTGTCTGCAGCCGGGTGCTTTGAATTAGTCGGCATTGATAAGATAGAGCAACAAATACGCGATGCGGGCTTTGAGCCTCGTCGCCGCACGCAGGCTTACGAGCTTGTTTAACCTGACCCCTGTGTTTCCATTTCACATGAAATTCTCCCTCCTTCCCATTCTGTTACTTTCTTCTCTTGTAGCAAGTTGCGCATCAACACCTTCTTTCTTAAAGAATGCTGACGCCCAAGCTAACAACAATGACAACTACACTTTCTCAGCAGGCGATTGGCGCATTGCTGGCATGAGCAGTGGCGCCGCAGCGCTCGACCTAGACTCCCCAGAAGATGACGGAAATAAAGCCGTTAGCGCCGGGCTCACTGACATCAATGTCATGGCTGGCTACATGCTAAGCGATAGCTTTGAATTCGGCTTTGGCACTTCAGCTGGGCTGGGTATCAACCGATCATTTGGCGGCACTGGCTTTGAGCTTAACGACAATTACCTTTATGGCCGCCAATACTACATTTCTGATAGCCATAGCTTTATCCCCTGGGCCCAACTCAGCTGGGATGGCCTTGACCGATTTGAGATTAACACCGACGACATCGCCATCAGCGGCTTCAATTTGGCCTTTGATTTCGATTTAGGAGTCAGCCATTTCTTTACCGACAATGTTGCACTTGAAATAGGTGTCCCAATCATGAGAGTCGATTTCGACGCCACTGATGACAAGGTTTCCTTCATGTCTGAAAACTCACTGGGCACTTCCGGCGACAATTTCGGTGGCATAGCGGCCTACTTCGGCATTTCGGTCTACTTTTAATCCGATTCCCACCCTCCAGGGCTGACCGTCCAAAGCGGCGCATCCGTAAACTAGACGAATGCGCAACATCGCTCGACGGTCAGCCCTTTTTGCTTTTCTCGCTCTGATTCCCGCGTGTTTGGGTGACTCAGACGAAACCACCACCCCGCCGCCACCAAACTCAGCTGTAATTCGCTTCTTTGAGGCGACCTCATTCACGCTTGAGATGGACAGCACCGTTCAAGTCATCCTCAAAGTGGCTACGAGCGATGGCAAAGCACTTTCTAGCGAAGTCACCGTTGTCCTTGAAGATTTAGGCACGGGTTCGGCAACCCCAGCCATTGACTACGATTTTTCTGCGACCCTCCCTTTGACGGTTGTCATCCCTGCAGGCACAGCAGATGAGCAGGGTTTTGCAATTGACCTTGGCGATATCCTCGCTGATGCCATAGATGACCCAAATGAAAACATCGATCTTGGCCTGACAGCAGGTTCGGGCAGAGTCACCGTTAGCAGCCCAAGCGCGCATTCGCTTGTCATCCTTGAGTCGGCTGGGTCAGTGGCATTCACGATGGGCTCATCCTCGGTCATTGAGGGCCATTCCGGCTTCCCTGTTTATCTTGAATTAACGACTTCCGATGGTGGTTTGCTCACCGAAGCCGTCTCGATTCAGGTTGCTGTCAGCCCAGATAGCACGGCTACAGCTGGCGTTGATTATCTTTTCACACCTCCTGATATTGTTTTTGAGGTCGGGTCGGCCGATGGAGCTTTTGCCAATTTCACAATTGAATCCATCATCGAAGACGGGCTCGGTGATGACGAAGAGACCATCATCTTTGAGCTTTCAAGTGTAGGCTCAGCAATCGGGGTGCCTCGCATTCATACGCTCACCATTACCGAGCCAGGTATTGCTGCAGCCAGTGAGCCAGGCACTTGGGTCTTTAACGGCACGGGTGAAAATTTGCAGTGGGCAGGCGTTCACCCCATTGACTCCGACGCCATGCTGCTCTTGGGCTCTGACCTAGATGGTTTGCGCGTGCCGGCCGTGGCTCGACTCAATTCTGATGGCCAATTGGCTTGGGTTTCGACTTTAGACACCGAAATGAGTGTTCTAGACACCGCCGCAATCTCGGCAAATGGCACTCACACGCTCGCTGGCAGCCGAGCTGACTTCCTGGCCAGCCTTGCTTCAGCGACCTCTTACCACCAGAGCGGTTCAGTGAAATGGATGAAGGAGTATCAATTCGCGCCAGCTGAACAAAATCCGAGCCATTCCTTCCGCGGGGCTACGACATTCAATACAGATAGCTTTTTCTCAGGTGCAATGAGTTCTATTTTGCTGCGAGTGCCAGGTTTCAACTCTGACACCTTTGGCTTAATCGCCAAGGCTGACCCAAACGGCAACTTGTTGTGGGCGACCGTCCTGGGCAACATCGTCGAGGGCTTTAGTTGCGCTTTTGAATCGATTGCCATGACTCAGGCAGGCGGTCTTTTGGCGGTGGGCAATGCAAGCCCAGAGATCACTCACACCGACGGCTGGCTAGTCGGGCTTGACCCCTCAGGCACGACTCGGCTTGTGACTGATAAATTTTATAACGCCAATGCAGCGGTTCCGGGTGATGACTATTTTGACCGCATCACTCCTCTCTCAAGCAACCAGTTTCTCGTCTTGGGCCGCACTTTAGCATTCGAAGAGCCGCTCGTTCGGCAAGACGCTTGGGTCCTTCTATTCGGCGCTGACGGTCTAATCATCAGCCAAGCGCGATACGCAGGCCCCAACGGCACGGCGCTCTCCTTTTCTGAGTCTCTTGAGGCTAATGGCTTCTACTATTTGTCCGGGACGATGCGCTACCTAGATGGCACAACCCCTTCCGAAGCCGTCCTCGTCTGTCTTAACCCAGCGACAATGGCCGTGAATTGGGCCTACTCTTTCCCTGGTGATGACCCCACCTCCTTGCTCGCAATGGCGCGCCGCAGCGATGGTGATCTTGTGATGGCTGGTGCAGTCGGCGCCGAGACGGCTTCATGGCGGGGTTGGCTCTTGCGTGCAGACCAAATGGGGCTCGCGGGCACAGATTGTTTTGGCGATACAGGCCTCCCTCTGCCACTCGGCACGTTCAGCCTTGCTGTTGATTTAAACATGGGCATCACCAATCTATATGTCAACGGCGAGTCCCAATTGCCTCAACTCATCTCCACCTCTCTCAGCCCCACCGCAACCACTCAGTCTTGGTCGCTCGTCGACACCTGCCCGTGATTTCCACATCTATTCTTGAAACGCGAGCCGCGCGCAGTGGGCTGGCTGGCATCCCTACAAAAGTGCGGGATGGCGAGCGGTTGACGCAAGCCGATGGTTTGGCGATGTATCAAACCGACGACATTGCGTTGCTGGGTTTATTGGCTAACGAAGTGCGCGAAAAGCTCTATGGCGACACCACTTTTTACAATGTCAATATCCATGTAAATTACACAAATTGGTGTAATCAATTTTGCGATTTCTGCGCTTTCCAGAAGCGTCCTGACGACGAGGGTGCATATTGCATGAGCCCCGATGATGTCGAAAAGGCTCTTGCCCAAGCCAACCCAGAGGCCACCGAAGTGCACATGGTCGCGGGCGTTTGGCCTGCCCTTGGCTACGATTATTTCCTCGACATCCTGCGTGCGGCTAAACGCGGCAAGCCTGATATCCATGTCAAGGCTTACACGATGGTTGAGATTAATCAAATCATCAAACTCGCGGGCAAACCGGTCGGCGAGGTTCTTGACGACTTGCGCGAGGCTGGTCTTGATTCTCTTCCTGGCGGTGGTGCCGAAATTTTCAGCGAGCGCGTGCGGCAAGAGCTGTACCCAAAAAAAATGGGTGCCGAGCGCTGGATTGAGCTCGCAGGGCAAATCCACGCGCATGGTTTCAAAACAAATTGCACCATGCTTTACGGCATGATTGAGACACTCGAAGAGCGCGTCGATCACCTCGCGCGCTTGCGAGCACTTCAAGATGAGACAGGCGGTTTTCAGACTTTTATTCCGTTGGCCTTCCATCCCGACAACACGCCTGGGCTGAGTCATTTGCCTCTTCCAAGCCCGCAAGAACGATTACGCTCGATTGCTTTATCACGGCTTTTCCTAGACAACATCCCGCACATCAAGGCCTATTGGGTCATGCTTGGCCTGCCTGTCGCGCAGCTTGCTTTGGGTTATGGCGCAGATGATCTTGATGGCACCGTAAGCCAAGAAAAGGTGTATCACGACGCGGGCGCGGCGACCCCCGAAAAGCTCACCCGTGACCGCATTCACCAGCTCATCCGTGAGGCGGGGCGCGTCCCTGTTGAGCGCGACACGCTTTATCAAGTGATTCGCTCCTACGATACGATTCAAGTCTGATGCCTCTTCGAATCGGCACGGTTCCTTATCTTGTCGCCCGCCCACTCACCTTTGGGCTGAGCGAAACGGCCGGCGTGCAGCTCACAACAGCTCCGCCCGCCGATTTGGCTCGCATGCTCAGCCGTGGCGAGATTGATGTGGCTTTGGCCTCATCTTCGATTTCACTCGAAAGTGAATCCCTCGCATTTTGGCATTCGGGCCCGGTCATTGCAGCAAAGGCAGCTGTGCGATCGGTCTTGCTTTTTTTACGGCCTGGCTTGACTGACCCAAGCAAAATTCGCGACTTTGTGCCAGACCCGCATAGCCGCACGGGTCGCGCCATGGCGGCCATCGTGTTGAGCGAGCACTTCCAAGCACCTTTTACTCGTCGCGAGTTAGCCGCCGCAGAAGACCCTTTTGAATCCGGGGCAGATGCCGTCCAAATCATTGGCGACCCAGCTCTCTTGGCGGAAAGCGCCCATCCCGATTGGTTGAGCGTTGACCTTGGCGCCGTTTGGCATGAAATGACGGGCCTGCCCTTTGTTTACGCCGGCTGGATTGGGCGGCGTGGTTTTGACCCAGCCGACGCAGCCGAGCCACTCCTGTTGGCCGCGCAACAAGGTGCTCAAAATCTTGAGCCCCTCATTCAGCAAGGAATGGCTACATTGGGTCGGTCGCGCAACTTCATGTTGCGTTACCTTGGGCAAGATTTGACCTATTTCATGCCTGAGGCTGAGATTCGCAAAGCGTTAAGCGCTTTTGGCTCTCGGCTCAATTTGCTGAAATGACCCATCCGCTCCCAATTTTCCCGCTCCCCAATGTGCTGCTCTACCCAGGGGCGGTTTTGCCACTGCACATTTTTGAGCCGCGCTTCGTCAGCATGATTGACGACATGCTTGCTGCTGACTCTGACGAATTTTTGCTCACCCTGCTCAAAGGCGACTGGGAGCTCAGCTACTTTGAGGCCAACCCTGAAATCTATGATATTGGCGGCTTGGCTCGCGTGCTGCAATGCTCCAAAGACGACTCGGGCTCGTTCAATTTATTAGTCAGCGGTTGTGAGCGAGTGCGCTTAACCGAGGTCGATTCAAGCGACAAAGAATACCGCTTGGCCAACTACAAAATTCTGACCGAAACGCCCATCCAAGACCCCGAGGTCTCTGAAAAGCTCCGACTCGCCCTGCGCGACGGCCTGGTCGATTTTGCCGATGGCTCGCTCATGCTCGCACCCAAGGCAAAAGTGGGTTATCTCAGCGATGTCTTGACCGTTGCGATGTCACTCGACATGGCCGAAAAGCAAAAGATTTTTGAGATCCTTGACCAAGAGTGGCGGGCGACGGCCGTGCTCAGTCATCTCAACGAGCACCTCGACACCCGCCAAAATTTCAGCGGAGAGCAGGGCGACCCCGATTTGAATTAGCGGCGATGCTTAAAATCAACCAGCACAGGGAAGTGATCGCTTGTGCATTGCATATCGACGCCATCAATTAGCGGGATGACTTTTGCCACGACCATCTCTTTTGCAAGTGACGGTGTAAGCAATGCAAAGTCGATGCGCGTGAGATAAGGCTCTTTGTTGTAAGAAAACTGCGGTTGACCCGCGCAGGCGTCAATGAGCCCCGTGTTGAGCAGCATCGTTACGGCGCCGTGCTCTTGATTTGGCTTGCGCTCTGGGTTGTCTTCGTCACGCACCTCGTTGAAATCACCAGCAACAATCGCACGATAACCTGGGCGACCCGCACGCTCTGCATTCAGGATTTCAGCAACTTTTGCCGCCTCGGCCTGCCGCTTGGAATCACTTTTGCGCCCCCCATGCTGCGACTTAAAGTGCACAACAAAAACATCGGTTTCCCAGTCAGCAATATGCACGCGCAGCAAATCACGACCAAACTGATATTGGGAGCCATTGTCTCGCGTAAGTTTCAAATGTCGATAACTCGTAACCGCTCCAATTGGCAAACGCGACAGCAGCGCATTATCGATACCACGACGATCATTACCCTCAATCAACACCACTTCATACCCCATCTTAGGCAGGTACTCTTTCACAAACTGCTCAAGGACGCCACGGTTTTCGACCTCTTCGAGAGCGACGACATCGGCATCAAGTAGCTTTAAGACATCGGCAACTCTTTGCTTTCGTTGATCAGACGGAAACGAAGGTTTTGTGATTTGATCATTGCGATATGGGTCGTCATAGACATCGAAAAAGTTCTCGATGTTCCAGGCGACGAAACGCAAGGCATCGCCCTTTTCAGGAATCGACGCGTCGGGCAGAGCTGTGCCGAGAAGCTCTTCTGCGAGAACCGACTTGGTTTGAGGGGTAAGCTCAGCCGATTGGGGAGCAAACGAAATCAGCAGGGCGGCTAAAACAAGGGGGAGCAATTTGAGCATGGTCGAAAAGTATAGAAGCCCCATAAAAAGGGTGCCGGAGCCTGAGTTCCCGCCACCACAACGAACTCTCGGCCCCGGACTTGATTGCAGTTGCTCACTGCTCGCTTTCGCGATGCGGGACGAGAAGAGCAAACTTTTCGCCCGCTGAGTTTAATTAAGGGCAAAGTAGTTCCCTACAAGGGCGTTTTTTTGCGAATATCATTCTCTTTCTATCGAATGTCAGAATATAGAGATATAGAATAAACGGTTTCCATGCCCTCTAAAACCGCCCCACCTTCGAGCTTGCGACCTGCCGTTTGGCGCGTCCGCGTTTCCTTGCTTTGCTTTGCAGGGCTTGGGATGGCCGTTTTGTTTTCTGGGCACCCATTCCGCCAAGGCTCTCTCGAAGCGCTACTCCTTCATTGCGCGGGCTGGGCTTTGATTGTCAGCGGCATCATGATGCGAACTTGGGCAACACTTTATTTGGGTGGGCGCAAGACCAAAGAGCTCATGACCGAAGGCCCATTCAGCCTCTGTCGCAACCCGCTTTACCTCGGATCTTTCTGCATTGCTTTGGGCTTTGCAGCTCATTTACAGTCGCTGAGTTTCTTTGCAGGCACCCTCTTGCTCTTCTTGGGCATTTTCTACCCGCTCATCCGCGAAGAAGAAGCTCGGCTGGTTGCAGCCTTTGGCGAGCCTTACTTGGCCTACAAAAAAGCAACACCGCGGGTATGGCCTCGTCGATTTGGCGGCTGGAAAACATCGACTCATGTGAGCGTGCATATGCTCGCCCTGCGCCGACATTGCGTGCGCTGTGTTTTAATTTTGATAGCCTCATTTGCCGTCGCAAGTATGAGTTATCTGCAAGATGCGGGCTCTATCCCGCAGTTGCTGCACCTACCTTAATTTAATCAATTAAGCGCAGTTGGCTCGGCTGGTCGAGCACGATTTCAGGTGTGCCTTTGTACATCAAGACCTCGCCCAAAATAGCGATGCGTTTGCCCAAGCAAAGCTCATCAAGAGGCGCGGCAAAATCACATCCGCCAGCTTTGGAATAAACCGTAAAGGCTTTACGATAGTCATCTTCGCGGAAGTTTAAAAAGGTTGAGCCACGACTTTCGCGCGAGCGGACGACAAGGCCTTCAACGATGACGACTTTACCGACCCATTTTTGAGCTTGTTCGGCGGTCATGATGTCGCGGACATCAAGGGTGGCATCTGCATCTGCCCAACTGTAATCGAGACGTTTAAAAGCCTGCAACTCGCCCTTTTCGGCGACAGCTTCTGGGTCAGAAGTTGGGTAGGAATTGCCATTACTTCCGGGCATCATCGCCACGGGAGGGCCTCCGCCAAAAGTGCCGGCGGCGTGGGCGGCGGCGGCAGTGGACCAACCACAATGCGTGAGCCCCTCTTGCGGGGACATGCCGCAAGCCATCGCGACGCTAACCGCGGCCAATGACACCAATGCCAAAATGCGCGCTAGGAGCATGAAGCACCTGCATCTGCGATGGCGGCCTTGATCTTTTCAATTGCTTCTTCGAGGGAAACCTTGTCGCGACCTTCGCTCGTGCGCGTGCCGTATTCGACCATGCGCTCAGCGGCGTCGCGGCCCACAACAACGCGCAAAGGGATGCCCACCAAATCAGCATCTTTAAACTTTGCACCCGGGCTGAGCTTTTTGCGGTCGTCGAGCAACACATCAATGCCCGCGGCCTCAAGTGCATCATGAAGCTCTGCGGCAAGTGCGTCTTGCTCTTCGTTTCCGGCTTTCATTTGGACAATATGCACGGTGTAGGGTGCAATAGGCAAAGGCCAAATCATGCCGTTTTCGTCGTGATTTTGCTCAATGGCCGAAGCCGCAACACGGCTTACGCCAATGCCGTAGCAGCCCATCCACATGTGTTGGATCTTTTGATTTTCATCAGCGAATGTCGCGCCCATCGCCTCAGAGTATTTGGTACCGAGCTGAAAAATATGACCCACTTCAATGCCGCGGGTGAGCTCGAAAACATCATCGGAGTCGAGCATCAAATCACCGCTTTGCACCACGCCGAAATCAACCGTCTCAGGTTGCTCAAGGTCACGGCCGAACCAAACATCAAGCCAGTGCATATCGGTTTGATTACCGCCACACAAAAAGCCTTTGACGCCCTCGACAGATTGATCGGCGAGCAAATGCACCTCATCAGCCAAGCCGATTGGCCCAGCAAAACCAGGCTCTGCGCCAGTGGCCTCGCGGACTTGTTTTTCATCGGCAAGCTCTAGCCCCACGCAATCAAGGTGATTCACGATTTTGATTTCATTGAGCTCTCTGTCACCTCGGCACAAGATGGCGATTGTCTGCTCGCGGTCGTCCCAGACGGCGCGGTAGAGCACTGTCTTGAGTAGGCGAGTCATCGGCAATTCAGGGAAGAGAGCGAGTAAATCATCGCAGCTGCGCGCATTGGGCGTAGCCTCTAAGTGCATTGAAAGCTCGGATTCAGGCTCATCTGGGGCAGAAATGCGCGATGAGGCCTTTTCGACATTGGCTGCGTAATCACGGGCGCGACACACGGCGATTGCATCTTCGCCTGTATCAGCATCGACCATAAACTCTTCTGAACCTGCACCACCAATCGCACCTGAATCGGCCTCGACTGGAGTAAAGCGCAAACCGCAGCGCGTGAAGATGTTGCGATAAACATCGCGCATGGTGGTGTAACTCGCCGCCATGGCTTCTGCCGATGTGTCGAAAGAGTAGGCGTCTTTCATGATGAACTCACGCCCGCGCATCAGGCCAAACCGCGGTCGAATCTCATCGCGGAATTTGGTTTGTATCTGATAAAGCGTCACGGGCAATTGCTTGTAACTTTGCACGAGTCGCTTGACATAAGTTGTAATGACTTCTTCGTGAGTTGGCCCAAGGCAGACCTCGGTGCCTTTGCGATCGCGGAAATGAAACAGGATGCCGTCTTGGACATAGCGGTCCCAGCGGCCCGACTCTTCCCAGAGCTCTTTGGGCTGAATGGCGGGCATCAGCATTTCTTGGGCGCCAACCTTGTCGTGCTCTTCACGCACGATAGCCTCGACTTTGCGCAAAACGCGCCACATCATGGGGCCGTAGACATAGATACCGGCAGCCAGTTTTTGCATAAAACCGGCGCGCATCATGAGGGCGTGAGAACGAACCTCGGCATCGGCCGGATCATCTCGGAGCGTGACAAACAACTGCTGGGAAAGGCGCATGAGTCGCGCATTCTACGATTGCGCCGCAAGATGAAGGCCTGCCGATTGCGTAGGATAATACGATGCGCCGCTTGCTCCCTCTTGCCGTGATTGCCGCGATTTTAATCGGGCTTGCCCTTGTATTGATGAGTGAACCACCTGGGCCGCGTCCGCCTCATGACGGTGGACCGCCCGCGCCAGAAAAGCCTGTCCCGACCGAGACGGCTCCTGAGCTTAGTTTCAACAAAGAAATCGATTCGCGCACAGCTATCGAGACAGCAACCACGGCTGAAGAGCTGGCCGAACTGGCCGACGGGATTGGCGCGCAAGATGGCTGGCCATCCTTCATTGGTCGTGTTTTATTACCCAGCGGTTTAGCCGCTGCCGAAACCGAAATCAAAGTGTGGGCTTGGCACGGATGGGCCAATGCCGCCAACCCCGACGACCCTCAAAACCCACCTGCGATTCGTTGGCAAGCCACAACAAACGCAGCTGGGCAATTTGCTCTACCTGAAGCGCCCCAAGACGGCTTGCGCTTTATCTTGCAATTCACCCACCCAGACTGGCCCCCACTTGAGATGGTGAATCTGCCCGGCCACCCTGGTCGCACGCGCCCTTTGGGTGATATCCCGCTCAAAGCTGGCTTTTCGATTTCGGGGCAAGTGGCCGACACAGACGGTCGCGCTCTAGCTGATATTGCGTTGCGCCCAACGATTGACGACGAGGCATTTACATGGGGCAGCCCACCCACGATTCCCGTTTACATCGGTGATTACGAGACAACCACTGATGTTGAGGGCAAGTTCACTCTCCACGACCTCCCCTCACGGCGTTTGCGTTTAGTGGCCACGGGCGATGGTTTCGCTCGCCAATTTTCATCGGTCATTTCGGGCAAACCCGAATCTAAGCAAAAGGGTTTGCACATCAAAATGTCAGCCGCCAATCTTTTGCAAGGCACTTTATTTTCGACCGACCGACAGCCCTTAGCCGATGCGCGCGTCCGAGTTGATTTCGACGGAGATGTCGAGCTCGAGTGCCAAACCGACGAACACGGCAACTGGTCATTCGACATGCCGCGCGAAACGGAACGAGCCTTCCTTCGCTATGCCGCAGCTGGGTTTTGGCCGGCGCGTCAGCGACTCGACCAAGAGTCCTTAACCACAAAAGTCTCTCAAGAGCTCACGCCGATGCCGCCAAGTACCGGCGTGGTCGTCGACGCACATGGGCGAGCCCTTGCCAATGTGCAAGTGGCCCTAACCACGGGTTACAGTAGTCGCAGCCGCATGCTTGACCCAAAGATGCTCGAGGCCAACGCCAGCACGACTACGGCAAGCGATGGCACTTTCGCTTTGTCTCCTGACATGTCACGCACTTGGGCTCGAGAATTCCATGTTGTCGCCTGGGATGATGTCCATGCACCGACTTTTTCAAAATCCCTCAAATACGGCTATAGCAACAACGCCAAAGACCGAGTGATTCCTGAGCTGCGTTTGGTGCTCGACGATGGCTGGAGCGCGAGCGGTGTGGTCTTAGATATTGACGGCGCGCCGCGACCTAATGCGCGCGTGCATTTGCGGCGGCTCAAGGCTCAGCAATCTGCCGTGCGTCGCGTGCCTCTAATTGAAATGAGTGTGCGTTCGGGCACAATTTTGCGGCGCGTGACAACCGATGAGGCTGGCGAGTTTCTGTTCGCTGGCTTACGCGAGGGCGACTACCGACTTGAGGCGCATTACCCCGACCGATCCCCTGCCGAGAGCGATGATTTCATCTTAGTCGGCACGAGTTTCGAAGGGGTGCTGCAGCTTCACCCATCATCAGGCATTGACGGCTTCCTTGATGGCGACTTGACTCCTTTTTCCACTTTAAGGGCTCAAGCGAGCGCTCCTGGCCGCGACCCGCTTGACACGACGCTTGACTCAAGTGGCCATTTTGCCTTTGACAATCTCGCACCTGACACCTGGAAGGTTGAGATCCGCGAGGCCGATGGCTCAAGCACAAGTCGCATGACCTTCACGATGGGCGGCGGTGGCGACCCACTTGCAGAGGCAAGCGACATTTTGGTTGCGCCTGGTGTCCGAGTGCCCCTTGATCTGTTGCTCGACTTTGAGGGTTTGGGCTCAATTAGCGGCATGGTCACGCTCAATGGTGTGCCTGCGGCTGACATGAGTCTGATGCTACTCCCCCGGGGTTTAGGCTCTGACGGCAATCCAAAAATTGCGCAACGGCAGATGTGGGACAACCTCCAAACGACCCAATCTGATTTTCAAGGCAAGTATCAGTTTCACGGCCTTCATGAAGACGACTACTGGCTAGTCGTGAGTCAAAAAGGCGATGCCGGTTCATTTTTCTTCAACTATGAAACAGTTGCTGAATCAGGGCCAGCTGGCATGGCGCGAGCAGAGATTGACTTGGCTGTCGATCAAAACCTAGTGCACGACTTCCCGATTTTTGTGGGCGACTTACTTGTCAAGACCTACAAAGAAAACGGCCAGCCCTGGCGCGGTTGGGGAGAGTTGCAGCCAAGCGATTCGATGTCTGGCATGCAAAAGCGATGGGTGAATATCCGCAAAAATGGCGAGATGTATCTAGAGCACATCCCCGCAGGAAACTGGGATTTAAAGCTCCGTGGCGGAGACATGTGGAAGGTTTCTCACACGCCTGTCACGATCAGTGGCGGCGGAGTCACGACCGTAGAAGTCAGCATGGAGCGTGCGCCTCGCAAAGACAAAACGAATGACCGCTCCGACGGAATTAACGAAATTTTTATAGAACGGCTCGGTCAATGAATTTCGTAAAATTAAGCCGAGCGAGCGGCCTTTTCTGGTGGCTTTTGCCGTTGGCTGTTTTGGTTTATCTTCTACCGCGCGACACCGACCCAGCGGCAGGGGCAGAGCGGCCGACGATGACACCACCGCGCGTGGTTCAGTTTTCTTTGCTTGATGCGCAGGGCAAAGCTGCGGTTGGCGCTGGTGCCGTTTTGCTTCAGCCAGAAGTCGCCGGCATGGTGGTCGATGATTCAGGCCTGGCCTCGGCATTTGTGCTTAACCACGGCCCGCTTGAATTTGTGGCTTGGCTCGACGGGCATCAGCTCCTGCGGGTTGGGCCCGTCGTCCCTGACTCGACGAGGGCTTTTTCGTTTACGCTTTCGCCAGAGCTTCCTGACCAAATCGCCGCACTCGACATCGGTGAGCCACGCAAATTTTCTTTTACTTGCCGCCCAGAGCAAACCCTAGAAAACGCCCTGCTTGTCATTCACCTGCGTGAGCTTCCCGATGCCGCGCCTTGGGTGGCAACGCTAGATGCGCAAGGCACTTGCCACCTCAAGGGCATCCCTTCTGGCGAGCTGATTGGGTCGATTTACGCCCCAGGGATGCCCCCCGTCGAGGTTTGCGCAATGGGGCATTTTTCTTCGGCCGCCACGCAAGCTCGTTTTGAATTGGAAACGACCCAGGTCATCCTGCAAGATTACGCGCCGGGCTCGATTTGGGCTTTGACTCATCTAGGCGAAAAAGAAACTCAACTTCCACAATTCCAGGTCCAAGAATCGGGTGCGCTTACTTTGCCACCGCTTCCTCGAAATCAGCGCTTCCGCATTGCGGGGCCAGATTCTGTCGAAGAATTTGAAACGACAGCGGGGGTTTATCGCATCCGCTGTAGCGTGCCAGCAAACAAATAAACTGGGCGACCGCTCAGCCCAAGCTCGCTGAGCAACTGCACCCGCTCAGTAGTTGATGAAAAAGTCGGGCGCAAAAACACCGGCTCACGCTCATCAAAAGACAAACGGCCCAAAGCATCAAACTGCGGACGCGATGGAGTGTGTTTTTTCATATCGGTCACAAAAACGACGGGTGCCGATTCGATTGTGCCGGCAGTCATTGCGTCAGCAACGGCCAACTGAGGCGCGGCGCGCTGCGCTCCTTGCTGAGCCAAAACGGGGTAGTGAGAAAAAGCGATAAGTAAACCGCCGAACACCAAAACGACAAGAGCGGTATCTCGATGATGAGAAGGCCAGCGTTGCAAAACACAAGCCACGCCTAAAACGAGCAAACCCATTGTTTCGTAAACATAAATAGGGCCCAAGTAGGCCCAATGCCCTGGGTACCAATGAAATGCGTAAACGAGAGGAAGCGCAATCAAAAGGGCAAGACCCGCACCACCATCTTGTTTGCGGATTTTAGCCAGACCCGCAAAGCCCAAAAGCACCACCCCAGCCACACCCGCAAAACCGAAAAACCACTTCGCCGCAACAGTCTGCAAAGCCATGAGAGGGTCGCCTGTGCCAAACTGATCTAAAGGTTGAAAGGCCGCCGCGTAAGCAGCATAAGTCGTTTGCCAAGCGTCGCCCGTGAGTGCTGCGTTGTAAGCGAGGAAAAGTAAAGTTAGCGCCAAACCGCTGATTGCTGCCCAAACGAGCCCTTTTATCGACTTCCTTAGGCCAAAGGCGAGTGCTACGGCGAAGACCACTGCAGTCAGAGGGCGGCACAGCAGCATCAAGCCTGCGCAGGTGCCAATAAGCAAACCCCACCGCTGGGCCGAGCAACCGCTCTGAATGCGAAGCAAAGCGTAATAGCCCATAAGCGCGAGCGGCAGAGTGAAAACTTCACTTTGAAAGGAGCTCTGCATCACCCAAAAAACGGGAGAGCTCACGAGCAACAAACCAGCAGGGAACTGTAAACCTAGTTTGCGTGCAATGGCCACGACCAACAACAAGTCGAGGATGCCCGCAAGCGCAACCGAAAGCCAAGGGGCGCCGAGCCAAGTGCCAGGTGTAAGAGCTGCCGCCGTGCCGGGCGCGTATTTGGAATACCGAATACCCCGCTCGCCATCTTGCATAATCTGCCGTCGAAAAAACGCATCGGCATGAGGAGGCAAGGGCTCACTCAGTCGCCCCTCTGAAAACATTTCAGCTTGCAGCAAATAGGCGCGCTCATCATTGGTCGCTGGGCCATCAAGGACAAAAGCCCCGACCAAGGTTGGGAGAAGCGCAAGTACAGCCAGAAGCAAAAGTGGCATACGCGAAAGCCATGCCGCAAGTGCCTGAAAGCGTTGCCTTTTTGAGTCAAGCTTGACGAGAAGCGCCCAAGTGCCGAGCAAACCAAAACCCAAGCACAGCGCCCGGAAAAGGCCGTCTTCCGCACTATGCGGGCGCTCGTGAAGCACCCACCAAGTTGAAAACGCCGCTAATGACACGACGAGCAACCACCAACGCCCAGAAAGTGTGGGAATTTCAGCCGAGGGCTTTTTGGTCTCCATGAACCTCCAGACTATCCTTTCTGCATGGCAATTTCTCGCCCGCAGGGCATCCCTTCGATTCTTGGTTTAGCACAGGTCGCATTCGCGCTCTTGCCTTTGCTCTGGCTGGGCACGGCATTGACTCACGCTGCGAGTGCGGGTTTTGAGCCAACCCCGGCTTCTTTTCCACGACCATCCTTTGAGGGGGCGGATGCAAGCCAGTACCTTCTCGATTTCTGGAGAGGCACGCGACGCGGAGTTGCGAATCGCACGATTGCTTTTTGGGGCCTGAGCGACGACGACCCGGCAGATGGGGTGGCATCCGCCTCACTCTCGGCTGATGGCCATGGCGTCCGAGTTGCGCGTGCGCTCATGGAAGCTGGTGTCCAACTGCGCATTGTCAGCCCCCACCTTGAAGAGCAAGCCAGGGCTCTCAAAGACGCATCAGGCAAACTCGTTTTCGATGACCGCGTTACCTGGATGGGGCAAAACGCAATCGATTCATTAACTGGCGTGGATGGTTTGCTGCTCGTTTCTGAATGGCCTGAATTCCTGGCCATTTCGCCGACTCAGATTGCGCAACAGATGCGAGGCCGTGGCGTGTTTGATGGCCGTGAAGCTCTCGACGCCACCGCCCTTGATGCCGCTGGCCTAAATTATTATTCCTTCGCAAAGCCCGGCTCGCCACCTTGGCTTGACCCCGATTTCCAAAACTACATTGCGCATCTCCGCGAAAGCACCGAGGAAGATGACGCCATCCTTATGTTGCCTGGCACGCGTTTAGGCACGACGAGTGGTCGAGCACGCTGGTTTTTGCACATGAATTACCAACTGACTCCGCGCGAGCTTTACCTTTGGCGGCCCGAGCTAGCTTGCGGCACGAGTGGGCAGTATCGCCAATGGGTCGACGCCTACAACAAGGCGCACCCTTGGAAAAAAATGGGGCGTCCGCAACCGGGGCCTCGTGAGTTATCTAAGCTTGTCGGCAACACTCCTGCTCGGTTTTTAAACGCAGCCGAATCTAATGCGGCGGCTGCACGAAAGGTTGATTCCGTCCTCTTCTGGACGCACAATTCTGATTTCCGCGTGAGCGACTGGGAGAACATCCCAATCGAAAAAGTCGGCGCAGGAGCCCAACGATGAGCGCCTTCTATGGAATTATCGGCGGCCTCGTTGCGGTCATCATCCCGCTAGCTTTTGGTTTAGCCCTGCTCCCGAAGCGCTGTGATTTACCGCGCAGTCGATACGAGGAATACTCGATCGGCTACCTACTCGGCGCGTCTATTTTTACGATTGCGCTCACTGCTTTTTATTCGCTTGGTTTTGAAAGCACCGCTTTCGTTCGTTTCGCCATCCTTGCTGGCGCAATGGTTGCTTGGCGTCATGCCTTCCGCAGAGAGAGCGTGCGCGTTTACGAACCACTCGGTTTCCAAAGTTACCAAGTTTGGGTTTTAGCTTTGCTGGCTCTCGGCTCAATCGCCCTCACTCTTTCTTGGCCGATTAACCAATTCGACCCCATGCTGCACTTTGCCTACAAAGGCAAAGTTCTCTTCTTCCACGGCACGCCTTTCGGAGAGGCCCTATCCAGTCTCCAAAGTGGCGACGGCTTCGGGCGCATGGCAACGCACCCCAACTACCCACTGGGCATCCCGATTCTCGAAGCCTTTTCAGGGCATTTCGCGCTCTCTAATTGGTCCGACCGCTGGGTGCAAATCCCGCTCGCATTCTGGGCCGCCTGCCTGCCTGGCGCGATTGCTTTTGGCTTACGCTTTCTTTCCAAATCGGCCGCTCGCTGGGGTGCACTCCTAACCGCCTCCGTCCCCATGCTCTATTTGCGCGACGGTTTTTCCTCAGACGGCCTCGGCGGCACAGCTTGGGGGACGCCCGGCCTCGGCAACGGCGTCACTCTTGGCGCGGGTGCTGACTTGCCCGTAGCCGCCTGTTTCGCCGCCGGGATGGCCCTCCTTTTGCGAGCGGGTGCGGCTCGATCCTTGCGTCTAGGAGCCGCAGCGGGGTTTGCCTTTGCAGGCGCGGCCATGATGAAAAACGAAGGTCTCGCGCTTTTCGGAGTTGTCGTCGTTGCCGTTTTGATTTCTGGGGTTCTCTTCCTGCCTAGCCCCTCTCTCGAAAAGCGAGGGCGACAAGCTATCGGGCTAGCCTTGCTAACAGGCCTGCTTGCAATCAGCCCCTGGCTACATTTGCGCGGACAAATGCCGGCCATCGATGAAAACTACAGCGAGCAACTCACCCTCGAAAACACTCTGCACTTCCTGGGTGGTGGAGATGAGCTCGCCGAACTTTCGCCCAAAGTTATCGCTCAGCAAAAAACGAAAGAAGAAGTCCTTGCCGAGCTTCCACCACGACGCGCGATCGTGGGCAAAGCCTTCATGAGTACCTTTTTTGACTTTGCAACTTGGGGGCCGATGTGGGTTTTGATGTTTGCGGCTTTGGGAGCATTAGCCATCCGCCCGCGCTCGCTCGCTGACCCTCTTCGCCGAGTTTTGGCCGCGACCGTTTTTGGCGGCGTGCTGCTCTACGCACTGATTTTGCTGGTTACACCTTGGTATTTGCCGCTGCTCCTAGAAAAGGGCATCCCGGAGCGATTGCTTCTGCATCTAGTTGGGCCGATTGTTCTGCTAATTGGCTGGTGGATTGCCTCGGCAAAAGAGGTCAAAGCACCTTAAACTTGCGGCAATGTTCCGCATTGCCACGCCCGCGTTTCTCATCCTCTGCACTCTCTTGAGTTGCGGTGGTGAGCCCCAACCTCAAGATGACCGCCGCCCTGTCATTTTCATCTCGATTGACAGTTTGCGTGCAGATCACTGCACGCCTTACGGTTACACCCCTGAGTTTGCATCCAACGAATCCACGACGCCTTTCATGCAGCGACTCGCCAATGAGGGTGCGCTATTCGAAAACTGCTCGGCCGCCGCACCCTGGACATTACCCAGCCATGTGAGCATGTTGTCAGGTATGCACCCGATTGAGCATGGGGTCCGCGCTCGGCGTTATCGCATGTCCAATGATTTAGAGTTAGTCTCGAGTCGTTTTCAAAATGCTGGTTATGAAACGGGCGGGTTTTACAGCGCACCCTTCCTGCATGGGGTTTGGGGTTTTGCGCGCGGGTTCGACACTTATGAGCCTGCGCTTGATTATCTCCAAGGCAACGACGCGGCTCACGCAATGGTACGTCGCGGTTCGCGCGAGATTCAAAAATTTCACGAATTGGCCGACGGCGACCGCGAAACGGCGCCACATGTGGTTGAAAAGGCGGTTTCTTGGCTTGCAGAGGGCGATCGATATGAAGATCCGTTTTTCCTTTTCCTGCACTTCTGGGATCCACATTACGATTTTCATCCGCCAACTGAATACGCCGCGCGCTTTCATCCTGACTATCAAGGCCCGATTGACGGCAGTGGCTTCAACGATGCTGAGGCGACTTACTCGGCCGACGACATGGCGCACTATCGCGCGCTTTACGATGCTGAGATTCGCTACACCGATGACCATCTCGCTCGGCTATTCGCCCAACTCGAAAAATGGGGCATCGGCGATGATGTCATCATTGCCATCGTCAGCGACCACGGCGATGAGTTTGGCGAGCACGGCCAGCGTGGCCACCACAAAACACTTTACGAGGAAGTCATGCGCGTCCCCATGGTGATTCGTGCACATGGTTTGATCCCTGCCGGCACGCGCGTTGGTCAAAGTGTGGCCAATTACGACCTTGCGCCGACCTTGCTTGACTTGGCGGGTTTGGGCGAATGGCCTGGGCGATCGGGGCTAAGTATGGCTCCCGTTTGGGCTGACAAAGACAATCCTGGGCACGAAGTCGTCATGGATTTACTCCACCCCGGCCGCCGACTTGATGTGCGTGGCTATCGACTCGGCATGCAAAAGGCCCTTTGGGACACGGGCGCACGCACATTCGCGACTTACGATTTGAACCTTGACCCTGGTGAGCTCAACCCGACTTGGGTTCAAAACCCAAAAGAGTCCCCCACGGGCGCGGCGGCCATGAGCGTCTTCCAAAAGGCGCACGCCAATCCTGGCCAAGCAGCTGAGATGCAAGAATCGACAGAAATGACCGATATCCTTGGCGAATTGGGCTACACAGACGGATAATATCCAACATGAAAATCGCCGTCGTAGGAACAGGTTATGTGGGTCTAGTCGCAGGCACATGCTTCGCTGAAATGGGCAATTCAGTTTGGTGCGTTGATATTGACGCCGCCAAGATTGAGGGCCTAAAAAAGGGTGTCATCCCTATTTACGAGCCCGGCTTGAGCGAGATGGTGCAATCTAATTACGCCGATGGTCGCCTCAAGTTCACGACTGATTTAGCTGAAGCCGTAGCTGATTCTCGGATTGTTTTCATCGCTGTGGGCACGCCACCTGGCGCGGATGGCTCGGCTGATTTGACCGCTGTACTTAAAGTGGCCGAGTCCATCGGCAAGGTGGCCAATGGTCCAAAATTAATTGTCGACAAATCCACCGTCCCTGTTGGCACGGCGGCCAAAGTTAAAGCTGCAGCTCAAAGCCAAACTGAGCACATTATGTCAGTTTGCTCTAACCCAGAGTTCCTTAAAGAAGGCGCGGCGATTCAAGACTTCCTTCGCCCCGATCGTGTTGTGATTGGCGCAGAGTCACCCCAAAATTTCGAGCTCATGGACGAGCTCTACCGGCCATTTGTCAGCTACGGTGCGCCAATCCTTCACATGGATCCACCCAGCGCCGAGCTTACAAAATACGCGGCCAACGCGATGCTTGCCACACGCATTTCGTTCATGAATGAAATTGCTCGCATTTGTGATGCAGTCGGCGCCAATGTTTCCCATGTGCGCAAAGGCATCGGCAGCGACAACCGTATCGGCAAACCATTTTTGTATTCCGGCATTGGCTATGGCGGCTCGTGTTTCCCCAAAGATGTCAAAGCCATCATGGCGACCGCTCTTGAAAATGGCGGCCCCTTCGAAATTCTAGAAGCCGTCGAATCGGTCAATGAAAAGCAAAAGATGCTTACCGTTGATCGCATTGTTGAGCATTTCGGGGAAGACCTCACGGGCAAGGTTTTTGCACTTTGGGGTTTGGCCTTTAAGCCCAAAACCGATGATATGCGCGAAGCCCCTGCGATTGTCATTTGCCACGAGCTGACCCGACGAGGCGCGACCGTCCGCGCTACAGACCCAGAAGCCATGGCGACCGCACGCGAAGCCATCGGCGATTGCGTCGAATATGTTGGCGACGCCTACGCGGCCGCCGATGGTGCTGACGCGCTCATCCTTTGCACCGAGTGGCGCGAATACCGCAACCCCGATTTTGAGCGCCTTGCCAAGACGATGCGAGGCTGTTTAATCCTTGATGGCCGCAATATCTTTGCCGAGAGAGCGTTGCGTGAGCATGGGTTTGAGTGCCACAGAATTGGCATGCCTCCCGTTTTAAATTAGGCCACTTTCAGCGATTCACCATCGCCGCAGGCTAAATAGTGCAGAATAATGCCCTGAGCGAGGGCTAGATGAGCTAGATATTGCCCTTTCTTATGTTTGTGTAAGATGGAAGAGTACGGCATACTTGCCATAATCTTAAACAGGGCTATAAATGCACGGAGCAAAGGCTTTAGGGCTTGAATTCCGCCTGCATTTTGCGGCCTTGCCCCCATCACCATGACTACAACCATGACTGAAAAAGTCTTCCCACCTTCGCCTGAGTTTTCTGAAGGCGCCTGGATTTCCTCCCGCGAGCAATACCAAGAAATGTACGACCGTTCGGTTAATGACCCAGCCGGGTTCTGGGCCGAAGCCGCCGAAGACTTTCATTGGTTCCAAAAATGGGACAAGGTCTTTGATTACAACTACGACCGTGGCGCGGGCAAAATTCAGCACCAGTGGTACATCAACGGCAAGACCAACATTGCTTATAACTGTCTAGACCGCCACCTCGAAAAGCGCGGCGACCAAACCGCGATTTTGTGGGTCGGCAACAACCCAGGCGAAGACAAGCGCTTCACTTACAACGAGCTGCATGCTGAAGTTTGTAAGTTTTCTAATGTGCTTAAGGCTCAGGGCATCCAAAAGGGTGACCGTGTCAGTTTGTACATGCAAATGATTCCTGAGCTAGCCATCGCAATGTTGGCTTGCGCGCGCATTGGTGCGATTCACTCCATCGTTTTTGGCGCGTTTTCACCTGATGCACTTGCCGACCGCTGCAACGACTCTGATGTGCGTTTGGTCGTCACGCAAGACACTGGCCTACGCGGCGCAAAAGATAATGTGCCCATGAAAACCAACGCCGACTTGGCTTGCGAAAAAGCGGCGACTGTCGAAAAAGTAATTGTCGTCCAGCGCACGGGGCATGATGTCCCAATGACAGACGGTCGCGATTTCTGGTGGCACGAAGAAATGTCCAAAGTCGATGCCGTCTGCGAAGCCGAGCAAATGGATGCCGAAGACCCACTCTTCTTGCTCTACACATCTGGCTCAACAGGCAAACCAAAAGGCGTCCAGCATCATGTTGGCGGCTACATGGTTTACGCTGCGATGACTCATAAATATGTCTTTGATTATCACGAAGGCGACACCTACTGGTGCACGGCCGACATTGGTTGGGTCACGGGTCATAGCTATATCGTTTACGGCCCGCTTTGCAATGGCGCGACCACAATGATGTTCGAAGGCGTGCCAACTTGGCCAAACCCAGACCGCTTCTGGGAGATTTGCGCCGAATACAAGGTCAATCAGTTCTACACCGCCCCGACTGCCATCCGCGCGATTGCGGCTAAGGGCGACGAGTGGGTCAAAAAGCACGATTTGTCGAGTCTGCGTTTGCTGGGCTCGGTTGGTGAGCCAATTAATCCAGAAGCCTGGATGTGGTACCACGAAAAGGTGGGCGGCGGCAATTGCCCGATCGTCGACACTTGGTGGCAAACCGAAACGGGCGGCATCATGATTACGCCTCTTCCTGGCGCGTGGGCAACCAAACCTGGCTCTGCAACGCTGCCTTTCTTTGGCGTGCAACCTGTCATCCTTGACCCAGAGTCGGGCGCTGAATTGACCGACATCGAGTCAAGCGGCGTTTTGGCGATTAAGCATCCATGGCCGGGTCAAATGCGCACTTTGTGGGGCGACCAAAATCGCTTCGAAGAGACTTACTTTGACATGTACAAGGGCTACTATTTCGCCGGTGACGGATGCCGCCGCGACTCAGATGGCTTCTACTGGATCACAGGCCGCGTTGATGATGTCATCAATGTTTCTGGCCACCGCATGGGCACGGCCGAGGTCGAGTCAGCTTTGGTTTCCCACCCCAATGTCGCCGAGGCGGCCGTTGTGGGCTTCCCTCATGAGATTAAAGGCCAAGGCATTTACGCCTATGTGACACTCAACGACGGCGTTGATTACAGCGACGAGCTCAAGAAAGAGTTAATCGTGCATGTTCGCAAAGAGATTGGGCCAATTGCGGCACCTGATGTGATCCACTGGGCTCCTGGTTTGCCAAAGACTCGCTCCGGCAAAATCATGCGTCGCATTCTGCGGAAGATTGCAGAAGGCGCGCCTGACGAGGTTGGCGATGTTTCGACTTTGGCTGATCCTTCTGTAGTTGAGGGTTTGATTAAGAGTTTTTAGTGTTGCTTTTTTAATCGTCTGCGTCCGGCCAAGGCCTCGGCCCCCGGCGCTCAGACATTCGCCTGAGAGGGTGGCTCGCAAAAGCGAGCCACCCTCTCAGTGCGAAACTCGCGGCGGCGGCAGAGGCCTTGGCCGTGCGCGAAGGTTCGGGTTATGGGATTAAAGTAAATGAACCTTCGAAATTCACCCTTGCATTTCGATATCTCTACCGAATCGTAAGAGCTGTAAGCGCGTCATATTTCAATGGAATAAAATCACTATTCCTGTCATAGGTCCGTGTTGCGTAACGGTTACAACACCTTACACATGATGAAGTCGGCGATGTTTTTGTAACGATCTGCGGCCCAAGGACCACCGCCCTCCGCCGCGAGTTTCGTACTGATGGGGTGGCTCGCGAAAGCGAGCCACCCCATCAGGCGAATGTCTGAGCGCCGGGGGGCGGTGGGCCTTGGAGGCGCGCGGGTTTAGGTTACGGAACCAAAGAAAAGGAACCTAAATCAATCACCCACAACTGCCCGCAATCCTTGACTGAATGCTTGGCCGTTTGGCTGTGAAGCGTCAATCGCCATGGCTTGGATGTAAAACTCTTGGCCGACAAAATTAGGGTTATTCGGCACGGTGACATTTATTTGCACCACACCCATCGAATCCGCATGGGTCGACAACTCTAATGCAACATGCGCCGTATCGACCAGCAAAGTGCCGCTCATGTAAGCCATGTCTTGGCTTTGAGTCGAAACTCCGATGCGGCCGTTTGCATTTGCCGGAGCACCCGAAACAGTGAGCTGAACATTTTGCCCAATCACGGGTGCCGTATCGGCAGAAAGGGTCAAAGTATTCGCCCCTCCGCGCAACTCGCCATACGGAAAGAAACCTGCCGTTTCGAGGTGGTAATCCCAAATACCACGGCCATAAGTTCCGAAGCGGATTAAGTTTTGTGACGGCACTGACTCAACCGACCAATAAGTCGTAATCGGGGCATTGGTGCCGAGGATATCTGACCAAATGCGATTGATTGGCTCAAATTCATAAGCACCCGTTTCGGTCGCGGCAAATATGTGACCTGAGCCATCAGGTGCCCATGCCAAACCGTAAACGAGCGTATCGGGCATTCCGTTGCGCTTAGCTTGCCAAGTTTGCCCCCCATCAACAGAACGCTTCACAGGCCCTGTTGAGTAACCCGAGCCGCCAACCCAAACCGTGTCAACATCAACCAAGGACGGCAACAAGGTCATGCCGTAGAAGTAATGACTTCCTGGGCCGGTGCTTGAAGACTGCGACCAGGTCAACCCGCCATCATGCGAATAGAATAAATTGCCATTGGTTGTCGCTGCGTAGGCTCGGTTTGAATCGAGTGGCGAAAACGCAAGTGCGCCAAGCGTGCCGCCGAAGTCGAATGATGTGTGGGTCGTTGCATTCCAGCTCGTCGAGGTGCCTACGCGATCGTATCGGTAAAGCGTCTCGGCCAAAAAGAAAAAGGAATCGCCATCGGTCGGATGCGCAACAACCGGAGGCAACCAAAGCGGCGATGAGCCCGAAGGGAAATCAACAAATGGCAGACTCGGCCAATCTTCATCAACTTGCACCAAGATGAAACCAGGGTAAGTGCAATAAACCAAATCGTGCGCGCCATTCGTCGAAGCAAAGTGACCATAATCGCCCGAAATCAGCTGCACAAAGTCAGCCCACGGCCCTGGGCCACCAGGAGTCGACAAACTTAAATCGCCTCGCTGATAACCTTGGTCTTGCGCACCCGCCAAAACCAAATCGGGGTTACGGCGACTCGTCAACACATCGTAATACTGGCTAACTCCAAGCCCACCCAACGACAAGTTGTCGTAGTTACGCAAGCGATCGCGACTTTCGTAAACCCCGCCATCTGTGCCGATATACCAGGTTTCACCGTAAGAGTGGCTGGAATCGGGGTAGCAGTAAATCCCCATCATGTCAGCGTGCAAACTGTGATCCATGTCGCTGTAATAATCCCACCAGTTGTTAGGTTTTTGCGGAGACGCGCCGCCAGTGCGAGAAAGCCAAAACTCCATGCCGCCCCAAGCGACCAATTTATCGGATTGCGTGCCCGTGCAGAGCTGGCCCCAAAAATCAGACATGTCCGTTTTCTTTGACCAAGATTGCCCGCCGTCTTCGGTGCGCCAAAGCTGCCAACCACTTGAAGCATTGGCTGCGATCACATGCGCTTGTGTATTTGTCTCAAAGCAACCCAAATAAACATCCGTTGGCGAAAAGCTCAGAGGGCTGCCCAGTGCTTGAAAACTTGTACCGGCGTTTGTGCTTTCATAAAGCCTCTGGCCTTCGAAAAGGAAAAGTGAGCTTGCCCCTGTGCGGGATGTCCAGACATCCATGGGTTGCGTGGTATTTGTGCGCACCAAAGTGAAACTCAAACCCGAATCTTGTGAGCGATAAAGGCGCGAAGTATTTCCAGATTTTGTCAACACAAATTGAATTGGGTTTGCGCCCGCCGTTTGAATCAAGCGGCGTACCGAGCCTGAAACTCCAGAGACTTTATCCCAGGTGACGCCATCATTCACGCTGCGATTTAGATCACTACCCGCACCACGAATCATAATGTCAGGGCCAGCACCCACCGGCGGCACCACGATTAATTGATGACCGCCACCATAAAGATTATCACTCAGCGGCTGCCAATTTGAGCCATCTAAGTCACCTCGCCAAACCCCGCCTTTGGAGGAGCCGCCGTAAAGCTTCAAGCCATCGCTCGACAGACGGACGGCATGCATACGACCAGCCAAATTGCGACTGCCGAGCTCACGCCACCATGGGCTTCCTGGAGCTGCGGGCGCCATTAATGCATTTTGCCGCCGCGCCATGGCATCAAGCCCGTTTTGCCGCTCGATCGCTTTCCAATTTACTCCTTCTTCCGCACGGTGCATGGCCGCCTGCCAAGCTTTGCGGGCGGTTTTGTGCTTCGTCTCAACATCAGCGGCCAGACGATGCTCAGTCGGCGGCGGGATGTCAAAAACTAGGCCGAGGGATTCATTTTTCTCTACTTGGCAAGATACAAGTAGTACAAACAGGCAAAAGGGTGCGAAGTAGCGCATCCTTTAAGTTTACATCTTATTTACAAACGCAACGAAAGCCGACATAACTATTTCGCCGCTCTGGGCCATCGCCACCGCGGAGGGCATTGCGAAGATAAGGCGCTGTGCTATTCCATGACCCTCCGCGTAAGATTCGGTAAGTGCCGGCGTTGGGGCCAAACGGGTTGTTTGAGGGGCTTTGAGCATAATAACTGGCATCGTACCAATCGTTGCACCACTCATAAAGATTGCCGGCCATATCGTAAAGACCGAAGCCATTTGCCATGTCGGAGCCACTTGGGAATTGCCCCCCATCGTAATAACCGACGGGCGTAGTTGACGGCCAGGTCAGCTCGTATGGGTCGCCAGATGCGAAAAAATTAGCATAGGAGCCTGAAAGAGTCGAGCCCCATGGGTAAAGCTGGTATTGAGATTCGCCTCCGCGCGCGGCGTATTCCCATTCGGCTTCCGTGGCCAAGCGAAAACCATTTGCGGAGAAATCGCAGACCCAAGTATTTAAATCGTAACAAGGAAGCAAGCCCTCTTGCAGACTGCGCCAATTCGAAAAGGCACAAGAGCCATACCAACTGACTTTAAGCATAGGGTGATTTTTTTTGCCCCGCGCCGAAGAGAAGACCGAGCCATTCCATTCGATGCGGCTATCGTAATTTGAGACAAAGGTGTCGCAATAAAGTTTGCCGTTGGGTGCTCCATAGACCACGCCTTGCTGAACAACGACTTCGCCAAGCGAGTGAGCCGTATTTAGAAAATCGACATACGCTTGAGTCGTGACTTCGCAAGCGTCCATCCAGAAACCATCGAGAGCAACCGTGTGCAGGGGCAATTCATCCGCCTGGCCTATGCCAGCGTGGTCGCCCATTACAAACTGGCCTGCAGGGACAAGCACCATGCCCGCCGGGGCAGACGCGATGACTTCCGCCAGAGAGTTGGTGAGTTGTGCGGTTGTGAGATTGACGGCATGAAACCAAACCGCCAGTCCGCCTGACCCCTGCGGGACGCTAGCTTGCAGGGCGGCCACACCTTGCGAATCAGCCGTCAAAACGGGTGGTGTCACAATCGGGTGCGAAAGGTCGACCTGACCATAACTTGTGGAGATCGGGCCCACCCCAGCAAGAGAATAAGCCAATTGCACTCGCTCGCCCGCACCACAACCCTCAATCTGAATCGTTGTGGTCATGCCCTCGGTCAAATCAACGACCGAAAGCGTCTGGGCGGCACTTAAAGAAGAAGTGCTAAGAGCGAAAATGAGAGGAAGGGTGAATCGAGGGAAACGCACACTCTATTAGAACCCAGATACTCAAGCCATGGGGTGTTTATTTGAACTTCTTAGATTAGAATCTGCCCATGGTAAGAACGACCCCCCAACTTGCTGACGTCCGCCCTGATTTCGAGAATTGGCAGAAAGTCGGTGACATGGTCGATCAAATGATCGACATCATGCTTAACTATCGTCAAAGTGGCCACCCCGGTGGCTCGCGATCGAAAGTGCCTGCGATGGTTGCGCTCACGCTTGGTGGCGTGATGCGTTGGGACATCCGGCGCCCTGAGCTGCCTTTTGCTGACCGCTTTGTCTTGATTGCTGGCCATGTTACGCCTTTGGCTTATGGCATGTTGGCTGTCTACAACGAGGCGCTGCGTCGCATGTATGCGAAAACAGGTGATAAAAAATATCTCGTTGAGGGTGGCGAAGAGCGCACCTTGCTATGGGAAGATTTGCTGACTTTGCGCAATATTGGCGGTTTGTCTGGCCACGCTGAGCACGAAGGCAAGACCCTGTTCTTTGCATCCAACACGGGGCCATCTGGTCACGGCGGCCCTGCTGCTGCTGGTATCGCTCTTGCACTCAAACACGCTGGTGCAGAAGAAGTCCGCGTATTCGGCATCGAGGGCGAAGGCGGCTTGACCGCGGGTTGCCATCACGAAACCAAACTTACGGCTTATGGCCTTGGTCTTTCCAATCTCGTCTACATGATCGACTGGAACGACAACGGCATCGACCCCCGCAAGATTTCTGACATGGTTTATGGCGAGCCGCAAGAGTGGTTTGACAGCTATGGCTGGGAAACCCGCGGCGCAAATGATGGCGCCGATTTCGAGCAGGTGTTCAACGCCCTTGCTGGTGCGACTTTCACCGAAAACGACAAGCCAAAGTGCGCTTGGTTCAAAACGGAAAAAGGTCGTGGCTACGGCGTGACGGGTTTTGCTTCTCACGGCGCTCCAAACAAGTCCAACAACGAGACTTACTGGGCCACCAAGCAAGAGTTTGCTGACAAGTATGGCGTCTCGTTCACCAGCATGGGTGAAGCTCGTGCCGACGATGCTGATGCATTCAAAGCTCAAAATACGGCCAACTTCCAAGAGGCGCTCAGCCTTCTAGACGACGACAACTTCTGCGCCTGGCTCGCCGACAAGTTGGTCAGCATTGGCGAGAGCGTCCCTCAGGCAATTGATGGCGTGACGGTCAATGACCTCAACCCAAATACCGACCCTGAATTGACCGACCCAAGCACTTTGCCGGCCGATTTGTTTTACGCTGCGGGCGACAACCAGCCAAACCGCGCGGGTTTTGCCAAGATTGGCGCTCACCTCAACGCTGTCGCGCGTCGGAAGTACGGCCGCCCCGTTGTGATTGCTTGCTCGGCTGACTTGGCCGGCTCGACCAATATCAACGGCTTCGCTAATGATTCAGGCGACTCCAAAGGCTTCGGCTGGTACGAGCGCAACAACAATGTTGGCGGCGCGCTTCTGCCCACGACCATCACCGAGATGGGCAATGCTGGCATCATGGCTGGCATGGCTGGCACCAACTTGTCGGCTGACCCATCCAATAAGTTTGCCGGCTACTGGGGCGCGATGTCGACCTACGGCTCCTTTAGCTATCTCAAATACGGCCCAATGCGTTTGTATTCGCAGATGTGCCAAGACAGCCCTCATAAGCACGGCAAAGTCATTTGGGTTGCTGGCCACTCCGGCCCTGAGACGGCCGAAGATTCTCGCACGCACTTCGGCATTTTCTCACCTGCCGTTACCCAGCTTTTCCCTAAGGGTCAGGTGATTGACATCCACCCCTGGGAGCCAAACGAGGTTGGCCCTGCTTTGATGGCCGCTCTTGCGACCGATGCTCCGATTGTTGCGCTGCACTTGACTCGCCCACCCGTTGAGGTCCCCGACCGCGAGGCTTTGGGCATGGGCTCATACATGAGTGCCGCCAAGGGTGCGTATTTGATTCGTGACTACGATGCCAGCCGTCCGCAAGAGGGTTGCGTATTTGTTCGCGGCACATCCTCCACGGGTTCGCTGATGCAGCTCGTCAAAGAGGGTTGGTTTGACAATGGCGGGCCTAACCTCAAGTTAGTCGCGGCGATTAGTTCTGATTTGTTTGATTTGCAAGACAAGGCTTACCAAGACTCGATTGCAAGCCCAGCCGATTGGTTCAACTCGACATTCATCACAAATGGTGCGCGTCAAACAATGGGTCGCTGGTCGGCTCACCGCACTTCCATGAAATGGGGTATGGGCTCTGACCACGATGATCGTTGGCGCTCAGGCGGCTCGATCCCTGAGGTCATCGCTGATTCCAAGCTTGACCCTGAATCCATTCGTGAGCATCTTGCCCGTTTTGCTGCGGCGAAAGACGAGCGTTTTGCTGAAGCTGGTGCGCCCGAAACGGTTTCCATTTAATCGGTTGCGCCTTCCTTTAACCCGGCCTCCTTTACGGATGGCCGGGTTTTTTGTGGATTTGAGCGGCGCAAAGGTCGGAAAAGCAATATACTAAAAAAGGGTCGTTTCGACCTCGTTCACTTCATTCCCATGAAAAATCTCTCCATCCGAATGGTTGGCTTTGTGCTCGCATTATGCACGGTCACACTTCTCTCTTTTAACAACCCGCTGCCTAGTTTCCGTGGCGTTCTCGCTCGCATGAATGTTGGCGCAAACGGTATGCAACTTGAGCTTCAATTAAAGAACTACACCCTCGTTGATGGAGCTTACGCCATTGGCGAAGTCATGTCTCTCGACGACCCTGCAGGCCTTTTCCATATCGAGGCGGAAGTCCTCTCGGTTGACCTTGTTGCCGAAACGGCGCAAGTTCGTGGCAAGGTTGAGTTTTTTGACCCCGTCCTCGGCGGTCTCTGGGAAGGCGTAAATGAAATGCCTTTCGGCACCTACTTGGGCTCCTACTCTATGAATCATCAGTCTCCAGATGGTGCAATGAATGTCGCGCTTGACTCGCGAGCTTGGTTTGCCGTTTACGGAAATGGAAACTCGAGCCTTGCCGTTGAAAACGCAAGTGGCGGAAGTTGTGATTTTGCAAAACGCGGCGGCATCCACCCGGGCAAGCCTGTTTTTTCTTACGCAACACCTTGCCATGGCGACATCAGAGTCGAGACTCTCGATTTTGCGGCGTTCCCCCCACTCACTAACTTTAGTGTGACGGGCGGCGCTTATGACGACATCAACTTTGATGGGCAGCTTCCTTATGGGCTGTACATGCTTGGCTTCCGCGACTAGACCCATTTACGCAAAAATAGACCCAAGCCGATTGGCTTGGGTCTATTCGTTTTTACGAGCGGCTACGACTTAAGCCCAGCCATTTTCAAGAACCCCATCATCGGGCACCAACCCGTAAAAAAACTCTGGAAGTTGTTTACGCCGACAAAGGCCGTAAACCAAAGCCAAGTGGGCTCAGCTAAATTCACGCCATTGAATTTCCAAGCGAGACCAAGCGTAAGGAGAATGAAGAATCCGGCAATGCCGCGAAGTGCACGATCAATGTTCATGATGAGAGTAGCGGCTTAACCCTGCCGCTCGTGGATGAGGAAATAAACGGCGGGCACCACGACAAGCGTAAACAAAGTCGAAGCAACCAAGCCGAAGATGAGAGACCACGCAAGACCAGAGAAAATTGGGTCGAGCGTAATCGGCCATGCGCCTAAAGCGGTCGTCGCCGCGGTGAGCAGAATCGGGCGCATGCGGACGGCACCCGAATCATAAATGGCATCGCGTAAGGAAGCACCATCTGTCAATGCATTTTGAATAAACTGCATCAACACAAGTGAGTTACGCACCACAATGCCACCGAGTGCAATCATGCCAATCATGGCCGTTGCAGTGAAGAAAATGGCATCTTGATATCCGCCAATGACGCCTGCGAATAGCGTGTTGAGACCCGCAAAACCAGGCATGATGCCGATGGTCGTCAACGGGATAGCGAGCATGACCAAAAGCGGTAATACAAGCGAGTTGGTCTCGACGATGAGCAAAATGTAAATGAGCAACAGTGCCGCGCCAAACGCCAAGCCCAAATCTCGAAACACGCGAATCGTAATTTCCCACTCACCCTCACCTGCCCAATCGACCTCAACGGGTGCCGCCAGAGAGGCTTCGGAAAGCTTCGACTGCATCGCAAGGATGGCTTCCGCCGGTGCGCGCCCGGCCATTTCAGCCGTGACATAAATCACCGGGTCGAGGTTTTTGTGCATGATGGTGGGGTCATCAGCAACCGTTTGAAACTCGCCCAATTCTTCGAGAGGAAGCAAAGAGCCATCGGCGCCGCGCACCGCCAGAGTGCCAAGCTTTTGCTGACCTGTGCGTTGCACACGGGGCAAACGAACCTCAATCGGCAAGGGCTGACGCTCGCCAGGAACGCGCATAGTTGCCGCAGGTGCACCATGCACAGCGGTCTGCAATAGAACCGCGACTTGCGCTTCGTCTACACCATGAAGTGCAGCTTGCGAACGATCCAGGGAAAAGTGCAGTCGCTCACGATCTGCGGAAGTCATTACATCGACCTCGCAAACGCCAGGCTCGTCGCGCATTAAGGCGGCGAGCTCGAAAGCCCCGGCTTGCATGTCAGCAAGCGTGGCGCCTTCTTGTGCACGAATTTCCGCAACAATCGTCGCCAAAACGGGTGGGCCGGGAGGCACTTCGACCAAACGCATCACAGCGCCATTTTCGTCAGCGATTGCCTGCAAGTCATTTCTCAAACGCAAGGCGATTTGATGCGATTGCATCTCGCGCTCATCTGGCGGCAAGAGAGTCATGCGAATGTCCGCCAACTCTGGCGACTCACGCAAATATGTATGCCGCACCATGCCATTAAAATCCATGGGCGAGGCCACGCCAACGAAAGACTCAATGTCAACAATCTCTGGCACCGATAGTAAGTAATGCTCAAATTCGCGAACGACGGCATCGGTGTGCTCTAGTGTTGCACCCTCTGGAAGATCGACCATAATTTGCAACTCTGACTTGTTGTCATAAGGCAGCATCTTGAGCGGGACGACACCTAGCCCTGGCAAAGCCGCAGAGCCCAAGAAGAGCAGCATGACCAAACCCAAAACCGCCCAAGCTCGCCCACGGGATTGCACCCAAGGCCCAATGATTTTGCGATAAAGTTTACGCACAAAAGGTGAAGTTACATCGGCCTCAGCATCGCTGACTTCTTCGCCGCGGGCGCGCGCCTCTTCGGCTTTTTCGAAATCAGCATTTGCCTTTTTCCGAAGCAAAACCCAAGCCAACCAAGGCACTACACTCAAAGCTGCGACCGTAGAAAAGGTAACGGTTAACGGCACATTTGCTGCCATCGGCTCCATGTAAGGGCCCATCATGCCTGTGATGAAAAACATCGGAAGGAAGCTAACGATGATTGCAATCGTGCTCATGATGACGGGCGGCAAAACTTCACGCACGCCATTTAAAACAGCGCGGCGGGCTCGATGCTTTTTCATGCGCAGGTGTCGCTGAATATTGTCTACATTTGTAATCGGGTCATCGACGACCAAACCAAGAGACAAGATAAGTGCGAAAAGAGTAACGCGATTGATTGTGTAGCCTGAAAACCAATTGACGGCGAGCGCCAACGCAAACGAAACAGGCACAGCAAGTGCAACGACCAAGGCTTCGCGCCATCCCAGGAAAACCAGCAGTAAAACGACAACCGTCAGCAGCGCAAACGCAATTGACATAAGTAAGTCATTTACTTTTTCATCTGCTGTGGCGCCGTAGTTGCGTGTAATTCGCATTTCGACACCGTCGGGAAGGATTTCATTTTGCAAGCGCGCGGCTTCCTCTAAAACGGCTGCCGCGACAGATGTGGCATCGGTGCCTTTTTGCTTGGAGACTGCTAGCGTAACTGAAGCAAAACTCTGGCCTTGATTTTCATCGGCAGCGCCAAGCAAAATACGAGTGTAACTCTCAGGTTCAGCCGGACCATCAATGACTTCGGCGACATCTCGCAATCGGACAATGCGGCCCTCTGGAGCGGCCAAAACCAAGTTTTCAAGATGAGCCGTGGAGTGGAAGCCGTCGCCAACCGATACGGATATGTTGGCATCATTTTCATCGTAAGCACCTACGCGGGTGGAAGTATCGGCGCGCTGAATTGACTGAACAACTTGGCCAAGGCTAATTCCACGACCTTGCAGGCGTTCGCGATCGACCTCAACACGCACTAGACGAGGCGAGCCCCCGGCTAATTCTGTACCTGACAATTCAGGTAGTAAATCAAAACGAGATTGCATCTCTTCACCGATGCGGCGTAATGCATATTCATCGTAACCCTCTCCGTAAAGAGCGAGCATTACGATCGGAACATCATCAATCTCGATCGGCTTGATGACCCAATTCTCGACCATCGGCGGAACGCGATCCATGTTTTGCTGAATGCGTGTTTGCAACTTTACGAGGGAATCTTCGCGGTCTTGCCCAACATAAAAGCGAACCGTAATCACGGCTTGATCGCGCATAGATGACGAGTAGACATACTCAACGCCATCAAGTTGCCAGAGCAATCGCTCCATGGGCGTGGCGACCAATCTCTCTATTTCATCCGCAGAGTAACCAGGGGCGCTGACAAAAACATCGGCGAGCGGCACCACGATTTGTGGCTCTTCTTCGCGTGGCGTGCCGAAAATGGCAGCCGTGCCAAGAGCGAGACTGAGCAGTAACAAGAGCAAAGCGTTTTTGCCCGTCAGAAAACCGCTAACGATACCGATAAAAAAACCTTTCGGCTCGTCGGTCGTGTTAGAGGTTGAAGCCGTGTCGAGATTACTCACGACCGACGACCTCGCCGCCTTTTAGGCCTGACAAAATCTCAATCTTGTCTTCTCTGCGCCGCCCCGTACGGACAGCACGCCTCACCCAGCGCGCACCTTTTTTCACTCGCACCATTTCCACTTGGCCCACTTGAAAAACACTGTCGGCTGGCACGCAAACGCAAGCATGATTGCCCACAGCGTAGCGCAAAGTGCCGAAACTGCCTGGCTGATAATGAGCTTTCGAATCAAGCGCCAAGCGCACGCGCAAAGTGCGGCTCCGGGGGTCACTTGAGGGCGCGACTTCCGTAATCGCTGCGCGGCCCGCAGTCGATTCGACCTGCCAATCTAGGGCTTGGCCCAACGAAGCAAAATCACGATCTTGAACCGGAAGCTGCGCTTCTAAAACCAATCGACTTGGGTCGTAAAGCGAAAACAACGGTTTGCCAGGAAAGGCCAAGTCGCCTGGGCCTGCCAAGCGCGCCTCGACAACGCCAGCAACTGGGGCAAGAACTTTTGATTTGGCAAGAGCCGTTTCCGCAAGATCAAATTGTGCTTGCGCCTGCTTGAGGCGTGATTGCGCGCCGTCCCACTCTCTAGTGGAAGCGACCTTTTCCTGAAACAACTTGTAGACGCGGTCGTATTCGGATTGCGCCAACTCGATGGCGGCCAGCGCGGATGAGTGGCGAGATTGAAACACCTCTGCGTCGAGTTCCGCAAGAAGCTGCCCCACCTCGACCTCATCGCCCGCCTCAGCAAAAACACGCAAAACGCGGCCGTTGCTTTCGGCTGCTACCTGAATGTGATCCAGCGAGCGCACCGTGACGGGAACTTCTCGCCAGATGACGGCATTTTGCAATTGAGCCGTAGCTTCATGCGGCCCGGCGGCACTCGCAGGCGCAGGCGCAGGAGTTTCTAAGGAAATGGCCTGAACTTGCGGAGTTTCCGCAGGTGCACAGGCAAAGATGGCGAGGGCGCATGCCCCCGCTAAGGCGGATGGGTGTAATTTCATCGATCAATGCGACAATGACTGCTAATGCAGTCGAGAAGGAATTCCAATTCTGGAACAATCAGCGAATAAATGACCCGCTGACCTTCTCGTCGCGCAGCTAAAACCTGATGCTGGCGCAAAGTCGCCAAATGCTGGCTTGTCACAGCCTGCTCGGTTTCAGCCATTTTGGCGATATCGCCGACACATGCCTCACCGTTGTGGAGCAAGTAATCGATGATGCGAAGACGGACGGGATGCGCCGCGACTCGGATGAGTGGTGCGGCTACGGCGAGCATTTCGAGTGGTACGAGAGGGAGCTTGTCGTTCATTCAATTATCACTATATCTTAATGTCTGCATCTTCGCAACCCAAATATGCGCTTCTTAAATCTAGAAGCCGCCCATATTCAGGCCGCCTATCTAATAAACCCCCTATATAAGGAATCCAACCTAGGAAAAGCCAAGATATATAAATGGACAAGACAAGAAAAAAGCCAGTAACCCCTAAGGATTACCGGCCTTCTTTCCCCTTTGCTACTGGCTTTTGCCGCCATCCCCTGCGACGCGAACCGAGGTTTCCCTCTCGTAGCCTGTTTTTTTCATCGGCGGGCTATTGAGATGAATTTCCAGTAATCCGCAAAAACTCGGCTGCATACCAGCGGCCTCGCTTGTATTCACGGGTCAGCTTAAACCCCGCATCGCAAAGAGCCCCTAGTGTGGCCTCTCGATTGCGATCCATGAAGCCGCCTGCAAAGAAGGGACCTCCAGCCTTGACCTTGGCGGCCAGCTCAAGCGCATAGCGTTGTAACAGGCCAGATTGGAGGTTTGCCATGACGGCATCGTATTGATTTTGATCCTCTTCTAAGACACCGCGCCAAAAGTGGCAGGCATCCCCGACTTGGTTTGCGCGGGCGGTCGCATTGGCCTGATCAGCACTTGGGGGGTCAGGGTCCATTCCAGCGACCTTCTGCACCCCCATCATGGCCGCGGCTGTGCCCAAAATGCCCGAACCCATCCCCACATCAAGAAAGGAGGCCAGGCTTGGGCGCTCGGTGCACCATCGCCGCAATACGCGTAAAGCAATGCGGGTGGATGGGTGGCCGCCCGTCCCAAAGGCTGAGCCAGCAACGAGTTGAAGCGGCTGGTCGGTCGAGCGAAGGGGCAGTTCGGAGAGGTCGTGGAAATTGGTGTGCACCACAAAACCTCCACATCGAAATGGCTTCCATTGCTGACGCCAAGCCGATTCGCTGTCGATGGCATCACGCTCTTCAATCGTCAAATCGGGCACCGCCCCCCAACCGTAAACTTTGGCCAGTTCGCTGAATCGCTTCCGGAAGCTATCCACTTGCTCTGGCTGCAGGACCAAGATCATCTGCATCGGCTTGACGCCATCGACAGGCTCGTCGTCAAGATAACCGGCAGGGAAAGTCTGCTCGGTCAGCGCAATACCGAAGCCGTCCTGGCTAAGTTGCCAACTGAGAGTTTCTTCCCACCCTTGAGGGACGGCGAAATGGATGTGAGCAAGAGTTTCGGACGGCGGCTGTGGCTCACTTGCCCGTGTAGATTTTGATTGTGGCATCGCCGAGATTTTAGGATACCCCTATGCCTCCCACCTCGAAACGCCGACGCGCCCGAAATACGACTGTGCCTTTGCGCGAGTCAAAGACCGCCAAACGGGTACGCGCTCAGGCTGTATTGGAGAAGTTGATCGAGGTTTTTCCAGATGCGCAAACCGCACTTGATTACAGAAACCCGTTTGAATTGTTAGTTGCAACTCTGCTGTCGGCTCAATGCACCGACAAACGCGTCAACAAAGAGACCCCCGCACTTTTTGCGGCAATGCCTAATGCCCAGACAATGGCCAAGGCATCGGTGGATGACATCCGTGTGTTTGTGAAGTCGATTAATTTTTTTAATAACAAAGCTAAAAACTTACACAAGACCGCCAATATTTTGGTCGACAAACATGGCGGTGAAGTCCCTGACACGATGGAAGATTTGGTTGAGCTCGCGGGTGTGGCGCGCAAGACCGCAAATTGCGTTTTGGGTCAGGGTTTTGGCAAACCGCTGGGTGTGGTTGTCGACACTCATGTTGGGCGTATTGCACGGCGGCTCAATTTCACCGTTGAAGCTGACCCCGTAAAAGTGGAGCGCGATTTAATGGCATTGTTTCCGCAAGTGCGCTGGGTTTACATCAGCCATGCCTGGATCGATTTGGGCCGGCCCATTTGTACGGCGCGGAAAGCGAAATGTGATGAGTGCCCGTTGGCCGTTTTATGCCCCCAGGTTATCGACTAAATTACTGCCCGATGAAAATCTTCAGGCCATTACTCAGAGCCACGCCTTCGGTTTGAGTGGTGTCATAACCGCCGCACTGAAAATAACCACTGCGCCCAACAAACTTAGCGGAAGCCGGCAATGCAACCTGAACGGTCGCGCTGCCACCACTTAGGGCAAAGGGTTGATTTAGCAAGACCTCGTCAAGGTCAATCAAAACCGTGCCGCCGTATTCAGGAAAACCGTCTTGCGCGCCTGAGACCATCAAGGTCAGTGCGGTTGAATTTGCAAAACCAGAAACATCAAGCTCAATGGCCGTGCCAATGTTAGGTATAGATGTGGAACTCAATTGACCGATATTTGCACCACCCAAACCAACACCATAAGTCGTCACGGTACCGGCACTACCGACATCATGAATGCCGGCAGCTGTAGCAGCCGCCGCGATGTTCATCTTCATAATTTCCATCGCCAACGGAATGGAAAGCGTCGGCACTTTATCGCTAGTCTTGTGGTAGTGATTATTTGCCCAATAGCCTTCTTCGATGGTTAAAACGGCATTGAGGCCGTTATCGATAAAAGGCATATGATCGCTTCCGAAAGGGTTAAACGACTTTACCGTTTTCAAATCCGTATGCTGCGCCGCCATTTCGACAAGCAAATCGATAAGCGTTTTAGAATGATTCCTGTGCCCTTCGAGCAGGACATCCATCTTGGAATCATTCATATAGGCAATCATGTCCATGTTGATGACGGCCTTAATTTCATTTAGCGTGCCCGCGGCTATTAAATCAGCGACATAGTCCTCACTGCCAACTAGCCCTTGCTCTTCGCCTGAAAAACAAACAAAACGAATTGTGGCATCAAACTCGAACTGCTTCAAAACGCGGGCTAACTCGACCACAGCGGCGGCTCCACTTGCATTGTCATCTGCGCCCGGCGCGTTGTTGTGCGGGTCTTGCGAAATCGAATCGAAATGCCCACAAACAAGGATGACATGTTCAGGAGTCACCAGGCCCGGCAATTCAGCGATGATATTGTGTCGCGTCAAACCTTGAATTTGAAATGGGTCAAGCGTTGTTTGATAACCCAAAGCTTGAAACTCAGCCTCGAGATAAGCCGTCACCTGAGGAAAGGTCGCTGCGATTGTGTAGCGAGTCGAAAAGGTCGTCAGGCCATCGACCCAATCAAAGTAAATCCATGGGTCAAGCGCGTGGACAGCAGCTTGCACCGCCCGCGGGTTGGCCGAATAAAGCGCCGCAATTTCGGTCGATGAGAGCGCGCCCGGAAGTGCCGGCTGCGACGCCGTGCGCGAGAAAGCGTCTTCTGGCGAAGCATGTCGATGCCCGCATGAATCAAGATCAGAATATGCAATGGTCTGCTGCCCAGCAAAAACACTGGCAACAATCGCGCTACAGAGGAGGAGGATGACACGCATGATTCTCTAATCTTATCTCATATTCAAAGATTGAAGCGGCCTTGATCTACGCCGCGTTACAGAGTCATCTCAAAAGACAAAAGGCAGCAGCTTTTTTGTGACTTGCTTATAGCCTTGGTACTCATCCTGAAACTCTGCCGCCCGCATAATGCTACTTAACCCAAGTCATCATCGGCGGGAGTTGGTGAGGTGGTGGCTTTATAAAGCCAAGCCAGGTTGACGAGCCCAATCAACAAGCCAATCGCGAGCCGCAGCGCAGGGTGCCATGAAGGCTCACCCCCGGGGAGAAGGTCAACAGCGCTCGCACCGATGAGCATCCCTGAAGCCCAAATGCCTAGACCTTTGGAAAAGTAAGCGCCATTTTTTGATTTTTTCATCCGATTCAGTCTAGCACTCAGTCATGCTAACCGCCAACCCGCCTAATGATGTCTCTTTAAACTTACTCGACATTTCAAGACCCGTTTGTTTCATGGCCGCAATGCAACGATCCAGTGAAACAAAATGATGGCCGCTGCCACGAATCGCCAACGACGCAGCCGTGTAAGCCTTGATCGCGCCAAAACCATTGCGCTCAATGCACGGCACTTGCACGAGGCCGTTCACCGGGTCGCAAGTCAAACCCAGATGATGTTCAAGTGCGATTTCAGCTGCGTTTTCAACTTGGTCTGGAGTGCCACCGAACACAGCACATAAACCAGCGGCGGCCATGGCGGACGCCGTCCCGACCTCGCCTTGGCAACCGACTTCGGCGCCAGAGATTGAGCTACCGAGTTTAATGAGACCGCCGATGGTGCCGGCGGTGAGCAGGAAGTCGCGCACTTGATCGTCAGTCACACCTTTATGAGTAACGAGGTAATACAAAATGGACGGAATCACGCCCGCAGCCCCATTTGTCGGAGCCGTTACGACCATGTGGCCGGCAGCGTTTTCTTCGTTGACGGCCATGGCGTAGGCGCACAGCCAATCGTTGATATTCGCCCATTCGGGGTTTTCGTCTAAATCATCATGCAAAGTCTGTGCGCGGCGCGGGATGTTGAGACCACCCGGCAAAATGCCTTTTGCTTTCAGCCCTTGCTCAACAGATCTTTTCATGGATTGCCAGATTTTGTCGAGGCCTTGATTAAGTTCGGTTTTTGAGATGAAGCTACGCTCGTTTGCGTGTTTCATGTCGGCAATCGCCATACCTCTTTCGATTGACATCTCAAGCATCTCATTCGCCGACTCGAATGGGAATGGGCAGGGTGTGGAGGGTTGCATCTCAAGTGGCGCGACCAAATCATCGACATCGGCGCGGGTGGAAATGAAACCACCACCGATGGAAAAATATGTTTTTGAAAACTGCGTGGCGCCTTGGGAGTCGAGTAACTCAAAAACCAAACCGTTAGGGTGCTCAGGGAGCGGTGCCTCTAAATCAAAAATGATGTCGTGGGTTGAGTGGAATCGGGCTGTTTTGTTTTCAGTTAATTCCACTTGCCTAGCCTCAGCCAAACGCGTGACTAATGCGTCAATGTCTTCCTCGACCAGCGCGTCAGGCAAATAACCATGTAAACCCAAAGTAACCGCGCGCTCAGATGCGTGGCCCTTGCCTGTGTAAGCAAGTGAGCCTTTTAAGGTGCAGCGTAATCGCAACTCTGCCATCTGGGCCGCTTGCGCACCTGGCTTCTGCGCCAAAAACTCGCGCACACGCCCAACAAAATCATGTGCCGCAACCATCGGGCCGACGGTGTGCGAACTCGACGGGCCAATGCCAATCTTAAAAAGCTCAAGGACACTGATGAACATGGGTGGGCTAGTTACCCCACTCTATCAAGCATTGAAGCCGTGTTGAGCAAACAATGCGCCAAGATAAGCGGCCAGAGATTTCGACCAAAAATCACATAACCGAGGCCCATTCCAAGACCAATCAGACCGACTGTAATCGACCGCTCCGAAAAATCATTTGAGTGCCGAAAACCAAATATTGCGGCTTGGAGTATGACGGCAAGAACGGTTGCGAAAAGAGTATTTGAAAAAACTTTCTCGATCCAGTTCATCATGAAACCTCGGTCGAGAATTTCTTCAAGGAAAGACTCAAGCCAAATCACGGGAATGATTGTGAAGAACAGAACCCAATTGTTTTTCAGATTTCCGAACTTACTCACAGCGGCTTCATTGGAAGTGTCAGCCGTCAAATCCCAAGCGAACTGATCTTTAAGGATTTCAAAAATGATGATTGAGCCAATTGACATTCCGAGAGTCATGGCTGTGACCGTAACCAATTTTTTCAGGTGGGTTGGTTGACATAGGCCAAGATCCGCCCATGTCACGCCTCGCGCCTTCATTCTCCAAGCGGCGACAGCTAAGCCAGTAAATGACCAAAAGAGACCGTTTGTAAGAAAGCCAAAGCTATCAAAGTAAACCTCTCGAATTAGGAACACTGCCGCCAAATAGAGGGCTAGGTCTAATAGAAACGCTTTAGAGTTGGTGGAATGGTCCATGCGCAGATCAGCTTATCGTGATAGCATTTCGAGGAAGTCAGCTTTACTCAACCCACCTTGTTTTTGCCGCAAGACATCCCCCTTCGAGTCGGTGATGATAGTAATTGGCGTGGCGCGGATTCCGTAACGACTTAATGTTGAGACCGCGCCAGAGTCGTCGACATCTATTGTGACTGGAATGAATGCTGCATTGACTCGATCCGCCACGAGATCATCTGCCCAGACTTCACGCTTCATAATTCGGCACGGAACGCACCACTTTCCGGTGAAAAACAAAATGATCGGCTTGTCAGATTCAACGGCGTGTTGCTTTGCCGTCGCGAAATCTTTAACCCAAGCGATACGGTCGGAAGGCACATAGAAGCTATACCAAGCGTAGGCAAGCGATGCCACGAGGAAGGTAAGCCAGAAGCGTTTCCAGAAACGACCAGGCTTATCACGAGAGCCTAAAGAAACGGGGTTGGGGGACGACATTGTTGGAGGTGAATTGGGTTGGAGGGAAGAGGCTAGCAATCTTTGATGCCGTCTCTCTCACTATAGCATCGGAAGAAACGGGATTACGATTCTTGCGGGATGTTGTCATGACTCATTGCTTATGATTCCTTTTTTGTCGACCGTTATTCGTTTAACGACGGCGCTCTTCCACTTCTTTTTCCAAACGATCTCCAACGCACAACTTCACAATCTGCTGGCATGCCAATAACTTCGCAACTCATATTTTTGGGCTTCGAGAACTACTCGATGCCTTGCTCCCCACCTATTCCGCTTCCCGGATTGTCGGTGAGTAGCTTAAGGATGGTCTCCTTATAGAAAAGCACAGACTTCCCGTACTGATACTTTTCATACGCCGTGATGAGAATGTAGAGAATCACTATCCCAGCAAAGGCACTTGGGACTCCAAGCTGATGAGAAGCCCAAAACGCGCAGATGCATGCAAGCGGTGCTGTAAAAACAATCTGCTTCATACGACGACGAGTGAGTGCGGAATTCTCGTAGCGCTGAATGAGTTCGTTTCTATTAGAGCTGGAATCCATGCTTTGTTCGCCTAACATAAATTAGACCGACCCGCATAAACGCGGAATTGCAGATCATACAGGTCTGTAGTTTGGGTCATGACAGCACGATACAAGTGATCTAAGCGTTATTCCCCAAAAATCCGGCGCGTTACACAGACCTGCATAACGGTCTAAAGCCGGTCCAATGGGCTCCGCGTCCCCAGCCCCCCTTTGCTCAAAACATGGGTATTAATCATCGTAGTCTTGATAGCCGAATGCCCCGACACTTCTTGAATCGTCCGTATATCCATCTATCTCCACCACCAGAGTGGCACCTAAACGCAATAACCCTCTAACGCCAAAACGCGGCCAAGCTAGACAGTTAACGCAAACTGGCAGATTAATGATATACTCAATCAAATGCCCACGCCCACCCACCTGCGCGACATCGCTGACCTCGCATCTGAGGCTGGCGTAAGTTCACGCACCATAAGGTATTACGGCGAGTTGGGCTTACTCGACATTGAGGCTCGTGGCCCTGGCGGGCGGCGTTTGTATGGCGAAGACGCGCTTGAGCGGTTGCTATTCATCACGCGCCTTAAACACCTTGGCATGACCCTCGAAGAGATCGGCAATCTCAACCATGCTTTTGATCGTGGGCAGACATCCGCCATGCTCACCCACCTCGATGATCTTCTCAAGACGCGACTTGCCGAAGTCGCCGAGCGGCAGGCCGAGCTAGTGCAACTCGACGCCGAATTGCGCGACTACCACGAGCGCATCCGCGAAAAAATGGCTTAAATAGAGTCTTGCTCAAAAAGAAAGAAAAACAAAATGACTGACCAAAAACTACGATTCGTCACGGCCGCCTCCCTCTTCGACGGCCACGATGCAGCCATCAACATCATGCGCCGCATTCTCCAACAAGAGGGCGCGGAAGTCATCCACCTTGGGCACAATCGCTCGGTCGAAGAAATCGTCGACGCGGCCATTCAAGAAGACGCGCACGGCATCGCGATTTCGTCTTACCAAGGTGGGCATGTTGAGTTTTTCCAATTCATGGTCGAGCTCCTTAAAGAACGCGGTTCGGAAAACATCCGCGTCTTTGGCGGCGGTGGCGGGACGATTACCGATGACGAGGCGGCTGAGTTGCATGCCTCGGGCGTTGAGCGGATTTACTCTGTGGAAGACGGTCGCCTGATGGGCTTGACCGGCATGATTCAAGATATGCTCAAGCGCGCGGCACGAGAATTGGCGCCAGCAGACATGCCCGTTCCAGATGGCTTCACCGAGCGGCGGCCGCAAGCAGTTGCGCAAGTATTGAGTTTGGTAGAGACACTGCATGCCACCGAACACGCTCGTTTAGCAAGTTTCCGTGCCGAACTTGAGGGTTTAGTTCCCACCGAAAACACGCCACTCGTCCTCGGCATCACCGGCACGGGCGGCGCCGGGAAGTCATCCCTCACCGACGAATTGGTGCGGCGCTTGCTTCATCAATACGACGACCGCAACATCGCGATTCTCTCTGTCGACCCATCGCGCCGCCGCACGGGTGGTGCATTGCTCGGCGACCGCATCCGCATGAATGCCGTCCGTGGCGAGCATGTTTTTATGCGCTCGATGGCCACTCGCCGCGCGCACATGGCGACGGGCGCTTCGGTGCGCGACAGTTTGCTCGCTCTGCGCGCGGCTGGTTTTGATCTTGTGATTCTTGAAACTGCCGGCATCGGTCAAAGTGATTCGGAAGTCGTCGATTTATGCGACTTGCCACTCTATGTCATGACGCCCGAATTCGGTGCGCCGTCGCAACTCGAAAAAATCGACATGCTCGATTACGCCGAATGCGTGGTACTCAACAAGGCCGACAAGCGTGGCGCTGAAGATGCCTTGCGTGATGTCCGTAAAACTTACGCGCGCAACCGCAATCTTTTTGAAACTCCACACCAAGATTTGCCGATTTTCTTGACCGCAGCCAACCGCTTCGGCGACGATGGCGTCGATCGTCTTTTCGCATGGCTGATGGAAGCCCTCGCCGAGCGCAGTGGCCGTGATTGGTCGCATGGCGAGCCGCCTGAAAAACTAAAAGATGTACCCGTTGTCATCCCTGGCAATCGCACGCGTTACCTTGCCGAAATCGCAGAAACCGTGCGTGCCTACAAGCGCCGCACCGCAAGCCAGGCCGAATTGGCTGAGCGCGCTGACGGCCTCCAACGCACCTTGCGCGAATTTGGTGACACCATCCCGTCGATTGAAACGGGTTACTCGCCCGAGGCACTGGTTGACGAGTGCGCTGACATTACGATCCGCACTTTGCGCCAGCGTTTCCAAGAAGTGCTTGGTGAAATGAATCTCGATGTGCGGAAAAATTTAAATGAATGGGCTGCCAAACGCGAGGCCTACGCCCAAGATGAATTTTCTTATCAGGTGCGTGGGCGTGAAATCAAAGTGCCCGCCATTTCTGAAACTTTGAGCGGCACACGCGTGCCTAAAGTCGCCGTTCCTGAGGGGCGCGATTGGGGAGCGCTTGTGCGCTGGCAAAACCTAGAAAATGTCCCAGGCGAGTTTCCATTTACCGCGGGCGTTTTTCCATTCAAGCGCACGGGCGAAGACCCAACGCGCATGTTCGCGGGCGAAGGCACAGCCGAGCGCACCAACCGACGCTTCCATTATGTTTCGGAAGGCCAACCAGCCGCTCGCCTCTCCACGGCCTTTGACTCGGTCACGCTTTACGGCGAAGACCCCGCCGAGCGCCCCGACATCTACGGAAAAGTCGGCAACTCTGGCGTGAGCATTTGCTCATTAGACGACATGAAACGGCTTTATTCGGGGTTTGAGCTCGTTTCGCCAACGACTTCGGTTTCAATGACGATCAACGGCCCAGCACCAATCGCGCTTGCGTTTTTCTTGAACACGGCGATTGACCAAGCCGTCGAAACACGATTGAAAGACACTAATCGCTGGCAGGCCGCGCAAGAAAAAATCGCCGCACTTTGTGGTGGTACACAAGACAAAAACGGTGGCATAACGGGCCAACCGCAATACCGCGTTGACCTCCCGCCCGGTCACGACGGTGGCGGCCTTGGGCTACTCGGTGTCTCGGGCGATCAACTCGACACAACCGTCGACGGCAAGGCGCTCATGCCCGCCGACGAGTACAAAGAAATCCGCGACACCGTTTTGCAGACTGTCCGTGGCACGATTCAGGCTGACATTCTGAAAGAAGATCAAGCGCAAAACACTTGCATTTTCTCAACGGAATTCGCGCTCAAAATGATGGGCGACATTCAACAGTTTTTCGTGGATGAAAGCGTCCGCAATTTTTACTCGGTGAGTATTAGCGGTTATCACATCGCCGAAGCCGGCGCGAATCCGATTAGCCAACTTGCGTTCACGCTCGCAAATGGTTTCACTTATGTCGAGTATTACAAAGCTCGCGGTATGGCCGTTGACACCTTCGCACCCAACCTATCGTTTTTCTTCTCAAACGGCATGGACGCCGAGTATTCGGTGATTGGGCGTGTTGCGCGTCGGATTTGGGCGGTCTCGATGCGCGATTTATACGAAGCAAGTGAGCGTAGTCAAAAGCTGAAATATCACATCCAGACGAGCGGGCGTTCTCTGCACGCGCAAGAGATTGATTTCAATGACATCCGTACTTCGCTGCAAGCTTTGTATGCAATTTATGACAACTGCAACAGCCTGCATACTAATGCATACGACGAGGCTGTCACGACCCCCACAGAAGAATCCGTCCGCCGCGCTCTGGCGATTCAGATGATTATTAATCGTGAATTAGGTGAGGCGCAAAACGAAAACCCAACGCAGGGTTCGTTTTTCATTGAGCTCATGACCGATCTTGTCGAGGAAGCCATTTTGACCGAGTTTGAATCGCTCGCCGACCGCGGTGGCGTTTTAGGCGCGATGGAAACGATGTATCAGCGCGGCAAGATTCAAGAAGAAAGCATGCTTTACGAGATGAGGAAACACTCAGGCGAATTGCCTATTGTGGGCGTGAATACATTCCTTAACCCACATGCCGAAGAAGGCAAAGTGGCTGAAACCGAGCTTATCCGTTCAAGCGAAGAAGAAAAGCGATCGCAAGTACAGCAAGTGGCATCATTGCAAAAACGCCATGCCGATCGCGCAAAGCCTGCGCTCGAAAAGCTCCGTCAAGCCGCGCTCGAAAACCGCAATATTTTCGAAGAGCTCATGGAAGCCTCGAAGTGCTGCACAATGGGCCAAATGAGCGAAGCGTTATACGGCGTGGGCGGAATGTACCGGCGCTCAATGTAGCGGTTAGGGAATTACGACAAAAGAAACCGGGTCGGTACTCGCCCCCAGCACATCACCAAAGGCTGTATCCCACGAAACAGCCATGCAATAGAGCCTTGTAAAAGCAGGGATGCTTGAAGGCAGGGAAAGAGTTGCCGTCATCCCATTGCCGTTGTCATCAATCACGCCAGAAAGCGGGCCTGGAATAAGCGAATACGATTGGGCTAAATAGCCATCATTTGCCAATCCTGTGTCTCGCCGGTCAAATGCCGGCAATAACGCGTGCCCCGAGCCTCCTGAGACCAAAACAGCGAAGGGCCATCCCGAATCGTAATCGGGGAAATTTTCTACAGCAAACCCAATCGGTGCACCTTGCTGGAAAGTACCTAGCGGGGTTAGTGTCTGATGGCGAGCGCCACCGACCCAAACGCGCCCAGTTCCTGTTTGAGGGTTTGGCGAAACCCAGGCAGCGAAAAAGTTGTGCTGAAGTTTTGTGTACTCAATCTGCGCACCGAAGGCGCTAGTAGTTGGGTCGCTCAAGCGAACGGAGTCGTGCGACCAAGTCTGACCCGCGTCGCGAGATAAAGCCAACTTGACCTGGGATGGATTCGACAGATCTTGCCATCCAACAGCCATTTGCTTGCGATGCCCTGTGTTTTCTAGGACCGATGCTCCTGTATCGGACAGCAGATATTCAGTCCAGGGCGTAGTAGAAAGCGGGGGATTAGCGGCAATATAGACTTCAGGGACGCCTGACCGATCATCAATCCAAGCCACTGTTCGGTTTTGACGATTCAGCATGACAAAGATATCGCTTACATCAGCAGTCCCGATAGCGGCCTCGCCAAGTTTCTTATCGAATTCCTCCCAACTCAAGCCAAAATCTCCAGTCCAACAGATGCGTAGCTCTCGAAATTGAGGGTGAATTCGCGAATCAGTCCATGCGACTAAAGCGCGACTTCCGGAAATCGACATCGACAACAAATCATTTGCAGCACCATCGACCCCATTAAGTTGCTGATCTGCGCTATTCCATGTTTGGCCACCATCCTGGCTTACTTGAAACCAGACATCGTATTGAGCTCCACCCAGATTGCGATTATCTTGCCAAGCGATATAAACTATTGGTCCATAGGCATAGCCCGCAACAATGACATTTTGAATATCATTTAAGCCTTCGGCAAAACCACGCGGAAGATGAATCGGGTTTGAAAAGGAAACGGCATTGTCATGAGAGGCAATGAAGTACAAGGAGGATTCCGTAGAGCCAGGACGACGGGTTGCAAAAGCGAAATAAAGAGACTCATTGAGATTTAACTCATCTGGCTCAACTTCCATGCTCCAATCTTTAACTGTTGCCTGTCCTAACGCGAACCCAGGATTCATCCTTCGCTCGCCAACCCAAGTAGCGCCGGCATCGTAGGAACAGTTGAAGTAGATTTCTTGATTGCCGTGACGCTCATCCGCCCAGGCAACATAAATATGGCTTTGCAAAATACGAATACTAGTATTTTTCAAAAATTTTGACGATTGCCCAAAATCAGAATCAATGCGAATCGGCACAGCCCAATCAATACCCCGCGCGTCAGAGATAGCGACTTTGACACTCTGCCCAGCAGAGGGCGAGCCATCAACAAATGCAAGGGCACTCAAATCACCGCGGGTAGCCAAAACAGGTTGACCAGATGGGGTTGATGCTGTCGCATCAAGAAGTTGAGGTGTGCGTGCATTTTGCGCAGTTACAGAAGTAACTACGAAAAACGCAACGAATACAATCTTCCAAAGCATAGACACTCCTTTAGTATACGACGAAAACGAAATGCGTGTTCTTATCAAACCCCTTAAACCCAATCGTTGTCAGGGTCATATCCGAACAATTCAAAGTCTTGAGCGAAGTAATCATGAACGAGCGAGCGGCTTTCAGGTGTGTAGTAATCTTGATAACCGCGCTTGCGACCGGGATTCACATTGGCTTTTGCAGCCTTTTCGAAAGGGATACTAAGGTGCTGACAAATCTGACGCATATCCTCCTCGAAAGTTTCTACATGCCCCACTTGACTCACCAACAATTCACCCGAAGAATCGCACAAAAAGTCACATTGCCTATCAGGACTTCGCTCGACACCCTTCAGGATATATTCATTGAAATCTAGACTCATCGCCATCTGATGCAAAGGGTGCAGAGGGATGCGCTTTAAATGGAAATATGTGCTTACCACCCAATCATATGGATTGCGGGCAAAGCCAAAGCTATAAAAATTTTCATACCTACGCTTACCAAGTTTCGCGCGAATATCCAAAGCCGGCGCGAATTTATGAAAACCCGTAATGTGCTTATGACCATTTTGGCCTAGTCCAAAAAAGCGATTGAAAAGGAAAACGGCTTTCTGCAATCGACCACCCCCATACGCTGCACGGTCACGACGCCGCGCATAGGGCAATAATGTTTGCATTGCAGATGTGCCCGCAGTTTTGTAAATGTGAACGAAGATGAATTTTTTCTTATTGGAAAGTAACATGATTTATAGGTATCCAAGCCCTTTTAGTGACTCTTCGACTTTTGCGGCGTCTTCAGCAGCCCAAGAATTTTCAGCCTGACCCAAAAGAGTCGCAGGCTCGACAGACTGTCGCGGATAATGTTGTTGCAGCCAATCTGGCTGAAAAGCGTCAATCGCAACGGTGCCTTCCATCCAAGCCGGAATTTCCTCCTGTAAGGCGTGAAGGAGGGTTGGCATCGTATCTTGAATATGCATACCACTAAAAACTTTGCCCGCCAGAACACCTGCACCCTTTACGGCAAAGACTCCGTTCATCCGATGGGTGCCAGAAACAGCTGCAAATCGGCGACGGGCAAAAGTCTCTTCGGCCTGCAAATCTTCTTTGGGCAAGCAACTCAAATCCATTGCCATGAATTGAATGTCAGGCGCCATGTCGACATATTCACCAGAATAGAGGTCAGTCGATACTTCAACGCGCTGAACAATCGGCTGGTCATTATCGGGACCGGTCAAGTCACTTAGTGCTTTTGAAATCTCATTGAGCAGGGCGTCTTCCTCAGGTCCCGGCGAGACAATGCCCTTTGGCTCGCGACCAACCTTATTCAGACAAACCCCATAGAGGCAAGCGAAGGCTCGTGTACGACTCCAATCAATATCTCGTGCATCACGAACACGCCTATATTTGGGTCTTACAAAAGGAATACGCTTCAAAAATTTTGGCAGCATCCCAGCGACAACCCCAAGTTTGAGTAGGTGTAGCACATACTCCAAAGTGGCCACACCAACAGTCCAACGAGGTGTTTTGTGAAAGGCCAAATACCCTTTTTCCTCCAACCAACGGTTGAGATAGAAATCACTTGAGAATGGGCCAAAACCATGATCGCTAGCCATAGCAATCGTGCAGTCGGCCCCCAAAACTTCAACAAATCGGCCAAGTGCTTCGTCACTTAAACGGTAAGAATCACGGATGACTTTCCCGAAACGACGCTCACCTTCTTCGGACCAGCCATCGTGAGTGCGGTCTTGAAATTTCCAGAAGTAGTGCTGACAGCGGTCGGTAATAGACAATACCCCAAACCAAAAATCAGTAGGGTTACGACGAATCCATTCGACCATCAAATCGATGCGTTCATGCTCAACACGAAATAGCTCATCTCGGATCTCATCGTAACGGTCTAGGTTTTCCGACTCGGGCTCATTTTTGCCATCATATTTTGCGTAGTTAATATCTGGCTCGTAGTCTTTGCCCAAAAACTTACCCAACTGCCCCATTGTTTCGGGCGGCCACGCCAGCCCATCACCTTCCATAGGCATTGGGATGCCAGAGATCATGTACCCATTCACAGGAAAGGGCGGATAGGTCATTGGAACCGAAAATGCGCCCGTTGACCAACCTCTAGAGCCAAGAACACTAAAAATATCGCTGCCTGCAAACAATGACGAATCAACCAATTCAAGCCCATATGAACCCCTTGACCTTTTCATAAAATTGTAAATTCCATGCTTGCCTGGGTTAAGGCCAGTCATCATTGAAACCCAAGCTGGCGGCGTTATCGGAGGTGTTGCAGACTCTAAATCACCCGAGGCGCCTTCACGAAGCAACCGAGCAATATGCGGCAATTCACCCCTTTCAACCATAGGGCGAATCAGATCATATGTAGCGCCATCAATCCCAATCAATGCTAATTTTGCCATTTTTATTCCATGTACCCAAGGGTACGCATGCTCTCAATTAATTTCTTTTCTTGTTCTGAAGACAGGGTGCCGCCCTCATGTCTATTCAGTAAATGATTTTGAGAATCAGGATTGACTCTCACTGGAAACTGTTTCAGCCAATCCAATTCAAAAGCCGATTCAATTAATACACCATCCATGTATTCTTCAAAGGGTAAACCGATTAAATGCATAATGGTTGGCGTCATATCCGCTATTTGGGCTTGGCTCGTTTCCTGACCTTCACGAATGACCCCTGCTCCTTCCATCAGATAAACACCCTCCTTGCGGTGCATAGCGGACACGCCATCGAGTGCGGGCTCTGAAATCACACGACTCAAAGGATTGGCCTTGGTTTGCACAGATGTCTCGTGGGTCAAAAACTGAATGTCAGGGGCATACTGGACGGAAGGGCCTGACCATAAATCTTCTCTGCGAAATGCAGACTCAACAAGCAGAGTGCCATCTTCAGCCTCAACCTTAAGTAACTTCTGGATGATTTCTTTGCGCAAGTTTTCGTATTCTTCGCCTGGCTCAACTAGGCCAAGAGGCTCACGCCCTTTTAGGTTAATGAGGACAATATCTTCACCCCCAGAAAAAGAGGAATGAGCTCGCGTTCTTTCCCAATCGACCAAAGACATGAATAGAGCTTCTGTGGAGTCGGCAATATCTTCTACATTTTTAGGCTTCCTGCGTGCATCCCAAACTCTCAACAAGCGCAATCGCCGCAATAGACCTCTAGACTTTATTTGCCACAAAAGCTTTAGTTTCATGCCAAAGACTTTATGTGCATGCAGCTTTAAATAACCTTCTTGAACGAGCCAACGATTTATGAAGAAACGGTAGGTAATTGGCCCGAAACCGTGGTCAGAGCAAACAACTAGCGTCGTACTATCGTCGAGCTGCGTGCGGAACTCACCCAATTGTTTGTCAAGAAGGGCGTACATATCAGCTAATACACGCCCGCGTTGTGCAGAGGCCGTCTGGTTTTTGGCAACCCAATCAGGGTCTTGATATCGCCAAGCACGATGCGAGGCTAAGTCAACACCTCGATAAACTAGAGCAAAGAGGTCCCAGTCGTTTTTTTCAAAAGCATGCAAAGCCACCTGCGTAATTTGCCGAGTTGTATGAACTAATGCTTGTTGAGCTGATGCTTCTGTCACGGTGCGGAAAATGACCTCTGGCTCATTATCTGAGGGGACCTCCCCTACTGCAGCTCGCAGCTCGTCATGAATTTCGGTCGGATAGACAAAAGGGCTATGGCGATCAGGCGTCAACAGCCCACCAACCATGCAGCCATTTACTTGCTGAGGTGGATAGGTCATTGGCAAATACAAAACCGCGACACGCTTGCCGTGGTCTGAGGCTAGCCGCCAAAGTGTTGGAGCCTGGATGGAGTGAATTGTCACAATCGGCCGCACATAACTTCCGTATCGTTGCTCTCGGAAAAAGAAGACTCCATGCTTACCCGGATGGACTCCCGTCTGAAACGATGTCCAAGCCAGAGAAGAGTTTGGCGGATCCGTGCTCATCAGAGTGCCATAACTTCCGTTTTGCATCATTGCGGCCAAATGAGGCAACTCGCCAGCCGCAACCATTGGCTTTATGATTTTCCAAGTCGCACCGTCAATACCAACGAAGCAAACGCGTCTATTTTGTGGGTTGCTCATACACATCGTCTCCGCACACCGATGCCGCCAAGAAGGGCATTTAGGATTAAATGTATGACAGTACCAAGCGCTGCGAACCCAAGGGCGGAAGAGAAAGTGAAACTAAAAAAGAAATAGGCGACCAGGCCACAACCGATTGCGGAATCGGCTTGGTCGAAAAATATAAGCACTATGCCCAGTTGCCCCGTAGTGCCTTTGCCTGGCGCAAGCCCGAACTGACGCTTCAGAAAACTGTTTGGCAATTCCGCCAAGGCATAACCCAAGCCCCAACCGAGGCCAACTTGCCACCATGGGAAACGCGAAAAGGGCACTAAATTAAGAGATGTGCACGAAGGGTTCATGCGCTCGAACAGGAGCAAAAGCCACGCGCCCAAGAGTGTTGTCGCCAGGATGATAAGCAAACCGCGCCATGTTTTGTGGTCACCGAACACCCGCTGACCGCGAAAACTTACGCCGGCATCAAGAGGCTTCTCTAACCGTTGAAAAAGTCCAGCACGCACAATAAGCATATGCAAAACACCACTCAGCATAATGGGCGACATTGTGTAAATCAATTCCATAAGCACCATTCAACCCTCGCTTTCAAGTACCTGCACAGTACCAGCCGTACCGTTAACCTCGACCAAGTCGCCATCTTGAAAGGCCGTTGTTGCCCCTGAAACGGCCAATACGGCTGGAAAGCCATACTCGCGAGAGATTACAGCTGCGTGACTCAACACGCCGCCCGTCTCAGTAACGACCGCACCAAGACCTGAAAATGATGTAGTCCACCCTGGGTCCGTGAATCTTGTGACGAGCACATCGCCTGGCTCTAGACGGCCGACTTCCTCGACGGACGCAATAACTTTTGCAGGCCCGACATATAGCCCCCCTGAACCAGCGATACCTTTCAAAGCGCCTGTCGAGATTAAATCTGAGTCGGCTGGCAAACCAGACCAGCGTGAACCGATTTCATTTGGATTCACGAAATCGCGGAAGCTATCGTAATAAAGATGTGCCTGGCATAGCTTTGCTTTTAATTCATCGGCTTGGATCTCGCCATCAAGGAGCAAATTCAATTCCTTAAAATCCAAAAAGAAAACATCAGTCTCTGATGTCAACAAAGCCTTTCGCTTACACCGCACGCCAAACTCTAAAGCCCAACGCCGCAGTAAAGCGTACATTCTTGTGGAATGCATTCGCATTTCCTCTCTCCACCACAAAAGCTGTCGCACGGTCATCAGACTCAACTGATAAGAATTCAAAGTCATAGTGCGCGTCAAAAGAAAATGCTTTGCGATACGGGCGCGTATCTCTTTGTCAGCGCTCTCGAAATGAGCTCTTTGCTTTTCTTCACTCTGCTTTAAATCATTCTTTTGCTTGAGACTGGCCAACAAACCACGCTTGATGGAAGCAAAGACTGGGCTGGGGTCTTCCCCCCAGCGCGGCTCAAGAATCTCAAGAGTACGGGGCGCCATCCACCACCAACGCTGCAAGAATGGACCGATCCACTTTTTGCCAGGATAATCTTCCCCAGCCAAATAATTCTTCTGCAATGCATCTACCGACAAAGCGCAATACGAATCGGCAAGCCCAGGGATGCTACGCATCTGCGCCACGACCTCTGCTTCTTCGTGTACAGGGCGCAAGTGACTCACATTTTCCAGACCCCCTAAAAAGGCAAGTGAATCTATAGCGGGCTCCCCTTTTGCTTGGCTCCACTTAGGGAAGTTATCTTGAAATAATGTTTGTGCATTTGAATTGTCATAAATAGTGCGAAAGTAATCACTCTCACACTGAATATAATCTTTATTTAGCAGTCGTCGTAAATGTGCGACTAAATCTTCTTCGCTTTGAGCTTGGGGGTCGAGGGTTTCCCAGTTGTCCATGCGACTCTGCAAACCACGCGCAATGGTCTCAATTTCTGAAAGTCTCCCAGCAAAAGATTTTTTCAACTTCCCCAATACCAGCAAGCCTCGCACGATAGAAAATGGAGTGAGCCCCGTCATTTTCCCCTGGCCCTCGTATTGAGGTTTAATCCCTAAATCTTCATCAAAACTACGCTCGCAATAGCCAGGAAGGCCCTCTAAGCGCGCCTTAACCAAACCAGCATTCCAATATGGACGGCCGTAAAACACGCCATACCAATCTTGGGTTTCAGGCTTGGGCGCGGTTAGGCCGACTTCGTCTAAATAAGTCGGCAAAGAATGGGCAAATACTTTTTCATAAAGCGAAGCCATGAAAGGTGTGCAAACGCCTGCGCTGACTCCACCATCTTTAAAGTCAGCGGTGGTCCATTCACCCGGCCACCCGTTTTGCGAAATGGATGTTACGGGACGAGTTTGAACAAGCCAAAACTTGCCCTCTGCACGAGCCCACTCAAGGTCAACCGGCCGCCCAAAACGAGCTTGAACACTTACGCAACATCTTGCTATTTCTGCGACTTCGGCGACTGACAAAACCGGGATTAATTCACTCTCGCAATGTCTTTCCAACTCTAAACCCCGACGCCAGTCAAATAAATATCGGTCAGGGTCAACTTGACCAGACACTAATTCGTCACCCAAACCAGGACATGCCTCTATCAAAACGGCATCGTCAACTCCGCGGACGGGATCTACCGTAAAAACAACTCCGGCTGACTCAGCCGGAATCATATGTTGCAGTATTACTGCAAGCCTCAACTCAGTAACATCACGGCCTTTGTCATCGCAATAAGCAAACACGCGTTCGGAGAACATCGAGGCCCAGCACTTTCGCACACCGAGCTCAACCGTAGCCAAATCATCCAGGTGCAAATAACTTTCATATTGACCCGCAAAAGAGGCGTCGGCTAAGTCTTCCAAGGTGCCAGAAGAACGAGCGACGACTTGGCCCAACTGCAAAAGAGGCCGAGCTAAATCAGCAATAATAGCGGCGATTGGTCCTGGCAACTCTCGCTTCAACAAAACTTCACGCACCGCCGCCAAGGCTTCAACATCGCGGGGGGCTGGATATGCGACTCCCCACAGGCGCAACAAGTCATCAAGCAGATCTGCTGGTACAACAAACCACTCTGGAACAGCAAAGCCTTCTTGCTTCAACCAAGCCAAGGATGCCGCTTTACAACCAACGATATTTACATCATGTTCAATCATGGGCTGATCATTAAAGTAAGCGACCACCGTTGAGTTTCATCATAATCATTTTCGCCAAAGTCATCCCGAGCCAAAAGGCTAGCTGCACACATCCGTAGTAAATAACATACCACTCTAGGTGGCCGAGCAAGCCTGCAGCCAAAAGAAGCAAGGGTTGAATGCCAGAAGACTCCATCATGTTTTCACGAACAATTCGAACGATGCGATGCTTCCAAGTAAAAGAATCATGGTTATGCACAAACTGCCCAAAGGCATAACGCTTCATTCCAGAAACGCCTTTGTCTAAAACCGCCGACAACTCTTCAAGCGAACGCCCAACCATTATTTCTTCGAAGGCCATCCGGAATTGAAAATGTGCGGCTGGACCCAAAACGCCCAGGATAAGCACCCATTCTGTGATTACATCTGCGCGGTATAGACCCAAAGTCATCGCCGGAACCAAAAGCATAATGAATAAATGCTCGATAAACTTTGAAAGCACAAAGCCGATCGTTGATGGACCACGGAGGCGGGCTAAGCCGCCATCAAGTAACTCAGCAAGTAATCCAGATAGCACCCACCAAACAGCTGTCATCGATTCGGATGGCGGTAGCGAAAACAAAAGCCATGCGCCATAGACATAAGCAAAACCGGCGTAAAATGAAACCCAATCTCCGCGCACTCCTATTACGGCAAATAGCTTAATCAAGGGAGTCATGACTCTTCGAAATAATAGATTCATCAGGAGTGTCGACTGCCAACGTTTTTTTTGCTTTGGGTAAATCGCTTCTTGAGTTTTATTGCTATTCATAACTAAATTGATGCGCGCTTTTGGTAATCGCCAAGTACAAACCCATGCTTGTCTGCCAATTGAAGGATGCGAAAGACGCTCTCGGCACTCACTTCACCGCAGGAAAAATTTTCGTCGATTCCTTCTAGCCCTAACAGAAGCGTCTCGGCCAAGCATGCGTATGCATGCCCGTCAGGCAAATGCCAACCTGGCAATTCGAGCACGGACTCGGCCTCATCACCATGCGGCAACTGAACGACACCTCCTCGAATATAGAGCAGGCTAGGTCGGTCAGATTCAAGACCCGGCATGGCATCACCCGGCACCGACACATCTAAGAAAACAGTTGGCCCATCCACTAAATGCTCTGGCCCCACAATCGGCTCTGGCGAATTACTAGCTGCGACTAGGACTCGACAACCATGAATATCATCGACATTTGTCGAGACCCTTGGCAGCGGTGCGTCGGGGTGCAAAGCCATTAACTCATCTGCAACAAGTTGAAGGCGCGCTTCGGAACCTTCGGTGCCGAGCAAGAGGAGTTGACCCATTTTTTCATGAATCAACTCAGCCTGAATGCGACCTAAGTTTCCGGCGGCTCCAAGAATTACAGCCGTTTCATCACCCATCACTAAGGCCTGCTCCCGACAGCCTTTTTCAAGCGCACGAGCCGCCATTCCGACCGTTAATGAATTTCCAGAAGTCACACGGATTTCATCATTGCATACATCTTTGCAAGCGTGCGTCAAGATAGAAGTGAAACCTCCAAAACCAGCAACCGTGCAACCCTCTTCGCTTGCATCATGCAAAGCCTCGCGGATATCAGCCGTGAAGCGCCGGTGCAAAGGGCGGCTGCGCAAAGCCTTTAAGTAGGTACGCGGCATAATTGGCCAACCTATTAACACTGCATCGACCTCTTGCCCAGTGATTGATTTGACGCGAAAGCGGTACAGCGGGTAATAACTCGCCCAGCCTTCCATGCGATACAGCAAATCACCTGCGGCTTTCGTCGTCAAAGGCGACAACGATAAATCCCATTTTTTGACACTCGATGGGTTAATGAAATGGCACATAAAAGCCACTCGAGGAAGAACTGTCCTCGGCTCGTGATACAAGGCCGCGTAGGGAGTGCCGCGTGATAAGTCTCTCACTGGAGCAACAAAAGGCTCTATCGAACCAAGCTGCGACTCATCCGCGGGAAACTGCTGTCCGTGCAAAAACGATGTCAAGCGCAGCGCGTCTCCTTGGGCAATGAACCTGCAGAAGCGATCTATTGCGCTCAAAGCGTGCTGAATGCCCGACTCATCAATCATCAAAGAGGGTTGAATTCGCAATGTGCGCGGGTGCCGCAAGGCAGGGGCCAACCGCACTCGCTCTGCGCGCAAGAGCCAACCAGTAGCAATCGCGGCGAGTGAGCCACTTGCGTCAAAACCTCGAATGAGAGCTGAAGGGTTTGCACTCTGCTGAGCAAACTCAATACCAAGCATTAAACCTTTCCCGCGGACATCAGCAATCACATGGGGCCATTTCTTTTTGAGAGCTTCAAGGCCGCTTGAGAACCGATCACCCAATTCTGCTCCTCTCTGAATCAACGCGAAATCATCCCGCTCTAATATTTCGAGGACGCCAATCGCAATTTTGCTAGATGGATCATCTTCCGAGAAAGTGGAAGAATGCTGCATAGAAAAATCTTCCACATAAAATCGACGCTGCACAGCCATAGCACTGATTTTCGCCAACCCGCCACCCAAAATTTTTGACAACAACACCATGGATGGCCGCACGCCGACTGATTCAGTCGCCAGGAACTGGCCTGTGCGACCTAAGCCAGTCTGAATTTCATCTGCCACCCAGGGCACACTATGCGAACGACATATTTTTGCCATTTCGCTCAAACACTCAACGGGCAAAACTCGAATTCCGCCCTCCCCCTGGATAACCTCCGCAAACAAAGCCGACGCGCGCGATTGCTTTACTTCTTGCAGATGCCAGCGCTCATCGCCATTGAATCGTATTTTCCAGAGGCTCAGAGAAATTTTCTGCAGATAAGCCTCTAATTCACTCGGTGCATAAGGGTCAACAAAGTGAACATCAATACCCGTTAAAGAAAGTGCGGAACGGAAACGCTTGCCGTGGCTCAACTTGCTCGCTGCTGAGCCTGACCCGTGATAAGAGCTCTCGAAAGCCAAAAAGCAGGGTTCGGTCTCTGCAGCATTTCGGTTTTCCGAGAGAGCCCAATTTGCCCATTGCTCGATGGCTAAATCTGCAACTTCTGGAGGCATCGCGCCTTGCCAATCTTCAACCAAAGCAGCACGCTCCTGAACACTAAAACTGGCTATGGCCGCATCAAACTGCAACCACGAAGACTCGGCGAGGGCTAAGGCCTGATCAAACTGGTCTCGCCGTGCCAGCTCGCAATGTCGCACGGCCGCTTCAACGGCTTCAGTGCCTGAATTCAATAAATGCACAACATAATCGCCACCCACACTCGCACTGAGCATTTTGGACAACTTGCGGCACAAGAGAGCAGCCCACCCACGACAAGAGGCTTGCGCATGGCTCGGCAAGCAATCATCAAGATTGGCCCGCGCAATTTCAACGAGCTCAGGGTGGTGATGCCCAAGTAAACCAGCACCAAAGCCACCGAGCAAATCTAAGACTTCGATGGTTTTGCCATCGGACTCGTAGTACATCTTGTCGCCAATGGCTTTTTTGTAAACGACATCGAGCCCAAGACTTGCAAGAGCATCGGCCAATCTAGGCTTGGCATAACGTTGGTAATGCCCACGCAAGTCGTCATCGGACGACAATTGTGATTGTGGCGCATTATTAAGTGCGGAAGATGCAAAACGACGATTGTGCAAAGTGAGGGACGCCATGCCCTCAGAGAGGGAAATAGGGAAGCTTCCGGAAGGTTTTTCAGTTTAAACCAAACAAGCCGACTCAACAGCCATTTCTTGGCTATTCCAAATACCCCAAAGACCGCAAAGTCTCGGCGACTTTGGCAGCATCCTCATCGCTACCCCAGTCGTCAGATTTTTTGAAATCAAGACGGCCGCGGTTGCCAGTGCGCGCCAGCACAGGGTTTGCGGCAAGCCACTCAGGCTCAAACGCATCGCCCAAAAGCCCGCCATCCATGTAATCTTCGGCTGGGAGACCAAGCAAGTGCAGCATCGTGACCGCGATATCGGCGATCTGGCCCTTTGCAGCCTCATGGCCCTTACGGACGACGCCTGGGCCCTCCATCAGGTAAACGCCCTCAAGCCGATGCATGGCCGGCATGCCATCAAGCGCCGGCTCGGATGTAACGGGCATCAGCGGATTACCGCCCGCATTTACGCCCGTATCGCTCGTCAAGAACTGAATATCAGGTGCCAATTCGATTGACGGCCCTGACCACAAATCTTCGCGCTTCCAGGCATCAGCGACTAACGCCGTGCCATCAGCATCTTTGTATTGCTTGATTTTGTCGATGATTTCTTCGCGCAAGCTTTCGTATTCTTGCCCCAGCTCGACACAGCCTTCGGGCTGACGCCCCTTGAGGTTGATAAGGACAATGTCTTCGCCCCCGCCAAACGATGAGTAAGCCTTAGTGCGCGGCCAATCAACAAGCGACATCAACATGGCTTCACCCATGTCTGGAGAATTCCCGCCGCCACCTAGTTTTTTCATGGTGGCTTGATAGGTCTGCAGCAGACGCAAGCGGCGCAATGCGCCATGGAACTTTTGCCTGAAAAATAGCTTGGTTTTCATCCAAGCGATTTTGCCGTTTTTTAATTTCAGGTAGCCTTGCTCGACCAGCCAGCGATTCACATAGAAACGGTGCGTGATACGATCAAAACCATGATCAGAGGCAACGACTAATGTGGTCTCGTCATCGAGACGATCTCTAATTTCACCTAGTTTTGCATCGAGTAAATCATAAACGCTACCAAGTAAATCTTTTCCTTTTTCAGCAGCAGCAGGGTTTAGTTTGGCCCATTGCGGGTCTTGGTAGCACCATGCGCGGTGTGAAGCCAAATCGACACCCCTAAAAACGATGCCATATAAATCCCAGTCTTGCTTATCGAAAGCGTAAGCGCCAATGCGCGCGATTTGATCGGTTGTTTCAAATAACTTTTTCGCGGCAGCCTCTTGAGTGACTGTGCCAAAAACGACTTCAGGCTCGTTATCACTTGGCACCTCACCGACGGCCTTTTCTAGCTCTTGGCGAAACTCGGGTGGATAGATGAAATCAGCATTACGATCAGGAGTCAACAGACCACTAATCATCACACCGTCGACCTTTTCAGGCGGAAAAGTCATTGGGAAATACAATGACGAAACTCTCTTGCCATGCTCATTGGCCAACGACCAAATGCTTGGAGCGTGCACCGAATTCCAGCTGACTATTGGCCGTTGATACATGCCGCTTGGCTGCTCACGGAAAAAGAAAATCCCGTGCTTGCCGGGGTGGACACCCGTCTGTAGTGATGTCCAGGCAAGTGAAGAATTCGCTGGGCAAGTGCTGTCGAGCACGCCATAACTGCCGTTTTCCATCATCGCGGCAAGGTTGGGCAGACGACCAGAGGCCACCATTGGCTTGATGATTTTCCAGGTGGCGCCATCAATGCCAAAGAAGCAAACGCGGCGTGGTTTCGTAGTGCTGTCACTCATGTAGAGAAAATCCTAACAAACTGCGGGAAGTGGAGGAACTGTCGCCCACTCTTTAAGTCATAGAACTACAATTTCCGCCATGAAACGCCTACTCGAGTGTGTCCCCAACTTTTCCGAAGGCCGCGACCTTGCCGTCATCGAAAAAATCACTGCTGTCATCGAAGCCATCGACGGAGTTGAGCTCCTCGATGTTGACCCTGGCGCGGCCACAAACCGCACCGTGGTTACGATCGTGGGCGAGCCTGACGCCGTCCTTGACGCCGCCGTTGCTGCCGGCAAAAAAGCCGCCGAGCTCATCGACATGAGCAAGCACACTGGCGAGCACCCACGTTTCGGCGCCATGGATGTCTGCCCCTTGGTGCCCATTTCAGGCATCACAATGGACGAGACGGCTGAATACGCGCGCGAGCTTGGGCGCCGCCTTGGCGAAGAGGCTGGTTTGACAATCTACCTCTATGAAAATGCCGCGAGTCGTCCTGAGCGCCAGAACTTGGCAAATGTGCGCAAAGGCGAATACGAGGCACTCAAAGACCGCCTCACCGACCCAGAGTGGGCTCCTGATTTTGGCCCAAGTGAGTTTCAACCAGGCACGGGCGCGACCGCGGTTTCGGCACGCAACTTTTTGGTGGCTTACAACGTCAACCTCAACACGACATCCCCGCGCCGCGCAAATGCCATCGCTTTTGATGTGCGCGAAAAAGGCCGTATCAAGCGCGAGCCCTGCCCTCTCACGGGCGAAGTCGTCCGCGATGAAAACGGTAAAGCCATTTGGGCGCCGGGCGAGCTGAAATGCGTCAAGGGTATTGGTTGGTACATCGAAGAATTCGGCATCGCTCAGGTCTCCATGAATTTGACCGACATTAGCGTCACCAAAGTTCATCAAGCCTTTGATGCGGTTTACGCTTCTGCTAATCGGCGGGGTATGCGCGTAACGGGCTCTGAGCTTGTGGGTTTGATTCCGCTCCATTCCATGCTTGATGCGGGTCGCCATTATTTGCAGCTACAGAAGCGATCCACCGGCGTAAGCGACGGCGAGCTCATCAAAATCGCAGTCAAGTCTCTGGGCTTAGACGACCTCAGCAAATTTGACCCGCAAAAGAGTATTATCGAATATGTCCTTGCCGCCAAACAGCAAGGCGGGCGACTCGCCGCAATGACAGTCAAAGATTTTGTCGAAGAAACCGCAAGCGAATCACCCGCACCTGGCGGTGGCTCCATCGCCGCAAATTTGGGCGCACTCGGTGCAGCACTCGGCACAATGGTGGCCAACTTGTCGAGCCACAAGCGCGGGTGGGATTCACGCTGGGAAGAGTTCAGCGATTGGGCTGAAAAGGGCAAAGTCTGTCACCAAGAATTAGTTGCTCTCATCGACCGCGACACCGAGGCCTTCGAGCGCATCATGATGGCTTGGCGCTTACCAGACAAATCAGATTCTGAAAAGGCCGCCAAAGAAGAAGCCGTGCAAGCCGCGACTTTATTTGCGATCGAAACCCCCTTCCGCGTGATGGAAGTTTCGCTGCAATCCATGGATGTCGCCCGCGCCATGGCCGACATCGGCATGAGCGCATCGGCCTCTGATGCGGGTGTAGCCGCACTTTGCGCACGCTCCGCGGTAATGGGTGCATTCTTAAATGTACGCATCAACTCAGGCGACCTCACCGACAAAACAGCCGTTGCTGATTTCGAAAAACGCGGCCAAGCAATTGTGGAAAGCGCACAAACTGCCGAGACTGAAATCCTCTCAATCGTCGAGAGCAAGTTATAGGCTCAACCTGGGGAATTGGCACATGGCCGCTTGCCCTAAAAATCCCTTTCTTGCCTAAAATCAGTCTCTGGTAACTACATCACGGGGCATTCGCCAAAGGCGTAGCCAAAATGATGAATATCAGGCAAATCAAGCATCAAAAAGTCGCCCTCATAACCTGGGGCGATACGCCCGCGGCGGTCGCCGATACCGAGCGAATCAGCCGCGCCCGCAGTGACTCCGTAAAGCGCCTCACTCGCGGTTAAACACAAACGCACGCGCGCAAAATGCGCGGCTTCAGCCAAGCTTGGCGTATAGCAAGAGCCTGGGTTGAAATCAGTCGCCACAAAATACGGCACCCCTGCATCCAGTAACTTCCGCGCGGGTGCGTCAATCGACTGGCGCAAAAAATGCGGGACAGCGGGCAACAAACCCGCAAAGGTTTTCTTTTCACCCAAAGCTAACGCCTCAAGCCCCGCGTCAGTGAGCGCTTCGAGGTGATCGACACATTCAGCGCCCAACTCAACGGCCAACTGCACGCCACCCAACTCATTAAATTGATCGGCATGAACCCGCAAAGCAAAGCCCAATTCTTTTGCTCGCTCGAGATAACGACGCGCTTGTTGCAAGTTAAACGCACCTTCTTCGATAAAAATATCGGCGGCTCGCGCCAAGCCTTCGTCGGCAACTCGCGGCAACATCTCTTCACAAAGTAAATCCATATAAACATCGGGTGCGTCGCGGTGCTCGGCCGGAATCATATGTGCACCCAAAAAAGTAGGGTGGACTTCCATGCCAGTCAACTCAGCCGCGTCACGAATCGCTCGCAGAGATTTACACTCGGCGTCAAGCGATAAGCCATAACCAGATTTCGCCTCGCAGGCCATCGTGCCTAAACCCAGCATGCGCTGAAAATGCCCCTCGACGATTTCGGTCAGTCGCCCCTCATCACACTCGCGTACATTTTTCACGCTCGACAAAATGCCGCCACCGCGTCGGGCGATTTCAAGATAATCGACCCCTTGCGCGCGCCAATCAAATTCTTCGGCACGCCCCACCGCAAAAACAGGGTGCGTATGCGCATCAACAAACCCCGGCACGAGCACACTGCCCGACGCGTCGGTTTCTTCAGCCGGATTCCAGGCGGCGCGCAAGCTCGCTTGATCGCCAACCGCAACAACTTTTCCGTCTAAAACAGCCACCGAATCGCCGGCAACACCGTCGACCCAAGTCACTACATCGTTTGCACCAAAAACCAGAAGGTCGCAGGGAGTCCGTTCCATGACTAAGATAGTAGTCAGGACGCCCTCCCGTTTCCTGTTTTCCAGCCTTGAGCAACCCCGCCCTACCCGAACCTTCCCTCGCCGTCCCGGCGCTTTTCATCCTTATCGGTGCGATTTGCGGTGGTTTGCGCACTTTGCTGGCCTCGCCCGTGCGCTCATCGCTCATCGATGATTTACCTGATGGGCCGCGACTGCGGGCCGAAAACGCAGCCGATTCTCCGCTTGCGATTGCCACGACCGCCGGAATTCTGCGCATTTTCTCAGTTGCGGCCGCGGTCGCCATCCTCCTCGACGAAACGGCCCACCTCAAACAATCCGATCAAGGGTTCGCACAGATTCTGACCTGGATTTTTGCCGCAGCCTTCGCCGGCATCGCCCTCGAGGGCATCCCTAGCCTTATTACCCGCCGCCGCGCGCGCAGATTTGTAATTGCGCTTATCCCGCTTGTCACAGTCGCGGCTTGGTTTTTACGCCCCTTGACGAGCCTTTTGCAGTTGCTGCTTCGCACGCTTGGCGCCGACACGACTTCCCCCGCCACCGATGAATTGGCGGCCGACTTGATTGATGTCGCGCGCGAATCAGAGCGCGAAGAAGAGCTCAAAGATTCTGAGCGGCGCATGATTAGCCGAGTCATGGATTTGCCCGACACCGACGCCGCCGAGATCATGACGCCGCGCACCGAGCTGACCGCCATTTCGAGTTCCGCCACGGTTCACGAAGCTCTTGCTCTCGCGCTCGACGAAGGGCATTCGCGCGTGCCCACTTTCGAAGAAGACCTCGACCACATCGCGGGTGTTTTTTACCTCAAAGATGTCGTCCGCCCAGACACGAGCACGGACGACTGGAAATCAGCTCTCGTCAGCACGCAAATGCGCGAGCCGTATTTTGTGCCGGAAACGATGCGCGTGCCAAGTTTGCTCGAAGAAATGCGCCGCCGCCGCATCCATCTTGCGGTTGTGGTCGATGAATATGGCGGCACGGCGGGCGTGGTCACGATTGAAGATATCCTCGAGAGCATTGTGGGCGATATTCAAGATGAACATGATGAAAAGGAAGAAACGCACGGGCTGCAAATGCAATCACCCGACCGCGCGATTGCCGATGCGCGCATCAATCTGGCCGAGCTCAATGAAGCTTTCAAATGTGATTTACCCGACGACGAAGACTACGACACGCTGGGTGGTTTGATTTTTGATCGACTGGGGCGCATCCCGACGATTGGCGACTCGCTGCTGATTGAGGGTATCTCTTTCGAGATTCTTGAAGCCGATGACCGCCGCATTTTGAGTGTGCGGCTCATGCGCGAAACGGGTGGTGTCAGCCCCATAGCTGATAACCCGCCCACGACTTCTACCGACTGATTGATGGCCGCCCGACACAAAACGCCGGCCATCGTCCTCCGCCGCTGGCCTTATTCCGAAAGTTCGCTCATCGTCCGAGTTTTAACCCCACGCCAAGGCACAATTTCATTGGTGGCAAAGGGCGTAAACAAGCTCAAATCAGGCTCTCTCGGCGTTTTGGATGTCTGGTCGCTGGTTCAAATCGAATACGGCGGGCCGCCCGACGCCGAGATGCAGACGCTTTATCGCTCTGAGCTTCTCGACCGCATGCCCGAATTAAGCGCCAACCCCGACCGACTCGCAGCAGCAGCGCTCTTGGGTGAACTGGCCGAATTGGGCTCTCCTGCCCACCAAAGCTCAGCCGAGATGTTCCTGTTTTTGGCCGAATCTCTGCAAGCTTTGAGCCAAGGAAATGCTGAGACCGACTTCTCACTCATTTCCGCAATCCTACGCGTGCTCAAGCTACTCGTGATTTCACCAATCCTTCGGCATGACCCGCCACACGACCTAGGGCAAGAGATTTGGTTTCATACCGCATCGGGGGGCATCCTGGCTCCTGGTCAGCCTCGGCCTCAAAGTCGAGCGCATCAACTATCTGCTGCGCAACTTAGCTTTTTTCTTTCAGAAAGCGCAGCAAAACTCACCCTGCGTGAGCATGACCTATGCCTTACAATCATGGGCGAATTTCTCGCCTACCACCTAGATAGGCCGCCCAAATCATGGGCCGCCCTGGCACGCCGACATCAAATCGCGCTGACATCATGACTCTTGCCTCCATTCCTGCCCGCATTGCCGCGCTTGGGCTCATCACATTTTGTGCTGCAGCCTGCCAGAGCAACATCCACCCCCGCAGCCAATCTGAGCTGGCGCCAGCTATGGCTGCAGCACAAAGCAACGACTGGGAAACGGTTGCAGACAGCCTCGAATCCTTCAAAGTCGAGTCTTTTGACCGCAATGCGCGGCCGATATTTTTACGCCTTGCCGGTGACAGCCACTGGGAGTTGGGCAAAATCGACCCCGCGATTAATTACTATCGCGCCTATATCCAGTCTCCCGATTCTAGAGCAGATGCCTTCCGCATCGGCAATCGCCTCTTAAAAGTGGGCACCGAATATCTCCAAGGCACGCGCAAGGGCTTTCTCGGTTTCTTCTCAGCACCTGCGCGTGGCGAAACGATTTTAGATGACCTCGCGACTTACCATTATCAAAATGATGATCTCAAGGCCGACGCGCTCATTCGACTTGGGCATTACCACCTCGAAGAGGGCGCCTTTACCGAAGCAAAAATCGATTTTGACAATCTCATTGAGAGATTCACCGGAACTAAATACGAAGATGTCGGCACCTTTCGCGCAGCTCAAGCCAGCTATTTCAGAATTATCAGCCCCGAAAGCGGGGTTACGGATATGCGCACTGCTCGCAATTTACTGACATCGTATTTATTGCACTTTAGCCAAACTGGCGCGTATGTCGACGAAGCCACTCAGCTGCTAGTTCAGGTCGACTCGCTCATTGCTCAACACTATGTAGTTGTCGGTGATTTTTATGCCAAAATCAACAATTTGCGAGGCGCAAGGAATGCCTACCTAGAAGCCGAAAGGTACACCGGCACAGAAGGCGCGGCCAATGCTCTAAAAAACCGACAGGCCTTGCCACACGACACAAAACCCATAGTTGCCGAGCCCGCCGCCACGGAGGAAGGCAGCTGAGACCGCTCTTTTTAAGCGCTTTGGTGTACCTCGCGATTGCGAGCATCTCGAGCTGCGGTTATCAAATACTTGACGCATCGATCACTTCGGGGCGTTCGATGGCAATTCCTGTCACGGTTAATGACACGCGTTGGCACGGTATCGAAGCGCCGCTTACGCGGTTCCTGCGCACCGAGGCTATACGGCAACTTGATGTCTCTCTTGACAGCCAATCTGCTGACTACATTCTTTCCACAGAAATCGGCCGCGTTCGTCGCCGCCATTTCGTAGGCACCGTTGTTACGGCTTCTGACCTACAAATACATTGGTCGTTTCAAACTTCCACCGGCGACAAAATCGCGTCGGGCACTTTTTCTCGCTCACTCGAATTCTTACCCGGCCAAGGCGAAGACCCCTACTCGGCGTTCGACGAGATTTCGGCATCCGCCGCTGAATCCATCTTGATGGAAATCGCTGCCTCGCTCCATCGCGAGGTCTACTGACATGCAACCCAACTCACCCAACGAAACCCCCGAGCCAAAAGGCGACAACAAGGGCAAAGGCGCAAAACCGCCACGCCGCCCTATCGCCCCATTTTTATTGGTCTCGGCTTTGCTCCTCGTCATGCTCGTCATGATGGGATCCGACCCTTCGCGGATCAACATTAACGAAGACGCCTTCTGGTACAACCTCTACACGGGGCAATTTGAGCAAGTGCTGGCATTTGACGACAATTCCGGGTTTGAGGCGACTTTCCGCAAATCAGAAACCGACCCTAAAGCAAAAGCAATCCGCGCAACAATCACGGTTCCTGACAGCCGCACGATTTGGCCAAAGGTGCGCGAGATTCAAGCCAAGGCAAAAGACCTTGAGCCATCGATGCCATTTGATCGCTTTCTGGCTGATGTCAAAGCGGGTTCGATTTTGCCTTTGCGCGGTTATCCGATTCGTTTATTTGAGCCGATTGACCCCAACGATCCAAAAAGCGCGACGATTGAGCGTCAACGCTTTTTCCTCGATTTCAGCGACTCTAAGGGCATCCATTATGCCGAAATCGATGCGCTCTCTAGCGATGACAGCGCCCTTGACTTAAACGCATTGCTCGTGCAACTGCGCGCGGCAAACGCACCGATTGAAGAAGGTCTCACCTTCCACTCGACTGGCGGTATGCGCACCAAAGAAAGCTCGGGCTTCATGATGTTCCTGTACAGCTTCGGCCCAATCCTGCTGTTTATTGGCGTGATTTGGTTTTTCATGGGCCGACAAATGAAAGGCGGTGGCGGTGGCGGGCTCATGAATTTCGGCAAATCGCGAGCTGTCATGTATGACACTGAAAAACGCACCGGCGTCACTTTCGCCGATGTCGCAGGTATCGAAGAGGCCAAAGAAGAGGTCTCAGAAATCATAGAGTTCCTCAAGACTCCCGAAAAGTTTAAGCGACTCGGTGGCCGCATCCCACGCGGCGTGATGCTGGTCGGCTCCCCAGGCACAGGCAAAACCCTTTTAGCAAAAGCTATCGCAGGCGAAGCTGATGTACCTTTCATTTCCATTTCTGGTTCCGACTTCGTTGAGATGTTTGTCGGCGTTGGCGCAAGCCGCGTGCGTGACCTCTTCGAGCAAGCCCGCAAAGCCGCTCCTTGCATTATTTTCCTCGACGAAATTGATGCCGTCGGCCGTAAGCGCGGCAGTGGCATGGGCGGAGGCAATGATGAGCGTGAGCAAACCCTCAACGCAATCCTGGTCGAGATGGATGGCTTCGGCACCGACACCAACATCATCGTTTGCGCAGCGACCAACCGACCTGATGTACTCGACAGCGCGCTCATGCGACCTGGCCGATTTGACCGCGAAATCGTAATTGATTTACCCGATGTAAAAGGCCGCGAAATGATTCTTAAGGTTCATGGAAAGGCGGTCAAACTTGATCCTTCCATCAATCTTAAAGTCATCGCTCAAGGTACACCCGGCTTTTCAGGTGCTGAGCTTGCCGCACTGGTTAATGAGGCGGCCATCCTTGCTGCGATGCAAGAGCACGAATGGGTCACTCAGGCTGACCTCGAAGAAGCTCGCGACAAAGTGCGTTTCGGCAAAGAAAAGAAAAGTCGTGTCATGGAAGAGAGTGATAAAAAAATCACCGCCTACCACGAAGCCGGTCATGCCGTTTTGAATTGCTTCCTCGAAAACACCGACCCCGTGCACAAGGTCACAATCATTCCACGCGGCATGGCGCTTGGCGCAACGATGATGCTTCCTGAAAAAGAACGCATGCATTACACACGCGGGCAGGTTCTTGATGAGTTGGTCGTCCTTTATGGCGGTCGACACGCAGAGACCATTTTCTGTGATGACATCACTACGGGTGCGGTCAGTGACATCCAGCGCGCGACTCAATTTGCGCGGCTCATGGTCACCGAATGGGGCATGAGCGAGAAGCTTGGCCTAATTCGTTTTGCCGAGCGGCGTGGCAATGACTTCCTTGGCGGCGAGGTTGGCATGGGCCATGACCACTCCGAATCCACCTCGCGTATCATTGACGAAGAGATTTCCACTATCAGCAAAAATGCCGAAGAACGGGCTCTAAACATGCTAAACGAGCACAAAGACAGTGTTGAGAGTGTGGCACAAGCCCTCATTCAATACGAGACGATTTCTGGCCAAGAAGTGCGCGATTTAATCAAAGGAATCGCCATCACGCGGCAAGAGGTTGTGGCTGATGCTTCACAAAGCGGGCCACCGCCGATGCCCGACGCATCTGCAACAAGTTGATTGCACCCTGGGCCCTCGCCGGCTACGAATTGCCGCACCATTCCTTTCCATTAGGTGTTGACGGCTGGTGGCGAGGCCCCAAGATTGCCCGTGCCGATTGCGATGCCATTGGCCTGCAACACGGAGGCGAGTTGCCCGATGGCTCCCAACGATTGCGCCCACTTGATTGGCTTAAATTTGAGCAGCTTCACGCGCCGCATCTAGACGCCAATGCTGATTGCACCCCTAATAGCCCCGGCTGGGTTGCAGCACGACTCCTCTCGGCGAGGCACGCCTTTGCCGCGCCTCGGCCCGCACCAACCTGGATGGCCATCCTCAACCTCACGCCCGACTCCTTTTCAGACGGCGGCAAGCTAGCTAGCGAAAGCGATCTCATTCGCACGGCAATCAACTCGGTGCAGCACGGTGCAAAATGGCTCGATCTTGGCGCAGAAAGCACGCGTCCAGGCGCAAAGCCCGTTTCAAATGAGACCCAACTATCCAAGCTTCTGCCCGCAATCGAGCTTCTGTTGGCCTGCCCTGAATTAACAGTAGCGCGCATCAAGATTTCCATCGACACACAATCGGCCGTTGTCGCCAAAGCTTGCCTCGGCGCGGGCGCCAACATGATCAACGATGTCTCGGCTCTGTCTGACCCCGAGATGGCACAAGTCGCCGCCGCCGCCAACGCCAAGCTCACGATTATGCATATGCGCGGCACGCCCGCCGATATGCAAGAGCGCACGCAATATGACTTCCTGCTTGGTGATGTTTTTGACGAGCTCCTCCTCCGCGCCCACCGCGCCATGATTTCAGGGGTTTCACCCAAACGACTTTTCCTTGACCCCGGCATCGGGTTTTCAAAGACCGCTGAGCAGAGTCAACGACTCATGGGCCAGCTTCACATTTGGAGAGCATCTGGCTTCCAAAGCCTCGCTGGACCCTCGCGGAAGTCCTTTATGGCTCCATTCCTCAACAACGCCGAGCCGAATCAACGCGACCTTGGCACGGCTGGGGCTGCAGCACTTTGCGCATCAGCAGGGGTAGATGTCATCCGCTTGCATACCGGTGAAAAAATATGGGATGCTGCAAAGGTTGCCTGGGGCTGCACTTCCACTAATCTAGAGTAACTCCGCCACCCCCACCCGCCCTACTCCCCATGCCTTTCCTACTCGGCCGCCCACAAGTCTCGATGATTCTCGAAATCATCCTGCTCGCGATTGCCATCTATGCAATTTTGCGCTTCCTTGGCAGCACTCGAGGCGGCGGTGTCCTCCGCGGGATGTTTTTCTTTGGGCTCTTCGTCATCCTGCTGATTGGCGTTTTGTCACGCTGGCCAGGTGTTCCCGTTTTGGCCGATATTCTTTCGAGCGTTACGCCTTACTTAGTGATTGTGGTCGCCATTTTGTTCCAACCTGAATTGCGGCAAGGCGTTTCACGATTTGGTCGCGGCACGGGCTTCCGCCTTTTTGCTAGTCGCCAGCGCGTATCCGGAGAGGCACTCGGGCCTGTTGTTGCCGCAGCCAAACGCATGGCCAAAGCGCGCACGGGCGCACTCATTACTTTTGAGCGGCGCGACTCTTTGGCTGGTCTTTGCCAAGGTGCGGTTTCTATTGACGCACCAGTTTCGGGCATCCTGCTTGAGAGCATTTTCTTTCCGAGCGCCCCACTTCACGATGGTGCGGTTGTCATCCGCAAAGACAATGTTGTCGCGGCATCGGTTTTACTGCCCCTTTCTAATAACCCCGACATCCAGCGCAACCTTGGCACGCGACATCGTGCAGCCATCGGCGTTACTGAAGAGAGCGACGCCATCACGCTAGTGGTATCCGAAGAAACGGGTGAAATTTCTCTCGCTTCCAACGGTGAGATTCAAAAGCCTATTCCGTTTGATCAACTCGAAGCCGCGCTTTACGAGGCACTCAACGCTGAGCCGCCTACCCCGCAAGAAGAGTCCATCTCAAGCGATTCCAAAGCTGACACAAATCTTAGCGACACGCGCCACCCAGGGTCTGCATCATGAGTTTCCTGAAGTCTTTATTATTTGATGATTGGCGGCGCAAGGTCATCGCCATCGCACTCGCAATTACCCTATGGTTTTGGGCAAGCGGCAATGTTGCGACTGAGCTCTCTCAGCCATTTGTCGTTACGACATCAACCTCTTCCGCCTTAAGCGCGCATTCCATGCAAATTGGCGTCCCTGAAGGCTGGATGCTCGTACAACCAAAGCAAGGCGCTTCCGTAAAACTCCTTTTTGATGGGCCACGCACGAGTTTGCAACAGTTTTTTGCATCCCCATGCCGCGCGAGCTATCAAGCCGTTTTTAATGCCGCCCAAGAAGTCGATATATACGAGATTCCGTTCTCACCCATCGACCTTTCATGGGCGCGCGAAGCAGAAGCCAAGACTTATCTCACCGAAATACAAGAGACGCGCCAACCCTTGCAAGTCTTACTTTTCGAGCGGCGCAAAGAGCTTTCCATTCCGCTTTCATCTGCCTTCTTACGCATTCAAGGCGAAGCAGCCGAGGGTTATGCCGCCCAACCTGACACCGCTGTTTTCAGCCCTAATCAGGTTTCATTAAATGGGCCATCAAGAGAGGTCAAGCGCGTGCAACGGGCTCTTGAGCAGGCCGCTCAGGGCAAGGGCGTCAACTACGAGCTCCTAGAAATCGCCCGCATTTCTCCAAACCAGCGCGACACGATGCGCCTTGAGCTGGGGCTAAGTCAACGCGCCAAAGAAGCGCACCTCCAGATGCAACCCAGCACGATCAGCATCTCGCTGCCGATTCGCTTGAGCGAGCTGCCCACCGTCAACTGGATCCCCGCCGCCACCGATTTGTCGCACACCGGCAAACCCATCGCGGCGCATCTCCAATTTAACCCATGGTCGATTAGCCCCTGGGTCGCCACAATTAATGACTCCGCCCTGTTGGGGTCAAAATTCACCGAAAAATGGGTGCGCGATCACATCATGCTTTTTGCACACCGCGACCGCATTCCAGAAGACGCCGCTGAGGGGTTCACAATCCCCATTGAGTGGGCGCTGGTCGATATTCAATCCGCCGACCTCAAAAAGCAACTCATGCTCGCCCTCACCGTCGGGCCTGAGTCAGCAGGCGCAGGCGAAATCTCTGTTCACAAACTCGAGAAATAGTTTTGACTCGACAATTTTTTGGTACGGATGGCATCCGCGGCCGCGCGGGCGAATATCCACTTCAACCCGAGTTGCTTACGCGACTTGGTCATGTTTTAGGGCTTCGCGTAAGGCGTGCGGCTCAGCAAGGCGATACGACGACGACCCAAGTCGTCATCGGCCACGACGGTCGTGAAAGCGGCGAGCCTTTCGCGGCGGCACTTGCCGAAGGTCTCGCTCGTGCAGGTGTCCATGTTGATGTCTTGGGCTTGGCCACTACGCCTTGCATTGCGTTCATAACCGCTCATGGTGATTACTCCGCTGGCATTGTTGTCTCAGCGTCACACAACCCCGCCCACGACAATGGCGTCAAGTTGCTCAACGCAGACGGGAGCAAACTGGGCGACACCGTTGAGATTGAGCTCGAATCCGAGCTTCTGTGCGAAAATGAGCTTACGATGCATAGCCCACTTGGCGAAATCCGGCGGGCAAAAAACCTGGTCGCCGACTACATCGGTTGGCTGAGAGCCGACGCCTTCCCTGACCTTGATTTGAAAGGTTGGCGCGTTTTGGTCGACTGCGCAAATGGGGCTGCATCTCAAATTGCTCAGCGCATCCTAAAAGCTTTCGGGGCAGAGCCAGTCGTCATCCACGACAAGCCTGATGGCAGCAACATCAATGCCGACTGTGGTGCGCTTCATGCACAGGCCGCCGCCGATGCCGCCAAAGAGCATGATTGTGTTTTAGGCGTATCCCTCGATGGCGATGCCGACCGCGGCATTCTGGTCGATGGTTCAGGCCGCATCCTCGACGGGGATGTCATCCTAGCCGGCCTAGGAAGCCTTCTAAGCCGCAGTCGTTCACTAGCTGGCGACCGCGTCACGGCGACGGTCATGAGCAATCTCGCGCTTGAGCGGTGGCTCTCTAAAGACGGTGTAAGCCTGCATCGCACACAGGTTGGCGACCGCTATGTTTCGGCAAGCATGAGAGCCACTGGTGGTAATTTGGGCGGCGAAAAATCGGGCCACATTTTATTTGGGTCTGAGCACGGCTTCCGTGGCGATGGCCTCTACACTTTCTTAAAGATCGCTCAAGCGATTTGCGAGGCCGGTCTTGAGCCTTCTGACTTCGCCAAGGGTTACGCCGATTTCCCCCAAGAGTTGCGCAATTTGCCCGCCACGCGTCGGGCGCCAATGAGTGAGCTTCCTGCTCTTTCTGCCGCTTGCGCAGCCATTGATGCTGAGCTTCAAGGTCGAGGTCGCACGGTCGTGCGATTCTCTGGCACTGAACTTTTACTACGCCTCATGGTTGAGGCCGAGACGCAAAACGATGTCAGCCAATCGCTCGACACACTCGAAGCCGCCGCTCGCGAAGACGGCATCCTTGCTTAAGTGACTGGCGCTCTTTTAGCCATCGAGCAATCAGGGCGCGAGGCCAGCGTAGCCGTTCGCTTTGAGGCAGATGCGCAAGGCCGTGATTTACATATGCGATTTTTCTCGGGCCAGCGCGGTGTGACGCTCCTCTCTGAGATTGACGACCTCCTCAAAGAGGCGGGGGTGAACAAGAATCAACTTTCAGCGGTGCTCGTCGGTATTGGGCCAGGCTCTTACACGGGTTTGCGCATCGCTTGCGCTGCTGCGCGCACTTTAAGTTTTGCGCTTGAGATACCTTGCGCTGGTGTTGTTGGCTTCCAAGCCAAAATGCTTGAAGCGCCTCTCGACCAAACGGCACACTTTGTATTAGACGCCTACCGCAAAGAGATCTATCACGCTTCTTATAGGCGCACGCGCGATGCAATTGAAACGCTGAGCGCACCTCTTATTTTGCCTCAAGAGCAGTGCGATTCCGCCGTCCCGCTGGGCGAAGCTTTCTTTGGCGACCCCGGTCTTTTCACCGACGAGCGCGCCTCTCTGGGTGCTCAAACCAACCCAAATGCAGCTCAAATCCTTGATTATGCTGCGTTTTGCGGCGTGACACTTGACGCTCCTAGACTCGAAGTTTTCGAGAACGCAACGCCTCTATATTTGCGAGCGGCCGCTTTCCGATCTAGCCCTAAGGCATAAAAAAACGCTCTGCATGAATCAACATGCAGAGCGCAAGCGAAAACCGATTTACAGGTCTTGTGGACGCAGAGTTTTGCGGCCGTTTGACTTGGCGCGGCCTTCAGCGGCAGAGATTGCCGAAACGACATACTCGTTAAGAGCGGCGTAGAAATCAGAAGAGACATTGCACTCTTCGACAGCCTTTTTGGTGCGTGTCTTGGAGATGATCATGTCGACGACTTTCTTAGCGGCGCGCTTTGTGGACTTCTTTGCAGCCTTCTTAGGGGCAGCTTTCTTTGCAGCTTTTTTAGGAGCGGCTTTTTTTGCAGCCTTCTTAGGGGCAGCTTTTTTAGCGGCCTTCTTAGGGGCTACCTTTTTGGTTGCTTTCTTCTTTGGAGCCATGATGACTTAATTCAGAATGGGGGTTAATGTATGGTTTCGGCGGGGTATTCCGCCTTTGAGCGCAAATTGTGCGAGATACGACTAGGCAATGTCAAAGATTAAATGCTGAATTTCGCCTTTATTCCAAGATTCCGTATCCTTTGTTGATGCTGTTCGCTTCGCTTCTCCTGTGCATTGCACCTCAAAACGCCGTTCTTGAAACCCCTCAACCAGGGTCAACTTCAGCCATTGTGCTGACACGCTTGCAAGAGATGAGCCTCGAAGAGCAAGAAGAAACTCTGCATTGGGTTTTTGACGATTTATCCCAGATTGACGAGGCGTTCGCGCAACGGCTTTTGCAGCTTGCGCATTTCCTAGATGCCGCAGAAACTGGTGTTTGGGACCCATTCCAGGCATTTAACCCAGACACTTACGCACTGGCGCTAAAGCTCAAAACTAAAAAAATCAAGCGGCGGTCAGCGACATGGAAATCCTTTGCTCGCAAGGTCTACCGCGGTGAAACACCCGTGCCTTATGAGCAAGATTGGCAATGGTCGTATGCGAAAAAGTTGCTCTTGCATCCTGTGCAAAAGGGGAAGCCCTCGCAGGCCATTCTTGAGCTCATTTCAGGCTTCTTGCCGCGAAAGAAATATTGGAAATCTTTAACCGTTGGCGCTCTAGATTGGGATTCAAGCCACCAAAAAACGGCAGATTACTTTTCTCATGTCTATCGCAACCGAGATGGCGACCTCTTCGAGGGCATTCGCTTGCATGACATTTGGGCTAGTGGCGCGTCGTTTGGTGTGAGCGATTGCGAGGCGATTGCATGGTGTCGACGCATCGGAAATATCACAAACATCCATTCGCCGATGTCTGGGCCAGAACAAAACAAAGTCTATGCCCTCATCGAAAATGATTTTACGCCTTGGCATGAATATCAATCGTTGATTGATTTAGTCGCCACCAAATTCCTTGACCCTGACGCGCCATTACCCAAAAAATATGACCGCAAAGTCAGCGACACCATCAACATGGCGTGGGTGATGGTTGAAAACGACATCGCAAAAATGCGAGAGGTCCTCAAGCTGTATCCCACTCGCCTCGCTTTTTTTGATGCCGTTAAAAAATGGAAATTAACACCTCCTGATGACATTTACGAAGACGACTGGTTTGTTTCGATCCTCGAGGGTCTTGAAGCCCGCAAGATTGAGCCAAAACCAATCCAAGAAAGCGTCCTTGCTAGCCTAAAAGCTGAGGGCTTACTCGGCATCGGTCGTCGCTAATTGTTAATCTAAGGGCGTGAATCGCGACCATCGCGCCTGGGCTGAGATCGACCTCACCGCTTTCCGCCACAACCTATCCATCGCGCGCCATTGTGCGGGAGCGGCTGAGGTTTGGCCCGTGCTAAAGGCCAACGCCTACGGCCACGGGGCTTGCCGCATGGCTCAGATTTGCGCAGAAGAAGGCGTCGAGCGCATTGGTGTCGGCGACTCCCACGAAGCCCTCGAAATGCGTGAAGCAGGTGTCACAACGCCGCTTTTAGTTTTAGGCACGGTGATTGATGCCGAGGTGCCGCTTCTTTTGCGACACCACATCGAAGTCGGGATTCACTCCGAGTCGCGCGCCCATTCGCTCGGGCAATTGGTTGCTCAACATGGCGCACGCCTAGGCGTTCACCTCAAAATCGATTGTGGCATGGGCCGCCTTGGTGTGCGTCCCGAAGCCGCTCTGCGTGTCGCGCAAGCCTTGCTCAACGAGCCCGCCCTTGAGCTGCGCGGTGTCATGACTCACTTCCCCGCTCGCGAAGGTTGCCTCAACCCCGACACGGCAGAGCATCATGCTTTGTTTCAATCGGTCTTGGCTGAGCTACGGGCGTCAGGCATTTCCGTCCCCATGACGCATTGCGCTAATTCAGCCGCGCTCTTCACCGGGCTTCAACCCCTCGGGGGCGCCGTCCGCCCGGGCATCGCTCTCTTTGGTGTCCTGCCCGATGCCCTTTCGGCCGAGCATAATTTGCGGCCAGTCCTCTCTCTGCACACTCAGGTCGTTTTCCTAAAAGACCTCCCCTCTGGCGCGCCCGTGGGCTACGGAGGCCGTTGGGTGAGTCATCGCCCCACTCGTATCGCGACACTACCTATCGGCTACAACGATGGCGTGCCTTACCGCCTCGGCTCCGAAGGTCGTGGTGCCGTTTTAATCCGCGGTCGCCGCTGCCCCATCGTCGGCGCGATTTCCATGGATTATTGCACCATTGATGTAGGGCATGTCCCTGGCGTTGACATCGGTGATCGAGTGACCTTAATCGGCCGCGATGGCGCCGAATGCCTATCTGTCGCCGAAGTCGCCGAGGCCGCTGGCACCATTCCTTATGAAATCACTTGCTCAATTGGTGCTCGCGTGCGCCGCGTTTGGTGTGAAAGTTCCACACCTCAACAAGGGCTAAAACACAAGCATCATAATCCGACTTAATGATGCTCAGCCTATCTCGCCGCGCCGCTTTTTCGCTAGCCATTACCGCCGGCATTGCCGTTTCCGCTAGTTTAGAGATTCCGCTTCCGTCCTCCTATTTGCAGGGCGAATTTACAGTCAGCGAGCTTGGTGATGCCCCCCTTCACTGGCAAGTCGATGACGCATCCTTCTCGTGGGCGCGCGGCCAAGCGACGATTCAAGGTTTAACCGTCACCCAAAACGGCGCCGAAGTTTTGCACTTAGCACACGCATCGGCGACTCTCGCTTTCCGACTCTTTAGTGAGCCGACTATTTTGCTGAAGCAGGCCACGATCATCGGCCTCGACTTGTCTTACGACTTGGCGCAACTACCCGTACCCGACCAAAACGCCGAGATGCCCGATTGGGGGTCATGGCTTGCAATGGCGCAAACCGTCCCCGCTGTGCAAGTCAGCCTGCAAGATATCACCGCTGATTTGCGTTTCGATACGCTCACCGCAAAACTCCAACTTTCCGCGCAGGGCGATTCGCATTCGGGTTTGCATCTTCAGCTTGATGCGCAAAGCCACGAGATCGAGCTCTCGACCCAAACGCAACTGGCGCCTTTCGAGCAATCCGACGCTTGGTGGTTGCGCGTGCGAGGCTCCAGCAATCCAATGGCCACAGATGGCCCGGCAATCGCGCGTCTAAGAAAATTGGCACCCAAGGCCATCCCTATTCTTGACGCCCTGCAATTGCGCGGTGCGGCTAACGCTGATTTTGCATTCGACTACTCGATTTCACTCGATGCTGAGCTTCAAACTGACGCGCCTAGATGGGCTACCGCGGCCTCCTTTGACGATTTGGGGGTTACATACAGCGGTTTGCCGGCTGCGGATGGCACGCGCCCTAGTTTTCCATATCCAGCCGATGGCCTTCATGGGCTAGCGGCTTTTTCTGATCGACACCTTTGCTTCCTTGCTGAGGGGCCAGCAGGCACAGCGGAAATTGACGCACTCGGTCATCTGCATTTTACTCCTAAAGGGCTGGCGATTGATATTCAGGTTGATGTCGAGCGAGCGCAACTTGATGCGTCTATTTTTGCGGCTTTAGATGGCATCCCTAATGTTAACCCGATTGTGCAGCAGCTGGGTCTGGCTCAGCAGGGTGCGGCCAATGCCCAACTGCGCATTTACGGCACGCCGGGGGTTAAGCCTGGTCTTTATTTAGATGTGCAGGCTCACGATGTCTTGCTGCAACCACAGATTCCTGGGGTCGTTTTGCCGCCTATTCCCGTCATGAGCGGGCAGATTCATCTGCAACCCCGGCTCATCCGATTTAGTGGTGATGCGCAACTTTATGGCGGCCAATCTAGCGCTCATGGTTTTGTACAGAGCCGAGGCTTGCAACAGAAACCACTCGTAAGTTTGCAAATTAACGCTGAGGGTTTGCAGCCAAGCCTGCAGCAACTCGACCGTTTAGTGCCACAGCTCAAACGCCCTGCGATTGACCCGACCTACTCTGCAGAAACGGTGACGCAGATTTCTGTTTTGCTTGACGGGCTGTCTCCGAATTTCCTGTTGCAGCATCAAATCAGCGACGGGCAAGTTAACAACTTACCCAATCAACTTACGGCCAATCATCTGCACGCTAACCTTTTTCTGGCCAGCAATCACAGCACAAAAAGCGAGGGCCTTTCGGAAGGCGGGCTAAGCGAGGGCTTCCATATCTTTGTGCCGCGGGTTACGGCCGAGAGCTGCCATGGTTTATTTGCGGCTTCGCTTACACCAAATAAAGATCTGCTGGCCACGACGCGACAGTGCATTCTTGAGCCCGAGCTGCTTCATGAATGGGCCAGCCAAGCGGGTATTTCGGCGCTCGACATCTATCAATGCACGGCACGGATGAGCGCACAGGCTCTCATTCCACTCGATGCTCCTGAAAATTTAAGCGCAAGTTTTCGACTACACCCGCTCAATATCAAAACGCAAGAAGATGCCTTTTTGAGTCAAGCCCTCCCCGCACTAACGGTGCAAGGTGATTGGCAACTGCACAGCCTTGCGCCCCTACACCTCACGGCAAGCGAGCTTGAATTCCACTCTTTATGGGGTGTGGCCACCGCGCGTGATTTTGATTTAATCGCTCAACAAGACGGCTCTCTGTCGATTTCGACGCGCTGGGAATCCCAAACGGGCATTCGCATCCACCCTGAGAGTGTTGCTTTTTTCGGTGAAGCGCCCGCCAATGCCATCCGCGACCTTGGCTTGTCGGCGCTCGTAACGCCTGTTGATTTAACTATCAATGTAACGCTTAGCAAAGATGCTTTCCCCGCGCTTTCTGCAACAGGCTCACTTGAGTTGCGAGACCTTCAATTAACGGCAAGCCCTGTTGTGGAGCGAGGGCGGGCCGATTTGCAGATCGAGCATTTCCAATGGCAGCGCCGCAACTCTGATCGTATTCAAATTCAAATCAATCAAGGCGGGGCGGATGTCGCCAACCTACCCATCAGCAAGGCAAAGGGTCGGCTCACTCTCACGCCATCAAGTGCTAGCCTGACTCATTTTGAAGCCTCACTTCTTTCCGGAATCATTGAGACCGCTCACCCGAAAAACCCCGGCAGCATCCATGTTTCTTTTGAGTCTGGCACGCCTGTTTCGGCAAAGCTCTATGCAAGCGGTCTTGAGCTTGACACCTTGCAAGAGCAACTCAACCTCCCTGGTGCGCTCAGCGGCACGGTCGCCGGCATGATTGACATGGCCGGCCCGACGCCTAATCCGCTCACCTTAAAGGGTAATGGCTGGGCAAAAATCCATGACGGCTCACTCGGTTCCGTCCCGGTTTTGTCTGATATTTTCCGAGCCGCGGGTATCGACCCTCCAGTTTTCCAAAAAGGCGAATTCGTTTTCCAGGCCAATGGCGCGGGCACGATGCGTGTCGAAAAGCTTCAGCTCGACCACCCACTTCTCGAGGTCAATGGCAAAGGCTGGGTGATGGCCGATACAACGCTCAAACTAAAGGCGACAATCCGCACGCTTTCTTTTATTGGCCGCCTACCTGGCATTTCACACTTCCTTGATTGGTTTGTCGAGCAAGATATTTCAGGCCCGGCCGAGCGACCCATCATTTCTCAACGCGGTTTCCGCAAACTAATTGGCGGCGAGCTCCCCACGGCTTTCTTCCCACTCTGGCTGCCAACTGTGCCCGAGCCAAATGGCATGCTATCTCCAGCGATTCCAGTGAACCCCTAGGTTCACTCGTGGCTTTTTCCTAAACTAAAGCCATGTTGCACGCCGTCATCATGGCCGGAGGTTCCGGCACCCGTTTCTGGCCTGAAAGCCGCGGAACTCGCCCTAAGCAGTTGCTCCCCATTATGGGCAGCGACCCCATGCTCACCGAAACCGTTGCTCGACTTGACCCCCTTATTCCAGCAGAGCGCACCTGGGTTGTTACGACGGCCCCACAGGTCGAGGGCGTCCGCCGCGTTTGCCCTGACTTGCCCGCCGAAAATATTTTGGTTGAGCCATGCGCGCGTAATACATCGGCATGTGTTGGTCTCGCCGCTGCGGCTCTACATGCCGTCGACCCAGAGGCCACGATGGCTGTGCTGCCAGCGGATCATGTCATTGGCCCCAAAGCTGACTTCCAACGCAGCCTGCTTGCGGGCGCAGAAGCCGCCGCAACACCGGGCACATTCGTGACTTTTGGCATTAAGCCGACCTACCCGGCTACGGGCTACGGCTACATCCGTCGCGCAGGCAAATCGGGCAATTTTCAAGGCATCGATTGCTTTGCGGTCGATCAATTCACCGAAAAGCCCGACGCCACGACTGCACTTAGTTTTGTAAACGAGGGTGTTTATTTCTGGAATGCCGGCATTTTTGTGTGGACGGCCAAGACCATCCTGAGCGCGATGGCGACGCATATGCCTGAATTGATTCAGGGGCTCGATCGTATTCAAGCCGCGGCTGGCACCGAGGCATTCGAAGCCACCCTCAACGAGGTTTACCCCACCCTGCCCGCCGAGCCTGTCGACATCGGCATCATGGAAAAGGTTGACAATGTGCAAATCATGATTGCTCCATACAAATGGAGTGATGTCGGCTCCTGGAAAGCCCTCTACGACGAGCTTGCCGAAACAACGGGCGATGATGTCGCCATTTTCCCAGCAGGCGGCGAGCTGCTCACCGAAAATGCAAAAGGCACATTGGCCTACTCTTCAAGCGAGCAAACCATCGCCGTGCTGGGGCTCGATGATGTTGTGGTCGTGCACACCAAAGATGCCATCCTTGTGGCCCATCGCGACAAATCAGAAGATGTTAAAGCCATCGTCAATCGCCTGCGCGAGTCTGGCCGCGACGAGCTGCTTTAACGGTTTGCGTCATGTCTAAATGCGCCCTTGCGATTGATTACGGCGGCAAACGCACGGGTTTGGCGATTTGCGATGCGCTTGGTATTGCGGCGCAACCATTGCCCGCGATTGTTTCACGCGATGTAATCGAAGTCGCAACAAAATCAATCACCACGGCCCGCGAGCGAGGTGCAAAAGTTTTCGTTGTGGGCATGCCGTTTATGCCAGATGGCTCTGAGGGCCAGCAAGCGGCTAAAACGCGTTTGTTTTTAGCCGAGCTCAAAAAACACATGCGCGACGACGAGCGCATTGTCGAGATTGATGAGCGCTACACATCAAAAGAGGCGCACACTTTGCTGCGTGAAGGCGGCATGACATCCGCCAAAAAGCGGAAGGCCCTGGTCGACTCAACCGCGGCGGTTGTAATTTTGCGCGAGTGGTTGGTTACGGGCGATCGCGCTTGAGAGTTTCTCGAAGAGATTTTGCATAGCCAGGGTCGCTGAATTCTCTCTCGACCAGTTGCCATGCGGCGTCGCCAAAATGCTCAATCCTTGCCGCTATGTGCATTACAACTGTTCCACATCGAGTGTTGTAGGCATGCTCAGTCTCTAAGTGGCTGATGAGGGAGGGGACTTCTTCAACCGCGCTGGCGCCTAGGGGCGGTTGAGGAAGAACTCCGTACTGCGAAAGTTCCGCGCTCGGTTGGACAGCTGGAGATTGGCACGAGATGCATGCGAAAGAAAGGAGAATGCTACGAATTATGCGAGAAGGCTCGCACAATCTTGCTTTATCTCGGTAGCAGGGTGGTGATGCAGGGGGCACTAACGCCTAAAATAGCCTGACTGTTTTTGTTCGGCAAACTGTTACCATTTGAAAGCAGCCGCAGCACCAACAAAACTTCTTTTCCAAACGAGGAGGAACCCCGCACTTTGCGCATGCGATGGCCTTCTCTGCTACTTCGTTTCCACAATTTGTACAGTACATTTCTTTTCTCCTTTTTTATGCCGAAAGTAAATTACACCAACCCGCATTACCCACCGACCGCAGCACGCTATAAACCCCCAACCAGCAAACCAAAAAGCAACGCTACAATAGCTCTCGGAGTACTGCTTGGGCAGTCGCGGCGGGCTTGCCCCGTCGAGGAAAGTCCGGGCTCCACAGGGCACCGAAGTGGCTAACGGCCACCAAGGGAAACCTTAGGGAAAGTGCAACAGAAAGATACCGCCTAAGTGGCTTCGGCCGCCGGTAAGGGTGAAATGGCGAGGTAAGAGCTCACCGCGCGTTTGGTGACAAACGCGGCTTGGTAAACCCTTCGGGGAGAAAGTCCAAATAGGGAGGGTAGGCGTGGTCCGCGCTGTTGAACCTCCGGGTAGGGCGTTCGAGGCGGCTGGCAACGGTCGCTCCAGATAAATGACTGCTGCTCGCTCGCGAGTACAGGATCCGGCTTACAGGGCAGTGCTCCACTTTTCCACATACGCCATTCGCCTTGTGCTTGCGGACGACATCTGCACACCACAAGATGTAGTGCCACAGCATCTTGTATGAGTTTTCCACAAATTCACAACAACTTGCGAGAAAGGCTTGCCAAAGCCCGATTCGGTGCTAAAACGGGTGCATGGAGTTTGTCTGGGTCGTCCCTCGTTGCGAGTTGTTTGCAAAAAGCACCCCCCATGGTTTACTGGCCCTTCCGGCCGATGAGCTTGAGGGTCGTTTCTTGGCCACGGGCCGTGATTTTGGCTTTTTTGTTGAGCGCCGCTACGCCGAGACTCAACCCGAGCTCAAGCAGGTCATCCCCTATGTGGCTGTCTGCAAAGGCGACACCGTTTTGACTCTGACTCGCTTGTCGACTCAGGGCGAAAAGCGACTCCACGGCAAGCGCTCGATTGGTGTGGGTGGCCACATCAACCCTTGCGACTCGCCCGATGTTTTCCCCGCCGCGTGCTTGCGCGAGCTTCACGAAGAGCTCGTTTTGCCTGATGGCGATTTGCTCCTGACCCCGATAGGCCTTCTCAACGACGACACCACCGAGGTGGGCGCCGTACATGTTGGGCTGGTTTACAAACTCGACGCAAGCGACTTTGATGTTTCCGTGCGCGAGACTTCTGCCATGGCTGGCGACTTTATGGCCCTCTCTGAATTAGAGGCCCTCGCTGCCACAGACGACTCGCCCTTTGAAACATGGTCAACCTTGCTCATTCGCTCTGGTGCGTTGCGCAGTTGCGCCCCGGCCACTTCTCTCTAACCTACACCACACTAAGTCAAACCACCATGGTACGCAGATCATCCGAGCCCGAGCTCATGGCCGTCGAAGAGATTGCCAAATTCCTAACCGATCAATGCACTAAAAAGGTTCTGGATATCAGATTCAAAGACGGGCGCCTCGAATCCGGCTATGTCACTTACGCCGCCCGCAAAGGCTTTGGCCGCATCATCGACATGCCACGCGAGTTTTCCATGAATTTCAACATCCATGAAGTATCTCATGTCCAATTTCAAGAAGAGCTTGAGCTAGAGCAAGGCTAAACCCTTTTGATGAATAGGGCTGCTTAGCCCCTTAGTCATCAAATCAATAAACCGCTGGTGAGCATCGTGCTCACCAGCGGTTTGGTTTGTGCAAGAGATTAGCGCAAGAATGTCGCGTAGTCAGCCTCGTCAAAACCCAAAATGGCCTTTTCGCCACGCGCCAACAAAGGGCGACGGATCATGTCGGGGTGCTCTCGCAACAAGTCAACGACCTCTTTCTTGGTCTTAAAAGTCGCGTCAGCGACCTTGTTGTCTTTGTAGCTTTTGGCTTTTTGGTTGAAAGCGCTCTTTGGATCTTGAGCATCAACCGCCTTTTCAAGCAATTTCTTAGCCGGTGGGCTAATTAGGATATCGACAGCCTCGAACTCAACCTTTTTCTTGGTGAGATACTTGACCGCCTTTTCGCTGGTTTTACAGCCTTTTTTGATGTAGAGCTTGACCTCGCCCATGATTTTTTCTTTGAGTCTAATTTGGAGGGACGGAACAGCTGAAATGCCGCGCCTTTTAGGACTTTCTCCCCCAAAACGGTCGAGCATTCTACCCAAAAAAGCAAAAACCGTCCAGCCCTAAGTTCTGAACAAGTCAATGATTGGCAAAAAAAGTGATTAAGCAGGGTCTTCTGATTGAACGAGAGCCTTAATCATGCCCACAATATTGCTCGCAAATGTGGATCGAGGTGTCACGACGACACCCAAAGCAGCGGCCTTTTGCAGGGTTTCTTCGCATTCAGGAGAGCAAAAAGTCAACAGCGGCAAAGGGGCCAGGATTTCATCTTTTACGATCTGCTTCAATATCTCGATGGAATCAAACTGCTCATCTTCGAGGTCAAGCACAATGCCCGAGCCAGGCTCGGCGCGGACGGCCGACAAGATATCGCCATCAAATTGAGCGACTTGTGGGACCTCGTCTAGGGCAAGGGTCGTAGCGACCACGCGCTCTTGGAAGAAATCTTCCGAGATGAGTACGTGCAGAATTAGAGGTGAAGGCATGGCTGAACCGCAGGGAGGAAACCCCTACTTCTCATCGGCAGGAATACCCCATAACAAACACCCAAAGCGTAAAAATCTTCCAGAAAATGACTTATGATGGCTCTATGCCAGAAATCGACTCCCTTTTAGGCCGTATGCAAACGATTGCCGTTGTAGGTTGGTCGACTAAACCAGCCCGGCCAAGTCATTGGATTGCAGATTATCTCGAAAAGGCTGGGTTCACCGTTTGGCGTGTAAACCCTGTTGCAGAAAGCACTTCCGAAACTCAAGTCTGGGCTTCGCTTGCTGATTTGCCTAGCTCCCCTGATGTTGTTGACATCTTCCGCGCTGCGCCACAAGTGCCGAGCATTGTAAGGGCCGCCGTTTCGGCAAAAGCAGGCGCAATCTGGATGCAACCCGGCACCGAAAACCCAGATGCAGCTGAAACCGCACGCGCGGCCGGGCTAGATGTTGTCATGGGCCCATGCATTTACCGAGAACACCGCCGCTTGATTGGCAACCCTGTCCCGGAAGGCGAGCACGGGCCGCCTTAGGCTCGCGCGCGATGCTCGCCCTTAGGCCTAAACGCAGACGCTGATTAACGAATAAAATCAAGCGGAGGCATCGCAGGAATCATGCCCGCGTCAAATGCCCGCTTCAAGAACAAGTGCATCGATTCGCGGCCATCGTCGCCGTAGTCAATCGTGCGGTCATTCACATACATTGCGATGAACTCGTCGGCTTGCGCTAGATCAAGCCCGCGCCCAAAACCGAGCGCATAGGCGACAGCCTCTTCGCGGTTATCGAGCCCTGTCTGGATGCTCTCTTTGAGCAACCGCGAAACCTCTGGAATCAATTCGGCCAAATCACGACGCACCGTGTTGCCACCGAGAGGGAGCGGCAGCCCGCCAGTCTCGTTGGCCCACCAAACGCCCAAGTCATCAAGCAAGACAAGGCCGTCGGCCTCGTAAGTCAGCTGCCCTTCGTGGATGAGCAAGCCAGCGTCGTATTCGCCACGCGCAACGGCCTCGGGAATTTGGTCAAACTCAACCAAACCGTAGTCATACTCGCCAAGTCGCATCTGACAAGCGAGATGAGCCGATGTCCATTCGCCAGGAATGGCTAGGCGCTTGCCTTTGCCCTTTTGGAGCTCGTCAAGATTCATCTCGGAGCGGGCGACCAGGCGTGGGCCATAACCCTCGCCCATGGAAGCACCATGATTCAAAAGCGCGTATTTATCAGCGACATAGCAATAGCCATGAATCGACACAGCGGTGATTTCATAATCACCCGTAGTGGCTCGTTTATTGAGAGACTCGATATCTTCGAGCTTATGCTCAAAGCGCAGATCGCCCGTATCGAGCATATCTTTAGCCAACGCCCAGTGCATGAAGGCGTCATCGGGATCGGGGCTATGCCCCAGTTGTAGCAGGCGGGTTTGCGTGGTCATGGGGCGGCATTCTAGCCGCTCCATGAGCCTCAAAAGTGTGGATTCAACCGCTTCTGCTTAATGAAGCTTCAAGAGGAAATCCTCGAGGTCGCAGCGCAAATCACTCAGACCGTAGCCTTCGTCACATAGGGCGCGGTAAATCACGCGCTCCAGCGAGCGAGGCGCGTGCTCATTCAACTCGCGCGGCTGTGGGTAGCTCAGGTAAAGGCTCATCGCCAAATCACGGTCTTCCTTACTGACTGCGGCCGAATCGCCGAGTCGCGCATAACGGAAAGGCGCGTGATCAAAGGGCAGGCAACCACAAAGTAGCTCGTAGAGCATGATGGCCACACTTTGCGTATCGCCTTTTTCATCGCGGCGCAAAAACGGGTTGTACCACGGTGTCGCCAAGACCTCATCTTCGCGACCAGAACCCGCCAAAGGGTCGATTAGGATGACTTCCTCGTTAGCGGTGATGAGGATGTTTTCAGGTTTCACATCGCCGTGGCATTTCCAACCCAGACGCTGCATACGCTCCAGCGTACTGCAAACCTCAGCAATCCAGCCAAGCTTAATGCCTTCGAGCGAACGGATGCGTTCACGGAGAGTCGTGCCCTCAATGTAATCCATGACCAAAGCAGGCCGTCCATCGACCTTCACAATCTCATGCAACATCGGGACGCCATGACCTTTAGCGCGCGCAAGAAGCTCAGCCTCTTTCAACAAGAGTGCGTCAATTTCGCTCGAATCAAGCGCTTCAGCTTGTGGGCCTTTAGCTGGGTCGAGGAAAAGCGCTTCAGCTGGGGCTTCATCTGGGCTCAAGCCAGAAGGGTTACGCTCGGAAGTCACCTCACGAAAGCGCGGCACATAGGAGCCGCCGCCGCCAGCTTCGCCCACCTTAATGGCGAAACGATTGCCTTGAGCATCTTGAGCGAGGAAAACTTGCGCAAAAGCGCCCCGACCTAGGAAGTCGAGGATCTCGTATTGAGCAATGTGGGTTCCGGTTTGGACTTGTGTCATGGTTTCAGTGACCTTTGAGGTCAAACCTCTTTCGGCTAGCTTCTTAGCGAACTTTAGATGCATCCCTTTAGAATGCGGCTTGTTTCCAAGCGATTCCCCACCTAAAGAAAGCGCCACCGTGAAAGAATTCCCCCGCCCCGCTGTTACCGACGAAGCCATCACTGGCTTTCTCGCCGCTGGCCGTATTGCCGGCGACGCAAGGAAGTTAGGCGTTTCGTTGATTCAACCTGGTGTGCGACTTGAGGCTGTCCTGCTTGAGGTTGAGACCTTCATCCGCGACCAAGGCGGTTCGCCAGCCTTTCCTGCTCAAACGAGTCGCAATCAAATCGCGGCGCATTATTGCTCGAAGCCAAACGATCCGATGGTCTACGAGCCCGAAGATTTAGTCAAAATCGACATTGGTGTCGAAGTCGATGGCTGGGTCGCTGATAATGCTGCGACTGTTTATCTTGGCGAAAGCGCGCACGGCAAAAAGCTGGTTCAGGCCAGCCAAGATGCCTTAGCGGCAGCTATTGCTGTTGCCGCTCCTGGCGTCCAAATCCGCGAGCTCAGTAGGGCTATCGAAAATGCGATTACAGCGCATGGGCTCAAACCTGTCTACAACCTGACGGGGCATGGCGTGGGGCGATGGTTGGTGCACACCGCGCCGCAAATTCCGGCAACACCCGACCGCGAGGGTAAAGCCACGCTTCAGCCAGGCATGGTCATCGCGATTGAGCCTTTCGCTACAGACGGGCGTGGGCAGGTTTATGAGCAGGGTAAGGCTGAGATTTTTGCGCTCGTGCGGAAGCCACATAAATTCAAAAATATCGATGAGCGTGTGTGGAATTTAATCGAAAAAATGCAGGGTCTGCCTTTCGCGCGCCGCACTTTTTGCGATTTACCAACAGGCGCCGTTGAAGCAACCCTGCTGCGCCTCAAACGCACCGGCTGCCTCATCGACTTCCCGCCACTCGTTGACCCTGACCCTTCTGTGCGTATTTCACAGGCCGAGCACACGCTAATGATTCTCGAAAACGAGGTCGTGGTTACGACTCGCGATGTTTGTTGATGTAGGGTGATTCCTGCCCCAACGGGCAAGAATCTGGGCGAACAAAAACCAACAGACTGATTTACGCCTGCATCGCTTCTAGAGCGGCATTAATCCGCAAATCACCAAAACGATCTGCGGCATCAGAAGTACAAAGACCTTGATCTCGCGCGATAGCGAAAATCTCTTTTAGGTTTGTGTAAATCTTTTCCATCATGTCCATGGCAACTTGCTCGTTGTAACCTTCGGTTACTAGCTCGTTGTAGACATTGATTAAACCGCCGGCATTCACGACATAATCAGGGGCGTACAAAATACCGCGCTCGCGCAGTGCGTGCCCGTCATCAGCGTCGAGCAGCTGGTTATTCGCCGCACCGCAAACGATTTTGCCCTTTAAGCCAGGGATGGTCTCTTTGTTGACCGAGCCACCCAATGCACACGGCGCGTAGATATCACAGTCAACGCTGCGAATCTCGTTAGGCGAAACAATCGTGCCACCGCACTCTTCGGCGACCGCGCGGGCCGATTCTTCGCGGATGTCAGCCGCAATGATTTTTGCACCACGGTCAGCCATCAGCTTGGCGTAAATTGCGCCGACCGAGCCAGCGCCCTCGAGGGCGACGACCTTGCCGGTTAAATCATCGCTGCCGTAAACTTCTTCAAGTGCAGCGCGAAGGCCAACAAAACAACCCCAAGCAGTTTTGGGCGATGGGTTGCCGGATTTGCCCGCAAGGCCGACACAATGCTTGGTGCGGCTATTGACCTCGGCCATATCTTCGACCTTAGTGTTGACATCTTCGGCGGTAATGTAGGAGCCGCCAAAACTCTCAACAAATGAGCCCATCGCGCGGAAAAGCTCTGGAGTCTTTTTGGCCGGATTGCCCAAAATGACCGACTTGCCGCCGCCAAGAGCCAAACCTGCGCACGAAGCTTTGTAAGTCATGCCTTGGGCTAGGCGCAAGACATCAAACATAGCCTCTTTTTCAGACTCGTAGTGCCAGAGACGCATGCCGCCCAAAGCTGGGCCGAGGACAGTGGAGTGGACCGCAATAATCGCATGCAGGCCAGATTGGGTGTCGATGCATCGTTTGACGCTTTCGTACCCATCAATGTTTAGGTCGGTGATTTCCATGTTTTCACAATTTCGGGAGTGGGCCCGGCCCCTCATTATCGCAAAGAGTTGCAGAAACGGCAAACCCCGTAAGCAGGCCAGCCTTTGCCTTGCGACCCTTTAGAGTTAGTTCACAAACCCCAATTGCGCTAGGGTTTCCTCACCATGCATGCTTCCACCGACCCCGTTTTCGTTGCTTGTTGGGCCACCGGCTCCGACACCAACGAAGATGGAGTTTTCTTACTCGAAGGCTTTGGCTACCCCGCAACAGAAGGGCGCGTGGAAGTCCTTTCGACATCGTGGTTTGCGCCTTACAGCAACCTAGAGTCGGGCTCTTCGGCTTCACGAGAATTGGCAGCACTTGGCTTAACAGGCGAAAAACTATCTGATTTACCCGACTGGAAAGATGCAACGCCTGAATATTTTGCCAAGCTCGAGTCCCGCCCTGTCATCTTGGCGAGTGGTCGAAATGAGTTTTTAACTCGTTTTCGCCGAGCCTGCCCGACCCTTCACGAGCCTGTGGTCCTTGACCTTGAGAGCCTAGCTGCATTTTTGCTCCCCGGCCGTGGTGAGCGCGCATTTGCAGGGCTTTACCAGCGTTTATTAAGTACCGCGGCATCGAGTTCTTCCAAGCAAGGCACCAAGGCAAATGAGCGCATTACCGCCCCATCACGACCGCGCGCTAATGACATCCGCCGACTATGCGAGGCGCTGATTCGCTGGCATTTCGCGCGGCCAGAATCCATCCGCCAGATGTTTGCGCGGGCATTTGATGATTTGCAGGCCGTCACCGAAGAGGGTGAGTCCGCCGCCTGGGAGTGGCTTGAGCTGGCCCGGCGACTGCTCGATCGGCCGAGTCGTTTTGCCGCGGGCGATGACGATGATTTGTTTACGGCTGCCTTGACCGACGGTGAGTTTAGCCGCGATTTAGACAGCGCCCCGATGGATGCCGAGCGCGCGCTCACAGAAGCGACTCCTGAGTTTCGTCTCGAATATGAAACCGAATTTGGCGAGCATGCACCTCTCGAATCGAGGCGTGAAGATGCCGCCGCCCTTTCGCAAGACGACCACAAAATCTTACAGGCTTTTTACGATTTGGTGCCACGCGCTTTTACTCCAAAAGGTGCTGAACCACGAGACCGCCCTGGGCAACGCGTCTTGGCCCAAGAAGTGACAGCCGCCTTAGAAGAGAATCGTTTTTTGATGGCCGATGCGCCTACCGGCACGGGCAAGACATTGTCCTATTTGGCGCCCTCTTTACTTTGGTCGACAGCGACACAAACGCGTGTTGCACTTTCGACTTATACGCGAGCTTTGCAAGAGCAGGCATACTTCCGCGAAATTCCGCGGGCGTTACGGTTGTTGCGTGACGCGGGGCTTCCTGACGAGCGCATGCCGCGCGTGGCTCTTTTGAAAGGCCGCGCTAATTACATTTGCGGTCGTGCAATCTTAGACACGGCACCGGAAGCCGGCAGTGGCTCCGTGATTGCGCGTGCAACATGGCTAAGGCTCGCGCTTTTTTATGCCGAAGATTCTTCGGGCGACCTTGACGGTTTTCATGGCGCACCGGGTTTACCGCTTGGCCAACCCGCCGCGGTGCTACGAGAAGTCTGGCGGATGGTGGCATCAGTGCGCGCTATCCCTGGCTGCTGTCATGGAAAAGCCGCAAAACGATGTGGTGCCGGAATCCGCACATTGCGTGCCGCTAGAGCGCATTTAGTCGTAACCAACCACGCCTACATGCTACACCGACCCGATGATTTCGGGCACGCACTTTTTGACGAGTGCGACCACTTGCACGAAGTCGCACTCGATGTTTTATCTTGGGATATCGAGCTCGACGAGGTCGTCGAGCTCTCGCAAACTTTACTAGTTGGCCGTGGGCGTGACCGCGCGCCGCTTGAGCGTTTGCATCGCTTAGTCAGGCAACTTCCCGAAGGCGATGGCCCCGAGCGGTTGCGGCCTGCATCATCAAACTCGCTCAAAGCCGCTCATGAATTAGATGCCGCCGCCTATGAATGCACGCGACACTTAAAAGAGTATCGGAAATATCGCGAAGAGCACGGCAACAATCGCACCAAAGAAGAGCTTGCGTTTTTCCTGCACGAGTATGTCACCTCCGGTCACGGCGAGCAGTTGGCCACGGCCCTCAATAGTTTGCGCGACGCCGTTGATCGACTCGACTCATCCTTGCGCACGGCCGTTGAAGAGCTCGGTGACTTGCAGCACCGCCAAGCCCGTCGACTACGATGGTTTCTCCGGAAGCCACTCGACCGACTAGCCCACTGGAATCAAGGCCTAAACCTATGGTTAGGCGGCGAAGACGAAGAAGCCGACTTTTCAGAAAAGCTGCACTACAACGCAGTCTGGGAGCAACGAAGGCGCCCGTTATTGGCGCTCAAATACCTATTGCCGCAAGAGTGGCTCGGCACGGTTTACTTTCCGTCCTTGTCGGCGGGTGTATTGGTGAGTGCCACGACAAAACTGCGGGGCGGCTTCAAGGCGATGCGCGGCTACTTGGGTATTGACCACCTCGAAGCCGACACTCTTGCGCGAAAAGGGCGCGAAGTTGTGACTTATGAGGGGCCGACGACTTTCGATACGCGCGCCGCGCTCTATTGCGTGCCCGAAGATGCGCCACCTTATCGATACGCTGGCCCCGATGCCGAAAACTGGATGGCCTATGTCGAAGATGTCTTGCTCTTTTTGGCCGAGCGCACGCGTGGCCGCATCTTGACGCTCTTCACCAACCGCAAATTGCTGCGACGAGTTGCCGAGCGATTGACGCCCCGATTTAGAGCACTCGGCCTCCCCCTACTTTGGCAAGGGATGCCAGGTGTCGGCAAAGAAGATTTAGCGCGACAATTCTTAGAGCACCCCGAATCGTGCCTATTCGGTCTAGATACTTTTTGGTATGGCGTTGATTTCCCGGGCGATACTTGCCAGTACATCGTGATGCCTAAATTGCCCTTTGGCGCACCAGATGATTACATGATTGCGCAACAAGCCCGCATGGGTTGGGGGCCGCACCGCAATTCGATTTATATGCCCAAAGCGTTGGCGATGTTCCGCCAAGGATGCGGCCGTTTGTTGCGGCACGAAGACGACCGAGGTGCTGTGCTTTTGCTAGACCATCGGGTCCTTAATAAACGCAACGCTGACTTTTTGAATGAATTACCTGGCGGGCAAGAAGAATGGGACCGTCCTGATGTTTTGGCGGCGGATACTGACACTTGCTTGAAGAAAATCTTTGGGCACATGCAGCTTGGGGCTGAGCTTGAGCGACGCGGCTTAGACCCCAGTTTCCGCGTGCATTCTTCGTAGGGCAAGCGAGCGTTATCCTTAAAGGATGAATGTTGCCTCCCCCCACGAGCTGCTTGCGCAAGGCCAAGCTTTGCGCTTGGGTTTTGTTTGCATGTTCGTCGACAAGTGCCCAGATGGTTCTTGCCATTCTGGCGAGCGCGATCAGGTTACTCTCAACCTCTCGCCCGCCGATTCGAGACTCGCCGCTTGGCTCGATGCGGGCGGGTTACTCGGCGCGCAATCTCTCGCACCACTTGCGGCATTAAGCACGGGCGCAAGACTTCAGCATCGCATTTTGGCCGTTGGGCCGGGTGCAGCGCTTCCTGCACTGGTCGCCATTGCTTCTGGCGTTGGCACGGTGCGAGTCGTTTTGCACCCCGAAGATATTGAGCCCTTCGACGCGATTGTTCAATCCATTGAATCTCCGACTCGCATCGAAAAATTGACGAGCTCAAGCGAGCGGCCACCGCTTGCATCGGCATCGAGAGTCTTGCTCGGTTGCGACTCAGCAGACCCTGAACTCGGGCTCGCTTCGCATTGGGCGCGTTGCCTGCAAGCTAACGGGCAGTTCATCTTTTTCGGGCTCGCTCAAGATGCAGCCACCGCAACTTTCCGCAACTTTGCCAAGCGCGGGATGGCACTCGCCGCGACTGGAAACAACGGCCATCACGCCTATTTAGGTGGGTCGCTTTCGCGCGAAGGCCGACTTTGAATTTCAGCGCGCAAACGCTCTAAACGCTCGGCAATCCGCACTTCTACGCCATCATTGCAGGGTTGATACCAACGAGTGCCGACCAATTTTTCAGGCAGGCAATCCATGTCACTGATACCGCCCTCGTCGTGGGCGTATTTGTAGCCCTCGCCGTAGCCGGCCTCTTTCATCATGGCTGTTGGCGCGTTGCGCAAATGATTCGGCACGGGGTGCGCATAACCCTGGCGCACCTCGCGCTGGATGGCACCAAAAGCTTTGTAAACCGAATTCGATTTAGGCGCGACGGCCAAATAAACAACCAACTGTGCGAGAGCCAAATCACCCTCGGGGCTTCCTAGAAAATGGTAGGCATCCCGGGCGCTCATCGCGACTCGCAATGCGCCGGGGTCGGCCAAGCCGATGTCTTCTGACGCCATGCGGACGAGCCGACGCGCGAGATACATGGGCTGCTCTCCGGCCTCAAGCATGCGAACAAACCAATAGAGCGAAGCGTCGGGGTCGCTGTTTCGGATGGATTTATGCAGTGCCGAAATCAGATCAAAATGCTGCTCGCCATGTTTGTCAAAGAGCAAAGCCCTGCCCGCGAAAACATGCTCAAGCGCGTCGTCGGTGAGTGCCATCGACACATCAACCTGGCGGACGGCGGCCTCAAGTGCGGTCAGAGCTCGACGAGCATCACCTGATGCATAACGCGCGAGGGCGAGAAATTGCTCATCGGTTACGGTGATGCGTTTCGCACCAAGCCCTCGATCACAGTCAGCCAAAGCCTCGCGCATGACGGGGATCAAATCTTCTTCGGTGAGCGGCTGAAGAATGTGCACCGTCAGCCGAGAAAGCAGTGGCCCGATGACTTCAAAAGAAGGGTTTTCGGTGGTTGCACCAATCAAAGTGATGTCGCCGCTTTCGACAAAGGGCAAAAAGGCATCTTGCTGCGCTTTGTTGAAGCGATGGATTTCATCAACGAAAAGCAAAGTTGGTTTACCCGTTGCACGGTGATTTTGCTCGGCCTCAGCCATGGCTGCGCGAACATCTTTAATGCCCGACAACACCGCCGAAAAGGGTTTAAACACCATTTCAGCTTGTTGCGCGAGCAAGCGCGCGAGCGTTGTCTTGCCCGTGCCCGGAGGCCCCCACAAAATCATTGAACCAAGCTCGCCGCCATCAAAGACGCGCCGGAGCGGGCCATCTTTGCCAATGAGATGTTGCTGGCCGCCCACTTTTTGAAGAGTGCAGGGTCGCATACGCGCAGCTAGAGGTGCCGTTTTAGCGGGCTCTTCGAAATGAGCACCCGTTTCGGCTTTGGCGCCAAAAGCAGACGGCGAACCGAACAGATTTTGACTCATGCCTTTTGACCTGCACCAGCGCCCACCAAAGCGTGCACCAAAACAGCGGCGGCCGTGGCGACATTGAGCGACTCGACCTCTCGTGTGAGCGAAATCGCCAAAGTGCCGGTGCAAGACTTCCGCATTTTTTCTGAAAGGCCGCGCCCCTCTTCGCCCATGAGGAGAATCATAGGTGGAACAGTTTTGCCTTCGCTGCGAATCGCCGCGCGTTGTTGGGCAAAAGCTGAAAGAGCCTCGCCGCTTCCGTCTGCGCCCCAGACCTCGATACCCAAATCCATGGCGAGCGAAAACAAGTCGCTTTCGGAAACGCGCTCAGGAACGGGTAAGCGAAAAGTCGTGCCGCTTGCTCCTCGTAATGCGCGAGGGTGCCAAGGGGACGCCCCACCCTTTAATGAGATGAGGGCTTCCGCGCCAAGCCCGGCGGCAACTCGTACTAATGCGCCGACATTGCCGGGGTCTTGCACGCCCGCCGCTGCCAAAATCAGGCGGCTGCCGCGCGATCGACAAACACGCTCGAGCACAGGTTCGACCTCGACGAAGGGTCGAAAAGCCATCGCCAAAGGGCCGGCAGGAGTGTCTAAATCAGAAACCTCGCGCAAGAGTTGAGTTGAGCAGAGCAACACCTCAGGGCGGATTTTTGCATATTTCGAATGCGGCTTTTCTGCGGCGACGGCCAACTTGTCGGCCATCTCAGCCGCGAGCTCATCAGAATCACACAGAACCCAAAGAGGCAAAACACCTGCGGCGAGGGCATCGCCAACCACTCGATGGCCCTCAAACAAAACATGGTCTTTATCGCGGCCCGCACGAACCTGACGCACTGCCTTTAGGCGAGCGTTTTGCGCGGATGTGACGGTTTCGAAAGCCGTGGGCATGGGTCTATTCTAGAATGCCTCCATGAATACCGTCGAAGGTCTAGTCGTGCGAGTCGATGCGCGACAATGTGATGTCGAAATTGCGGGCGAAATGCGCGCGGCTTTGATGCGTGGCCGGCTGTTCGAAAACCGCGGAATCGACAAAATGCCGATTGCCGTTGGCGACCGAGTCATGCTTCACGAAAACGGTGACGAGCTTGCCATCCAAGAGGTGCTTCCTCGCGACAATCTTTTTGCCCGGCGTGTAACGGGCGAAGAAACACGGCGGCAACTGCTCGCCGTCAATGTAGATCAAGTGGTCATCGTGGCCTGCTTTGGCACCCCACCATTTTCATCAATCACGACCGACCGCATCTTGGCGGCTTGCTCTTTTGCGAGCATTCCCGCAGTTTTGGTGCTGAACAAAAGCGACAAGGCTAAACGCGGCAAACGACGGCGCGTGATGGAAACTTACCAAACGGGTGGGTTCAAGATTATCGAGACTTCGGCCGCTGACGAAACAGGCATCGACGACTTTGCAGATGTCGTCCGTGGCAAGCGTAGTGTGCTTTACGGGTTGTCTGGTGTCGGGAAGTCATCTTTGCTAAATCTAATTGAGTCGGGGCTTGGCCTGAAGACCCGAGAGATTTCTAAATCGCTTAAGTCAGGTCGACACACCACGACTTTTGCGCGCCTTTACCACTTAGAGATGGGCGGTTCCGTGATTGATACTCCTGGCGTGCGCGCATTCCGGCCTCACGGGATTCCTTCGGGTGAGTTGCGGCTGCACTGGCCCGAGTTTGCTGAGTTGGGCCGCGAATGCGATTATGACGACTGCACGCACCGGCATGAGCCAGGTTGCAAAGTGACAGCAGCGGTTGACGCCGACGAAATCGCGGCATCGCGGTATCGCAGTTATGAATCGCTTTTGTGCGAGCTGGAAGAGATTGAGGCGAACCGGGATTAGACCGATTGACCATTCGGCAATTGAGTGCCGGCCAGACTGACTACGCGACGGACGACATCCGCCAAAACCGTATCTGGAGTCGAGGCGCCCGCAGTAAATGCGACCGTAACGGGGCCATCTTTAGGCAGCCAATCTTTCACTTGAATGAGTCGGCCGCTTGGTCGCTCTCGGCAGGTTAAAACATCTCCGAGCGAGGTCGGGCCGTCAATGTGGTAAGCCGGGACGAAAGCGGCATCGCCGACACGAGCAAGATTATTTGTGTTGGAAGAATCGAAGCCCCCTACAACCAAAAACAAATCTGGGCTTTCAGCCACCATCGCAGAAGTCGCGTCTTGGTTGTCTTGAGTCGCACGGCAGATGGTGTCGAAATCGAGGAAGTCGCCGCCTAATTCACTCATGCGGGGCTCCATAGCTGATTTGAGGCGGTTTCCGATTTCGCGCGACTCGCTTGCCAACATCGTAGTTTGATTAATCAGCCCAATGCGATCTAAGTGGTCTGCAGGTCGGAACCCTTCGGATGCAGCACCTGGGTGCAGGCCGGCCATGAGCTCTGCAGAGTCAATTTTGCCGCGCAAAAAAGTGCAAAGTAAATCGGTCTCACCAAGGTCGTGAACCACCAAGAAATGACCGCCGCGATGTGTCACCAAACTGCAGGTGGAGCGGGTTTCGTCGTGCCCCACAGTGCCATGAATGATGGTTGTGTAACCCTCGCGCACATATTTTTCGGCGCGTTTATGTGGCTTAATCACCCAAGGGCAAGTTGTATCGACGACTTCACAACCTCGCTCTTTTAAGAATTGCATCTCTTCGATCATGGCGGAAAAAGCTGGGACGATGACGACATCTTTGTCGGTTAATTCTTCAAGAGCACCTGGCGCCGCATGCTTGCCTTTTAAAAATCGAATACCAAACTCTCGCATGTCGGCATTAACTTTTGGATTGTGAATAATAGAATTTAACAACCACATGCGGCGATCCGGAAATCTTTGCCGGGCGTCTTGCACCATCGCCAAAGCCCGGTCGACCCCCCAGCAAAAGCCCAGGCTCTGCGGCATAAGCAGGCGCAGGCGCCCCACCCGGACTTGGCCAGCGGCACGAAGCCGATCAACCAGAGCACTACGGTAGGTGTAACGGTGACCAGTCTCGGGGTAGCTTTCGGGAGGTGTCATGTCTGAACTTCGTTAAAAGGGTTGCGCCAAGGCAGAAGTCTGCGGGCGGAGTGCACCGACTAAATAAGTGGAACCTGTTACAAGCAAAACATCGGGGCCGCCAGGGAAACCGACACAATCAAGCTCTTTAGCGCCAAAGGCCTGCGCTAGATCTGCTGGGTCAGCGGAACGAGGGTGCTCGCCTGCTCGAGTCGCAAACCATCTTGTGCTTCCGCACCCATCGGCATGTATTAAATCTCTTAAGCTGTCGGCCATGACACTAAAATTTTTATCATCACGCAAAGCAAAAACAACTCCGCGCGACATAAACGGGTAATCATTATGAAAGGCCTCAATCACAGCTCGTAATGATTCAATCGAATGCGCGGTATCAAAAACAACCGTGCGCCCATCTTCTAATTGGCGACCTTCGTAGTGCCCAGGGATGCCAAACTGATCAGCGGCTAAAGAAAAGGGCTCGGGGAGCAAGGCGTCACTTTCGGAGCGGTCGTGGTAGTAGTTTTTTACGACATCCATGGCGAGCGTGTAATTTGTCCACATGTGCTCTTGGGGATACGGGAAATCGCTTGATCGGGGTCGAACCCTAATTTTGCGCAGCGTTTGCCCCACTTGCTCTGCGGCATTAGTCAGCACCGACTGAGCAGGGTGCAAGAGTGAAACGCCCGACCAAATTGCGGCGTCTTTTTTGAAAATGCCCGCCTTTTCGGCAGCGATTTGAAGCAAGTCATCACCGAGGACATCAGTGTGCTCAAGCTCAATGCTGGTTACGATGCAGGCCGACGGGTGCGACAAGACATTAGTCGAATCGGAACGACCGCCAAGGCCAGTCTCAATCACAACGGTCGTGCAGCCCATCATTTCGTAGACGCAAAAAGCCGTAGCCGTAATCAAATCGAAAAAGGTTAAACCCTTTGTCGAATGCATGAGCACTCGAGTCATCGCAGCCGCCAGCAAACGATGCGGAACCTCTTGGCCATTGACGGAGATGCGCTCGCCCCAAGATGTAATATGCGGCGAAGTGTAAAGCCCCGTGAGCTCACCTCGCGCCCGCAAACCACGCTCAATAAAATGCGCAACCGAACCTTTACCTTTTGAGCCAGCGATATGAAACGACTTGTATTTGTCTTGCGGGTTGCCCAACTTATTCAGCAACTCGCGGATGCCATCTAAATCAAATCGCGCGGCGCGTGGGCGCTCGCATTTTTCATAATCTGTGCGCTCTAAAAACTGTTCCCAATTTTCATCGCGTGTTGGAACTCTGTCAGCTTTGCCAGCTCTATCAGGCATGTTTATGCTCGGCCCCGCTTACGAGCCATCTTTCGCAAAATCGCACGGCCGCGCATATCAAGCTTTGCGTCAACTGCTGGCGCACCTGCAACAATAGCACCATCAGGAATATCGCTAAACGCAACCGACAGGCCGGCCATCTGCACACCTGCGCCAATACGGCAATGCCCACCCGAACCGCTACGCCCACCCAAGATGGCGCCGTCGCCAATCACTGTAGAACCAGCAATAGCAACTTGACCGCAAAGCACGACAAAGGCACCAATTTGGCAATTGTGGCCGATTTGGACATGATTATCAATGATGCAACCCATGCCAATTTGAGTCGGTTCAAAGGTGCCTCGGTCAATTGCCGAGCATGCTCCGATTTCAACGCCATCGGCGATGACAAGGCCACCCGTTTGCGGCACTTTCTCGTGGCGGCTACCCGACCACGAATACCCAAAACCGTCGGCGCCCAAAACAGAATTAGAATGCACCACGCAAGCGGCCCCGAGCTCAACATCATGGTAAACCACAACACCTGAATAAAGGTAGCTGCCTTTCCCGAGTTTGGCATTCGCGCCAACACTCACGCGAGACTGCAAGACCACGCCGTCATCAAGGTGAGCGCCCGCTTCAACCACACAGCCAGGGCCAATCGAAACATCTTGACCAATTTGCGCACTCGCATCGACAATCGCCGACGGGTGCACGCCTGGCTGACTTGGAGGTACAACACCAACAAATCGTTGCGCCAATTTTGCCGCTGCAAGCCCTGGGTTGGCGCAATCAATTAAAGCCGCGTTTGGGGGCAGATTACCCGTGACCGACTCATGCAACAAAAGCACACCCGCGCCTGAATCGGCCAATGCCTGCCACTGCGCGTCGCTTGGCTTCCGCCCTGTCAAGTCAGGCTTGCCTGAAAACCAAGCCGCGTGAGTTTCGTTTGCCGCATGGACAGCCGTCACAAAACCAATTTGAGCACTGCCATCACGCCGCAATGTACCGCCGACAAAAGCAGCGATTTCAGTGGGTGTCATTGGGCTTGGGTTAGCGGGGGTTGGCAGAGAAAAACTCATTGACATAGATTACGAAGAAAAGACCCACCACGCGCTGAGGGCGTAAACAGTGATGGCAAGCAAACCGCCAACTTTACAGAGGATTGGCCATTGAGCTCGGCCACGCATAAGCATCGCTGGAATTAACAACGCTAATGTGGCTGCTGCATTCACCCATAATTGGGGGCTTAAGTTTGCGATGGCCATTTCGGGGCCCATGGCATCTGCCGCGCCGCCGAGGGGGCCGCCTAAAAAACCAACCGCCGATCCAACGAGCAACAAATTGAATGTATTCGACCCCAAAACATTGCCAAAAACAACACCGACATTTCCGCGACGCATCGCTTGAATCGAAGTCGCAAGCTCAGGGGAAGAAGTGCCGATTGCAGCGATGAGGTAACCCGCAAAGCCTGCGCTCCAGCCCCATTGGGCCGCAAGGTTAAGCGCGCCAGACAGAAAGTAGTCTGCGCCAAACGCAAGCATTGCGAAGCCTACGATTGCGTTGGTCGCATCTCTCCAGAGAGGGCGACTTGCGGTGTGCCCATCGGGCGCTTGCATGGGATTGTTTTTCTTCCCACGCAAAATGGAGAGAAGCAAGGCCAAATAAATAAGCGCGAACAAAAAACCTGCACTTGCCGTTGGCTGCTCGCGAAGAAACGCCCAGAAAGAAATGGCCGTCCCTGCGAAAAGTGGGAGCACTGTTTTTTTACTGAAACCACCGCCGATGAGACTCTGCGTGCCGCTTTTGATCAGCAGCATCACGCCAAGCACAATGCCTACATTAAATGCGTTGGAGCCCATAATCGTGCCGACCGCCAGCTCGGGGTGCAATGGCGCGCTTTGAGCCCCCACGAAAAGCTCAGGCAGTGAGGTGCCGAGCGCAAGCAACAAAAGCCCCGCGACAGCCTCGGACCAACCCAAGCGATAAGCAAGCCCCAACGACCCACGCACCGCATAGTCAGAACCGATTATCAGCAGTGCAATGCCGCCGAGCAGAGGCAGGAAGTCGTTCAAGACCGTTAGTATAGGGCGGAATGAGTACTGCCCCACACCCTCGCTTGCCGCGAATCGGCCTAACCACCGAGGTCTTGGCGCCACCCCTCTATGAGGGCAAGCGACGCTACCAGCTTTTTACCGACTACGCCGACGCCATCCGCGTTGCAGGCGGCGTGCCCATCTTGATCCCAGGCGATGCGGGCAGCGATGAGTTGGCGTCTCTTTTAGATTGCCTCGACGGGCTTTTACTTACGGGCGGTGACGATGCCGATTTACGACTCTTGGGCGGAGCCGATCCAGCACCCGAATGCAAATTGATGCCCCCCGAGCAACAGGCCTGCGTTTTTTCCATTTTCCAGCAGGCCACAGCGCGGCGGATGCCCGTTTTCGGCATTTGCCTCGGGATGCAGATTATGGGTTTGGCCTTCAAGGCGCCTTATGTCCAGCACTTGGAAACGGCTCAAACCCATACATGTGGGCAAAAGCACAAAGTTGCACCGTCCGCAAACTCCTTGTTGTCAAGCATTTGCGGCGACGATGCTTTTGAAATCATGTCTTACCACCACCAGGCTCTCTCTTCTGCTGGCGATCAGGGATTGTTGGCGACGGCTGTAGCCGAGACGGATGGCACGCTTGAAGCGGTCGAGCTACCGGATTACCCATTCGGCCTTGGTGTGCAATGGCACCCCGAAAAAACGCCCGACTCGCCAAGCACTCTTGCGCTTTTCTGCCGATTTGTCGAGGCAGCAGCGACCTTCCACGGCGCTAAGGTTTCTTAACGAGCAAATTCATGAGCACCTCTGACAATAAACACCGAAGTGAATTGAGGAAAGCCAAAATGGGCTTCCAAAAAAATGACAAGTTTCGCATGATTGCGATGGTTGTCGGGCTTGCGATTATTTTGGTCGGCTACCAAGCGATTGTCCACTGGGGAGACAACGCCAAACTAGGCGATAGCCCGCGCGCGGATGTCATCGAAGAAGAAATTGTATTGCCGCCGATTGATTTTGAGATTTTGGCGGAAGTCAAAGATGACTCTTCAGGTGATCGTGTCGTGCTTGAGCCAAAGCCATTTGAACACCTTTCAAAAATGGCTCAGGCTTTGTTGCCTGCGCATTTAAGCGCACTCGGCGAGCCTGTTTTTCCTTTCGATGACAGCGCCAAATGTGGTGCCCCCTACCGCCTACGCGGCGAGTTGCTGCATGCCCGTAATGTCACTCGTTCAGCAGGTGGCCCAAGCGAATATTGGTGCCTATTGCGTACTGATTCCGGCGAAGAGTTTTTCTATGTTTCAATCCGCTTGCCCGATCAACTTTTCGGAAACGAAAACTATGCACGCGCTGACGGTTACTTCTTTAAAAACTACACCCAAAAAATTGACGGCGAGCGTTTGACTCGACCTCTAATCGTGGGGCGCATGTTGGCGCCCTCAGCTCGCTTGATCGCCCCCACGACGACGATCGACCCTGTCATCATGGCCGATGTACGCGATGCTGGTCATGGTGAGTTCCGCGATTTAGACGAACGCGCCATGTGGCACTTACTTAATGTAGCCCAAGCCACAACCGCAGACGGCCGCGCTGACGACGCAGGTCTTAGCAATGCTAAATGGCTAGACTACAACGCTTTAAGTGAATTGGCAAAATCACCAGAGCTCTTTCACGGGCAAGCGTTTTCATTTACGGGTGTCGTTGTCGATTCATGGAGCGAGACGCAACCCGAAAACAGCCTTCGCATGAATCGCCTGACCAATGCGTACATCCGCAACCCTGAGCTGGGTGATCATTTGATTCGCGTCATCGCCCCTGGCGGTTTTGACCTTAAGCCATTTGATCGCAACCCCGAGGCATGGACGGGTTGGTTCATGCAACTCTGGGCCTACGAAGACACCAAGGGCGCACAGCGGCGCACGCCCGTTTTTGTCATTGCAAAAGTAGATGCTATTGACATCGAAGAGGCTCCTTATGTTGGGCAAATCCAATACGGTTTTATGGGTTTATTCGCTGCGATTGCCTTGCTCATGTTCGCGCTCATTCGGCGGGATAAAAAATCTGCGGATGCAGCATCTGTCGCTTGGAAAAAACGGCGCAATCACCGGCGAGGTGATATCGAATCATGAGTCGACATAAACTTGGCAGCGGTTTTTTGGCAAGCGCACTCGCGCGTGAGATTCGCCGACTCAAGCCAAGCTCTGTGTTTGCGATTGTCGACCCGGGCGCTAAGGCGATAACTGAGAGCGCGCTGCAAAATTTGCCTTGCGTCGTGATGCGCGGCACTCGCGGAGAACGCCTCAAGACTCCTGAAGCGGCAGCTCAGCTTACGCAAAAAATGGTCCGCAAAGGCCTAGACCGCCAGAGTCTAGTGATTGCCGTTGGCGGAGGGGCCTCCACCGACCTGACCGGTTTCGCTGCGGCGACCGCTCTACGAGGAGTGCGCTGGGGCGTGGTTTCGACGACCCTGCTTTCAATGGCCGATGCTGGCTTAGGCGGAAAAACAGCCGTCAATTTGCCCGAAGGCAAAAATTTAATGGGTGCCTTCCACATGCCCGAATTCGTTTTTGCTGATTTGGCTACGCTTGAGACCTTGCCGAGCACAGAATGGACGAGCGGCCTCGGTGAAATACTTAAAGCCGCCATGCTTTCCGGAACGGCGGCACTTTCGCGGCTCGAGGCGGCTCAGGCCAGCGATTTCAGTCCAGAGATTCTCGGGCGCATCCAAAGTGGCCCTGGATCAGAAAAAAGCGCGCTTTTGCAGACCTTGCAAATGTCCGTGCGGGTCAAGAAAAAGATTGTTGAGCTTGACCCTCTTGAGTCGGGGCTTCGCAAAACGCTTAACCTCGGCCACACATTCGGCCACGCTTTAGAAACGGCGGCGGCGCAACAGGCTGCAAGTAAACGACTTAGCCACGGGAGCGCCGTTGCGCTTGGCTTGCTTTGCGCTTTGCGTTTTGCCGTTGAAGCGGGTCTCGCCGCGCCAACTTATTACGAACGCATTTTGGCTTTGACTGAGCACTTGGGTTTGCCGACCCAATTCCAGGGTCGCCTTCCAGCGCCAAATGAATTACGGCGACTTCTAAAGCATGATAAAAAGGCTCTCGGCGGCAAGCTCGACCTCATTTTGCCGACCCGGCCTGGGGCGGTTGAAATGATAGAGGGCATCCGCGTGGGGCAAGTCGAGCGCGTTTTACGGCGCGAATTGGGCTAAATCTGCAAAAGGTCGAGGTGGCTGTTTTCCACGGCCCAAGTCGCGGTTAGAATGGCAAAAATTCCCCCACCATGCCGCGCCGCACAGACCTCAAGTCCATCCTCATCATCGGTTCCGGCCCCATCATCATTGGGCAGGCCTGTGAGTTCGATTATTCCGGCACGCAAGCGATTAAGGCTTTGCGAGAAGAGGGCTACCGTCTGATTCTGGTTAATTCCAATCCGGCGACCATCATGACCGACCCTGAGTTGGCCGATGCGACTTATGTCGAGCCGATTACGCCCGAATTCGTGGCGCGAGTGATTGAAAAAGAACGGCCTGATGCGATTTTGCCAACGCTTGGTGGCCAAACTGCGCTCAACACCGCGCTCAGTCTTCACGAGATGGGCGTGCTCAAAAAATACGGCGTCGAAATGATTGGCGCCGACCGCGATGTAATCCATAAAGCCGAAGATCGCGATGAATTCCGCACGGCCATGGACGCCATCGGGCTTAACAGCGCGACATCCGAAATCGCGCACAACATGGATGAGGCTCACGCGGCTTGCGCGATTATTGGGCTGCCCTGTGTTATTCGCCCGGCGTTCACGATGGGCGGCTCAGGCGGCGGCATCGCCTACAACCAAGAAGAATTCGAAACCATCTGCACCCGCGGTTTGCGTCTTTCCCCAAACAGCGAGCTTCTAATCGAAAGATCACTCGTCGGCTGGAAAGAGTATGAAATGGAAGTCATGCGCGACGCAAAAGACAATTGTGTCATTGTTTGCTCCATCGAAAACCTCGACCCGATGGGCGTGCACACTGGCGATTCGATTACCGTTGCGCCCGCCCAAACGCTGACTGATCGCGAGTATCAAAAGATGCGCGATGCGTCTTTTGCCATCATGCGCGAAATTGGTGTAGCGACAGGTGGCTCCAATGTTCAATTTGCGGTCAACCC